>TARA_R110002033_G_scaffold1002_3_pt1 | contig 173356 bp, 169 predicted proteins | sample TARA_R110002033 | Tara Oceans TARA_R110002033 (sample SAMEA4397051) | marine metagenome | biome: Polar Biome; feature: [SRF] surface water layer (ENVO:00010504); material: water (ENVO:00002006), including particulate matter (ENVO:01000060) such as... | depth 5 m | reverse complement strand
AAGACCCCCAGTAATTGGAATGTCCAACTATTGGGGGTCAGTTCAGTTACGGGCTTTATCGTTTAAGGCCAATAAAAAATGCCAGTGCAACCTCCACATATTGCCTGTAAGGCTTTTTGAAGGTTAACACTGGCATTGCATTATATTAACAATATGATCTTACAGTAGAGTTTAGATGTTGTTTACAGGAATAAACTCTACTGGAGCCATTGTCATTGCATCTAGTGGTGGAGCGAAGTCCGTTAGAGTAATGCCATCCACAGCTGCTTTGTATTCTTCCAATGTTGGGAAACGTCCCAATATTGTAGAAAGCACGACTACTGGAGTAGAACCAAGCAAAGACTCACCTTTCTTCTCTTTAGAGTCTGCTACAACACGGCCTTGGAATAATCGAGTAGAGGTGGCAATAACCGTATCACCTGGCTCTGCTTTTTCTTGGTTACCCATGCATAGGTTACAACCAGGGCGTTCTAAGTACATGATGTTTTCGTATTTAGTGCGTGCTTCGCCTTTTGGCTTAGCATCATCAAATTCGAAGCCAGCATATTTTTTCAGAATATCCCAATCACCCTCAGCTTTTAACTCATCAACGATGTTATACGTTGGTGGCGCAACAACTAATGGAACTTTGAATGATACGCTACCGTTTTGTTTTTCAAGGTTACGCAACATTTGGGCGATGATTTGCATATCGCCTTTGTGAACCATGCAAGAACCAACAAAACCTAGATCAACAGGCTTGTCTTTATAGAAAGAAACTTGGCGAATCACATCGTGAGTGTAACGTTTAGACACGTCATCATTGTTGACATCTGGGTCGGCAATCATTGGTTCAACGATTTCGTCAAGGTCAACAACGACATCAGCATAGTAATGAGCATTGTTGTCTGGAACTAGTGCAGGTTGTTCACCTGAAGTGATACCAGCAATACGCTTGTCTGCAAGCTTGATAAGGCCATGTAGAGTTTGTGCTTCATTCTCCATGCCTTTGTCTATCATGATCTGGATGCGTTTTTTAGCTAATTCAAGGGACTGGATAAGAGTCTTATCTTGAGAAATACAGATGGAAGCTTTAGCTTTCATCTCAGCAGTCCAGTCAGTGAAGGTAAAAGCTTGGTCAGCCATAAGTGTGCCGATGTGCACTTCGATTACACGACCTTGGAATACGTTTTCGCCGCCAAACTGTTTAAGCATCTGAGCTTGGGTAGCGTGTACAACGTCACGGAAATCCATGTAGCTCTTCATTTCACCTTTAAAGGTTACTTTTACAGACTCAGGGATTGGCATAGTTGCTTCACCTGTAGCAAGAGCTAATGCAACTGTTCCTGAATCGGCACCAAAAGCAACGCCTTTAGACATACGAGTATGAGAGTCACCACCAATGATAATTGCTGTGTCATCAACAGTAATGTCATTCAATACTTTATGAATAACATCTGTCATTGGAGGATAAACGCCTTTAGGGTCACGGCCAGTTATCAATCCAAACTTGTTCATGAAAGACATAAGTTTTGGAATGTTAGCTTGGGCTTTAGAGTCCCAAACTGACGCAGTGTGACAGCCAGATTGATAAGCACCATCAACGCTTGGAGAAATAACAGTGGCAGCCATAGACTCCAATTCTTGAGCTGTCATTAAGCCAGTAGTATCTTGTGACCCAACAATGTTTACTTTTACGCGAACATCAGAGCCAGCGTGAAGTGCTTTTTTAGATTTAACACCTACTGCGTTTTTGTTGAAAATTTTCTCAACAGCCGTTAGGCCTTGATCATCGTTTGAAATTTCTTGTGCTGGAGCGTAAACAGTTGGTGTTGGGATGCCTAAAGTTTCTGCTGCAAATGTTTGTAATTTTTTACCAAAAACAACAGCGTAGGAGCTGCCTGCTTTCATAAACTCAACTTGTTGAGGAGTGAAAGCGGAAGAAACATCAACCAACTCTTTATCACCGTTGTAAAGTTTCTTTTCTTTAGTATTGATTGTTAGAACTGTGCCTGTTTCTACTGAGTAGGCTTGTTCAAGAATCGTGTCACCATTGGCATCAAGAACTGGTTTGCCATTGGCATCTATTTTCTTAACCCAGTTTTTCAGGTCTAGACCAATACCGCCAGTAACACCCACAGTTGTCATGAAAATAGGGGAGATACCGTTGGTGCCAGCAACAACTGGAGCAAAGTTAACGAATGGAATGTATGGGCTTGCTTGTTGACCAGCCCAAAGTGCGACGTTATTTACACCAGACATACGTGAAGAACCAACACCCATTGTGCCTTTCTCAGCGATAAGCATAACTTTCGCCGTTGGGTGTTTGATTTGTAATTCTTTGATTTCTTGCTGAGCTTCAGGTGTGATCATGCACTTACCATGCAGTTCACGGTCTGAACGAGAATGAGCTTGGTTACCTGGAGATAGTAAATCTGTTGAGATATCGCCTTCAGCTGCAATGTAAGTTACAACTTCAATTTTTTCGCTGATGTCAGGCAGTTTAGTGAAGAACTCTGCTTTGGCATAGCTCTCTAGAATGTCTTTAGCAATGGAGTTGCCTGCTTTATAAGCTGATTCTAGGCGTTCCATATCCGCTTCATATAAGAATACTTGAGTTTTTAACACTTCAGCAGCAGGAGCCGCAATAGCTGTATCATCAGACAATGCAAGGTCAATCAACACTTCAACTGATGGGCCGCCTTTCATGTGAGAAAGTAATTCTAGAGCAAACTCAGGTGAAATTTCTTTTACACTGCTTTCGCCTAGGATGATTTCTTTCAAAAATTCTGCTTTAACTATCGCAGCGCTTGTTGTGCCAGGCAAAGTATTGTAGATGAAAAAGTCTAGAGATTCTTTACGGTGTTCATGCTCAGAATCTTTGATTTGAGCGATGATTTCAGATAATAAATCGCCGCCATCAATTGGTTTAGGATGCAATCCTTGGCTTTTACGATTCTCTATTTCTTGTAAGTACTCTAAATATAAGCTCATTTGCACCTCTGAATAATAATTTACGATAATGTTATGTGCTAATAATGGAATTTAGGTTAACTATATTTGCTCTAAAGAAAATAGTGCATTTAACCTTATTTCTTCATTCCCTTGACTAGCGGTTTCTATACAGATCGTTTTTGCATCAAGGGGTAGATGCAGGAATTAACCCAAGTACAAGTCTTCCGACCTGTCTACAATATGTTTCTAGCATATTGATTCCCCTTAGTTTTCATTTTCGACTTTACTGATCGTAACGTTAAAAACATTGGCTTGATTTAAAGCAAAATCAAGTCAATCGACACTCTTATCATTTTTTGATGCGCTTATTTTATAGAAAAAAAGTGCTCAAGACTTACTATGCGCCATAACAATTTCGAATAGGTGACATTTAGCGGAATTATTCTGATTTAGGTAAGTCATCAGATTGCTGAATAATCCTCACTACCCTAAAACCCCAATTACTGGCTTTTAAATCAGGTTGAGCCCTGTAACGAGTAGAGCTACGACCAACTCTTGGGATATCAAACCAAGATCCACCTCGAAGTACTCTGTTGTCGCACTGATTTGCCAACCAAACTTGGTTATTAGTTGGCGCTCCATCATAAGTATCGTGATAGCAGTCTTCTACCCATTCTGCGACATTACCGTGCATATCAAATAAGCCTAGCGGATTACTTGCTTGACTGCCAACTGGCGCTGAAGATATGCCATCCCATTGACTTCCACAGCTATCACAAACGCTATAACCTTGCTTAACATTGTCGCCATACCAAAAAGCAGTATTTGAATCTGCTCTGGCGGAGTATTCCCACTCAATTTCTGTAGGCAAGCGGTACTCTGCATTTGTTTCGCTAGAAATCCACGCGGTATAGGCTTTTGCGTCGTACCAGCTAACATTTATAACTGGTCGCTTTCCTCGCCCCCAGCCATTATCAGGAGGGAGCTCTCGGCTAGTAGCTCTTGCAAATTTGTCGTACTGGTCAAAAGTAACTTCATATTTACTGATGTAAAAACCGTTTGGAATATCAACTTCATGAGCTGGCTTTTCATTATCATCACCCATTTTGCTTTGATCACCCATTATAAAGGTAGCAGGAGGGATTTTTTCAATTCTTGGCGCTGTTCCTCCTGATATAAGTGGTTCTTCTAGGATTTGTGGCAAGGCTTCGAATGGCGTTTCTATTACGACTTCTGGCTGCACTGCTTTGGGTGTGATAACAACCTTTTCAGGCGGTGGCGTATCAGGCCATAAGACAATCGCAGCAATAAGACTTGTGGTAACAAAAACGCCAGCACCAATAGTGATGGGAGATAAAGTGCGAATATAGCGTTTAACAGCTCGTTTTGTTGCTGAACTATCGCTAACTTCTGGTTTATAAAGATTGGCTCGAATGATTCGAATTACTTCAGTTAACGATTTGGGACGATGGCGTTCGCTTTCACGACTCCATTTTAGTAAACGGCCCCATGTAGAATCGCTTAAATTAGGGTGGGTGTCTGGAAGGCTTGTAGTGAAATCTTTATCAAGGATAGATTCTCCCAATAACGCCGCCATTAAGAGTCGCATAAAAGCAAAGCTATCCGAAGCCGCTGTGCGTTGTTGGTCTTTTTTTAGATACTCAGGAGGGAAGAAGCGTACATCCATTTCGCTGCTTTCAATTCGCTTCATCCAGTTATGAGAACCAAATCCTGTCATTAAGCCTAGGCCATTAACCACATGAATCGAATTTAAATCCAAATGGCCATGGAAGAGGCCGTTTCGGTGAACTTGATCCAATGCTTTGGCGATGTTGTCGAATAAACTAATGACGACATTAAGAGGCGCTCCGTCTGGGTATTTACCTAAAAAGCTGTAGAGGTTTTCGCCACCACAGACAGCAGAGCATGAAAACACCCACAAATTAGAATAAAACGGAGGGTAATTTGGAGTGATGGCAGGGTGTTTTACACTGGCGTATTTCCTAGAGTTTTGTAAGAAGTCTTCAACCTTGCCTTTGTTGGATTGAAAGAAGCGCAGGACAAAAGGGCGTCCACCTTGATCTGCAACCCAAGTGGTTTTATGGCTATCCATAGGGTAATTTAAAACATACGGATCTAGCTCGACGCCAACATGTTGGCCAATTTTTAGTTTTGTAGGATCATAAAAATCATTCATTACGAATTTGATATCCAAATCAAGACGTTGCTGCCTAAGTGCTTAATACAGGGTATAATCACGTTTTTTAACATAAAAAGGTAGAGTAATGTTATCAGCGTACCCAGAGCTTGTTGAATTTCTTCCCTGTAAATCTCCTGAGGCATGGGTAAATTGGGCTCTTGAGAATCAAACTCTGCTATTAAATGATCATGCTCACTGTGAAAAAAAAGCAGCTTCAACGGCTATGAGTCTAATGTATCGCTATGTTGATCGTGATAATTTGCTTCATAAAATGTCTCGCTTGGCTCGTGAAGAGCTATTGCATTTCGAGCAAGTTCATAAAATCATGCGAAAACGTGGCGTCGCCTACGATCATTTGTCGGCTTCACGCTATGCTGATGGTCTACGAAAACATATTCGAACCCATGAACCTGCGCGTTTAGTTGATACCATGATTATTGGCGCTTTTGTTGAGGCACGTTCTTGTGAGCGTTTTGCTGCCTTAGCTCCGCATCTAGATGATGAGTTGTCGAAGTTCTATATTTCATTACTAAAATCAGAAGCAAGACATTTTGAAGATTACCTTGAGCTTGCAAAAGAATATTCAAACGAACCAATTGACGATCGCGTGGCTTTTTTCCGTGATTTAGAAGAAAAGCTTATTACTGAACCTGATGAAGAGTTCCGTATGCACAGTGGGCCACCAAGCCTGATGTAAGTTACAAAATGCCACAATCTACTTACGCATCTTAATGGTGACTTTTAGGCAGGATGCTACACTCATATTATCAGTCAGATCTTCTGGAGAATATAATGGGCATACATAAGAGCGAATCCCTGCCAGATGTCACGTATTGGCTTGCACTGGAAATTGCGAAAGTAGACCCTGTGGTGGACTTAGACGTGATGTATAAAGGCTCTCTGGAGCTAGATTTTTTGTACCAACTACTTACTTGCAAAGTGCAACAACATTGGTGGCAAGCCTATGGTATTCAATTAAGTCCAGTAATTGTAAATAACGCCTTTTTTCGTGCTGTGGCCATGCTGCATAACCGTAATATAGAATTTTCTAGGTCTAGAAATGCAGATGAGACGGTTTGGGTGAGAGAGTTGTTATCGAGGGGGAGTCAGAAGCCGCGGTAACATAAACTAGGGGGATTTTGATTTATGATAGACAAATCATTTAAAGCAGTAAATTTACATCTTAGCATAATCAAATAAGCCCAAGACCAACAGGCAATTCGGTCTTGGGCTTAATTTTTTTGGCAACCTTAGAAATTAACAATACCTAATACGTTTAGGAATACAATAATAATAGCCAATGGCGTAATGTAGCGCATGGTAAATAACCAGAGTTGATGCATGATGGTAGAGCTTAAGCCTAGCTCATCTTGCATGACTGTTTTCTTCAATATCCAGCCACTAAAAATAGCCATCAATAAGCCACCAAGGGGCATAAGCCAGCTGGAGGTTAGATAATCAAGCATGTCAAAGAACGTTTTCCCGAATAGTGTCCATTCGGAGCCGATATTGAGAGAGACCACGACACCTAAGCCACCAAGCCAAAGCAATGAACCTGCTAACATGCAAGCTTTAAAGCGTGTCATTTTAAATTTTTCGGTTAGCCAAGAAATAGTTGGCTCGAGCATTGAGATAGCTGATGTCAAAGCCGCAACCGCTAGCAATAAGAAAAACAAAGTGCCAAATGTACTGCCAAAAGGCATTTGACCAAAGGCAATAGGTAGGGTTACGAAGATCAGTCCCGGTCCAGCACCCGGTTCCAAACCATTTGCAAAGACAAGTGGGAAGATGGCGAGACCTGCAGCCAGTGCAACAACCGTGTCCATGATCGCTATTATCATGGTAGTTTTGCCAATCGAGACATTTTCAGGTAGGTATGAGCCGTAAGTCATAATGGCGCCTGACGCTAGACTTAGAGTAAAAAAGGCGTGACCGAGCGCGACTAAGAACCCTGTCCCAGTCATTTTGCTAAAATCTGCTTTGAACAAAAAGCTAACACCTTCCATAAAGTGTCCGCTGGTCATTGCGTACCCTACTAGAATCAGTAACAAAATTAGCAAGCCCGGCATTAATAAATTAATTGCTTTTTCAAGTCCACCATGTAGGCCGCGTAAAACAATGCCCATAGTTAAGCCCAAAACAACAGTCATCCAGATGGTTAGAGCAATAGGGTCCGCCAACATGCCGCCAAACATGGAGCCAATCGTGTCTCCATTTTCTCCGACAAAGCTTCCGGAAGCTGCTTTCGGGACGTACGCGAATGCCCAGCCAGCCACAACCGTATAAAACATAAGGATCATAAAGCCACACAACAATGCCATGACCCCGATGATTTTCCAGAAAGGATGCGCACCCGCTTCTCGTGCTAATGTAGCAATACCTTGGGCTGGGTTGTGTCGACCGCGTCGGCCTAAGGCGATTTCAGCCATCATAACGGGGATGCCAATTATCAGAATACAGCCTAGATAAACTAGTACGAATGCACCACCACCATGCTCGCCGGTTATGTAAGGAAATTTCCATATGTTGCCTAAGCCAACAGCTGAACCGACGGCAGCAAGAATGAATGCCATTCGAGTTGACCATTGAACACGAGTAGGTGACGATTTAGTAGAGCCAGAATATCCAGCCGAGGAATAGTTATCAGACATGAAGGTTGTACCTTTTTATTTATTTTTATGGTAGTGCTCAACATGGTAAGTTGGGCGTACGAATTAGTTACCAGACCGCTCTTTCGGATCACGAAAAAGAATATAGTAAGGCAGAATACTCTCTATTTTTTGATACACGGTCAAGTCCGATAGGATTGTTTTTGTATCGCAATAGGTGGGTTGTTGATTATTTCACGCTATAGTTCGTGGGGAGAAAACGCTTCAGCCTGTGCTAACCAGAGGTGAAGCGTAGTTTTGATGCAGAGTGCTAACAAATAAGTAAAGTTTTACGATGAACTTCTTGCAGTCCAGCAAGCCCATTTTCGTTAAAATCCTCTACCAATGATTTTGATTGAGAATAAATACCGTCCTTAATGCTTGCTAGCCAGACAAAGGTATCCCAATCGCCTAATACGCAGCGCAAATAGAGATCACTTTTATGAACGTCTGGTCTATGCGTGTGACCATGAATCACGCTTTTGCAGTTATGTTGAGACAAAGAGTCTTCAACAGCTGATGGCGTGACATCCATGATTGCCATGGATTTTTCTGTCGCCATGGATTTACTGTCATTGCGAAGTTGAGCTGCTAGCGAGATACGTTGCTCAAGTGGCATAGCGAGAATGTGTTTTTGCCATGCGCTAGAACGTACCGTTTTTCTGAACGCTTGATACTCAGTATCTTCTATGCAGTATTCGTCACCATGTGTTAGTAGTACAGTACAACTTTCAAGAGGTAATTTGGTTTGCTCATGAATGAGTTTAGCACCTACACGGTTAATCCAATCGCTACCAATCAAGAAATCTCGGTTGCCATGCAAAAAATACAAAGCGATTCCTGACTGAGATATTTCTGCCAAGGCATTTTCTATTTGAGTATTCCAATCTGCCTGATAATCGTCACCGATCCAAGCTTCGTAGAAGTCACCTAAAATATAGAGTTCGGCCTTTTCATCGCGTGAAATAAGTTCTTTGCTCATTCGTATAAACGCTCGGATAAGATCCGGGCGTTTATCACTTAGATGTAAATCTGAAATAAAATAACGAATCATTAGCCTTCGCTTTTTACTAATTCAGCGCTTTCAATGATAACGTCTTCTGCAGGAACATCTTGGTGTCCAGACTTCATTGTTGTTTTCACTTCTTTGATTTTGTTTACTACGTCCATACCTGCAGTAACTTTACCAAATACTGCGTAACCCCAACCATCTGGAGTTTTGCTGCGGTGATTTAAGAAGCTGTTGTCTGCAACGTTGATGAAAAACTGCGCAGAAGCTGAATGTGGGTCCATGGTGCGAGCCATCGCCAATGTGCCGATTTCATTTTTTAGGCCATTGTCTGCTTCATTTTCAATCGCTGTACGTGATTCTTTTTGTGTCATGCCTGGTTCAAAACCGCCGCCTTGAACCATGAAGCCATTAATTACACGGTGGAAAATAACACCATCGTAAAAACCTGAGGTTACATAGTCTTCGAAGTTTTTCGCAGATTTTGGCGCTTTTTCGTAGTCTAGTTCAACGTGAATGTCACCGTGGTTTGTATGTAGAATGATCATTTAAGATTCCTTGTATGGTTAATATAACAATGTGGTAATAAGTAAATCGTATTCAATGCTTAATCGATATTGAGCATTTTATGTGTTTGTAAGCTAAGACGCCACCGCGGATGCGATAAACAATAGTGTAAAGTGGCTTGTTGCGTATCAATGAGTGGGATTTGATCCGTTGTTAGGTGGCTTTGATCCATGGGCTGTAAATAAAAATGTGAAAAATCCAGTGTTTCAAAGTAATCTGGGGATATATGTGACTGCGGATAAACCAACTTGAGTTCGTCTCCTTTGGTTACAACCAAAGGTTTAGCTGTTTTAGGGCTAACACATATCCAATCAATCCCATCGGGTAATGCCATTGTTCCATTCGTTTCAATCGCGATGGTATATCCATGCTGTTTCATTTCAACGATGAGCTCATCGTCTAGCTGAAGAGCGGGTTCGCCGCCAGTAAAAACAACGTATTTATGTCCTTGACCGCCAGGCCAAAGCACATCTATATGGGTGCGTAATTGTTCGGCGGTTTTAAATTTTCCGCCATGTTGCCCATTTGTTCCGATAAAATCAGTATCACAAAATTGGCATTCAGATGTGGTGCGCGTTTTTTCTGAACCAGACCACAAATTGCAGCCGGTAAAACGGCAAAATAGAGCAGGGCGACCAGCATGAGCGCCTTCGCCTTGTAATGAATAAAAGGCTTCTTTAATAGAATACATTTGGTTACACCTATTACATCTCGAAAACAGTCGAGGTAAGGGTTATAACTTTAGTTGATAATTTAATGACTAAAATTGGACATTTGTGGAACAAAAACCAATCAGCACTAAAACAAACACACTAAAATCAGAATAAGTAATTTGTTTAACTCGGTGGTTAAACTTCATAATCCAATGGATCTGTTTTACCTTGTTCAGCAAACGCTTCTAGGCGTTCGTAGCAGGCACCACATTTACCACAAGATTTTTCACGGCCATTGTAACAAGTCCATGTATTGGCATAGTCGAGATCCATTTTCAATCCGGTTTTTAAAATTTCGCCCTTTGAAGAATGTAAAAACGGAGTGACGATTTCTACAGACTGGTAGTTGGCAATTTTAGATACCGCGTTCATGGCTTCCACAAACTCTGGACGGCAATCAGGGTAAATATGATGATCGCCAGAATGAGCACCGTAATAGACTTTGCCAGCTTCTAACGAAACAGCATAAGCAATTGCCATTGAAAGCAAAACCATGTTGCGATTTGGTACTACGGTAGACTTCATGTTGTCGTCTTCATAATGGCCTTCTGGAATTTCAGTATCGCCAGTTAGCGATGAGTTTGCCATTAAACTATTAATTGCGGTGATATCAATAATTTTATGAGAAACGCCTAATTCACGACATACCTGTGCGGCGACCTCTAATTCTTTGCTGTGCTTTTGTCCGTAGTTAAAAGATAAAGCATAAATATCTAGTCCGTTTTGAATTGCTGCATTCAGAACAGTAAAAGAATCCATTCCTCCTGAATACACAACGACAGCTTTTTCAGACATCTTTTGGTTCCTCAAAATAAGCCTTATTTGGTACTGCAAAAATGACAGTAACAAGGCCAGAGTTTATAAAACGCGGAGTATAGCAGACAGCCAATAACTCAAACTAGAAATCTAAGAGGAAGTTGTGCTTGTAACGATTAGAACTTTGCGATATTTTTATATCCGTAACTGGTTACCTATTTTTTGGTCGACCTTACTCTACTGTAAAAATTTTATATGCTGGAAACTTCATGGAACAGTTCGGAGTACTAACACTTGGCAGTCGATTAAAGCGATTAAGTGATCATTTGTTTATTCAAGTGCAAGAAATTTATTCCCAGTGCGATATACCTATTTCGGCAACCTATTTTCCTATTCTTAGGTTGTTGCAGAAAACGGGAAGTTTATCTGTGATGGAAATTGCTGACCGTTTGCATCTAAGTCACCCTGCGGTGAGCAAGCAAACTACTAAGATGATCAAAGAAGCGCTGTTAGAGAAAACAGTGGATGAGCAAGATCAGCGAAGATCTTCCTTACGCCTTTCTGAGTTTGGTTTAAGTGCTATGCTTCGTGTGGAGCCCGTCTTACATGAAATGAAAATCATCCTTGAAAAAATGACGGCTTTTTCTAGTGATAATTTTATGAACGGCCTGTCTTATTTGGAATCGCAGGTTTTAGGCGGAAGCTTAGCGGATAAAGTGCTAGACCGCTTAGAACCTATTCAAATTGTATCGCTAGAAAGTCAGCATGATAAAGCGTTTTATGATCTAAATATGGCTTGGCTTGAGCGATATTTTCCAGAACAGATTGTAGAGAAAGATCGGATCGTGTTGAGTAATCCGCAAGAAGAAGTTATTGAAAAAGGCGGTGTGGTTTGGGTGGCGATTCGCAAAACAAAATCGGTAGACTCTGTCGTTGGAACCATTGCTTTTGCTCCTCTGAAAGACAGTGCTTTGGATAATAAAAGAGGTGAAGTATTTAAATTGTCAGTTGCTGAGCACGCTCAAGGAAAAGGAATTGCTCAACGTTTGCTGTCTACTGCTATTGATTTTGCTACTCAAGGCGGCTTTTCTGTGTTGTCGCTAGAGACAGCGTCGTGCCTAAAATTGGCAAGGCGTCTCTATGATAAAAATGGTTTTGTTGAGAAGCCATTTCCCAATCCTTCTTTGTACGCAAGAGCGGATGTCTATATGGAAAAATTATTAATATTAAAAATGCATCGAGATCCTTCATGAATACAATGCAACATATGCGACGAGGTGCTGTAGCCTCCATACCTATGATTATTGGCGGTATTCCTTTTGGTTTGCTTTTTGGTTCGTTAGCGTCGAGTTATGGGTTGAGTCCTTGGTTTGCTGTGGCTATGTCAGCTTTTGTTTTTGCGGGCTCAGCGCAATTTGTTGCACTTGGATTAATAGCACTACACGCTCCTTTATGGGTAATTATTTCGACCACCATTATTGTTAATCTTCGTCATCTTTTATACGCCGCGGATTTGGTCAAATTTGTGAAGCATCTACCAATGCCAATGCGAATTATTATGGGCTTTGGGTTGATTGATGAAACTTATGCTGCCGTTCGTCCAATGTATGAAGTGGGAGCGGCCGATGAAAAAAATGGACACAAGGTCTATCTAGGTTCTTTTCTCTCGTTTTATGTAATGTGGAATGTGACTACCATTTTAGGTGTGTTGTCTGGAGAGCTAATTCCCGGTATGAGCGAATGGGGACTGGAATTTGCTATGGTAGCGACCTTTGTTGGAATCATTACGCCATATTTAAAACATAAAGCATTTTGGTTGTGTTTATTAAGTGCAGGTGCATCTTCAATCATATTATCTGGTCTGCCAAATAATTTAGGATTGTTGGTCTCTGCAGTAATTGGTGTGGTGATGGGGTATGTGGCGGATTCTACTAATAAAACAATTTCGGACTCAAATGAGAATATGCAAGAGGTGAGCAAATGACTTTATGGCAAGGGTCTCTCATAATTCTGGGTATGTTTGTTGTTACTTTTGGTGTGCGGTTTGTTCTGTTCGCGCGAGCGGACAAAGTTGTTATGCCTGCTTTTATTGAAAAAGCGTTAAAGTTTGTTCCAGTTGCGGTTTTGACTGCAATCATTACGCCGATGATTTTGATGCCGAATCAGCACGTGGATTTCTCGTCATCTAATCCTTGGTTACTTGGTGCGTTGGCGGCTTTTGTTGTGGGTATTTGGCGTCAGCAACAGCTGCTGACTATTTTAGTGGGCGTTTTGGTTTTCTTTGCGGCGAAATACGGATTTTCTTTATAAAAAAAAGAGAAAAAGGCAGAAAAGATTTTCTGCTCAATATCCCATGCAAACCTAAATACTATATACTTGTCGGTCGAAGTAACAATATTGTTAGACCAACACTTATCGGGACTTACATCAAACATGTCAGAAACGTCTAAACCAGGTAATTTCATTACCCAAATCATTGATAAAGATAACGAATCAGGCAAGCATGGCGGTAAGGTTCTTACTCGCTTTCCACCTGAACCAAATGGCTACTTACACATTGGCCATGCTAAATCTATTTGCCTTAATTTTGGCTTAGCGCAGCGTTACAATGGTCAATGTAATCTACGTTTCGATGACACTAACCCAGAGAAGGAAAGTGTTGAATACATTGAATCTATTAAACGCGATGTTGAGTGGCTTGGTTTTGAATGGAAAGGCGAACCTAAGTTTGCTTCAGACTATTTTGATCAGTTATTTGATTTTGCTGTGCAGCTTATTCAAGCAGGCAAAGCTTATGCTTGTGAGCTTAATGCTGAGCAAATGCGCGAATACCGTGGCACCTTAAAAGAGCCAGGTAAAAACAGCCCATTCCGTGATCGTACCGTTGAAGAAAATATGGCCATCTTTATGGACATGAAAAACGGTAAGTATAAAGACGGCGAAGTTGTTTTGCGTGCCAAGATAGATATGGCAAGCCCAAACATCAATATGCGTGATCCGATCATTTATCGAGTTCGTCATGTACACCATCACCAAACGGGTGACAAATGGTGTGTCTACCCCATGTACGACTTTACTCATTGCTTGTCCGATGCATTAGAAAATATTACGCATTCTGTATGTACGCTTGAATTCCAAGACCATCGTCCATTGTACGATTGGGTTCTAGAGACATTAAATACGGCACATCCGCAGCAAATTGAATTTGCGCGTTTGAATTTGAACTACACGGTAACAAGCAAACGTAAGTTGAAGTTACTGGTAGACGAAAAACATGTTCATGGTTGGGATGATCCTCGTATGCCAACGATTTCTGGTTTGCGCCGTCGTGGTTATACGTCGCTGTCTATCCGCAACTTCTGTGAGCGCATTGGTGTGACCAAGTCTGACAGCGTTGTAGATGTTGGCATGCTCGAACATGCTATTCGTGAAGATTTGGATGCGAGCGCAAATCGAGTCATGGTCGTTTTAAATCCAATTAAGGTGACCTTGACCAACTATCCAGCAGACAAAGAAGAAATCTTCACCGTAGGTAATCACCCGAAAAGCGAAGAAGCGGGTACTCGCGAAGTGCCGTTTAGCAAAGATCTATACATAGACGCTGCTGATTTTGCTGAAGTGCCACCTCGTAAATGGAAACGTTTGACACTGGATGGTGCTGTTCGTCTTCGTGGCGGTTACGTCATTACTTGTGATGAAGCGATCAAAAACGAAGCGGGCGAAGTGGTTGAACTACTTTGTCGCTATGATGAAAACACTCTTGGTGTGAATCCTGAAGATTACAAACCAAAAGGTGTGATTCATTGGGTGAGCGCAAAACATGCAGTAGATGCAACAGTTAATCTTTATGATCGCTTATTCGTAAACGAAGCACCTGATGCAAATTATGAAGATAAGAACTTCTTAGACTTTATTAATCCAGAGTCTTTGACGGTATTAACAAATGCTAAAGTTGAGCCATCTTTGTTGACGTCTGACAAAGGTCAAGGCTTCCAGTTTGAGCGTGAAGGGTATTTTTGTCGCGATCTGAAAGAAGACGGTATGGTATTTAACCGTACTGTGACATTACGTGACTCTTGGGCGAAAATCGAAGCAAAAGGAAATTAAGCGCATGTTGAAGATTTACAACACCCTAAGCGGGAAGAAAGAAATTTTCAAACCAATTGAAGAGGGCAAAGTGGGGATGTATGTCTGTGGTAACACGGTATACGACTTCTGTCACATTGGTCATGCTCGCGCGATGATCTCCTTTGATATTATTTCGCGTTTTATTCGTCATCTTGGCTATGAGCTGAATTACGTTCGCAATATTACTGATGTTGACGACAAAATTATTAAGCGTGCAGAAGAAAATAACGAATCAACTCAGTCGTTGACTGAGCGCATGATTGCTGCGCAGCGCGAAGATGAACTGCGTCTTGGCAATAAAATGCCAGATCGTGAGCCAAAGGCGACTGAGTTTATGCAAGAAATTATCGATATGGTGCAAATCCTTATTGATAAAGGTTTTGCTTATCAGGGCACTTCTGGCGACGTTTATTATCGAGCCACTAAATTCAAAGATTACGGCAAATTAAATAACCGTAAGCTTGAAGATATGTTGGCTGGTGCGCGTATTGATGTTGAGGTGGCAAAAGAGCATCCAGCTGATTTCGTTTTGTGGAAACAAGCGAAAGCTGGCGAAGTGTCTTGGTCTTCTCCTTGGGGTGATGGTCGTCCTGGTTGGCATATTGAATGTTCTGCTATGTCGACTAATTGTCTTGGTAGTCATTTTGATATTCATGGTGGTGGGCCTGATCTTAAGTTCCCTCATCACGAAAACGAAATTGCTCAATCAGAGGCGGCGACAGGCAAAGACTATGTGAACTATTGGATGCACTGTGGTGCAGTTCGTGTTAACAACGAAAAAATGTCCAAGTCTTTGGGTAATTTTTTCACCGTGCGCGATGTATTGGCCAAGTTTAATCCTGAGGTGGTTCGCTACCTGATGGTTTCAAGCCAATATCGCAGTGCGATTGATTACTCAGATCAAAGTTTGCTAGAGGCTAAGGTTGCTTTAGAGCGCCTTTACACTGCTTTACGTCAACAGCAGGTTGCTGAGTCATTCGAGCCAACCGTCTTTACTGAGCGCTTTGAAGAGGCCATGAAGGATGACTTTAACACTGCAGTCGCTGTTTCTGTGTTGTTTGAGCTAGTTCGTGAGCTAAATAAAGCAAAAACAGAAGACGCAGATAAGGCCTTGGTGCTGGCTGCGGAGTTACGCTCTTTGGCAGAATTGCTTGGGTTGTTGTATCAAGATCCAGAGTACTTTTTGCAAAACAGCACTGTGTCTGAAGGATTAGATGAGGTGGCAATACAGGCTTTGATCGACGAAAGAACTCAAGCTCGGAAAGACAAAAACTTTGCTCGTAGCGATGAAATTCGTGATGAACTGGCTAGTCAAGGAATTGAACTTCTTGATAGTCGAGAAGGGACGACTTGGACCAGAAGTTAAAGTAGTAAATTGAGAATAATAAAAAGGCGATGTAATCCATCGCCTTTTTATTATATGACTAATTGTTGCTAGTCTTTGTCTTTTACCACTTTAACTGCTAATACGTCACATGGTGCGCCATGAAGAACGCCATTTGCTGTGGATCCTAATAATAGAGCAAGACCATGACGACCATGACTTCCTACAACAATAAGATCGACTCGTTTTTCTTCAGCAATACGGTGTATTTCGCTTTCTATGCCGCCTTGTGAAATACAGCTTTCTTGAACTGGAACGTCCAATTGGGCTTCAAGGATGGCAATGCGCTCTTTAGCAGTTTCTTGTAATTGTGCTTGAATATCTGTGATATCGATTGGTACATCACCACCATAGGCGTAATTGAGTGATTCAATAACATGGAGTATGGTAAGTTCCGCACCCGTTGCTTTGCATAGCGCGACGGCTTTATTAGCTACTTTAATACTTTCATCAGTTAGGTCAACAGCGAGTAAAATTCTGCTATACATCATAGAACACCTCCAAATTTGGCTCGATTAATTTATTTTAGTTTAAAACTAGAGAGACATTAAAATATGACCGCTCTTATTGTTATTTTTATTACACTATCATTAATGGGGTCGGCGTTATGGATTATGCCACCTAAAAAAGAGCGTCAACGCATGGCTTTACGCATGCATGCTCGAAAACTTGGTCTTACTGTTCAGCTTACATCAATTGACCTTCCTGACAAGTGGGATAAATCAATGAATAGGCAAAAAACGATTGCCTATTCTTTTTATCGGCTGAAACCTGTAACTTCATTGCCTGATTGTATTTGGCTGCTACCTTATGAAGTATGGAAATATAATGCCCTGCTTAGTGGGTGGTGGTCTAGTGAATTATTTGCACTGACTGCTGATGCCCAAAAAGCATTAGAAAAATACGGAGCATTGCTTGTAGGGGTAAAAATCACACCTGAGTGTGTGTCATTGTATTGGGATGAGGCTGGTGATGAGTCGGTTTTGGATGAGTTGGCTACACTGGTGTTTTCATTGGCTGAAGTAAAAAGCGTCCCTAATTAGAAATAAGAGTGACGCTTATTATGGTGTTAATAATATTGAATTAAGAATTCTTAGGTATTTCTAGGTTGTGAAGGAGTTCACTCAATACTTCTTCTGGGTTATCACTGGCTTTCATCGCTTCAATTTTAGGTGACAGTATCTGTTTCATTCGATCTGTTACGAAGTTTTTGAGGGTGTTTTTTTCTGGGCGCTCTGTGGCATCGGATTTAATGTGCGACAAAATTACCCCATAAAGAGTTTGTGCTACGCGCATGTCTCCACCAGCAAAGTTTTTATTTGCTTGAACCATTTGGCGATTTAATTGAATCCACAAGTTAAGCCAGCGCAGATATTCGTAGCAGGCTTGATAATGCGTATTACTAATACGTCCTTTTCGGCGTAAATAAAGCAACATTTTAGCAAGTTTAGTAAGGCGCTCTTTGTAGTTGCTTTTTTCTTGGAAGCTAAAAGGTTCAGGTTCTGGATTGAATGGAACGGGGTCGTTATTTCTGCCTTCTTCGGCGGTTGCAATGCGAACTTCAATCTTTTCGGGATCATCGGAATATTGCAGAAGCTCTCGAAGTGTGTCTAGATAGAAATCATAAAGCACATCGGTGGCAATGGTATCGGTATTAATATCTTTTAAACCGCGGATATGTTGTTCGACACGATCCGCGCGATTTGACAGTTGCAATTGTTTTACACGTCTTTGAGTGATTTCTTTTTCTTTTTGATGTGCTCTTGATCCAATGACCACAGATAAAAGTACAATAATGATCAAAAATGCAATTGTTAATATTTGGAGGGTAGCCATGATTGTCCTTAAGCAACGAATTCAGTATGTTAAATAAGAAATACTAAGTTCAGCAAGATATAATGTGTGAAACAATACAGGGATCGCTTGTCATATAAAAGGTGTTTGCTTAATATCAGCGCCCCTAGAGATTAAACTTCGTGCAACGTGGATTTGCAGACCTACTTTATTAAAAGGCTTACACAGTTCAATGGGAAAATCACTGGTTATCGTGGAATCGCCTGCTAAGGCGAAAACCATCAACAAATACCTGGGCAACGACTTTATTGTCAAATCTAGTGTCGGGCACATACGTGACCTGCCTTCAGGTACAACTGCCACCTCTACGCCTCAAGAGCGTGCAAAGCAGGCTGCTTTGACGCGTAAAATGAGTCCGGAAGAAAAACTTGAGTATAAAAGTAGCAAATCACGTCAGCAGTTGATTTCTAGAATGGGGGTTGATCCAGAGAGCAACTGGAAAGCTCACTATGAAATTCTGCCAGGTAAAGAAAAAGTTGTCGATGAACTAAAACGTTTGGCAAAAAATGCTGACACCATCTATCTCGCAACCGATTTGGATAGAGAGGGAGAAGCAATCGCTTGGCATCTTCGTGAAGCTATTGGTGGTGATGATAGTCGCTATAAGCGTGTGGTATTTAACGAGATTACAAAAAAAGCCATTAAAGCTGCGTTTGACACGCCATCTGAATTAGACATGGATCGTGTAAACGCTCAACAAGCTCGTCGTTTCTTGGACCGAGTAGTTGGCTTTATGGTGTCACCTTTGCTTTGGTCAAAAGTAGCGAGAGGTTTATCTGCTGGGCGAGTTCAGTCCGTTGCAGTTCGCTTAATCGTTGAACGTGAAAAAGAAATCCGTGCTTTCATTCCTGATGAGTTCTGGGAATTAGATGCAATGCTTGCGACGCCATCGAAAGAAGTCATTAAATTCGAGGCTGCAAAATACCAAGACAAAGAATATCGTCCAGTTAACAAGGCGCAATCTGATGAGCATGTTGCTCGCTTAAATGATGCGAAATACCTCGTTAGTAGTCGAGAAGATAAGCCGACAAGCAGCAAGCCATCTGCGCCGTTCATCACTTCTACGTTACAGCAGGCGGCAAGTACTCGTTTAGGCTATGGTGTTAAGAAGACCATGATGCTAGCACAGCGCTTGTATGAAGGCGGTTATATCACTTACATGCGTACTGACTCGACCAATTTGAGTGTTGACGCGGTTGAGGCGTTAAGAGGGTATATTCTTTCCAGCTTTGGCGAGGCTTATTTGCCTGCTGATCCGATACGTTACAGCAGTAAAGAAGGTGCTCAAGAGGCGCATGAAGCGATTCGACCTTCTGATGTTACCGTACGTGTTGATGACTTGCTTGGCATGGAGAAAGATGCACATCGTTTGTATGATTTGATTCGCAGCCAATTCATGGCGTGTCAAATGACGCCAGCAGAATACACATCAACGACCATAACTGTTACTAGTGGTGAATACGAGTTTAAAGCTAAAGGGCGTATTTTGCGCTTTGATGGTTATACTCGTGCTATGCAGACGGTTGCTAAAAAAGGCGAAGATAATATTTTGCCTGACGTAGGTCAGGGTGAATATTTGGCTCTTAAAGAATTATTGCCTGAGCAACATTTTACTAAACCTGTTGCGCGTTTTAGCGAAGCAAGTTTGGTTAAAGAGCTTGAGAAGCGTGGAATCGGTCGTCCATCAACTTACGCATCTATCATTTCTACGATTCAAGATCGTGGGTATGTACGTGTTGAAAACCGTCGTTTTTACGCGGAAAAAATGGGTGATATCGTTACTGAACGTTTGGTTGATAGCTTTAATTCTTTGATGAATTTCAGTTTTACGGCCCAAATGGAAGAACAGCTAGACGAAATTGCACAAGGTAATAAAGATTGGATTAAAACGCTTAATGCGTTTTATAAAGATTTTAGCTCGGTGTTAGCTAAGGCAGAGTCGCCAGATGGCGGTATGATGCTGAATGAGCCAACACCGACCGATATTGAGTGTCCGACTTGTTCTCGCCCGATGCAGATCCGTACTGCCAGCACAGGCGTATTTATGTCTTGTTCTGGATATGCTTTGCCTCCCAAAGAGCGCTGCAAAGCGACTATTAATCTTATTCGTGGCGACGAAGCCATTGCTGTAGATGATGAAGAGGGTGAATCTAAAGCGCTTATCAATAAGCATCGCTGCAAGATTTGTGGATCGGCCATGGATAGTTATTTGATGGATGAGCATCGCAAGCTTCATGTTTGTGGTAACAATCCGGCTTGTTCTGGTTACGAAGTGGAAACTGGAGTCTTTAAAATTAAAGGCTATGATGGCCCGACACTTGAATGCGATAAGTGCGGATCAGAGATGCAGCTTAAAACCGGTCGTTTTGGTAAATACTTTGGCTGTACTAATGATGAATGCAAAAACACTCGTAAGTTATTGAAGAGTGGTGAAGCTGCGCCACCAAAGATGGATCCAGTGCCAATGCCAGATCTTGCTTGTCAAAAAGTAGAAGATCATTATGTGCTTCGTGACGGTGCAACGGGCTTGTTCTTGGCGGCAAGTCAGTTCCCACGCAAGCGTGAAACTCGTGCCCCATTGGTTGAAGAATTGCTTCCATATATGGATCAAATAGATCCTAAATATCACTTTTTTGCAAAAGCGCCTAAAAAAGATTCTGAAGGTCGCCCAGCCATTATTCGATATAGTCGCAAGACGAAAGAGCAATATGTCATGACGGAAGAGGAAGGTAAGCCAACAGGCTGGAAAGCATTTTATGTCGGCTCTAAATGGGTGATTGAGGAAGGTAAGAAAAAATGAGTGGTGCCAGTTTAGCTAGCTTAACCAATCAAAAACTAGACACGGCAAGACGCTTTATTAAGCAGAGCCAAGATAGTGATGAAGCGTGGCTAAGGGTCGGGCTGGAAAGCTCGGCTATTTTTCAGTTAAGAAGTGCTCTTAATGGTCTGCTAAAAGAAGTGAATGCAGCGTATTCGTTATCTGGATCTCTGGATGTTGCTAAACTATTAGCTGAGTCAGAAGATAAGCAGATTGTTGTTCCTGTGCTGGCGGAGCTCGCTGATTTGTTGTCACGTACTGATTCTTGGTGCTTTCAATTGAACCAGGCATATTTGGTTCAGTTTGAATGTCGTACCTCTATGTCGTCAGTAGTGCAAAGTGATAGTCTAATTGGCCGTGGAAGTGACGCTGGCGCGTCCGTGAGTTTTTATTTGGCCAAGTTGGTCGAATTGGTGTTACGTTTTAGAGAAGAGTCATCAGAGTATTGAATATGAAAGAATCCTACCTAGAAATTGTTGAGCTGGATAATGGCGATATTGTGCTGCGTCCAGCCAGTGAAGATGGTGAGGAAACCGTTCCACTAGCAACATTGCAGATATCAGATGATACTCGATCTTATTTAAAGGATCGTTATTTTGAATTGGCAAAATGCATGTTCCATGCAGGAATTGATTTTGTTTATTCAGATGATTCGTTTTTTGACGAAGATTCGGAATATCTTGATGACGAAGATTTTCGTCCTAAGATTCTGCATTAAGTCTGTGTTGTTGGTGTGAGGCGTAGGTTTACATAAAAAAGCGAAGCATATGCTTCGCTTTTTTATTGGTATGGTGTTGATGAGGTAGCGGCTACTTAAAGTCCTTGGCGAATCACACCAACTGATAAGCCTTCAATGGCGAACTCTTCGCTTTCAAGGTCGACAATGATGTCATTGAACTCTTCGTTCTCAGGAATAAGTCGAACAATACTGCCTTTTTGTTCGAAACGTTTAACTGTTACTTCGTCACCAATGCGAGCAACGACAATTTGGCCGTTACGCACAGTAGTTGTTTTATGCACTGCTAATAAGTCGCCTTCCATTATTCCGATGTCTTTCATGCTGGTACCTGAGACAGATAAGAAATAATCGGCTTGTGGGGAGAACATATTTGCTGGGATGTTTACATGAGAAGCAATGTTTTCTTGGGCTAAAATAGGGTAACCTGCAGCAACTTTGCCTATGACAGGTAAGCCAAGGTTGTTTGTGGGGTCATCATTTGATGCACGATCAACTAAGCGTATTCCCCTTGACGCGCCAGAAAGCATCTCTATTGCACCTTTTTTACTCAAGGCTTTTAGGTGCTCTTCAGCAGCGTTAGGAGATTTAAACCCAAGCCGGCGTGCTATTTCTGCTCTGGTTGGTGGAAAACCTGTTTCACTAATAAATTCGCGAATGGTTTCTAGTACGTCAGATTGTCTTTTGGTTAATTTAATCATAGGTTATCTGGTTGTTTATACAGTTACTGTTATTATATACAGCATTCCTAACTATACTCAATGATATAAATGCTTTCAGACGAACTAAAAAAACAGATTCAACTTGCATACCGAGCATCTTTGGATGCGAAGTCCCATAAACCAAGGGCTGGACAGCGCCAGATGATTGGTGCGATCGCTCGAACTTTGGGTAACATTAAACAAGACTCGGAAGGCGAGCGCCTTGAAGAAAAGCATGTTGCCGTAATTGAGGCAGGAACAGGCACGGGTAAAACTTTGTCATATTGCCTTGCGGCTATTCCTATCGCGAAAGCTCGTGGTCTTAAATTAATTATTTCTACTGCTACGGTTGCGCTTCAAGAGCAGATTTTGCATAAAGAGTTGCCTGATTTGCTTGAACATACGGAGCTGACTTTTAAGTACACGCTTGCTAAAGGGCGAGGACGTTATTTGTGCTTGAATAATCTTGAGGGCTTCTTGAGCTCAGAAGAGCAAGCAATGGACGATATGTTCGCTGGACTTTTCGAGCAGCACCTTCATTCCGATGATATTAATACTGTTCTTTATCAAGAGATGGATGCTGCTTTGCAAAAAGGTGACTGGGATGGTGATAAAGACAATTGGGCTGGTATTGTTCGTGATCAAGATTGGCGTCGCTTAACCACAGATCATCAGCAATGCACTAACCGTAATTGTGCTAATTATTCCGCCTGCCCGTTTTTTAAAGCGCGTGCTGAAATCGAAGTGGCTGATGTGATTGTTGCCAACCATGATTTGGTATTGGCCGATTTGTCATTGGGTGGTGGCGCGATTCTTACCCCGCCAAAAGAAACCATCTATGTTTTTGATGAGGGTCATCATCTTCCTGATAAAGCGATAGGGCACTTTCGTCATGAAGTTCGTTTGCAGCAAAGTATTACTTGGTTACGCCAATTAGAAAAAAATCTGGTTAACTTGAAGCAAGAGTTAACAGACGATGTCAGTGTAACAGGTCAGCTGCTACTAAAAATCCCACAGCAAATACAAAGTATTGTGAACTTTATCCAATATGCCCAGCAGGGGTTAGCGCCTTATATTCAGGGTTTGGGGTTGGATCAAGAAAATAATCAGCACCGTTTCGAGTTTGGCCAAATTCCAGATGAATTACGCCAGCTGGCATACAGTTTACAGACGTCTTATCAAAAGTTGTTTAACAACATTGAAAGCATCCAAGACGAATGTAAAAAGACTAAACAAAATGAAGGGATGGGTGTAACACCTGAAACTGCAGAAACTTGGCAGCCTATTTTAGGTGTCATTCTTGGTCGCTTAGAGCAATGTATTGGGCTTTGGCGTTTGTATTCTACAGTTGATGATCAAAACTATCCGCCTAATGCACGCTGGCTAGTTTTATCTGGTCAAGGGATGGAGCAAGATATTGAACTGGGCGGTTCTCCGATTCTTGCCGCAAACACATTAAAGCAGCAGTTGTGGGATAAATGTTTCGGTGCGGTAGTGACATCAGCTACGTTAACGGCGCTTAATCAATTTCATCGTTTTAATATGCGATCAGGCGTTCCTCGTGAGAGTGAGTATTTGCGCGTTATTAGCCCATTTAATTTCCAAGAAAATGGGCTTTTGGTCGTTCCAGATATGGAGCATGAGCCAAATAGAGTTGAGCAACATACCGCCGAAATTGTTGCTTATTTAGATAAGCATGTGAACACAGAAAAGGGCAGTTTAGTGTTGTTTTCTTCCCGTCGTCAGATGGAGGAAGTGGCTCAGTCTGTGTCTGCAGGATTACAAGAAATACTTTTGATGCAAGGTGAGCAATCTAAGCGCGTTATTTTGGATTCGCATAAATCTCGCATTGATGAAGGGAAAGGCAGTTTATTGCTTGGCTTAGCCAGCTTTGCCGAAGGTGTAGATTTACCAGGTGATTATTTAACCTGTGTGTACATTGCTAAAATTCCTTTTGCGGTGCCAGATGATCCAGTCGAAGCAACGCTAGCAGAATGGATTCAAAAACGTGGTGGCAACCCCTTTATGGAAATTACCATACCAGATGCTTCTTTGCGCTTAGTGCAGGCAACAGGGCGACTATTAAGAAGCGAAAAAGACTCAGGTGAAATACATATTTTAGACAAGCGTCTGAGAACTAAACGTTATGGTAAGCAATTAATTAATAGCTTACCACCGTATAAGTATCAGTAGCTTGCTTCAACAAAGCGTAAGCAAGGGGTGATAAAGCTTTACCAATTAGGTACACTCCTTGCACAGATTATTAACCTCAAAACACAATAGAAGCGTATAGATTCCAATATGGAAAACCAAACTCAAGAAGCACCATCAGAAACCACAGCAAAACCAAAACGTACACGTCGCCCAAATAAGGGTCCAAGAAGTAACGATGATAGCCCTGCAAGCGTCCAAGCGGATGCACCGCAATCAAGCAATGAAACAAAACCTGCAGGGAATGCGAACTCTAAAATTTGGTCCATAGAAGATTTTCCGGTTGCTGAAGTTGAAGGCAAGATGCGCTTCCATGATTTAAATCTTCCTGATCGCGTCATTAAGTCTATTGCTGAAATGGGTTTTGAATATTGTAGTGAAATCCAAGCTGAAACCTTACCAATGACTTTGTTGGGTTATGACATTATTGGTCAAGCACAAACAGGTACTGGTAAAACAGCTGCTTTCCTCATCGCGATGATCAGTGACTTTCTTGATTACCCTCTTGAAGAAAAAAGAGCGAATAATTTTGCGCGAGGTTTGATTATCGCACCAACTCGTGAATTGGCGATACAAATAGCTGATGAAGCTGTAAAACTGACAACGAATTGTCATTTGAACGTCGTAACTTTAGTGGGTGGCTTGAGTTATGAAAAACAAAAGATCGCACTAGAAACTGAAAATGTTGATATTTTGGTTGCCACGCCTGGTCGTTTGTTGGATTTTGCTCGTAGCCGCAAAGTGCAATTGGGTAAAGTGGAATGCTTGGTGTTAGATGAAGCTGACCGCATGTTGTCTATGGGTTTTATCCCTGATGTGAAAAGTATTATTCGCATGACGCCGCATAAAGAAGCAAGACAAACCATGTTGTTTAGTGCGACCTTCCCGAAAGATATTCAAGCGCTGGCACAGCAGTGGACTTACTTCCCTAAAGAAGTATCTGTTGTTCCAAAAGAAGCGACAAATCAAAATATTGATCAAGTGATTTATACTGTTGAAGCGGATCAAAAATGGCCTGTTTTACAGCAATTGATCGAAAAAAATGGCGGTCAACGAACTATTATTTTTGCTAACCGTCGTGATGAAACACGCGACCTTTATGAGCGCTTACGCAAAGCTAATATTAATTGCGCGATATTATCAGGCGAAGTTGCGCAAGATAAACGTGTAAAAACCCTGGCGAACTTCAAAGAAGGCATCATCCAAGTGCTTGTGGCAACAGATGTTGCTGGTCGTGGTATTCACGTGGATAACGTAGAGTTAGTTGTAAACTATTCGTTACCAGAAGATCCTGAAGATTATGTACATCGTATCGGCCGAACTGGTCGTGGTGGTGAAACCGGTAAATCTGTGAGTTTTGCCAGTGAAGATGATGCTTTTATGATTCCTGAGATCGAAAGGGTCGTTGGTGAGAGCATCCGCTGTGAGTACATGGTTGATACATCTCTATAAATATCGCTTAGTTTTTAAGTGAGATAAGATGATTTTAGAACACCATTTTGCAAGTTTGGGTGAGGCGTTTTCTTCGAAAACCCTTGTCCAGCCACTTTTTGAGCAGCGATTGGTTGAATTTAACCAATCGCTCGCTACTCTTCTGTCTATTGATATTAAATCTACCGAAACCAAACGCATCTTAAGTGGAGAAGAAGCTCTGCCTTCTAGCCTAAGTATGGTTTACGCAGGTCATCAGTTTGGTGGTTTTTCACCTCAATTAGGTGATGGGCGCGGTGTGCTACTGGGTGAGGTTCGTGGTCAGGATGGTCTTTTATATGATTTGCATATGAAAGGTGCTGGGCCGACGCCTTATTCTCGTCGTGGTGATGGCCGTGCTGTATTGCGTTCTTGCATTCGTGAGTATTTGGCGAGTGAGGCCATGACAGCTCTGTCAGTGCCTTCTTCCCGCGCTTTGGCACTTTATGATAGTCGAGAGGCTGTTTACCGAGAAACGCCAGAAGCAGGAGCTATGCTGCTTAGGGTTGCGCAAGGTCATATCCGCTTTGGTCATTTCGAATACTTTTTTTATCAAGGTAAGCAAGCGGAATTGGATCAGCTGATTGAATATTGCCTTACGCATTATTACCCTGACTGCTTGGCGACAGAGTCGCCGTTAGAAAGCATGTTAATCGCAGTTGTCAAACGTACAGCTAGAATGATTGCCAAATGGCAATCGATCGGTTTTCAGCATGGTGTAATGAACACAGATAACTTTTCTTTTACCGGTGAAACGATCGATTATGGTCCATATGGTTTTATGGAGGATTATGAGCCAGATTGGGTTTGCAATCATTCAGATCATGAAGGTCGTTATGCGTTCTCGAGGCAACCAGGGGTCGGTTTGTGGAATCTCAATTGTTTGATGCGATGCTTTTCAAAGCTCCTTGAACGGGATCAGCTTATCGCTATCTTGCAGTGCTATGAGCTAGAGCTACAGACTCACTATGATTCATTAATGATGAGCAAAATGGGCTTAAACTCTGTGCAAGATATGCATGAGTTATTACCTGAGCTATTTACAATATTGGCCGCAGAAAAAATGGACTACTCAGTGTTTTTCCGTTTATTGAGCCATTTTGAACAGGGAGGCTTTACGCTTTTGCTTGATGAAGTGGTTGATAGAGAAAGGCTGTCTACTTGGCTTGAACGCTATGAGCTTGCACGAATGAAAAATGATCTAGCATGGCCTAAAGTGAGTGCTTCTATGCTGGCAGTGAATCCGAAGTTCCTGCTGAGAAATTATTTAGCTCATGATGCAATTCTTGCAGCAGAACGAGGTGACTATTTACCCTTCCGCCGTTTATTGAACGTACTCATTACTCCATTTGATGAGCATCCAGAGTCGGATGTGCTCGCGCAAAGAGCGCCAGAGTGGGGTAGGTCATTAGAAGTTAGTTGTTCGTCTTAGTATTGTTCGTTTTTATATAGTTAGACGATATTTTTTAAAGAGAAACAGTCATTATGAAGCATTCAGTGTGTGTATTAGGTGGTGGTAGTTTTGGCACAGCCTTGGCCAATATCATGGCTAAAAATGGTCATCAAGTTAGTCAGTGGATGCGTAATGAAGAACAGGTTGAAGAGATTAATTTGACAGGTCTGAATAGTCGTTATTTACCCAATGCGCCATTGCATCGAGAACTACTGGCGACCAGTAATTTAGAACAGGCAATACGAGATAGTGATACTGTTTTTGTGTCAATTCCTTCTAAATCATTCGAACAAGTAGTTCAGCGCATTGAGCCTTTATTGACGGCGGATAAAATATTAATTAGCACTACTAAGGGTTTTAATCCAAATCGATTTGAACTTATGAGCGATGTTTTGCGTCGAAACCCTATTACTCAAAAAATTGGCGTGTTGAGTGGTCCAAACTTAGCAAAAGAAATTGCTGCAGGTCAAATGACGGGGTCGGTGATTGCCAGTGCTGATGATAAGGTTCGCCAGCGAGTTATTGAGTTGTTGAAATCACCTACTTTTCGAGTGTATGAAAATACCGACAGTACAGGTGTTGAGTTGGCTGGCGCGTTAAAAAATATTTATGCGATTGTGTGTGGTCTTGCTAAAGCTCTAAATGTTGGCGAAAACACTATGTCGATGATTATGACTCGAAGTCTTGCAGAGATGAGCCGGTTTGCTGTGCATTTTGGTGCTAATCCTATGACCTTTCTTGGGTTGGCGGGAATGGGAGATTTGATCGCAACCTGTACTTCACCTTTGAGTCGAAATTACCGTGTCGGCTTTGCTATTGGTTCGGGTCAAGACTTAGACGAAGCCATTGGTGGAATAGGTGAGGTTGCTGAAGGGGTCAATACCTTAAAAATGGTGGTAGATGAAGCCCATAAACATGGCTTATATATGCCTCTTGCAGAAGGTTTGTCTAAATTATTGTTTGAAGGTGCTAAGCTGGAATCATTGATTGGTTCAATGATGACTGGCGAGCAAAAATGGGATGTCGAATTTGCGACAAATGAGGGGAATAACAATGTCTAAGCCAGGTTATGCTGATCAAGGTTTTTGGTTTCGTGTGATTTTTATGCTGCTGTATTGGGTGGTTTTGAATATTGCTGTCACTGTATTTGGTGTTTTGCTTGTTTTGGTAAGCTTGGTGAAATTAGGCTCCAAGTATGAGCCAGTCACTTTGTCTTCTTGGTTAAAAAGTGTGACAGCTTTCATCGGTCAGATTTTCTCATTTTTGTCTTTTGAGTCAGAAGAAAAACCTTTCCCATTTCAGCCATGGCCTCAGGTAAATTCGGATGAAGAAGCTTAAGCGCCTATATATATTGCGCCATGGAAATGCTCAACCGTATGGTTATGATCAAGATGAACTTCGTGAGCTGACAGAGCTGGGAGTGGCTGAAGTAAAAACAGCTGCTCGAGCTTTTCGTAATAAGAGTGAGATGTTTGATGTGGTTTTTGTTAGTCCTTATGTTAGGGCGCAGCAAACTGCAAAAGTCTTTTTGGCCGATCTTGATGTTTCTGTTGAGGTTGAAAACTGCCCTCTAATTACCCCGGAAGGCCAAAGCATGGATGTGGCTACTTGGCTAAATGATCTGCCCTATGAATCCATTTTATTGGTTACACATCAGCCTTTTGCACATCAGTTTGTGGACTTTTTGGTTGATGAGCCCTTGCCGGTTAGCTTTTCGATGACGACGGCGACGTTAGCTTCTGTAGAAGGTGAGTTTTTTGCCGGAGCATGCTGTCAATTCTGTTGGTGTATTTCACCATCATAAATTATTTAATTGAATTTAGTGGGTTGGTTAAAAGTAAATATGGGAAATGAAATCGTTTATAAGCTTGCGCATACTGAAATAGCTGCTTTGCAATGGCTGCCTAAAAATACCTCGGCATTTAAAGTATTGTCGCTACATGGGTGGCTTGATAATGCAGCTAGTTTTTCTAACTTATCTCCTCATCTCTCCGATTTTTCTCATGTTGCATTAGATCTTGCTGGACATGGCTTGTCTTTACATCGACCAGCGGGAAGTTTTTATCATTTATGGGATTATGTTTTGGATGTGGTGTCTATTTTAAACCAATCCAAGCAAAGTGTTTGGTTAATTGGTCATAGTATGGGCGGTGCTGTTGCTATGTTGGTGGCTGCTATTGCTCCTGATAAGGTTCGCGGACTGATTGTGCTTGATAATATGGGGCCCTTGAGTGGGGCGCCAGCGGATCGTGTGGTGACGTTACAACGAGCTGTTAATAAAATGGCCAAATATCGCTTGGGTAGGGATACAAGCTATCAAACGAAAGAAGATATGGTACTTGCTCGAATGGATGGTTTCACTCAATTGTCCAAATTCGCGTCAAAAGTGTTAGTTGAACGTGGTGCTAAGCAAAATGCTGATGGGATTTGGACGTGGCGTCATGATGGAAAGTTGACCTTTCCTTCGCCATTTCGGATGGATGAAGAAAGCGTTCAGGCCTTTATCCAGGAAATTAAATGCCCAACTTTGGCTTTGGTTGCTAAAGATGGGATTTATCAGAATGATCATCAGTTAGTTGAAAAGCGCGCGGCTCAATTTCCATGGATAAAGTTAAAATGGCTTGAAGGTAATCACCATTTTCACCTTGAACCGGAGAGTTGCTTTGCAGTAGCAACTGAAATTCAGCGATTTATTGATCAAAACTAATGCGTTAGCCCATCCTTAGTTGGGATGAAAGGAAGGTTGTATGGTTAAGTTTCGAGGCGTGTTGTGCCTATTGGCTGCTTTTAGTAGTGTTTCTTTTGCGGGGGTATTAGGGATTGAGCCTTATCGTGATGCACAGTTAGTTAAAAGTAATTCTCAAGCTGAGCAGTTTGTAGAAATTCCTTTGAGTAAAATTCGCCGTGCTGGTAGTGGATGGGAGCCTGAAACGGTTATTCGTTTGAAAGGTGATTACTTTTCTTCGTTATACAAAATCAATCGCAATGCGCTTTTGTCTGATGTATATACTCACTACCGATCACAAATGTTGAGTGACGGCCGCAGTATCTTATTCGAGTGTGATAGTCGAAGCTGTGGTAGTAGCAATGCTTGGGCGAATAATTTCTTTGGTGATTATCTTTTGTATGGTTCGGATCAAAGTCAGTTTTTGCTTGTTGTTAAAAATAAACAAGATACTTATCAGATCTTATACCTTAATCGTCGCGGTGCTGGTGACGTGATGGTTCGTTTAGATGAAGTGAAATCGGCAGAAGCAAATGATACAGAGTTCGAAATTGTAGCCCAGATGGATGTGCAGGATATTCCTAGAATACGTCGTTTTGTCAGTGATTTACCGGCTGGCCAAAATGTGGTTGGTTTTGTTACAAGTCAAAAAATAGGAACTCTAAGTGCTATTGAGTCGGGGGATCGGCTTATTTCAATGGCGTCGGCAGGTCTAGGGGATCAGCTTAAAGATAAGGTTAGATTTATTAACTTAGCAGATCTTGGTCGCGAATCACTTGGTGTTAATCGCATATCTTTTGTTTATGTTCGTCCTTAGGCGGTAGTAGTGAATACGAAAAAGACAGTTGCTCTGGTTTTAGGGAGTGGAGCGGCGCGCGGTAATGCACATATAGGTGTGATTCAAGCATTTGAAGATCGTGGATATGAAATTGTCAGTATTTCTGGTTGTTCTATTGGGGCGATAGTCGGTGGTATTTATGCTGCGGGTAAGTTGTCTGAGTATCGTGAATGGGCTGAATCTTTAGATCGAATGAATGTTATTCGTCTATTAGATATGTCTATATTGAACGGTGGCTATGTAAAAGGTGATCGTTTTTTTGAGAAAATTCAAGACATGATAGGGGAGCCAACTATTGAGTCCTTACCGATAGCTTACACCTCTGTAGCTGTCGATTTATTGAATCAGAAAGAATTTTGGTTTCAGCGTGGTGATTTGATAAGTGCTATGCGTGCATCCTCAGCTATACCTTCTCTAGTGTTGCCTGTGACGCTTAATGGTCAAATGTATGTTGATGGCGGGGTGTTGAATCCTTTACCTATCATCCCTTCTGTGCCAGCTGGGGCGGACTATATTGTTGCGGTTGATCTTAATGGTCCTGCTGAACGAGTTGTGAACAATGTTGCTGAGAGTGATCCAGAAGGGCCTGCTTGGTGGTTGAGTACTAAAGGTTTTTTTGGAAAAAACAAAGAAGAAACAGATGAGAAGGCTAAGTATTCTCCAGAAAGTTGGGGGCGATTACAGACTATCAATATGATGTTTGAGACTATGCAAGAATCTCTTACTCAGTATAAATTAGCTGGATATCCGCCAGATTTGCTTATCTCTATACCTAAAGATATCTCTGGTTTCTATGAGTTCTGGCGGGCTAAAGAATTGGTGGAGTTTGGTTATGAAACCGCTTTAAAGGCGATTGATGGCCTTGAATCACCAAAGTCGAGCTATTTTTCTTTCCCTAAAGGCTACTAACAATAGTTTAGCCTATAGGGTTTACTCCTAGCTCTCTAAGTGATCGAGATAGAGATATAAGTGGTAAACCAATTAAACTATTAGGGTCATCACCTTCCATTTTTTCAAAAAGACATACTCCAAGCCCTTCGCATTTAAAACTACCTGCGCAGTCAAGAGGTTGCTCGATTGAAACATATTGAGTAATTTCTTGTGTCGTTAGTACCCTAAAATGAACGTGGTATTCATTTAATGTGTACTTATAAGATTGATCTTGTTGGTTTAAAACGCAAAGACCTGTTAGAAAACTTACTCTTTTACCACTGAAGCAAGAAAGCTGCTTTATGGCATTTTGTTCTGTATGAGGCTTTCCTAAAATCTGGCCATTTAATACTGCAACCTGATCAGAAGTTATAATCAGCTCGTTTGAGCTTTGATTATTTTGTTGGCGTTCGTTATTTACGGCATGCGCTTTGGCAACACTAAGGCGTTTGACTAAATCGACAGCGGATTCTAGGGGGCGTGGGCTTTCGTCAATGTTGGGCGAATGGCATTCAAAAGGAATTCTTAAACGCTCTAAGAGCGCTTTTCGGTAAGGAGAAGACGAGCCGAGTATGAGTTTTTTTTGCATTGTTTTTTAATCATTTTATTGGGATGAAAGATGATTTTACTTTTTTTTACCTCTAATGACTTAAAAAAGTGAAAAAAAGCGCTTTAAGAGCAGTTAGACTTTGACAAAAAGGGCCCTTAGCAATATTATCCCCCGCCATGTTGAATGATACGTTACCTAAATATTTTGACCCTCGTAAATACGCTAGCTATGAGCAAGCGTTCGAAGGGTACGTGCCCCTTAATGAATTTAAGGAGCTTTGTGCTATATTAGCCTCTGATGAGGGTAATGCTTTTATTCATCTAGACTTTAGAGTTGATGAGGATAGGCGCTATATTGCTACTGGATCATTAACAGCTCAAGTACAGGTTGTTTGTCAGCGTTGTATGGGGGCTGTTTCACATGATCTAGCGTTAGATTTGTCGCTGGGATTCGTTTATGACGAAGATCATGCTAAGAATCTACCGAATAGTTATGATCCTGTTGTCATGACCGATGGTGAAGTAATTTTGGCAGATATGGTCGAGCAAGAAATTATACTTGCCCTACCAATTGTCGCTTATCACGAAGAAAGTGGTTGCAACCCAACAGCTGTAAAGTATGCCTCGTCTACCGATGACGCACCGGATGACGAAAAACCGAATCCATTTAGTATATTGGCCCAATTAAAGGCTAAGTAAAGTTAGGAGCTCCAAAAATGGCAGTACAAAAAAGTAAAGTAACTCGTTCACGTCGCGGCCAGCGCCGTTCACACGATGCTTTGACAGGTCCAACTCTTTCTGTAGAAAAGACTACTGGTGAACTTCACCGTCGTCACCACATTTCTGCAGATGGTTTTTACCGTGGTCGTCAAGTTATCACCCCTAAAGGTGAGTAACTAAGATACCCATGATCAGGGTAGCTTTAGACGCTATGGGCGGGGACTTAGGTCCCCGCATTGCATTTGACGGTGCAGTAGAGATTCTTTCTCGCTATCCAGATGTCGTCATCACCATCTATTATTTCCCTAATCCCGGTCTTGAACTTCCTGCGCCTCATGAACGTTTGTCTCTGATTGCTTGCACTGACGTTATTGATGGAGATGAAGAGATAGTCTTGTCTTTATTTCGTCGTCGAAATAGTACGCTTTATCAGTCTTTAAGTGCATTGGCTCAGCGGTCGTCGGACGTTGTTGTGACCTTGGGTAATACAGGTGCTATGGTTGCATTAGCTCGCCATATACTGGGTGTGTTACGTCCGAAGCTGTATCCTGCATTAATAAGGGAGCTTTATTCTAATCCGTTGCGATGTTTGGTGGATTTAGGGGCTAATGTCCATTGCCCGCCATCAATGTTGGTTGGCTTTGCAGAGTTAGGTGCGGCTTATATTGAGGCGCTCAGTGATGAAAAGCCAAGGGTTGGCCTGTTAAATGTTGGTGTCGAAAGCTCGAAAGGTAGTGCGGTTATTCGAGAAACGGATCGGCTTTTAGCAAGCAAAATATGGCCTGATTATTTTGGTTATGCAGAAGGAACTGAGCTGTTTGATGGCGATAAAAATGTCATTGTATGTGATGGCATGGTTGGTAATGCTGTATTGAAAGCATCAGAGGGGCTGCTGTCTTTCATGATGAGTAAATTTAAAGGGGTTGACGGCGTATCATCCTTGTTTGAGACTTTTTACCAAACTGAGCGTAGGCATGGTGCTTGTTTAGTAGGTGTGCGTGGCAATTTGGTAAAAGGTCATGGTCGTTCAGATTTGTCTGCGATGATCGGTGCGATAGAGTATGGAATTGATATTGCGCGAGCGGATTTGTATTCTGCGATAGAAGCGCGTCTTTGTAGTTAAGCTTTATAGCTAGGAGATTAAATGAGCACTAAATTAGCTTTTGTTTTTCCAGGTCAGGGTTCTCAGCAGTTAGGGATGTTGGCTGATTTGGCGGAAAAACATGAAATAATAAAGCAAACTTTCGCCGAAGCATCTGATGTTCTTGGTTATGATTTATGGGATCTTGTGCAGAATGATGCTGAGAGACTTAGTCAAACGGATAAAACTCAGCCGGCGCTGTTGACGGCCAGTGTTGCTCTATGGCGCCTTTGGGAGCAGCAGGGTGGTGATAAGCCAGCGTATGTTGCAGGCCATAGTCTTGGCGAGTATTCTGCTTTGGTGTGTGCTGGTGTGATTGCTTTTACTGACGCGGTAGAGCTTGTTAAGTTGCGTGGTGAATACATGCAGCAAGCGGTTCCTGCGGGCGAGGGTGCAATGGCTGCGATTATTGGTCTTGATGATGATAAAGTTGTTGCTGCGTGTGCTGCGGCTCCAGGTATTGTTAGTGCGGTTAATTTTAACTCGCCAGGGCAAGTTGTGATTGCGGGTCATGTTGCAGCTGTTGAGGCTGCGATGGTAAATGCAAAAGAAGCAGGAGCTAAGCGTGCATTGCCTTTACCGGTGAGTGTTCCATCGCATTGCGAGCTTATGATTCCTGCTGGCGCTAAATTAGCCGAGAAACTTGAGACTATTGTTTTTAAATCGCCTTCCTGCACTTTGGTGCAGAATGTTACTGCTCAAGCTGTTTCTGACCCTTCTGTGATCAAGGCAAACTTGGTTTCTCAATTAAGTGAGCCAGTTTTGTGGACACAATCTGTTGTGTTACTTTCGGAATTAGGTGTAACGTCTACGGTGGAGTGTGGTCCTGGTAAAGTGCTGAGTGGTCTTAATAAGCGAATAGTCAAAGGTTTAGAAACATCTTCTTTGGGTGATTTGGCTGGATTTGAAGCGGCTTTGTCTGCGTAATAGTATTTTATTATTTGTTCGAAATGCACTTTTTGAAATAGATTGTTGGAGACAGGCATGGGTCTTGAAGGAAAAATTGCTCTAGTGACTGGAGCTACTCGCGGCATTGGTAAAGCGATTGCTGTTGCTCTAGTTGAGCAAGGTGCGACCGTTATTGGTACGGCAACTAGTGAGTCTGGCGCGCAAAGTATTACTGAATATTTGGGCGCTAATGGTAAAGGCTGGGTGCTTGATGTGTCATCAAGTGAGTCAGTTGATGCGGTAATTAAAGAAATTACTGCTGAATTTGGTGCGCCAACGGTTCTTGTTAACAACGCCGGCATTACTCGTGATAACTTGATGATGCGAATGAAGGAAGATGAGTGGGATCAAGTGATTAATACTAATCTAACTTCTGTTTTTCGTGTTACAAAGGCTTGCTTACGCGGCATGACTAAAGCAAAATTCGGTCGTGTTATTAGTATTAGTTCTGTTGTTGGCTCTATGGGCAATGGCGGACAAACAAATTATTCTGCAGCAAAAGCTGGGCTAGAAGGTTTTAGTCGTTCTTTGGCAGCAGAAATTGCATCTCGCGGTATCACTGTAAATTGTGTGGCTCCGGGGTTCATTGAAACGGATATGACTAAGGTGTTATCTGAAGAGCATAAGGCCAAATTGGTCGAAAAAGTGCCTTCATCACGTCTTGGTCAACCAGAAGAAATTGCGGCAGCTGTCGCATTTTTGGCGTCAAATGGCGCTGCTTACATTACCGGTGAGACATTACATGTCAATGGCGGTATGTATATGTCGTAATTTGAGTTGAATTTTATGTTTAATTCAACGAAAATACGTCTCCGGTTCATGTCGAGAATCACACCTTTTTTGGTGATCGAATTTTTATAATATGCTCACACTGAGCTGTTAATGAGTAGAGTAGGAACTTCTAATGAGTAGCATTGAAGAACGCGTTAAGAAAATCGTTTGTGAACAACTAGGCGTTAAAGAAGAAGATGTTGTTGCTTCAGCATCTTTTGTTGATGACCTAGGTGCAGATTCCCTAGATACAGTAGAGCTAGTAATGGCTCTTGAAGAGGAATTTGATACTGAAATTCCTGATGAAGAAGCTGAAAAAATCACTACCGTACAAGCAGCGAACGACTACATCAACGCTAACTTGTAAGATATTGGTGAACTGAGTTTTCCGAAAAGCCGCTTGTATTCGTTACAGCGGCTTTTCTTATTAATAGCTCTTAAAGAATTGAGGGCGAATTGCTGGAGAAATCTTATGTCTCGTCGTCGGGTTGTAGTCACAGGAATGGGAATGGTGACACCCCTTGGCAATAATGTGAAAGATACGTGGGATAGCATCTTGGAAGGAAAAAGTGGTGTATCTGAGATCACTTCTTTTGACGCCAGTCTGTTTTCCACCCGTTTTGCAGCGCAAGTAAATGGCTTTGATGCGACTCAATATATGAGCGTTAAAGAGGCTCGCAAAATGGATCTTTTCATTCAATATGGTATCGCAGCCGCAGTGCAAGCTTTGGAAGATGCCAATCTTAATGCCGATACAGCGGATTTAAGCCGTGTTGGTTGCGCGATAGGTTCTGGTATTGGTGGTTTGCCAATGATTGAAAAGAACCTTGAGCTGTTGAATGAGTCAGGCCCAAAACGTATTTCTCCTTTTTTTGTTCCAGGCGCGATTATTAATATGATTTCAGGTCATGTTGCGATTCGTTTTGGTTTTAAAGGCCCTAATATCTCTATTGTTACCGCGTGTACTACTGGTACGCATAATATTGGTATGGCAGGGCGTATGATCGCTTATGGTGATGCTGATGTGATGATTGCTGGCGGTGCTGAAATGGCTATTACTCCATTGGGTATCGGCGGTTTTGGAGCGGCTAGAGCATTGTCCACTCGTAACGATGATCATAAAACAGCAAGTCGTCCATGGGATAAAGACCGTGATGGTTTTGTGATGGGGGATGGTGCTGGTATTTTAGTACTAGAAGAATACGAACATGCTATTGCACGTGGTGCAAAAATTTATGCAGAGCTTGTGGGTTTTGGTATGAGTGACGATGCTTATCACATGACTGCTCCGCCAGAGAGTGGTGAAGGAGCTGCGTCGGCTATGAGGGCTGCTCTGAACGATGCTCGTCTTACGCCTTTAGATATCGATTATATTAATGCTCATGGTACATCAACTCCTGCTGGTGATTTAGCAGAAACTAATGCGGTAAAAGCGTTAATGGGTGAAGATGCATCAGATGTCGCAATTAGCTCGACTAAGTCCATGATAGGGCATTTGCTTGGTGCCTCGGGAGCAGTTGAATCAATTTTTTCGATACTTGCTATTCGAGATCAAGTTGCTCCACCTACCATTAATTTAGATGAGCCGAGTGAAGGTTGTGATTTGAATTATGTTCCTGGAACACCACAAAAACGTAAAATAGACGTTGTTTTAAATAACTCGTTTGGTTTTGGTGGTACGAATGGAACATTAGTATTTAAGAAAATATCTTAAATACTAGGTGGGCAGATTATAATCTGCCCACCGTAGCTAGTTTTATTAATGGATTTGAGTTGGTGTGCCGCGTAATGCACTGATTTCTTTTGATATATCATAGCTCTTATTTTGACTGTCTAGCTCATATAAATGGTCTTCCAGCTGTTGATAAAGAGCAATTTCCTCATCACCTAGAAAATGCAGGCATTCGCCACCGACAAACCATAATAGCTCTCTCTTTATTAGAGGGACTAGATTTGCGTAGCATCGTATGAAGCGTGATAATACCTCTTGGGCATCGAAAGTATAATCATGGGTATTTTCCTGAATGTTTTTTATCAGGCTGTCCCACTTTTCTAAGAAGTCTAATTCTTCTTCTGCCAATTCCGGCTGATCAAAAGGTGCGTGTTCTGCGATGCGCTGACGTAAATCAGCAAAAGCGTCAAGTATGTATTGTGTGCGTGATTCCACGTAAAAACCTATTCAAGTTAGTAACTATTTAGTCGGCTACTGCCGTACGAGAACTTCAATTATGACATATGCAATCGAAATTAGTGACCTTAAAAAGCGCTATGACAGCGGCTTTGAGGCATTAAAAGGTATCGATTTAAAAGTTGAAAAAGGAGATTTCTTTGCGTTACTCGGCCCAAATGGAGCGGGCAAATCTACGACAATCGGTATTTTATGCTCGTTAGTGAATAAAACATCGGGCAATGTTTACATTTTTGGTACAAATATTGATAAGGATTTTGCTAAAGCTAAAAAATATTTAGGTGTTGTACCTCAAGAGTTTAATTTTAACGTTTTTGAGACCGTCTTTAATGTGGTGGTAACTCAGGCGGGCTTTTATGGAATTAGTCGCTCTGTAGCAGAGGAGCGAGCGGAAAAATATTTGAAGCAGTTGGATCTTTGGGATAAAAGAAACGATCAATCGCGAATGCTATCTGGCGGTATGAAACGTCGTTTAATGATAGCCAGAGCATTAATTCATGAGCCTGAAGTGCTTATTTTGGATGAGCCAACCGCCGGTGTCGATATTGAACTTCGCCGTTCTATGTGGGAGTTCATCAAAAAACTAAATGAGCAAGGTACGACAATTATCTTAACCACACATTATCTGGAAGAAGCAGAACAGTTGTGCCGAAACATTGCCATTATTAATGCGGGTCAAATTGTTGAAAATACCAGTGTGAAGGCTTTGTTGAAAACACTTAATCAAGAAACCTTTATTTTGGATTTAGATACTAGTCTGCCTAATGGCTGGGCTTTACCTGGCTTCAGTGTGTTAGTCAGTAAAGACGCGAGTACGATCGAAGTTGAAGTTATTAAAGGGCAGTCTATCAATGCCATCTTTCAGGCGCTTGATGCAATCTCCGTCAACGTCGTGAGTATGCGTAACAAGTCTAATCGACTCGAAGAGCTCTTCGTTAAATTAATTAAAGGCTAGATAGATGAAAAATTCGGAAATTTGGGTCGCATTTTATACGATTTTGGTAAGAGAAATTCGTCGATTTACTCGTATTTGGCCACAGACATTATTGCCACCAGCTATTACGATGACATTATATTTTGCTATTTTCGGCAACTTAATCGGTGATCGAATTGGTGAAATGGGTGGCTTTAGTTATATGCAATACATTGTGCCAGGCTTGATCATGATGTCTGTCATCACAAACTCATATTCCAACGTGTCTTCGTCGTTCTTTTCTGCGAAGTTTCAACATAGTGTGCAAGAGTTGTTGGTCTCTCCTACACCAAACTGGGTGATTCTAATGGGGTACACGCTTGGCGGTGTGGCTCGTGGTTTGTGTGTTGGTTTGATTGTTACTGTGCTGTCGCTGTTTTTTACTCATTTGGCGTTAGAAAGCTTATTCCTAACGATTCTTGTGGTGTGTTTGACGGCAATTATGTTTTCTCTAGGCGGTTTTGTTAACGCTATTTACGCTAGAAGTTTTGATGATGTATCCATTGTTCCGACTTTTATTTTAACGCCGCTCACTTACTTAGGTGGAGTGTTTTATTCTATCGATTTGCTGCCTGATTTCTGGCAATCCGTTTCGCTATTAAACCCAGTTCTTTATATGGTTAATGCGTTTCGTTACGGCATTTTGGGTGTTTCTGATATTAACGTATATTGGGCACTTGTTATTGTTTGCGTATTTATTGTGGTGTTGTTTGGATTCGGTCTGCGTTTGCTCAATCAGGGCAAAGGTATTAGAAGTTGAGGTAGTGTTATATGGGCTTTTTACCCTTAGGTCAGCAAACAGAATATGTTTCTGAGTACGATGCAGGGTTGCTTTACCCCATTGCAAGAGTTGATAAATGGACTGAGATGGCTATCGAGTCTGAGCGACTGCCGTTTTTTGGTGAAGATGTTTGGAATGCTTATGAACTGTCATGGTTAAACTTGAAAGGAAAGCCAATTGTTGCCTTGGCTGAATTTCGTTTACCTTGTGATTCGCCAAATATTATTGAATCAAAATCGTTTAAATTGTATTTGAATTCATTGAATCAAATGCGTTATGAGTCAGCTGAAGAAGTCCAAGCCATACTTGAGAAAGATCTTTCGCGGGCCGCTGGTGCTGAAGTGACGGTTATTATTCGCGATGTTGATTCAATGGCATCGTTGGTAGTATTAACGCCTGATTATTGCATCGATGAACTGGATGTTGATGTATCAGAATATCAGCCAAATGCAGGCTTATTAGAGACTGATGAGACAATGGGGGTGGTTGAAGAGCGATTGGTTAGCCATCTTTTAAAATCAAATTGCCCTGTGACCAATCAACCAGATTGGGGTTCGGTTTTTATTGATTATAAAGGCCCTAAGATTCACCACGAAAGCTTGTTGAAGTATGTTATTTCATTCCGTGAGCATACCGACTTTCATGAGCAATGCGTTGAGCGAATTTTTATTGATATCATGCGTCAGTGTAAGCCGGAGAGTTTAACTGTCTATGCACGTTATGTAAGGCGCGGAGGATTGGATATCAATCCATATCGTTCAACAGCACCATTAGTGTTGGGGAATGATCGTTTAACGCGCCAGTAGTTTTTACTTAGCTTTAAAATTCAAACCGCATAATATTAAAATTATGCGGTTTTTTTTCGGAAATTTATTTTTTAAGGCAACTTAAAGATACAGCCACCAGAGCAAGCTAACAATACAAAGTGACATGGGTAAAGAAATAAGAATCATGAGGGCAATTTCATCTACTGGCCCCTTAAACTTGCTTGCTAGCATATAACTAATAACTGCCACAGGCATGGCACTGAGTACAATTAATACAGAGCCTTCCAGGCGGCTAAGTGGAAAAAAGTAGACAACCAAACATGCACAAAGAACGCCTACCACTGGGCGAAATAGTGATAAGAGAGAAGCGCGACCGATTTTGCTGCTTTCTTTTATAGATAGACCACTAATGGATCTACCTAGTAGCATTAGCATAATAGGCAATGTTATATGGCTGAGCATGTTCAGTGTGTTCATCAAAGGCGTGGGTAAGCTAATATTAAAACTTAGGAAAAGCGCACCAATCACTAAAGCAATAACGGGACCATTTTTTAACAGCTGCTTAGGTTGATAGGTGCCAGACATAAAACCAACGCCCAAGGTAAAATGACTAATTTGTACCACTGATGAAATTACCACGGCGATAGCCATACCTTCGGCACCAAATAATGCGTAGGCAACAGGGATACCAAGATTTCCCGTATTAGGATTGACTAAAGGTGGCAGATAAAAGCGTGTAGGTAACTTGAGTGCTTTTAGAAAAACAAATGACATGAGCGACACCAAAACTAATACTAGAGCTGTCGCGGCGATAATTTTGAGCATGCTGAAAACTTGCATCTGCATCGATAAAACAGAATAAAGTAGCAAGGCAGGCAAGCCTAAGTTTGAAACCAGTGCGGCCAGTGATGGGTTTTCTAGATAGTCTGTCTTTTTACCAAGAAAGAAGCCCAAGCAAATCATCAATAAGATTGGTGTCAGTGAGTTAGTTAATGCCGAGAGCATAGAAATCCTTAGTGAGACATTTTTATCTATGAGAGATTTTTGCACAAAGGATAGGTAAGTGCAGTCGTCGTGCAAAAGTCTCTATGAGAATTAATCAGCCTTAATATTAAAGGCTTCCACAAGGTAGTGCACCAAGGCTTTTACCCTAAGGCTGATATTTCTTGATTGAGGATAAAGTAAAGTGACATCAGAGTCAGGCAATTGCCAGTCTGGCAGTAGCACTATCAGTCGACCCGATTGAATGTCTTGTTTTACATAATAGGAAGGTTGTCTAGAGATGCCTGTTCCTTCCAGGGTTGCCAACTTTACGACATGTCCGTTGGAGCATTTTAGTTTACCTTGCACTGGAAGCTCATACTTCTCTTTGCTGCTAATGTGTGTGAACGACCATCTTTTTACTGAGCCGTTGATTAGCGTGTGATCAAGCAAATCTTTCGGACTATTTAGTTTCGGCATGCTGTCAGAATAAGTAGTACTAGCAACTAAGTAGTTGGTGTAACTCGTTAGTTTTCGTCCAATTAAATTTGAGTTAGTAAGCGTGCCCATTCTGACCACAAGATCGTATTGCGACTCAATCAAATCTTCCCTTGTGCTCGAAAAGCTAAGTTCTATTTCCACCTTAGGATTTTCATTCATAAATCGAATTAAAATCGGTGCAAGTATCTCTTCACCAAATAAACCGCCAACGGAATTGATTCTGATTTGACCTCCAATACTTGAATGAGCGTTTTGAGCTGACAGAACCGCATGTTCTAGTTGATTCACTCCTTGTCGTGCAAGCTGATAAAAAGTTTCTCCAGCCGGAGACAAAGAAAGAGAGCGGGTCGATCGATAGAGTAACTGGACACCTAAGTCTTTTTCTAAACGGCTGATGATTTGTGAGACTCTAGCGCGAGAAATATTAAGCTGTTCTGCGGCTTTCGAAAAACTATGTACTTCAACTACTGCTAAAAATTCTCTTATGCCTTCAGGAAAATAAGCACACATATTGTTAAGCCTTGTTAAACAATAAATTTAATATATCGATAATTATAAACAGTTAAAACCCTCGTATAGTAGTGTGATTAATCATTAATTCGTTTATTAGGAGTGTGTATGAAAACTAGAACATTAGGGAAAACAGGATTTGAGGTGTCGGAAATTGGCTTGGGTTGCTGGCAACTTGGTAATGATTTTGGTCCGGTAGAAGATAAAGAAGCGATCGCAATACTACAAACGGCAGTAGAGGAAGGTATTCACTTTTTTGATACAGCGGATGTTTATGGTGGCGGTCTAAGTGAGCAGCGAATAGGTCAATGGCGTAAGTCGTTGAACAAGTCACCTGTTATAGCGACCAAAGTAGGTAGGAGCGCTGAGCTTTATCCTAATGGTTACAGCAAGGCCGCAGTGAAGAAAAGTTTGCAGGCTTCCGCTCAACGTTTAGGCGTTGAGTCTATCGACCTTGCTCAATTGCACTGTGTTCCTCGTGATGTGCTGTTTTCAGGTGATATATTGGCTTGGATGGAAGACCTCAAAAAAGAAGGTGTCATTAAGTATTTTGGTGCCAGTGTGGAAATGTTGGACGAAGCGATGTTTTGTTGTGGTCATACGGAGTTAGCCAGCTTACAGATATTGTTCAATGTATTTCGTCAGGATGCGACAGAGTCACTATTGCCGCTAGCTGAAAAGAACAATGTGGGTATCATTGTGCGCTTGCCATTAGCAAGTGGTTTGCTGTCAGGAAAGATGAGTCTTAATCACGCCTTTAGTGAGCGGGATCATCGTTCATATAATAAAGATGGCGCTGCATTTCATGTTGGTGAAACCTTTAATGGTATACCCTTTGAAAAAGGTATTGAGTTAGTTGAAGCGTTAAAGGGAAAGCTGCCAGAAGGGCATAATATATTGGATGTATCTTTGCGCTGGATTTTAGATCAGCCTCAAGTATCAAGTATTATTGCTGGCGCTAGTCGATCTTCCCAAGTGGTACGCAATGCGGCCGTATCGTCTCTGCCGCCTTTGAGTAAAGAGTTGCACGCGTTATTAGCGGAATTTTATCGGGAAGAAGTTAGAGAGCATATTCGCGGTGGTATTTGAATTTGAGTGACTAAATGAAAAAAATGGCGCGGAAATTATCGCGCCATTTTTTGTTCTGTTTATTTCAAGATTTGCTCAGCGTGGGCTTTGGTTTTGACCTTGCTGATAATGTCTGAAATAACACCACTTTCATCAATGATAAAAGTCGTTCTTACCGTGCCCATTGATTCACGGCCCATAAATTTCTTTAGTTGCCAAGTGCCATACAATTCATGAACTTCTTTCTCTGTATCTGCGATCAGTGGAAAAGGTAGATCATATTTGGCGATAAAGTTTTGGTGCTTTTTCTCTGTGTCGGTGCTGATCCCAAGAATTACAAAACCTTGATCTAATAGTGCTTGGTAGTTATCACGTAAGTCACAAGCTTGAGCTGTACATCCAGGAGTTGAATCCCTAGGGTAAAAATACAAAACGACTTTTTTACCTTTAAATTGGCTTAGTGTAATGGTGTCGCCATTCTGATCTTTGGCATTAAAGTCTGGTGCAATTTGTCCGATTTCGATTGTCATAAAGTTTCTCTACAGTTCAACGAAATATTTAAAGAAAAATAGTTTGCCTATTATTAGTATTTGTTTAGCAGTCGTTAGCTTAACAAGACATCAGTTAAAAATCCTCCCGAATGGCGTTTCTTGTTAATTTACTCCGGCTTTACGTCTGTCAATTATTGTTAAACCAGAGTCTGGACGTTACTATAGGCGCGCTTATAATTTTATCGGAGACTCGAAATGATCACAGGTAGTTTAGTTGCGCTTATCACACCTATGTCACCAGATGGCGCTGTAGATACTAAAAAATTAGATGATCTAATAGAGTTTCATATTAACGAGGGTACTCACGGGATCGTAGCCGTAGGAACCACAGGTGAATCTTCCACTCTTACACCAGTAGAACATGCTAATGTGATTCGTCAGGTTGTTAATACGGTTAATGGTCGTGTTCCTGTTATTGCAGGCACTGGTGCAAACGCAACACATGAAGCCATCGACCTTACTCGTAGTGCTAAAGAAGCTGGCGCAGATGCCTGCTTACTTGTGACTCCTTATTACAACAAACCAACTCAAGAAGGTTTGTATCAGCATTTTAAAGCCATAGCAGATGCAGTTGATATTCCTCAAATTCTATACAACGTACCAGGTCGAACTGCGTGCGATATGCAAAATGATACTGTGGTGCGTCTAGCTTCGGTTAAGAATATTGTTGGTATAAAAGACGCTACTGGTAATCTAGAGCGAGGTGAGGCATTGATTAAAGCTTTACCTGAAAGCTTTGCCGTATACTCTGGAGATGATCCAACGGCAGTTTCATTGATGCTTTTGGGTGGAAAAGGAAATATTTCCGTTACGGCAAATGTAGCGCCTAAAGCCGTTGCCCAAGCAGCTGAATCAGCATTAGCTGGAAAAGCGGATCAAGCACATTCAATTGATACAACGATTTCTTCGCTTCATAAAAATTTATTTTTAGAGTCTAATCCTATCCCTGTAAAATGGGCTTGTAGTCAACTAGGACTATGCGAAGAAGGAATTCGATTGCCGCTTACACCTCTTTCTGAACAGCATCATTCAGCCGTTCGACAAGCCATGATAGAAGCTGGAGTTTTATTAGTATGAATAAGTTTACCTTACAGTTTGTGAGCGCAAGCTCGTTGACTATTTTGTTGTCTGGGTGCAGTGTTTTTTTCACGGATCATTCAGATGATTATCAAGAAGAAAAACCAGTTACTTCAACACTGGATATGCCGGCTGGATCTATGCCAGCAAGCGATGTTTTAGTTATCCCTAATGAAAAAAACATTGCTAACCTAGACGGGAAGACTGCGTATACTACGCCTAGGGCTCCATTTGTATTTTACCCAATGGTTGCTGTTGGTACTGAAGAGCAAGATGATGCTATTGAGTTCACTGTCCCTGCTGATATTGCTCAAACGAAACGTATTGTTACAGATTTTCTTACCGCACTTCATGGCGATGGAGCATCGATTGCTTCACAAAGCGATGATCAGATAATAAGTGTACCATTTGATTTTCATCCGCAAGGTTGGTGGGCATCATTATGGAGCGATATTACTCGTATTCATCCAGCTCAAACTGCATTCTCTTTTCGCTTCAATGAACAAGAAGAAGGTAAAACATTGGTTACAGTACAATTTCGTGATGAGCAGCAAGATGTCGGCCCAGGAAATTGGATGAGTCCAGTTCAAAATGATGACGCTTATTCTGTCGCTGTACGTTTATGGGGAACAGTGGGGCGTCAGCTGAATCAATCATCTGCATATCTTTCTAATCGTGGTGATGCGGCATCTTTTCCTATTTGGGTAGATCATCATGGAATATTTGCAATTCATCTAGGTGATAAGGTTTCACCTTCTGATGTTGAAGCTAAATTGAACGCAGCAGGTATTTATCTTATACCTGGATCAAACCAATTACTTGCGCCAGTTCCGCCAGAAGACGTAGCTCGTGTTGGTGACGTTGTAGATCTAACCTTGCCATTAGTTGATAGTGATAAAATAAAATCACTTAAAACTATTCGCCGAAACTTGGATGATGTTAGCTGGGAAGAGCGTGAATATTCCTACAAAATAACTCATCAAAAAGCAGGTGACTTTTTAGTTATTGATGTTTCCTCTATGGACTCACCTGAAGTGGTTTCGTATCACTTGGCGCAACGTTTTGTAAATTAAATTAAATTTAATTAGATTAACCCCTCACAAAAGAAAACCGGAGACCCTCCAATGGAAAAACGACAAGAGCTATATGCAGGTAAGGCAAAATCTGTATTTCGTACAGATGATCCTGACAAAATGGTTCTAGTGTTTCGTGATGACACCTCTGCATTTGACGGTAAAAGAATTGAACAGCTTGACCGTAAGGGTATGGTGAACAATAAGTTTAATGCATTCATCATGACAAAATTACAGGAAGCAGGCATTCCAACACATTTTGAAAAGCTTTTAAGTGATACAGAATCACTGGTTAAATGTCTTGATATGATACCTGTTGAGTGTGTCGTTCGAAATGTTGCTGCTGGTAGCCTTTGTCGACGTTTAGGTGTTGAAGAGGGTATTACTCTTACACCACCAACGTTTGAATTGTTTTTAAAGAACGATGCATTAGGTGACCCAATGATCAACGAATCTCATGTTGAATCATTCGGTTGGGCAAAAACATCTGACCTAGCTAAAGCAAAAGAGCTTACATTCAAGGTGAATGATGTATTAAAAGCGATTTTTGCAGAAGGCGGCATGATTCTAGTTGATTACAAATTGGAATTTGGCCTATATAAGGGTGAGGTTTTATTGGGCGATGAGTTTTCTCCTGATGGCTGCCGTTTATGGGATGCTAAAACCAAAGAAAAATTAGATAAAGATCGTTTCCGCCAAGGCTTGGGCGGCGTGATCGAAGCTTACGAAGATGTAGGTCGTCGTATAGGTATCGATTTCGACGCATAAGCGGATTGGTAACTTAGTCCAAAATAGAGGAGCTTTGCTCCTCTATTTTTACCACGCAAGCTTGTCATACAAGGACATACATTGATTAACTTCCTTCCTTTTGCTATCGGTCTGCGTTATGCCCGAGCAAAACGCTCCAATCACTTCATTTCCTTTATTAGCTTTTCTTCTATTGCCGGTCTTGCACTCGGTGTGATGGTTCTCATTACTGTTTTGTCTGTAATGAATGGCTTTGACCGTGAATTACGTCAACGGATATTAGGTATGGTTCCTCATGCGACTTTGTGGGGAGATCCAGTGCTCAATGATTGGCGTGATACAGCAAAGCTGGTTGCTAAAATGCCTGATGTTGTTGGCGTTGCTCCACATATCCAAGCGCAAGTCATGTTTCAGTCTGGCGAAAGTGTTCATGGCGCTATTTTAAATGGCATAAACCCAGACATGGAGAAAAAAGTCTCAATCATTGGCGACAATATTGCGTCTGGCTCTTTAGATGCCCTCAAGGATACTAGCTTTGGGATCGTCCTAGGTGCTCAGTTAGCCAAGATGCTAAGAGTCGATATCGGCGATAAAGTAACGGCTATATTACCTAAAGCTAATGTGTCTATTGCTGGTGTTGCGCCTGTTCTAAAGCGATTTACTGTGGTGGGAACTTTTGAGGTTGGAGCTGAGCTAGATAGCAGTCTTGCTTATATCAATATTAAAGATGCGGCTAAATTAAAGCGCTATAAAGCTGATGATGTGGAAGCGCTGCGAATTTCATTCGATGATTTATTTGTAGCTCCTTCACGTATTTGGGATATCGCTCGAGCTGTGCCAGGGCAAAATAGAGTGAGCGACTGGACTCGTACTCATGGTAGTCTTTTCCAAGCGATAAAAATGGAAAAAACCATGATTGGTTTGCTTCTGTTATTAATTGTCGCTGTGGCTGCTTTTAATATAGTTTCCACCTTGGTAATGGTGGTAACAGATAAACGTAACGATATCGCTATACTTAGAACAATGGGTTTAACCTCGAGTCAGGTTATGTGGATATTCGTTGTTCAAGGAATGTTTATTGGTATGCTTGGGACGCTTATTGGTGTCGTCTTGGGTGTAACCTTAGCGCTCAATGTGAGTGAAATTATTGCTGCTCTACAGACATTATTAAATGTCCAGTTTTTAAGTGCGGATGTCTATTTTATTAACTACTTGCCTTCAGAGCTTCAATGGTCTGATGTGAAGCTAATTGTTATATCTGCATTTATTATGACGGTAGCGGCAACTATTTACCCGGCTTGGCGAGCTTCGAAAGTAGAACCTGCGGAGGCACTGCGTTATGAATAACAGTATCGTTTTAGAATGTCGTGAACTTTCTAAGCAATATCAAGACGGTAAGCAGGTGGTCGACGTTTTTCGCTCTATCGATCTAACCTTAAATAAAGGTGAAGCTTGTGCCATTGTCGGCTCATCGGGCTCAGGTAAAACGACCTTATTGAATCTTTTAGCTGGTCTGGATTTAGCTACAACCGGTGATGTGAGCTTGGCAGGTTTTTCTTGGTCTAGTATGAAGGATTCAAAGCGGGCCAAGATGCGAAATAAAGAAATGGGGTTCGTGTACCAATTTCACCACCTATTGCCTGAGTTTACGGCGTTAGAAAATGTATTGATGCCAATGTGGATTGCTGGCATGGATAAAAAAGAAGCCAAACAGCGTGGAGAGAAGCTTTTGGGTCAGGTTGGTCTAAAAGATCGTTTTAATCATAAGCCTTCTCAATTGTCCGGCGGAGAGCGGCAACGTGTTGCGATTGCTCGTGCCTTGGCAAATCGACCTGCTTGTGTGTTGATGGACGAGCCAACGGGTAATCTAGATGAAACTACCTCTCTAGAAATTCAAAACCTTATTAATACACTTAAAACTACTTACGATATGGCGTTTCTTGTGGTTACTCATGATGAGAAAATGTTGAGCTGGATGGATTGCGCTTATCGTTTATCGCAAGGAGCTTTGCATCCGCTAAAGCAAACTAATGTTTAGTTGAGTTAAGTTTTTTGAGTCATAAAAAAGCCAAGATTTAAAAATCTTGGCTTTTTTTGTTTTTACTAAAATGAATTATTTGTTGTTTCTAAGTTTGCGCTCTTTCCAGCGTTTGATGACATGAAGACGCCATAATATGGTGATTGCGGCATAGCTGATCGCACCAACAATCAAACCTGATACAATTGAGCCAACATAAAGTGGCATCCAAATATGTTCCATTTTATCCCAGATCCATTCAACGGAGAGTTGAAAGTTTTTTTCGTCATGGGAACCTAAAATTAACGTACCGACCTTGTAGTTGAAATAAAACACAAAGGGCATAGTTAGGGGGTTGGTAATCCATACGAGAGCAATTGACAAAGGAATGTTTGCTCGCAGCGGTACCGCAAGTAAGGCCGATGCAAGCATTTGAAATGGCATCGGAATAAAGGCCCAAAATAAGCCGTTAAAGAAAGCTCTTGCTACAGATTTACGATTTAAATGCCATAAGTTGGCTTCATAAATTTGAGCACCTAAAAGGCCTAAGGCTTTACTTTGCTTTAACTTTTCTGGATTAGGTATGAATTTTTTAAGATAATTCTTCGGCATAATCAGGTAAAAAATAATTTAGCGATCTAAGACAAGGAGGTCTTATGTTACTAAGTAGTTTGTCCATATTGATGGGCGCCATACTGGTGCCGAGCGATTATTTGTGGGTGTATTCTACTCATATCATTCTAGTGTGTCTCTACTTAATATGGTCAAAGCGTTTAATAGTTTTGTTTTTGACACTTCTCTCCTTTATTTCGATCATTTCTAGTGAACTTCTACCTGCACCATCTTTGCTTTTACAGGCTGGTAGCGTGGTGTTTGTTGATTTTGAAAGGAAAAGTTTAATCGTCAACCAGGATCAATCTTCAAATGAATGGGATTTGTCTGAAATAGGTCCGGTCAGTATTGTGTACTTCTCTGGAAAAGGCCAAAGACAAAGGCAAGATAATTTTTATCTGACAGGGTCTGATAAGGCTTCCATTCACGAAGCTCGTTCGAATTTATCATATCGAGGTGAACTAAAAAGTATCTTGTTACCAGATAAAAATGGGCCGTGGTGGCAAAGGCAGCTCTATGTAAAAAGACAAGTTGCCCAGCTAACTATTCAATTTTCTGATAAGGATCTTTCTAGTATTGACCAGGTTCATTTCTCTTTGCGTGATGAGCTACTCACTAAATTAGATATGATGTTTGGCGCATTCAACTCTTGGCGCTTCTCTAAAGCCTTGTTGTTAGGGCGAAATGATTTGTGGAGTGAACGAGATACTTGGGTAATTCGTACGCTTGGCTTGGCTCATCTATTTGTCGTTTCGGGGCTGCATACTGGGTTTATGTTCGCTATCGGATGCTTGGTGAGTAGAACTGTTTGGAGGCTGTTGCCCAGTCAAATAATGCTTTCTGGTCTAACTCGCTGGCATTGTGATGCAATAATTGTAATGCCCTTGTTACTTGCTTATGCTTATATAACAAACTGGGGAGAGCCTGTGGTAAGAGCATCGATTATGCTCAGTGTTTATTTGTGCTCTCGCATGTTGACTCTGAAAGTCTCACCATATGGCATCATTACTTTTGCCTTGTGGCTAGTACTACTTATTAACCCTAGAGCAGTGCTTAGCCCAGGATTGTGGCTGTCCTTTAGTATGGTGTACTTGTTAATTGGCTACTGCCAAACATCAGCAAAATTGTCACGATTACTCATGGTGCAAGTCATGCTTAGTACCGCCTCAATGGTGTTGATATTAGGGTGGCAAGAAGCTATATCCAGTGCCTCTATTCTAGTGAATGTTTTACTGATTCCTTTCGCGGCTTTTGTATGGTTTCCATGGGGAGTGTTATCTTCCTTTGAGGCATCGGTTATTGGGTCGACGTATAGTTATGAGTTATTAGATAGATTGCTCTATTACGTAATGACACCTGTGGATTGGACCGCTTTTGAATTGCCCTTATTATTTTTTGAGCAATTTACTTCAAGTGTTCCGAGATTAATCATGTTGCTGCTGATAGGCTATTGGGTTTATCAGAGCCCTTTAAATCGTGGGCTTGTTTGTGCGCTTGGTATTTGGTGTGTTTTATTTTCTTCGATGTTATTTAATGGCTCAAATGCTGACATTACTCTGAAAAATAAAGAAAATAGCCTAATTATTTTAGAGCAAAATGAATTATTGTTAGCTGACTCTTGGGCTGGCGCTGATCCTTCAAGACTGATGTTTGGTTCTTATTTGAAATCGGAACGACAGAATGCTTACATTTTATCGCCTAGAGCAGTGAAAGATCTCACTCCTCAAATGCTGCTAGATTACGGTATTGAGTGGGTAATACTAAAACGAAAGGAATCAGAGCAAACACTGGCGATGCTGGATGCATTAAGTGTTGATTGGTTAGTGATTTCTGCTGACGAATCTTTGGCTTTTTATTTTCAAAGCAGCCGTGTTTCAATACGCCATTCTTCCTGTATCTATTCATTTTTTCTCTTAAAATCTGACACTTGCAAACGTGTAGAAAAGTTAGAGAGTGTGTTAAATTACGTGCAAACTTAAATTGGAGAGCGAAGTGTTAGCCTTTATTCAAACTGGTGGTTTTTTCATGTGGCCGTTAATGGCGTGTTCCATCCTTACGCTGGCTATAATTATTGAGCGTTTTTGGACGCTTCGCAAAGCGGGTGTTGCACCAAAAGGGCTCTTGTCTGATGTTATGGCGAGATTGCGTGATGACAGAATGACCATTGAGTACATTCGTTCAATGCAGGCTAAAACTGGGCTAGCTTCTATTTTTGCTGCGGGACTATTAAATTCAAAGCATGGTCGTGGCGCAATGAAAGAAAGTGTTCAGGAAGCGGCAAGTCATGTTATTCATGAATTAGAACGTTTTATGAATACGCTTGGTACAATTGCAGCGATTTCGCCATTACTTGGCTTGTTGGGTACGGTTGTCGGTATGATTAAAGTCTTTTCAGTGTTGATGGAAAGTGGCGCAGGCAATACTGCGTTATTGGCTGGCGGCATTTCTGAAGCATTACTAACAACGGCGGCAGGTCTTGGTGTTGCTATTCCAGCTTTGATTTTCCATCGTTTTTTTAGTCGTAGAATAGATGAGCTTGTTGTCACTATGGAGCAGCAATCCACTAAGTTGATTGATTCACTGCATGGTGATCGAGATAAGTCAGGAGTCGCACAGTGAAATTTCGTCGTCAAAAAATAGATGACGTTCAAATCAATATAACGCCACTGATCGACGTCGTCTTTTTATTACTTATTTTCTTTATGGTTAGCACGACTTTTAACCAAAGTACTGAGTTGACGATTGATTTGCCAACCGCAACGTCAAACGCTCCAAGTTCTGATCGCTCTAAGAACGTAGAATTGGTGATTACTGCAGATGGTCAGTATGTCATTAATGGTCAGACGCTTATCAATGAAAAAGTCGGTACTTTAATCCAAGGCTTAAAAGAAGTAACGGCAGGGGATTACACTCGACCGCTGATTATTACCGCAGACGCGAAAGCATCTTATGACATGGTTCTGAGAGTTTACGATGCGGCAGCAAGTCTTGGTATTACAAAACTTGCCCATACTGCTCAGAAAGCGCCTGTCCAGTGAGCATAGAGTCATTATTTACACGTTCCTGGTATGGTCGTTGTGGTTGGACAAATGTATTTCGTCCGCTGCAGCCGTTGATTAAAAAAGCGGTGCATAATAAACGCAAAGCTTTTTTAGCGCATCCAGAACTGTCATACAAAGCTCCCGTTCCAGTGATTGTTGTGGGAAATATTAGCGTTGGTGGAACGGGAAAATCACCCATGGTTGTGGCTCTATGTGAGCTTTTAATTGAACACGGGTTTCGCCCAGGTATTGTTTCCCGAGGCCATGGCGCAAAAATGGACACGCCGACACCTGTATACCCAGATAGCTTGCCTAACGAAGTTGGTGACGAACCTGTGATGCTGGCTCGACGAGCAGCTTGTCCTATGGTGGTTTTCCCCAAAAGGGATGAAGCGGTAAAGTTCCTACTCAATACAACAGACGTTAATGTCGTGGTGAGTGATGATGGCATGCAGCATTATCAGCTTAATAGAGATCTCGAGATTGCAATGCTGGATGCGACACGTGGCGTGGGTAACGGACATTTGTTACCTGTTGGTCCACTGCGAGAACCCATTGAACGACTCGCCGAAGTAGATTTTGTCGTTAGTGTTTCTGAGGCGATGACTAAGCCCCTAGAAGCTTTGAATTTGCCAGTCACTTTAACAAGGCTAGTGTCCACTAAACTGATTTCATTGGATGGAACCAAGAGTCTAGACTGCCATGAAGCATTTTCAGGTAATTCAAACTGGCATATCATGGCGGGAATTGGTAACCCCGAACGTTTTATGGCAACGCTAGAGCGCTTAGGATTACAAAAGAAAAACATCACTCATCAGTGGTTTGTTGATCATCATGCGTTTGAAGTAGCCGATATTCCTGCTGATGGAGCTGTAATCATGACGGAAAAAGATGCAGTGAAGTGCCAATCTCTTGAATTATCGAATTCAAATATTTGGTATTTGCCGGTGTCTTTAGTTCTACCAACCAGCTTTCAACAAGCATTTTTAGAAAAAATTAACCTTATAAAAATGGATCATTCCCATGAATAAAACCTTACTTGATATCCTTGTTTGTCCTGTTACTAAAGCTTCCCTTACTTTAAGTAAAGACGGAACTGAATTGATTAGCAAAGTGGGCGGCATGGCTTATCCAGTTCGCGACGGCATTCCAGTTTTGTTGGAAACAGAAGCGCGCACATTAACAGCTGATGAACGTTTAGATTCTGGTTCGGCAAAATGAAATCCTACAAGGTGCTGACAGTGTGCTTAGGCAATATTTGTCGATCACCAGCGGCGCAAGGTATTTTAGAAAGTGTCGCCGCTAAGCATGATGTATTTTTAGAGCTTGATTCGGCAGGAACAGCGGCTTATCACCTAGGCAATCCACCAGATTCACGATCTATTAAAGCACTGCATCAGGTTGGCATTGATATTAGCCGTCAACAAGCTCGGCAAGTGACTAAAGACGACTTTCATAAGTTTGATTGGATTCTGGCGATGGACAGAGAGAATCTGTCCAATCTCAAGAAAATCCAACCTCAAGACAGCAAAGCTATATTAGTTATGTTCGGTGAGTTTTATGATCATGCTGCATTTGGTGAGGTAGCGGATCCTTATTATGGCGGCGATGAAGGCTTTACTGAGATGAGAAAACACCTTTGTCGAATAGCTGATTCGTTTGTGCATCACCTTCATTCAAATAGAGAAGATTAAATCAGACAATGAAAATGCGATTCAATACCGAAGATGCTTTTGCGCAGCGCATTGAAAATTCCATTCAAGAAAATGTTTCTTTAGCCACATATAACACCTTTCGCTTTGATTACTCTGCTGAATATTTTGCGATAGCTGAGAGCATAGATTCATTAAAAGTTTTACTTGCTTGGGCAAAACATTTTCAAAAAATGGTCACCATGATTGGTGGTGGCAGTAATTTGCTTATTTCAGCAGATGTTTCTGGCCTTGTGATTATTAATCGACTATCAGGTATTAATGCAAGAGAGCACGCAGGTAACCTTGTTAGTTTAACCGTGGCTGCTGGTGAAGACTGGCATAAAATAGTCGAATACGCTGTCGCTCAAAGATGGTATGGAATTGAAAACCTCGCTTTAATTCCAGGTACTACTGGTGCGGCTCCAGTACAAAATATCGGCGCTTACGGTGTTGAAATAAAAGATGTCTTGGCTCGTACTCAAGTCATCAATAGAGACACTGGCGATGTTTACTGGATAAACGGTAGAGACTGCGGGTTTGCTTATCGTGACAGTTACTTCAAAGGTCAATGGAAGGATTTGCTGCTCATAACCTCGGTTGAGTTGTCACTGAAAAAACAATCTGAACTTTTATTAAGCTATGGCGGATTGTCTGAACGAATTGAAGGAAAGCCAAACCTTCAAGCTGTGTTTGATACTGTATGTCGCGTTAGAAGTGAAAAACTACCTGATCCAGCAGTGTTAGCAAACTCAGGTAGTTTTTTTAAAAATCCGATTGTTAGTAACATCCAGCATGATGAATTAAAAGAGTACTTTCCTAATCTGGTGTCTTTTCCATTTGAAGGAGGTTTCAAATTGGCTGCAGGATGGCTGATTGATCAAGCTGGTTGGAAGGGTAAGCAATATCAAGGTGTCGGTGTGTATGAAAAACAGGCCTTGGTGTTAGTGAATCATTCTGAAACCAAAGCTACTACTTTACTAGAGCTAGAAGCGCAAATAAAACAATCAGTTTTCGATAAGTATGGTGTTCACTTGGAGCGAGAGCCCGTTCAGTTGCCTCTTGGTATGGAGATACTTAAGTGAAAGTCGGCGTGATGGATTCTGGAGCAGGAGGATTAACCATCCTTAATGCCATACACCAAAAACATCCTTATCTTGATCTGGTGTATTTGGCCGACGATGCTTTTGCGCCATATGGCAGTAAAAGCATTACTCAATTACAAGATAGACTGGTAAAAGTTGGACGGTTTTTTGAGAATGAAAAGGTTTGCGCCATTGTTGTTGCTTGTAATACCGCGACGGTGGCGGCGATTGATGCACTTCGAGCTAGCACATTATTGCCAATTATAGGCGTCGAACCTGCTGTAAAACCTGCTTTTCGCCTTAGTAAAAAACGCAGAGTGGCGGTGCTGGCAACACCTGTAACAGCTGAAAGTCCGCGTTTAAATCAATTGATCGATCTTTGGAAAGAGGACAGTCATGTATCTATTATGTCTAGCTCAACGTTAGCCTTTGACATTGATGCTTGGCCAGAAACAGAAGAAAAAGTTAAACAAACGATTGAGCAATTAAGCCAAGAAATGCTCGCTCAAAATATCGATACCTTGGTATTGGCTTGCACTCATTATCCTTTGGTTAAACATTTGTTTGAGAAAATACTGGGAGGCGAATGCGAAATCATAGAGCCTAGTGAAGGAGTGACAGCTCAGTTAATTCGTCGCCTCACAGAGTCTTATCCGAATGATATGAGCCAGTTACTTGATGCTGTTTCTAAACATCAAGACAGCAGTCAAAATCAAGGCTGTATAGAACTTTGCAGCTCACTTGGGTTTAAAAATATGCAGCGCCTGAATTCATGGGTTATATCATCAAGCGCTATTAAGGGCTGCAGGCACGTATTGATTTAGTGATTAATGGCTATTTTCAAAGAAAGCGATGATTCGATCCTTTTCCCACATGGCATCTTGATACCCTAAATCCATTAATGCTCGACAATACTGTGGTGTGAAGAGTAAGTAACTCGCTGCAGAACTGATTTTTTCTCTTGTCGAACCTCCGGCGGCTTTTAAAAGAATTCTAATGTTTTTAGGTAAAGTTGCTATGTAATGGTGAGCTATCTCATTTAGCTCTTCTGATGGAGAGATAATTAATGTTTCCGTAGGGAGGTTTTGGTGATTGGCTTGTTTGTCTTTTGGAAGATCACGAATAAGGCTATTCATGATTTCTAGTTGATAGATATCGTCTTCAAGATTGTCGATGAATGCGCTATTTAAAAGTTGTCCGAGAATTTGAGCCATACTCGGCGCGCTAGTATCGACGTCTTTTTCCTGTGTTGCCCACTTCTTTGCACTTCGGTTGCCACTCACGCCAATGATAAATAGTTTATCTGCGCCTAATTTAAGAGCAGGATAAATTGCGGATTTTTGGCGTATAGCGCCATCGCCATAATAGTGATTATGAATTTTATGAGCAGGAAATATCGTTGGAATAGCGCTAGATGCTAATAGGTGATCGACCCCTAGGTTTGCTGCCACACCTTTTCGTCGATTTCCTTGCCATGCCTGTAAATCAGGAGAGCCTTGAAAAAAAGTGGTAGATTCCCCTGTACTGTAACTCATTGCAGTAATAGCCAAAGCTTTTAGCTGATGTCTATCAATTGCAGTGTTTATTCTCGTAAAATCTAAATGATTTGTGAGTAGCTCTTTTAACGGCGTATTATCCATAAGTGCGATAGAGTTATCGTGATTATGAAGGTGGAAAAGCGATAATAGGGTTTTTGTTAGTGAGCTAGCCACTGGCCATCGTCCGACTGTATAAATTTGGTCTGGTGTTAAGTGACGCCAAACAAAAGCCAGTGAAGATACGGCTTTGGAAAAATTATCAGCATGAGACGCTAGCATGGTGGCATTTAACGCGCCAGCAGAGGTACCACATAATATGGGAAAGGGAAGAGGCGTATGTTTAGGGCGCATCTTTCCCATAGCAGATAAAACACCCACTTGATAGGCCGCACGAGCGCCACCGCCAGATAATATTAATGCATTGTTATTTGTCATAAAGGCTCGCTTAGTCTGAATCTGTTCAAGCATTCCATGTATCTCATAAAATACTATTTTCTTCTATTAAAACAATCACTCGCTTTTATGCAGTATGGTTCGACCTAGCGAATAATGCCACACCTTGATATAAGTGTTTTGAATGATATTGGGCCCTTGTTATTACTAATTGTAGACTGTCCACGCAATCTACTTCACAATCCTAGCTATACTCTTTATCGCAATAGATACAAAAAGATAAATAGATACTTTTTGAATAATAAGAAAAAGGATAATCCCATGATTTCTTCTGTCGTCATTAGTGGAGTTGGTCTTTGGACTCCCGCATACAGCATTAGCAATGAAGAGCTGGTAGACAGCTATAATGCTTGGGCTGAGCAATTTAATGCCAAAAACTTTGATGCTATTGAGAAAGGCCAGATAGAAGCTAAGCCTCTTTCTAGTGCTGCATTTATTGAAAAGGCGTCCGGTATAAAAAGTCGCTATATTTATTCTAAAGAGGGTGCATTAGACATCAATCGAATGCGCCCAATACTTGAGGTTCGCAACGACGAACAAGTATCCCATCAAGCTGAAATGGCTATCGCCGCTGCGAAAAAAGCGCTTGAAGCGGCAAATAAAAAAGCCAGCGATATAGATATGGTGATTGTCTCATGTGCTTATACACAGCGTTCATATCCTGCTATCGCTATTGAAGTTCAAGCCGCATTAGGTATAGAAGGTTTTGGTTTTGATATGCTGGTTGCGTGCTCGGCCGCTACTTTTGGTTTGCAACGTGCTGTTGATGCAATAAAAGCAGGCTCTTCAAAAGGCGTGCTGGTGATAAACCCTGAACTGACATCTCCTCAAGTTAACTACATGGATAGGGATTCGCACTTTATCTTTGGTGATGTAGCAACCGCTGTGGTGGTTGAGAGCAGCGAAACTTGTCAGTCAGCTCATTCTTTTGATGTGCTAAGTAGCAAATGTATTACCTCCTATTCGAACAATATTCGCTCTAACTTTGGTTATACGACTCGCGTCACCGATGAAGATCCTTATTCGGCAGATATGTTGTTCCATCAGAATGGTCGAAAAGTTTTCAAGGAAGTTTGCCCTATGGCAGCAGATCATATTGAAAGTCATTTAAAGAGCCATGGTATTCAAGTGTCAGAGTTGAAGCGCTGGTGGTTACATCAAGCTAATATCAATATGAATTTGTTAATCAGTAAACGATTACTAGGCCGCGACGCGACGCTTGAAGAGGCGCCAGTGGTTCTTGATGAATATGCAAATACCGCTTCTGCTGGCTCTATTATTGCTTTTGCTAAGCACCATAAAGACTTGGCTGCAGGCGATATTGGTGTGATTTGTTCGTTTGGTGCAGGTTACTCAATAGGTAGTTTGATACTGCGTAAGCGTTAATTGCTCATTCTTTTCGATACTTGAATAAATTGTCTAAGTTAAGTAATACCTAAGTTAAGTCATTGAAACAGATGTGATTATAAGAGAGACTAATTGCATCGGTTTCAATGACTTAATAGGGCATTTAAAATATGGCAATTCATCCTCAAGCAGGGCAGCTTGCTTCTTACGATTTACTTGTAAATCTCCCTGAACTTATGTCGGCTTATTATTTGAAAAAGCCTCGAATTACTACTCACCCAGATGAACGAGTCAGCTTTGGTACATCAGGTCATCGTGGTAGTGCCTTATTAACCAGTTTTAATGAAAATCATATCTTAGCCATTGCTCAGGCTATTGCGGAATACCGTCAATCTCAAAATGTCTCTGGTCCGTTATACTTAGGTAAAGACACGCATGCTTTGTCTGAAGCTGCTTTTCAAACAACAGTGAGCGTGCTCACAGCTAATGGTGTGAGGGTTCGCACTCAGCTGAATGGCGGTTACACGCCAACGCCGGTTATTTCTCACGCAGTGTTAACACACAACAAGATAGAAACAGACACTAGTGATGGTATTGTTATTACGCCTTCTCATAATCCGCCGGAAGATGGTGGTATTAAATATAATTCCAGCAAAGGTGGTCCAGCAGACAAAGACATTACCGATTGGGTAGCAAAGAGAGCGAACGCTTTGCTAGAAAAAAACCTACAAGGCGTAAAGCGTTTTTCTCTAGAAGAAGTTGAAAGTAGCGGTTTAATAGAGCCTTTTGACTATATTAATCATTATGTGAATGATCTTGAAAATGTCATTGATATGAAAGCCATCGCTGATGCGAAGATTCGAATTGGTGTTGATCCTATGGGCGGTTCAGGTATTCATTACTGGGAACCCATTGCAAAAAAATATGGTGTAGACATTACAGTCGTTAATAAAGAAGTCGATCCAACCTTCCGTTTTGTGCCGCTTGATAAAGATGGTCGCATCCGCATGGATTGTTCTTCACCGTATTCCATGCAAGGGCTGTTAAAGTTGAAAGATGACTTTGATATTGCAGTGGGTAACGATCCTGATTATGACCGTCATGGTATTGTGTGTGCTAACTTTGGGTTAATGAATCCAAATGCGTATCTAGCAGTTGCGATTGAGTACTTATCGCAACACAGAAAGCAGTGGCCACAAGAAATTCAATTTGGCAAAACGCTAGTTTCCAGCGGCATGATTGATCGTGTGGTAGCTGGGCTTGGTCGTAAGTTGTGCGAAGTGCCAGTTGGCTTTAAGTGGTACGTAGAAGGGTTATACGAAGGCACTATGGCGTTTGGCGGAGAAGAAAGCGCGGGAGCATCGTTCCTACGTAAAGACGCGAGTGTTTGGACCACAGATAAAGATGGATTCATAATGGCTTTGCTTGCTGCCGAGATCTTAGCGGTAACAGGTAAAGATCCACAGACACTATATGAAGCACAAGTTGCTAAATATGGTAAGCCTTTTTATAAGCGTATTGACGTTGTTGCTACCACGGCACAGAAAGCATTATTGGGTGCGTTGGATGCAAAAAACGTTACGCAAACGCAATTGGCTGGTGAAACGATTGTGTCTGTATTAACGCATGCACCGGGCAATGATGCCGCTATTGGTGGTTTGAAAGTTTCTACTGAAAATGGATGGTTTGCGGCTAGACCATCTGGCACGGAAAATGTTTATAAAATCTACCTAGAAAGCTTTATTTCAGAAGATCATCTTGCTGAACTCGAAAGCGAGGCGAAAGCCTTAGTAGATAGTGTGCTAGGTAGTTAGTCGATATTCAACTTAGAGTGAATTTGTAATGAAAAATGCCGCTTATTCTTATAAAAAGACAAGCGGCATTTTTGTTTTCAGAGAATAAGGTAAGTGGAATTAAATTTCCGACAACCTAGATAGCCATTTAGTTAACTGGAAGCCCATTTTATCGCTTAGCTTTTGCGCTGCCGCTTTGAGTTCTTTAGCGTTACTGTGGTTCATTCTTTTACCAGCGATAATGACCCAATTACCACTGCCCGTATCTAATGCTCGTACGTCATTGAAGTGCTGTTTGATGATGTCGGTGAGTTCATGATTATTTTTCTGATCGATCCAACAATTTAAAGCTAACCAACCATCTTCTTTGATATTTTTCGCACAATTCTCAATAAAACTTGCTTGAAGAACAGAGCGATCCATTCCTTCGGTGTTATAAAGATCTGTCATTAATAAATCGACTTTTTTGGGTAGACCTTCAGCCATGTAATCAATGGCATTGGCAACTTCTAAACTGATGCGTTTACCTGTTGGTAGTTTGAAATACATCTCAGCAGCATCCATCACTTCTTGACGAAGTTCGACGGCAGTAATATGAATTGCAGGAACAGTATAGTGAAGCGCGTTAAGTAAGGTTCCGCCTCCAAGACCTAATATACAGACTCGTTTCGGCTCACAGAATAGTAAAGGCAGCATCATGGCTTGAGTGTATTCATGCTGCAAAATATGTGGAGTAGAAAGACGGATTCGGCTCTGTTCGTCACCTTCAGCAAATGACAGAATACGATATTGGCCATCATCAAATATGCGAATAGGGCCAAGTTCATCGGCACTGTCATGTAGTAAATTTTGGTGACTCATGGTGTTCCTTTCAAAAATTAAGTATTCGATTAAAGACTTTGTATCAGAAAAAGATAAGGCTCGGAATGCCGAGCCTTATTATAGTCTATCAAGTTTAGTTGCTAGTTAACGGTTGCTTCTCTTAAGTGTTTTAAGATGGCCTGCACTGGATGAGGTATGGCAACATCATCGAAACGTTTGGCTTGACTACGACAAGAGTAGCCTGTTGCCACTAGTTTTCCGAGTAAACCTGGATCGGTTACTCTTTCTTTCCAAGATAAGTCATAAATGGTTTTTGAAGTTTCTTTGTTGGCCGTTTCATGTCCATAAGTGCCGGCCATGCCGCAGCAACCGACGTTTTCAACTTTTAGTTCAAGCCCTAAAATGCTGTAGACTTTTTGCCAGTCTTGAATAGACGCTGGCGCATTGGTTTTTTCTGTGCAGTGGGTCATTAGGTGGTAAGTCGAGTTATCGCACATTAAAGGCTGTTTGATGAGATGTGCACTTTTCTTCATCAACCATTCTTGCATCAACTGGATGTTAGGTATTTGTCGAGTATCACTAAAGGCTTTGGTGTATTCCGATCGATAAGTCAATGTCATCGAAGGATCAATGCCGATAAATGGCAAGCCATAGAATGCCAAGCTTTGCAGCATATCTAAGTTCTTACGAGCAGTGCGGTTAAAAGCTTTCATGAAGCCATGTACATGCAATGGTTTGCCATTAGGCATGTAAGGCGCAAGGTAAGCTTGGAAGCCTAGACGACTCAAGGTTTCCATAGTGTCTAGTACCAATTCGGTTTCAAAGTAACTGGTGAAAGCATCTTGTACCACAATGACGGCGCGGGTTCTGTCTTTTGGACTTAAGGCTTCAATGGCCAAAGGCGTAGCCAACCGGATGCCACGACGCGACATTTCTTTTTTTAAATTGAGCTTGCTCAATTTGGGGTTGTCGGCCAAACCTATGTACTTGCTGCTGAAGTGATTAACCCAACTACGGCTCACCAACCAATTGTATGGTTGCGGAAATATCGCCATCGTCGGCATCATGAATTCTAACGAGCCGATAAGATAATCTTTAGCTGGTCGCAGATAGCGGCTGTAGTAAAGCTCTAAAAATTTCGCTCTGAACTCAGGTACATCGACTTTTATTGGGCATTGCCCAACACAGGACTTGCACGCTAAACAGCCCATCATGGAATCGTGGACTTCGTTGGAGAAGTCATAGTCTCCGCGACGTTTCGCTAGCGTGTTTTTAAGTCTTGGCAAAAAGCTGAAAAGAAAATTGCTGTCTTTGGCGTTTTTGCTAGCTTCAACCGTATCAACGCCTTGCTGGCTCATTCCGCGTAGCCATTCGCGCATTAATGAGGCACGACCTTTTGGCGAATGACGGCGATCTCGTGTGCCTTTCCAGGAAGGGCACATAGCATCATTTGGATCAAAGTTATAGCAGGCGCCGTTGCCGTTGCAATACATGCCTTCCTGAAACTGATCGCGGTTTTGAAGCGGAATCTGACGATCAAATTGACCACGCAGCGGTACCGCATCGATTTTTAATAAATCCGCACCTAATTCAAATGGTGTAGCAATTTTTCCAGGGTTTAATTGATTTCTTGGATCAAAAGCGCCTTTAACTTGTTGAACGCTAGGATACAGCTCGCCGAAAAAAGCTGGGGCGTATTCAGAACGAACACCTTTACCATGCTCGCCCCACAGCAAACCATTATATTTTTGTGTGAGTGCGACCACCTTGTCGGTGATCTCTCGGATCATAGGTTCTTGTGATTCATCCTTAAGATCAAGCGCAGGGCGAACATGCAATACACCAGCATCAACATGACCGAACATGCCATATTGCACATTGTAGCTGTCTAGAACAGCGCGAAATTCCATAATATAGTCAGCAAGGTTTTCTGGCGGCACGGCGGTATCTTCAACGAAGGGAATGGGACGCTTTTCTCCCTTTGCATTACCGAGCAGACCAACGGATTTTTTACGCATTGTCCAAAGCTTGTTAACACTGTCGTGTCCCATGGCAATGGTATAACCAAGAGCGCTACTACCGCCTTGTTTGGCTAAGGCATCCAGCTTGTCGGTTAGGACCTTAATTTTATCAGCAACTTCTTGTTCATCATTCCCTGTGTATTCTACTAGATTAATGCCTTGGATATTTTCCCCGGTGTTTTCTGGGAAATACTCAGATACGGAGTTCCAAATGATGTCGCCTTTAGCAAGACCGAGAACTTTGGAGTCGACGGTTTCGATAGAGGTTGGTTTAGCAGCCAGTAGTTCACGAGCATGACGAAGCGAACCTTCAAAGCTGTCATAACGAATATTCACTAAGGCTGCATAAGTCGGAATAGCTAGAAGGTTTACTTTGGCTTCGACAATAAAACCTAATGTGCCTTCTGATCCGCATAGCACCGAGTTCATATTGAATTGACCATCCTCTGTACGAATGTGAGCCAAATCATAGCCGGTTAAACAGCGGTTAAGTTCAGGAAAGGTGTCTTTGATTTGTTGAGCTTTGCTTTTCTGAATGTTATCTACAACACGGTGAGCATGAGCGGAATAATTGCTACCGCTTTGGATGTTAGCAAGTATCTCGTCATCAATAGGAGAAGATTCTAGTAGATGCCCATCTAACAATACGGTTTTGAGTGAAAGAACATGGTCGCGTGTTTTCCCATACATTACCGAGCCTTGTCCGCTGGCATCGGTATTGATCATGCCGCCAATGGTAGCACGATTGCTGGTTGATAATTCTGGTGCGAAAAACAAACCATGGGGCTTGATGGCTTTATTTAGCTGATCTTTTACTACACCAGCTTCAACACGAGCCCAACCTTCTTCTGGGTTAATTTCCAAAATACGGTTCATATGCTTGGATAGATCAATCACTAATCCATCCGTCAGCGACTGACCGTTGGTACCTGTTCCACCGCCTCTAGGGCTTAACACGATATCGTAAAATTCTTCTTGGTTGGATAACTGCACCAACAACTGAATATCTTGGGTATTCTTAGGGAAGATAACTCCTTGAGGTAATACTTGATAAATTGAGTTATCGGTCGACAGAACAACGCGATTGGCGTAATCAGGATTGGTGTCTCCTGAGAATCCTGAAGCTTTCAGGCGTTCGATGAAAGAAAGGTATTTAGCCTGGATCGGCGAGACTTCAGAAAGCTTTGGAATCATGTTTCATCTCCACAAATGATGAGTGCGCAGATTTTAACAAAGAAACGTCTATGAGAGTGATTTTTCTGAGTTGAAAAAAAGTGTGTGATACCCCTCTAAAAACTCATGTTACTATGCAAAGGATTTCCATTTACCGTAACTGGGTTTATTTGTGTCTTTCATTCAGCCAATCACTTTGTCACCAGCTTGCCAGCAATCGCCTAAGATTCAATATGAATTAGATATTTACCGTGGCGATCTTGAACACCCTAATGCTCCGGGCAATAAATGGCATAAACTGCAACATCACCTTAAAGCAGCCGAAAAACAAAACGCCTCTGTCATCGCGACCTTTGGTGGGCCTTTTTCGAATCATCTTCATGCTTTTGGCATGACACTTAGAACTTTGCCCTTTAAAGCAGTTGCTGTTGTTCGGGGAGAATTGCAGCCCCAATTGACTCCTACTTTAAGCGACATGGTCGAAGATGGTGTTGAGTTATGGCCTTCTTTAAGATCCGATTATCGACTTGGCATGGATTCACAAATAGTGAGTGAAATAAACAAACACCACGATAATGTCTACTGGGTTCCAGAAGGTGGTGGTGGGGTGCTTGGTGCTATGGGGTGTCATGATTGGGCGAACAACATTAGTGCTATTGATGACAAATACGATGCTTGGATTGTCTCGTCTGGAACGGGGACAACCGCAGCAGGGCTTTTGTCTAATATCAATACGCCTGATTTACATGTATTCAGTGCATTAAAAGGTGAGCCAACTCAAAGATACTTGATTTTAGACTTAGCAAGTCAGCGAACAGCTGAGTCAATGTCTAAAGAGAGCTTAGATGCAAAATTGTTCTTTCATTCCGATTGCCATGAAGGTGGTTACGCCAAACAAAGTCCTGCCTTAATCGCCTTTATGAGAGAGTTTTCACAACTAAATCCTAACTATCCACTTGATCCGATTTATACCAGTAAAAGCATGTTTGCTATTTTTAATGCGATGAAAGAGGGGGCTTGGCCGTATCGTCGTACATTATTTATCCATACAGGTGGTTTGCAAGGCTGGCGAGGATATTCAAAAGATACTAATCCCTACGCGTGTTCTTAACGAGATGGCGATAGTTGGCGTCTTCATGTTAAAGTTGCCCAACTTATGTAAAACCCATGCGAAAAATAAAAACCGTTATAAATACTTTAGTGGGTTGATTTGTTTACATCGATAGACGGGAAGAGAATGACACATGAGTCTTTTTAGACGTGTTGGTATTATTGCTCGATTAGATAAACCTCAGATTCTTGATACGGTTAAGAAACTGATGGAGTATCTTCAAGAAAAAGACATTGCGCCGGTGCTTGAAGACCAATTGGCGACCATGATGCCGGGCGTGAAAGTCGCATCTTCGGCATTAAAAGAGTTAGGTGATCATTGTGATATGGTCATGGTAGTGGGAGGTGACGGTAGTTTCCTTGGTGCTGCTAGAGCAATATGTAATTACGACATTCCTGTGCTAGGTATCAACCGAGGTACGTTGGGTTTTCTAACAGATATCTCTCCACACAATCTTCAAGAAGAATTAGATCCTATTTTTCGTGGTGAATACCATGAAGAAAAGCGCTTTATGATTGAAGCGAAAATCAAGCGTCAGAATCGTCCTAGTGGCGAAGGTATTGCGCTCAATGATTTGGTTCTTCACCCTGGTAAGTCTGCTCGAATGATTCGTTTTGATCTATTTATAGACGATCAGTTTGTGATGAATCAAAAATCAGACGGTTTAATTGTTGCCACGCCGACAGGCTCAACGGCTTACGCGCTATCTGCTGGTGGCCCTATTATGCTGCCTAAATTAGATGCCTTAGTCTTGGTGCCGATGCATCCGCACACGTTAAGTAATCGACCTATCGTGATTGATGCAAATGCAAGAATCCGCATTGTAGTATGTGAATCTAACCTTACTTACCCAAGCGTCAGTTGCGATGGCCAGCTTAATATTACAGCAGCACCAGGGGATGAGATCCACATCACTAAAAAAGCCGGTGGAATTCGACTAATACACCCTAAAAATCATGACTTTTATAACGTGTGTCGTGACAAGCTAGGTTGGCAATCAAGTTACCGACCTTAAACCGTTGGGTTATAGTTAAATTTTTAATCATTTTATAAATATATCCTCTTTAGGGGCTCCATGTATTTTGTCTATCAGTTCAAAGAAACAGAAGACCCTAAAGGGTTAACCGAAGCCTTGTGGCACCATAAAGTTGCACACCAAATTATTTTCAAAGATGGTCATAATGAATTGTGGTTGTTGGATCCAAGCCAATTCCCCGCAGTTGAACAACTTATGACGATTTGGAAAGACGATCCAGCGTTGTTGCAGCAAGCCAAACCAGCTTCTGTAGTTAGAGCAACCTCTAAAGGTGGGGTTCTTTCTCAGCTCAAACTGTCGCCAGTAACGACAATCTTATTATTGTTAACTTTGCTGGTGGCGGTGATTACTCAACTTGGCGCAGACATCAAGACAGTTGGCTACTTTTCTATCAGTCCATTCGATATTAAAAATGGGCATATTTACTTTTATGATTTGGCTGAAGTCTTCTCTAAAGGTGAGTATTGGCGTTTTTTCACTCCAGCATTATTGCATTTTAGTGTGCTCCATATTGTCTTTAACACCTTATGGATCTGGGATATTGGCGGTAAATTAGAGCGTATTCTAGGATCGGTCGTTTGGAGTGTTGGTGTTGTCATCATTGCTGTACTAAGTAACGTTTTACAGTATCAGATAAGTGGTTACCCTTTGTTTGGTGGTTTATCTGGTGTGGTGTACGGTTTAATTGGTTTTGCATGGCTTTTGCCTGTTTTAAGTAAGCGCTGGCCAATCATTATCAGCAAACAATTGATGGTGTTCTTTGTGGTTTGGCTGGGTATAGGTTATACGCCTTTTCCTGAAATGTTAGGTCTTGGCAGTATTGCCAATACGGCTCATACCATTGGTTTGCTGTCAGGATTAGTGCTTGGTGTTATTTATTGGCTCGCGACAAAACACCGTCAAAGTTAGTTAGGCTGGGCCTTTGCCTGTATTTCAACTTATAGATTTCACTTTATATTTTACTTATCAGATTTTAACAACAGCCTGCTTGAACGCGGGGAGATACGAAAAATGAATTTTAAAGAAATGATCGACAATATGTCGCCTGAAGTGTACGTCAGACTGAAACAAGCAGTAGAACTTGGTAAATGGCCCAATGGTGTGAGATTGACGCCTGATCAAACAGAATTATGTCTTCAAGCTGTTATAACTTATGACTACAGCAATAAAGAAGAAAAAGATCGTGTTGGTTACATCGACACCACAGGTCATAAAAACGTCGGTAAAAAAGACCCTGCTAAAGAACAAGACACCATTAAATGGGTTGGCGATGGTCCTGAGGGACAAGTTTGATGTTGCAGGGCAATCTTAAAAAAATGTCGACTGAGGTTCATGATGGCCAAGTTTATTACCATCTGAATTTGGGGGATGATCGTGTGTTGGTTAATGACCTGCTGGGTAAAAAAGTCTCTTTGCATCTTGATGGAACGATTCATTGTGTTAATTGCGGCAAGGTAACAAAGAAATCGTTTAGCCAAGGTTTTTGCTTTAATTGCTTTCGGAAATTGGCCGCTTGCGACACTTGCATCATGAGTCCAGAAAAGTGTCACTTTCACTTAGGAACCTGCCGAGAGCCTGAATGGGCTGAGCAGTATTGCATGCAAAGCCATTATGTTTATTTGGCTAATTCATCAGCTTTAAAAGTAGGCATCACTCGAGGTGATCAATTGCCTACGCGATGGATTGATCAAGGGGCAACACAAGCTAGGGCTTTGTTTAGAGTACAAAACCGTAGAATGTCAGGCTTAGTCGAAACCTTATTTAAAACCCAAGTGGCGGATAAAACTAATTGGCGCAATATGCTCAAAGGATCATCCATTGAGATGGATCTTGAGCAAGAGCAAGAACGTTTAATTGATCGACTTTATGAAGGACTGGATTCCTTGCAACATGAATTTGGGTTGCAGTCCATCACCGATTTATCCGATGAAAATGAAACACATGAATTTAACTACCCAGTTTTAGAATACCCAACCAAAATTACCAGCCTTAACGCAGAAAAAACGCCTCTCATCGAAGGTACTTTGATGGGGATTAAAGGTCAATATTGGATGCTAGACACTGGCGTGATAAACATTCGTAAATACACTGGTTATCAAGCGACACTGAACTTTTAGGAGAGAGCACATGAAAGAGAGTCAACCTTCAGCGATTTATTTGAAAGACTATAAAGTCCCTCCTTTTCTAATTGATAAAACAGAACTCACATTTGATCTAGATGAAGCGACAACGATCGTTACTTCTCGTCTGCATATGCGCCGTAATCCAGCCTTTGGTAAATCGACAGCACCTTTGATTCTAGACGGTGGTGAAGACGTTAAACTGATAGGTGTTGCCATGGATGACTATGCGCTACCTCCAGAGGAGTACCGAATCAGTGAAGACAAACTGATTATTACTGCGACCGCGGATGAATTTGTTCTGACCTGTGAAACCTTGATTGAGCCGCAAAACAACACACGCCTAGAAGGTCTATATCGTTCGTCTTCTATGTTCTGTACACAGTGTGAAGCCGAAGGTTTCCGCCACATTACCTATTACCTCGATCGTCCTGATGTAATGTCAGTGTTTACTACCACTATCATTGCTGACGAAGCCCGTTACCCAGTGATGTTGTCCAACGGTAATGAAGTGGAGCGTGGTAAAACTGACGAAGGCAAAACAGTTGTTGTATGGCACGACCCATTCCCTAAGCCTGCTTATCTTTTTGCTTTGGTTGCAGGGGATCTTGCGGTAAAAAATGATGTGTTTACGACACAGAGTAAACGCGATATTAAACTGCAAATTTTTACTGAGTCTCATAACATCGACAAAGTCGATTACGCAATGGAAGCGCTAAAACGCTCTATGCGTTGGGATGAAGAAACCTACGGGCGCGAATACGATCTGGATATTTTTATGATCGTTGCCGTGGATGATTTCAATATGGGTGCAATGGAAAACAAAGGACTGAATATTTTCAATTCGTCTTGTTTGTTAGCCAGCCCAGAAACCACAACCGACGATACCTACTTACGCGTAGAAGCGATTGTTGCTCATGAATATTTCCATAACTGGTCCGGTAACCGTGTTACTTGCCGTGATTGGTTTCAGTTGAGCTTAAAAGAAGGTTTTACTGTATTCCGTGATCAAACCTTCTCTGCAGACATGCATTCCGAAACAGTGAAACGTGTAGAAGACGTTTCTTTCCTTAAAACAGCGCAATTTGCTGAAGATGCGGGTCCAATGGCTCATCCTGTACGTCCAGCATCCTTCATCGAAATTTCTAACTTTTACACTCTGACTGTCTATGAAAAAGGCGCGGAAATTGTCCGCATGATTCATACATTGTTAGGTGCTGAAAAGTTCCGTGCTGGTTCAGATTTGTATTTTGATCGTAACGATGGACAAGCCGTGACCTGTGACGATTTTGTTGCTGCAATGCAAGATGCATCTGGCTTTGATCTTTCTCAATTCAAACGCTGGTACTCTCAAGCAGGTACGCCGATTGTTACAGTAACAGATAGCTTTGACGAGGCAACAGGAACGTATCGTTTAACGATGAAACAAGATACGCCAGTCACACCGGGTCAGCCAACAAAATTACCACTGCATATTCCTATACGTGTTGGTTTGCTTGATGAGCAGGGCGTAGCTTTGTCTGCTGAAGTAAATGGTGTTGCTGCAGAAGACCATGTACTACATTTGAAATCTAGCGAGCAAGAATTTGAGTTTAGTGGTTTAACCGCGAAGCCTATTCCATCTTTACTACGTAGCTTTTCGGCGCCAGTGAAATTACGTTACGACTATTCTTCTAAGGATTTATTGCTATTGTTGTCTGCGGATTCTGATGGTTTCAATCGCTGGAGTGCATCGCAACAATTGGCGGTTAACGAACTTACCACGTTAATCAATCAGGCAATTGAAGGAAAAGCACTATCTATCGATTCTCAATTAGTTCATGGCTTTAAGGCCTTATTAAATGATGAAACGCTAGACCCAGCCATGGTTGCATTGATTCTGGCTTTGCCAAGCCAAGCGTATTTATCTGAGCTAGCAAATCCAATTTATCCAGCCGCTATCAAACAAGCTCGCCAATATTTAAAAATTCAGTTGGCTAATGCCTTGTCGTCTGACTTTGAACGTGTTTATCGCGAACATAAAATCCAAGGTGAATACAAAGCGACTGCGCAAGATATAGCTCATCGATCCCTGAAAAATATAGCGTTATCTTATTGGCTTGAAGCTGGTAGTGAGCTTGCTCAGCAAGAGGTTTTGACGCAATTCAAGACTGCAAATAACATGACAGATCAATTTGCTGCGCTTTCTATTGCTGTGAATTCTCAACATAATAAGGCAGCGGAGCTACTGGCTGCTTTCTATGAGCAGTGGAAGTCTGAGCCATTGGTTGTGAATAAATGGCTAATGTTAAATGCAAGCCAAGAGCAAGAAACAGCGTTGGCTACCGTCAAAGATTTGATGGCACATCCTGCTTTTGATTTGAAAAACCCAAATAAAGTACGCTCTGTCTTGGGTGGATTTGGTCAAAGTGTTGCTGGCTTTCATAAAGAGGATGGCAGCGGTTACCATTTCTTGGCTGATCAAATCATTGTGTTAAATAAGCGCAATCCGCAAATTGCTTCTAGACTTTGTACACCATTAACTCGCTGGAAAAAAATGCAGCCAGAGCTAAGTGTCATGATGAAAGCTGAACTTGAACGTATTTTAGCGGAAGATTTGTCTAAAGATGTTTATGAGGTGATTTCTAAAAGTCTCGCCTAATGACACTGACTAATACATTAAGTTAATTAAAGCCCTTGTGGATTTCCCCCCCAAGGGCTTTTTTATGGTTTGTTTGATATTGTTTGAAGAATTGTCTTTACTACTTCTTTGCATTCTATACTTAATTCTGGCATAAGAGTGGTAACCTATTGTCGACCTTGAGTTTATTAAGGAGCGAAAAATGAAAGCACGTACGACGATTTTGATTCCTATTACCTTGGGCCTAATGATGTCTGCCTGTACGACATCCTCACGCCAGCAAACTGACTCTGTGATTGAGCCGACTGCAAGTTCTACCGAATCAGTATCTCAAACCACACCTCAAGCCCCAGTTGTTAGCGCAAAAGAAATGGATTTAGAAAAAGAGGTAGGGGCAAAAAACTCTCTTATTGATTCCCTTCAAAAACAACTTGCGAATAACAAAAGGCAGCTTGCTTCCTTAAATAAATCTCTTGATGAAAAAGACATCATCATAGCTAAGCTGCAGAAGTTACCGTCAAGCGCCAATTCTTTAGCGGTATTAGAAGAGCAAAAGAAATTACGAGAATCGCTTGAATCACGCTATGCCGCATTAAAACTAGATAATGATTTACTCACGCGTCGTATCGGTCAGTTGGAAAATGAAAACTCTTCATTAAAACAGCAGGTTTCTAGCTTAGAAAATTTGCCTACATCACAAGATGACTTTAAACAAAGCTATTTTGCTTTGTTAGGCGACAATGCTGAATTACAAGGTAAATATGCTAATTTAGAAGCTGACAATCAAGCCAATCAAAAACGACTTACAGCCCTTAAAAAAGAAAATTTGATGTTAGGTGGTGCTTTATCTGACGCAAGAGCTCAGCATCAAGTTTTATGGGACAAAATTCACTCGTTAGGTGGCGATGACTCTGCTCGCTCCGAAAAAGTGCCGCAATTGAGCACTCCAATTATTCAGCCTGTTGCGAATAATAATTCAGATTACGAGCGTGAAAATACGCAGATGCGGACTGAGCTGGCTGACTTGAAAAACCAACTGGTAAGGCAAAAAGCGCTTATTGAAGAATATAAAAGTGATGTTTTAAAATTGGAGTCAACACTTGATGAAGGTGCGGATTATGAGGCTCGCTGGAAAGATCTTGATAATAAACTAGCTCAAGCTCAACAAAATAACACTGAGCTAACCGCTCAGCTTAACGCTGTTGGAGAAGAGCTCGCCGCCAGTCAATCGGAACTTAGTGCATTATCTGCTCGCCTAGCCAGTACTCAACAGGCGTTGGAAACAAACGAAAATAGTGGTATCTCAGTAACCGCAGCAATAGAAGCTTTGCAATCGCAAATGAGCTCCGCATTGCAGAACGTACAGTGGCAATTACCTAATGAAATTGCTTTGCATAATAATTTTGAAATTTTGGTTTCTGCAGACGTTCGTCCTGCGCTTTCCGGTCAGGTCTATCAAGCAGAATTAGTCACTGACAGTGATATTCAAATGATCAGTGACCGTATGGCTAGCGCAGTCGTTCAAAATGGTCGTTTGCAATGGCGTTGGCGCGTAGCTGGATTAAATGAAAAGCCGGAAGCACAACTTAATCTATTTGTTAGTCAGCAAATTGCCTTCCAAGATCAAACGATTCAGCGACAAGTATATCGAGGTAATGAGACCTTATCTTTGATCAATACTAACTTGTTTGAAAAATACGGCTATTGGGGTATCGCAATTTTGCTTGGCTTGTTGGGTGGTTTTCTTATTGGCCGCATTAACAAACCAAAAAATAATCAAGCACTGAATTCTTAAAACCTCTGCGACATTTAAAAAATTGCGAAGCTAACCTTGATTTGTTGGCTTCGCTTTTTTCTTACCCTCGGATCATTCAACTCCTCATTACTTTTTTTCAACGCGCAAAGCAGCACTTTTCGGTATAGTACGTTTGCATATTCTTTTTTGAGGTGGTGAGAGTGGTAAAGTCCAATTCGTATTCTATTATTGAGAAACGACTAGCTGAAAACGTATTGATTCTAGATGGCGCTATGGGCACCATGATTCAGGGATATAAACTAGAAGAACAAGATTATCGCGGTGAACGTTTTGCTGAATGGAATAGTGACTTAAAAGGCAACAATGACCTGCTTTCTTTGACGCAACCAAAGATAATCAAAGACATTTATTCCAGTTATCTTGCTGCTGGCGCGGACATCATTGAAACCAACACTTTCAACGCCAATTATATTTCCATGCTGGATTATCACATGGAAGATCTCAGCTACGAGCTGAATTTTGAATCGGCTCGCTTAGCTCGTGAAGCTGCTGACGAATTCACCAAACAAAACCCAAATAAACCTCGCTTTGTTGCTGGTGCTGTTGGCCCGACTAGTCGTACTTGTACTATTTCTCCTGATGTTAACGATCCTGGGTTTCGTAACGTACATTTTGATGAGTTAGTCGACGCTTATACCACTGCTGTCGATGGCTTAATCAAAGGTGGCGTTGATATCATCTTAATTGAAACCATCTTCGATACGTTGAATGCGAAAGCCGCTATTTATGCAGTATTAGACTATTACGAGAAAAACTGTGTTCGTTATCCAATTATGATTTCTGGCACTATCACTGATGCCTCTGGTCGTACTTTATCCGGTCAAACCACGGAAGCTTTCTGGAACTCGATTTCTCACGCTAAACCTATTTCTGTTGGCTTGAACTGTGCTTTAGGTCCAAAAGAATTACGTCAGTATGTGGAAGAGCTATCACGCATTGCCGACACTCACGTATCTGCTCACCCTAATGCTGGTTTGCCTAATGCCTTTGGTGAATACGACGAATCGCCAGAAGAAATGTTAGAAGAGATTCAAGGGTGGGTAGACTCTGGTTTTCTGAATATCATCGGTGGTTGTTGTGGTACGGCACCTGCGCACATTGAAATTTTTGCAAAAGCGTTTGCAGACGCTAAACCTCGTGTTATTCCAGTAATCGAAAAAGCCTGTCGTTTGTCTGGTCTTGAACCGTTTAATATCGATGGTAATAGCTTGTTTGTAAACGTTGGTGAAAGAACCAACGTGACTGGTTCTGCTATGTTTAAGCGTCTTATCAAAGAAGGTGACTTTGATACTGCTTTGGATGTGGCTCGGCAACAAGTTGAAAACGGTGCGCAGATCATCGACATCAACATGGATGAAGGCATGTTGGACTCGCAAGCGGCGATGGAGCGATTCCTTAAACTCATCGCATCTGAACCTGATATTTCTCGTGTGCCTATCATGCTTGACTCTTCTAAGTGGGAAATCTTAGAAGCCGGATTGAAATGGGTTCAGGGCAAAGGCGTCGTTAACTCTATTAGTATGAAAGAGGGCGAAGAGAAGTTTCGTGAGCAAGCTCGCAAGCTAATGAAATACGGTGCAGCTGTTATCGTCATGGCGTTTGATGAGGCCGGTCAAGCAGATACTCGAGCGCGTAAAATTGAGATTTGTCGCCGTTCGTACCACATCTTGGTCGATGAAGTTGGCTTCCCACCAGAAGACATTATTTTCGACCCCAATATCTTTGCTATCGCGACAGGTATTGAAGAACACAACCGTTACGCCTTGGACTTTATCGAAGCTACGGGTGATATCACTCGTGAATTGCCTTATGCCAAAGTGTCTGGTGGCGTTTCTAACGTATCTTTCTCGTTCCGTGGTAATAACCCTGTTCGTGAAGCGATTCACGCCGTGTTCTTATATCATGCGATCAAACAAGGTATGACAATGGGTATCGTGAATGCAGGGCAACTTGCTTTGTATGAAGATATCCCAACGAAACTTCGCAATGCTGTAGAAGATGCGGTGCTTAACCGTACACCTGATGCAACAGACAACCTGCTCGCTATGGCCGGAGAGTTTGCTGGTACTGGCGAAATAGCGGAAAAAGAAACCCAAGAATGGCGCGGTCTACCTGTGTCAGAGCGTCTTAGTCATGCTCTAGTTAAAGGTATAACAGAATTCATTGATGAAGATACGGAAGAAGCGCGCCAAGCCTTTGCGCGTCCTTTAGAAGTAATTGAAGGGCCGTTAATGGATGGAATGAGCATAGTCGGTGACTTGTTTGGTTCCGGTAAAATGTTCTTGCCTCAGGTAGTAAAATCAGCACGAGTGATGAAAAAAGCTGTTGCCTACTTGATGCCTTATATCGAAGAAGAAAAACGTCTTAACATGGACACCGCATCGTCTAGTAATGGCAAGATCGTTATGGCGACCGTAAAGGGCGATGTACACGATATCGGTAAAAATATTGTTGGCGTTGTTCTGCAGTGTAACAATTTCGAAGTTATCGACCTTGGTGTCATGGTTCCTGCTGAAAAAATCTTACGCACCGCAAAAGAGGTTGGTGCTGACATGATTGGCTTGTCTGGCTTGATCACACCATCGCTTGACGAAATGGTGCATGTAGCAAAAGAAATGGAACGCCAAGGCTTTGATTTACCGGTGATGATCGGTGGTGCAACTACGTCGAAAGCGCATACCGCGGTAAAAATTGAACAAAACTACAAACGCAATCAAGTGGTCCATGTTACCAATGCGTCTCGTAGTGTTGGTGTGGCAAGTGCCTTGTTGAGCAAAGATAAAGAGCGTCGTCAGAAATTTGTCGATGAAATTAAAGTAGATTACGAGAAGACCCGAATTCGTTATAAAGATCGTGCCAAAGCAGGCCGTCGCGTCTCTTTGGACAAAGCTCGCCTGAATAAAGCTCCGATTGCATTTGATGGTAATAACGTGGTTCAGCCTAAAAAGCTTGGCATCACAGTGTTAACGGAAAACGATATCGATCTTAATCAGGTTAAAGAGTACATAGATTGGACGCCATTCTTCCAAACATGGGAATTGGCTGGCGCTTATCCACGCATTCTTACCGATGAAGTGGTAGGTGTCGAGGCAACGCGTGTCTTCGAAGATGCATTGAAGATGCTAGATGAAGTAATCGCTACTAAGTGTTTACAAGCTCGCGCGGTGGTTGGTTTATTCCCTGCTAACCAAGTAAATCACGATGATATTGAAATTTATGCAGATGAATCTCGTAGCGAAGTCGTCGAACGTTTGTCTTTTCTTCGAATTCAAAACGAGTTAACGGCTCCGGGTAAATATAACCACAGCTTAGCTGATTTTGTGGCACCAAAAGAAAGTGGTGTGGCGGATTATATTGGTGCTTTTGCCTGCGCTGCAGGTTTTGGAATTGATCCTCTTGTGGCGAAATATGAAGCAGATCATGATGATTACAACTCTATTATGATTAAGGCGGTGGCTGACCGATTAGCTGAAGCAACCGCAGAATATTTACACGAAAAAGTACGAAAAGAATTCTGGGGCTATGCTGAAGCTGAAGAATTAACCAACGAGCAATTGATCAAAGAAAAATACCAAGGTATTCGTCCAGCGCCAGGCTATCCAGCTTGTCCTGATCACACTGAAAAAGCCAAGCTTTGGGCCTTGTTGGATGTAAAAGAAAAAATTGATATGGAGATCACTGAGAGCTTTGCCATGCTGCCAACAGCAGCGGTAAGCGGCTGGTATTTCGCTCATCCAGATGCTACTTACTTTGGCGTCGGTAAAATCGGTCCAGATCAAGTGGATAGCTATGCAGAGCGTAAAGGAATGAGCAAAGATGAAGCTGAACGCTGGTTAGCACCAAATCTTGGTTATGATCCTGAAGACGATCGTATTTAATTTTCTTTATAGTTTCTTTTTGATCAAGCCTAATCTGTGTCGCTAGTCCGCGCAGCTTAGGTTTTTTCTATTTAAAAAGGGTGTTTACATGTCAAAAGCCATTAAAGATCCAGATCAACACAAAAAACGCATGCAAGCGATTAAGTCACATGTTGATAAACGTATTGCCAAAGCCCAAGAAGATAAAGGCACGTTTGTCCTTTTAACTGGTAATGGCAAAGGCAAATCTAGCTCGGCGTTGGGTATGGTCGCCCGTGCTTTGGGACATGGCATGAAAGTCGGCGTGGTTCAGTTCTTGAAAGGTGAATGGAACACGGGGGAAATTGATTTCTTTAAGCAGCAAAAAAATGTGCAATGGGAAATCATGCCAGCAGGATTTACATGGGAAACACAAAACCGTGACTTCGATATCGCTTCTTCAGTGCAAGCATGGGAAAAAGCCGCCGCTATGTTGACTGATCCAAGTATCGATTTGGTGGTTCTCGATGAATTAACCTACTTATTACATTATGAGTATTTACTTGAAGATGATGTACTTAAAGGCTTGATGAATCGCCCTGAAAATCAGCATCTTGTGGTAACTGGTCGCGGTGCTTCAGATGCTCTGATTGAATTGGCTGACACGGTCAGCGAGATAAAAGAAGTAAAACATGCATTTAAGCGAGGCATTAAAGCTCAAAAAGGGCTGGAGTTTTAATGCTTTGTCGTTTTATATTAGTCGGCTAGTAATTTTATCAAGAGTTTTATAGAACACATTCTAATAATAAAGTTATGATTTTTTAACTCTCAATTTAATAGAGGTTTTTATGGCAACCATTGAGCGCATGGAAGTTGGTCAACGCATGAGTCGTATCGTTAAGCACAATGAAACGGTATACCTTTGCGGCCAAGTTGGTGCTGATGCGAATACGGACATTACTGAACAAACACGAACCATGTTAGATAAAGTGGACGTTTTGTTAGAGCAATCAGGGACAGATAAATCCTATATTTTATCTGCTACTATTTATCTTCGTGATATGAAAGATTTTACAGCGATGAACGCAGTTTGGGACGCGTGGATTCCTGAAGGGCATGCTCCAGCTAGAGCTTGTGTAGAAGCACGATTGGCAAGACCAGAGCTATTGGTCGAAATATCTGTTGTTGCTGCTTTAAAATAATACGCTGAGATAGGCTGGAGTCTTGAGCGCCAGTCTATCTTTAATTTGATTTTACAAACCTTTCTATCTCCTTAGTTTCTTTTTACCACTACATCGTTCTCCACCAAGGCATTACTTAATACTCGAATGGTTCTTGCCATATCGCGTGATAAGTTCATTAACAAAATTCCAAAATCGAATGGGTATTGGTCGTGAAAGTCACTGAATAGCTGACTGGATATTTCGAGCAATAAGCTGTCTTCTAATGCGCAAAGACTACCAACTCGCTCATGCAATGCAATCATCGATACAAAGCCAATTGCTTCACCGAAGCAAATTGTTCTAGTCCGTAGCTTTTTCTCGCCATGTTGCTTATAGAAGTCCAACTTGCCATGTAATACGGTATGGAAGCTGCCACCCTTGCTGCCATAAGAAAAAATCTCATCGCCTTTGGATACTTTGTGTAAAACGCCTTCATTCAATAGAAACTGAATAGAAGCTTCCGATAAAGCACCAAAAATAGAGCCTTCTTTCAAATGCTCTGGCGATATATCGTATTGTGATTCTGTTGCTAGGACGGTTTTCATTTCTCTCTCCGTCTATGTGAGTTCTTATTATATCATCGGCCAAAAAAATCATTTCTGAATAGCCAATAGGCTTATATTAGTTTTAGGCTTATTTGGGCTAAAACAGTAGTATCGTTTTGTATTCTATTTATAGTTTTTGGACTATGTCTGTAACAGTAAGTTCGCCTTTTTTTGGTAATAAATGCTTTCGCTCTTAAAGAGTCGAGTCAATCTGTGCGATAATGTGCGGATCAGCTTTGCTCTGACGATTTAGTCTACTAAGAGCACAATTATTTACCTCATGATAAACGGAAGAATACTTTGTTAACGACGGCTAACATCACCATGCAATTTGGTGCAAAACCTCTTTTTGAAAACGTCTCTGTCAAATTTGGAGAAGGAAAGCGTTACGGTCTTATCGGCGCGAATGGATGTGGTAAATCCACTTTCATGAAAATTCTAGGTGGCGATTTGGAGCCAAGCTCAGGAAACGTTTCAAAAGATCCAAATGAGCGTCTTGGTAAATTGAAACAGGATCAATTTGCTTACGAAGATTATTCTGTTATTGATACCGTTATCATGGGTCACACAGAGCTTTGGGCAATCAAGTCTGAAAAAGATGCTATCTATGCTAATCCTGAAATGACAGAAGCGGACGGCTTACGTGCAGGTGATCTAGAAGCAGAATTTGCTGAAATGGACGGTTACACTGCTGATGCTCGTGCAGGAGAGTTATTGCTAGGTGTTGGTATTCCTACCGAGCAGCATTATGGTTTGATGAGCGAAGTAGCTCCAGGTTTAAAGCTGCGAGTCTTGTTGGCTCAAGCCTTGTTTTCTGATCCAGAGATTTTGTTGCTGGACGAGCCAACAAACAACTTGGATATCAACACTATCCGTTGGTTGGAAGGTGTTTTGGTAGAGCGTAACTGCACCATGATCATTATTTCCCATGACCGTCATTTCTTGAACTCTGTTTGTACTAACATGGCGGATTTGGATTACGGTGAGTTGCGTTTGTTCTCTGGTAACTATGATGAATACATGACTGCGGCGACTCAAGCTCGCGAGCGTCTATTGTCAGACAACGCGAAGAAAAAAGCCCAAATCAACGAACTAAAATCGTTTGTAAGCCGATTCTCTGCCAACGCATCTAAATCTAAACAAGCAACATCTCGCGCTAAGCAAATAGATAAGATTCAGCTTGAAGACGTAAAACCTTCTAGCCGTCAGAATCCATTTATTCGCTTCGAGCAAGAGAAGAAACTACACCGTATGGCAGTGCAAATTGAAAACGTTGCTAAATCATATGATGAAGAATTATTCAGCGGCTTAAATATGATGGTTGAAGTGGGTGAGCGTATCGCGGTTATCGGGCCAAACGGTATCGGTAAAACAACTTTGCTAAAATGTTTGGTTGGAGATACCGAATTAACCAAAGGTAGTGTGAAGTGGTCAGAAAATGCCAACATTGGTTACTATGCGCAGGATCATCATCACGAATTTGAAAAAGACGTTGATTTGATCGAGTGGATGGGGCAATGGGCGCAAGAAGGTGACGATGAGCAAATCATTCGCGGTACTTTAGGTCGTCTTTTATTCTCTCAAAACGACATTAAAAAATCCGTTAAAGTACTTTCTGGTGGTGAACAAGGTCGTATGTTGTTTGGTAAGTTGATGCTACAAAAACCTAACGTTCTCGTTATGGATGAGCCAACAAACCACATGGACATGGAGTCGATTGAATCATTGAACCTAGCTCTTGATAATTATCCAGGCACTTTGATTTTTGTCAGTCATGACCGTGAATTTGTATCGTCTTTGGCGACTCGCATTGTTGAAGTAACCAGCGATGGTATTGTCGACTTCCACGGTACTTACGACGAATACTTGGCTAAAATAGAAGCCTAAGCCAAGAAATTGTGTTCTCGTTACAAAAAAGAAGGCCAAGTGCCTTCTTTTTTTATGTGTCTTTGATTACTAGAGTTACTTAAAGTATTTAAGCCTTACGTCTGTCTACGTAGACTTCTGGTTCTTTGTATTCAATAACTTGAACCTCGTCGCCCACATTAACCATCCCAGTATTTAGTGCTATCATATTAAGGCCAAAAGTAATGCTTTCCTTATCGAGCAGACGAAATTTGGCTAACGTTTTAAGGGGCTCGCCTTTTTTACTTCGTTGCGCCGTGATTGGATTCAATGTTGTGAAAATACAGCGCTCACAAGGCTTAACGTTCTCAAACTCCACCTCACCAATACGAATTCGCTTCCAGCTATCTTCTTCAAACGGCTTATTGCCTTTAATAACCAAATTTGGGCGAAATTGCGCCATTTGAATATCTTCAGGGCAAGTTCTATTGAGCTCAGCCAGAGAAGCTTCAGTTGTTAATAGGAAAGGATAACCGTCAGCAAAACCTACAGGGACTTCAGGCCTTCTTTTGGTAAAGCGTTCAGATTTTTCACCAAAATACACTAATTTTACTGTTTCGCCAGCTATCTCACTAAACCATGCATTAACTTCTTCTTGAGCAAGCTGTGCGTTGACTGAATTGTCCCAAACTGTGACTTCTAAATAATCACTGGAAAAAGCGGATAAATCGAGAGATAGGCCATGAATGAGTTCCGGATGTGAAAGCTGCCACGCACCGTTTTTACTAGGCTTAGCCGTTACTAATGTTAGGTTAGGGTGCTTTCGACCAGTAATGAAATCGCCATCAGCTTTTACTAGCATGTAACGTCGATCTCCATAAAGTCCGGCACTCTCAACTTGACTTGATGATAAAGAGATACCTTGGATGGATTTTATTGGATATATAGCTAGTTCACTTAGGGTGTACGGCATGGGTGCTCCATTTTGTGCTTTTTTGTGAGTGGCTTTTATTATTGCCCAACAGGAAAATCATTCCAATAAAAAAGCCCCAGAAAATGAATTTCTGAGGCTTTCGTTTTCTAGCTATTTAAGTGAATAGCTTACAAAAAGTACTTACAAGTAGTATGAAGCCAATGGCGGGAAGCCGTTAAATTCTACTGCGCTGTAGGTTGTTGTATAGGCACCAGTTGATAGCCAGTACATACGGTCACCAATAGCCAGGTTCAGTGGTAGGCCATATTTGTAGTTTTCATACATAATATCGGCGCTGTCACAGGTTGGGCCAGCGATAATAACTTCTTCTAGCTCGCCACCTTTTTCAACATGAATCGGATACTTGATAGATTCATCTAGCGTTTCAATAAGGCCTGAGAATTTGCCGACGTCAGTGAATATCCAACGATTTAGTGCTGTATGTGATTTACGAGAAATCAAAACTACTTCGCTGACTAGAACGCCTGCGTTAGATATCAAAGAACGGCCAGGCTCTAGAATAATGCGAGGTAAATCAGTCCCAAAATCTTCTTCCAAGAAGCGCGTAATTTCTTCTGCATAGGTTGCAAGGTCATTAGTACGAGCAATATAGTTTGCAGGGAAGCCGCCGCCCATATTGATCATTTCTAAAATGATGCCATCTTCTTCTTTAAGACGTTCAAAAATCACTTTAACGCTAGCGATCGCAGCATCCCATGCGCCGATATCGCGTTGCTGAGATCCGACGTGGAAAGAAATACCGTAAGGAATCAAACCAAGTTCTTTTGCAAGTACCAGTAAGTCCATCGCCATATCTGGACGGCAGCCAAATTTACGAGATAGTGGCCAATCAGCTGTTACTGTGCCTTCAGTCAAGATACGAACATAAACGCGAGAGCCTGGAGCTGCTTTCGCGATGTTACGCAAATCAGCTTCAGAGTCTGTTGCAAACATACGCACACCTTTTTCATAAAAGTAACGTACGTCTTTTGCTTTCTTGATAGTGTTGCCGTAGCTCACTTGATCAGGAGAAATGCCTCCGATTGCAAATAGCTTGTCCAACTCATAACGTGACGCTACATCAAAGTTTGACCCGCGGTCGCGAAGTAGAGTTAGAATTTCTGGAGCTGGATTTGCTTTGATAGCGTAAAAAATATCAGCAACAGGAAAGCCTTTGGTTAGCTCTGTATAGGCTTCATCGATAATATCTGTATCGATAACAACAAAAGGGGTATCTTTGGTTTCAGCAAACGCTTTAAAGCGGGCAAAACGCTCAGGTGTGTAGAAAGAATTGACGTCGATAGTCATGGGCTAAAGGCTCCTTAATTATGCAAAACATAAACCGATTAAATAAGTAAACGCCTTTACCTTCTCCCGTCCTACTTATGGCTGTTACTTATCCGGCTGTAAGGCCTTAAGCGACTAGCGCAGCAGTTGAAGCGGTGCGGATTATGTTCAGCAATGACGCGGGCGAAATTTAAGACGCAAGGCGTCTCGGGTCAAGTATTTTTTCATATTTTAGACTAAAAAAAAGAGACTATAAAAGTCTCCTTTTTATTTAGGGATTTCTAACACTACTTTTGGGTGATGCGTGTCTGGAAGTAATGTAACCCACTGCCAGCAATTAAAGCAGCTACGAAGTAAAAACCTTCGCTTGGATTATTCACTAATGCCGTTAATCCAGGGCCAGGGCAATAGCCACTAATCCCCCAGCCAATACCAAAAAGTGACGAGCCGATAATTAGTTTCGCGTCGATATTACGAAGCGTTGGGACTTGCCATTTACTGGCTAACAAAGGTGTTAAGCGTTTTCCTTTAATAACATAGCCAATCATGCCAACAGCGATTGCGCTTGCCATTACGATGATTAGAGAAGGATTCCAATCGCCAAAAATATCTAAAAAACCAATAACGACAGCTGGATTGGTCATTTCGGAATACGCCAAACCTAAGCCAAATAATAAACCAGCAGCGAGAGTAATAATTGCGTACATAGATATGCTCCTAATTAAGCGCGGCGACAGTAATAATAGCTGCAGCCATGAAGACCAAAGTGGCTACTATTGAGCGAGGGGAAAGTCGCGATATACCACAAACGCCGTGACCACTAGTGCATCCACCACCGAGTCGTGTTCCATAACCGACCAGTAGCCCGGATACGATCAAAAGAAGAGGGCTTCTTGCTTCCGGAAAAGCAACGGTTTGCTCTGTTAGAATACCGTAAGCGCTACCACCGATGATTAATCCTGCAATGAATAGAAATGGCAAAAATCGTTCTTTGCTAAAAAGTAGCTGAGATAGTATCCCGCTAATACCAATCACTTTTCCGACACTGAGAAGGTATATTGTGGTTGTGAGGCCAATTAATAGGCCGCCTACGAGTGGGTTAAAAATAGTATCCATAATTGGAGTCCTTTAGGTTATATAAGACTATTCTAATTTATATTAATAAGAAAAGTCTAATATAATGTTGGCAAAATAGAGTTTTATTCTTGGTTTTATTGATCTAGATAAAAAGTAAGTTATTAAGATTGCCGAGTTAGCAGCCAGTTGCACAGTCTTTACCTATTGACTAGCAGATATTAAAAAGCACTCACTGTATTCTTATGAACATTAAGGAGTCTCAGATGAACGAGTTGTGGCTAGGTGCTTGCGTAGACGAAGCCAATTATGTATTTCTTTTGCCAAACAGACCTATTTTGCCGGATCCAGTTGATATTGGTTTTTTAAAGAAGCCTGATGTTTCTATCTTAATTGATCTAAATGGTAATCACTGGCGTAAAATATTTACGATCATGGCAAAGTTAGCTGCGCCCTCTTATTATTCATGGAAAGTCTTTCGCGATAAAGAGCTATTAACTAAAGTAGGCATTGCGTTTTCTTTAGATCAGCTTCGTGACTATAGAGGCGTTGTTTTTATTGTTGGAAATACATTTAGAGAAGGGCTGCCTGTAGTTAGTTCTGCGCAAGAAATCGGAGAAGTGCACACTTCTTTTGTTTACCTACCGTATGTTTGGTGTCCATACCTAGATTATAGGCAATTTCCTAATATTCTAATTGAAGCTCTACGTGAGTATATTTTGGAGAAAAAATGTTAAAAGCTTTAAAAAGTCTTTTCAGTCTTCCTGTAGAGCAGGGTGAGCAAATATCTTATCAGAAAGCTGTGGCGGCTCTACTTATGGAAGTTATGCTAGCTGATAATGAAATAAATGAACAAGAAGAAGGCCAGGTGAAGCTCTTCCTTCGTGAAGTAAGTGAATTGGGGGATGATATAGACATTCTCTATGAGGAGGCTCGTTCTGGTGTAGATCAAGCAAACGACCTTTATCAATTCACCAAGGTTATTAACGAAACTGCGACTCTAGAGCAAAAAATGTTGCTCTTAAAAGCTCTGTGGCGTGTTGCGCTTGCTGACGGAGATCTTGACTCATATGAAGATCATCGCATTCGTACAATCAGTGAGTTGTTATTCATGCCTCATTCCGAATTTATTCAGGCAAAACTATTTGTGCTGAATGAAATGAAAACAGTTTAATTTTAAGCAAAAAAAACGCGGCTCTCGCCGCGCTTTTTGACTGGTCTTACTATAATTCTATTTTAATAAAAAATAGAATTATGCTGCGAAGTTCGCTGCTGCGAATTCCCAGTTAGCTAGCGCCCAAAAACCTTTTAGGTAGTCAGGACGAACATTGCGGTAATCAATGTAGTAAGCGTGTTCCCAAAGATCCACTGTAATGATAGCTGTTTGACCGTTTGTCATAGGCGTTGCTGCATTACTAGTGTTTACGATTTCTAGAGAGCCGTCAGCGTTTTTAACTAACCAAGTCCAGCTAGAGCCGAAGTTATTGACCGCTTTGTCATCAAATGCAGCTTGGAATTCCGCGAAAGAGCCCCATTTTGCATTGATTGCATCCGCTAGAGCACCAGTTGGCTCGCCGCCGCCATTAGGGCTTAAGCTATTCCAAAAGAAAGTGTGGTTCCAGATTTGAGCTGCATTGTTGAAAACAGGGCCCGCTGGAGCAGATACGATGATCTCTTCAAGCGTTTTATTTTCGTATTCAGAACCAGGAACTAAGCCGTTTAATTTAACAACATAAGTGTTGTGATGCTTGCCATGATGGTATTCAAGCGTCTCAACAGACATATGAGGCTCTAGTGCGTCTTTAGCATAAGGAAGAGCGGGTAATTCAAAAGCCATTTCAATTCTCCTTGCTTTTAATTAACGAAAAATGCTTGTTATCAAGCAGTTAATGGTGCTTATATAGTAGCACTGAACAACTGAAGATAATATTCTTTAGGTCTGTTCACTAACGAATTTCCATAATTTCTATTAATAGTGACTATATAAGATTTTCCATGCGTAGAGACGATGATGTTGAGATCCCAAGCCTGACTCTGGATCAAGATGAAGTCAGCGATAGAAGGCCGTCCGGTGCAACAGCGCAAAAAGGCCATACCACTCCCACTCCTGCAAAACCAGCCCATGCACCTACTATTGTCCATAAAAAGCCTAGCTTAGCGGGTATATATATTTTATTGATACTTATACTAATTGCTTCGGCCGGAGCTGGATATTGGTTATGGCAGCAAAATATGCAGCTGCGTAATGAGCTGTATGGTGCGAAAAGTGAGATACAAAATTTAGATCATCAGCTTCTAGCAGCTGATGTTTCGGCTAATAAGCAAGGTGAAACCCTAGAAGAGACGTTGAAGAATCACGAGAGTGAGATTCGTAAGCTCTGGGGTGTTGCTTACGATACTAATAGGAAGTCGATAGCTACTAATGATGCAGCGATTGATGAACTTCAGAAAAAGCTTTCATCATTACGAGATACTGTTTCGACTCAATCCAAGCGCATTGCGGTACAAGCCGAAGCCTTTAATGAGGTTGAGGCTGGTTACAACAAGCTTGTTCCCTCTGTCGCTTCTATAGATGAAACAGTGAAAGCAATTGCAACGAAACAAGATGACCAAGCAAAACGATTGCAGTCATCTGAGAAGCAAGTTCTTGCCCAAGCAGGACAGAACGAAGCTCAAGCCTTGAGTTTGGATCAGATTTCACAGGATTTAGTTACTTTGCAGAAAAAAGTAGCTGCTATAGAAAAACGCACAGCAGATACTAGTTCTACAGATGTGGCGAAAATTCAAGACACATTAGCTAAGCATCAAGATGCGATTAACTCGAGCGACGCTTTCAGAACTCAAGTTAATGGCGAAATCATCCGTCTACGTAAGCAGATTAATCAGCTCATGCTAGAGCAGCAACTCAGCTCTCAGTAATTTACTTCTAATAGATTAAAAAGGCCGATTTATCGGCCTTTCAGACTGCTGATAAAGTCCTCGCCATTCGGCGGGGATTTTTTATAATAACGTATGCTTAAAGAACGCCCCCAAACCCAGTCTACTTTAGAGTTTGTTTCCATCGACGAACTCGTCCCCAGTGATCACTTGCTCCGCAAGATTGATCGAACCATCGACTTTACGTTTCTGCATGATCTCGTTAAAGATTTTTATTGCGCTGACAATGGTCGTCCCGCTCTAGATCCAACGCTCATGTTTAAACTGCTGTTTATTGGTTACCTTTTCGGCATCCGTAGTGAACGTCAGTTGATTCGTGAGGTGCAGGTAAATGTGGCTTACCGTTGGTTCCTAGGCTTAGGCTTGACAGACAAAGTGCCTGATGCATCAACGTTAAGTGCTAACCGTACGCGCCGCTTTAAAGAATCGGATGTGTATCAGCAAATTTTTGATCAAATCGTATTCCAAGCAATGAAACGCAAGTTGGTCGGTGGGCATACCTTCTACACAGATTCCACTCATCTAAAGGCCAATGCCAACAAGAAGCATTTTGAGAAAATCCTTGTTGAACAGTCTCGTCAGGTGTACATGGATGAACTGGATCAGGCTATTGAGGAGGATCGACTCGCTCACGGAAAAAAGTCACTTCCACCTGATAAAACTCAGGTGGACACACGAGAAATTAAACAAAGTACAACCGACCCTGACAGTGGTTACATGGTACGTGATACCAAGCCTAAAGGGTTCTTCTACCTAGATCATCGAACGGTAGACAGTCGCTGCAACATCATTACAGATGTTCATGTTACCGCAGGCAATGTCCATGATGCCGTTCCCTATTTAGAACGACTGGATCGAATCAAGAATCGATTTAACTTCGTTATTACGTCAGTTGGTGTGGATGCGGGGTATTTTACCTCGGCCGTTTGTCATGGATTAGAAGCCCGAAACATCTATGCAGTGATGGGCTATCGTCGTCCAAATCATAAGAAAGGCTTCTTCTATAAACGCGAGTATAGATACGATGCAAAGCAAGACGTTTACGTCTGCCCACAAGGCGAACCGCTCATTTACAAAACCACGTCAAGAGAAGGTTATCGTCACTACGGCTCAAACGGCCTGATCTGCCAAGCGTGTCCCGAGAGACATCGCTGTACAACCAACCAAAAATCGGTGAAGACCATCACACGCCATGTTTGGGAGGATAGCAAAGAGCGTATTAATGCCCACCGCTTAACGCCAGCAGGCAAGGCTATCTATGCAAGGCGAAAAGAGACGGTCGAAAGAAGTTTTGCCGATGCAAAAGAGCTGCATGGTTATCGCTACGCACGGTTTAGAGGGAAAACAAAAGTCACGTCACAATGTTTGTTGACTGTGCGGCCCAAAATATGAAAAAGATGGCCATGATGCTCTGCTAGAGCCTCATTGATCATAAAAACGGGCAAAATCGGTGAATATAGGACCCAGAAAAGGTCTCAAAGCCCCCTGAGCAAAGGATGACATAAGCGTAACTGCTTAGAAAAGAAAAAAACATAAGACTCTAAAAAATAAAACCCCAGCAAAAAACTGGGATTTATCGGCCTTTTCTATTTTTAGAGCTGCTACTCATTTTTTAGTTTTTTCCCTTCTTTGCCACTATAAAGGTTTTACTTATAAAGCTTTTTTAATATGCATATTCTACTAAAGTCTAGATGAGGTGCTTTTTATAACCTAAAGGCATGTTATAGTTCAAAAAATGCTGAAGCCTGACAACAGAGATGGGAAATTATGACAGAGGCAAGACTTACTCACTTAAAACAGCTAGAAGCCGAAAGTATTCATATTATACGTGAGGTAGCTGCTGAATTTGATAACCCAGTAATGCTTTATTCAATTGGTAAAGATTCTGCAGTAATGCTGCATCTTGCCATGAAAGCGTTCTATCCTGGCAAACCACCGTTTCCACTAATGCATGTGGATACTGGTTGGAAGTTTAAAGAAATGATCACTTTCCGTGATGAAATGGTGGCTAAGCTTGGCTTGGAGCTTATTGTTCATCAAAACCAAGAAGGTGTTGAGCAAGGCATTGGGCCTTTTACGCACGGTAGCTCAAAGCATACTGATGTGATGAAAACACAAGGTCTTAAACAAGCTCTAGACAAATATGGCTTTGATGCTGCTTTTGGTGGTGCGCGCCGTGATGAAGAGAAATCTCGCGCTAAGGAGCGTGTTTATTCCTTCCGCGATAAAAAGCATCGTTGGGACCCAAAAAATCAGCGTCCAGAGTTGTGGAATATTTACAACGGTAAAGTAAACAAAGGCGAAAGCATTCGTGTTTTTCCACTGTCTAACTGGACTGAGCTTGATATTTGGCAATATATATATTTAGAAAGCATTCCAATTGTTCCTCTTTATTTTTCTGAAAAACGCCCAGTAGTTGAGCGTGACGGTACCTTGATCATGGTTGACGATGATCGCATGCCTTTAAACGGTGAGGTGCCTGAGATGAAGTCTGTTCGTTTTCGTACGCTCGGCTGCTATCCATTAACGGGAGCAGTTGAATCAGAAGCGGCATCTTTACCTGAAATTATTCAGGAAATGTTGCTAACAAGAAGTTCAGAGCGTCAAGGGCGAATGATTGACCATGATTCATCTGGGTCAATGGAAGAGAAGAAGAAACAAGGCTATTTCTAAGTTTGGAGTAAAGAAAGAATGTCTCACCAATCAGAATTGATCAGCCAAGACATACTTGGTTATCTGAAACAACATGAAGAAAAAGACTTATTACGTCTTCTTACCTGTGGCAACGTCGATGATGGAAAAAGTACATTAATCGGTCGCTTGCTTCATGACTCTAAGTTAATTTATGAAGATCATCTAGATGCCGTTAAGCGCGACAGCAAGAAGTCTGGGACACAAGGTGAAGAGGTTGATTTAGCTTTGTTAGTGGATGGCTTGCAAGCTGAGCGCGAGCAGGGCATCACAATCGATGTGGCTTACCGCTATTTTTCTACTGAAAAACGTAAGTTTATCATTGCTGACACACCTGGGCATGAACAATACACTCGTAATATGGCGACAGGCGCCTCTACTTGTGATCTTGCTATTATTTTGATTGATGCTCGTTACGGAGTACAAACTCAAACCCGTCGCCATAGCTATATTGCCTCTCTATTGGGTATTAAGCATGTTGTGGTTGCGATTAATAAAATGGATTTGGTTGAATTTTCTGAAGAAAAATTCAACCAGATTAAAAATGATTACCTTAAATTTGTTGATCAGCTTGGCGATCGCAAACCTGAAGATATTCATTTTGTCCCAATGTCAGCATTACGTGGCGATAACGTAGTAAATGCTTCTGAGAGCACGCCTTGGTATCAAGGTGGTCCATTGATGTCGATTTTGGAAACGGTACAAATTAACCGTGATGTGAAACGTGATTCTTTCCGTTTCCCGGTTCAGTATGTTAACCGTCCTAACTTAGACTTCCGAGGTTTCTCAGGAACCATCGCAGCTGGTGCCGTTAAACCTGGCGATAAAGTGGTTGCTTTGCCTTCAGGGAAAACATCTACCGTTGAAAGGATTGTGACATTTGATGGCGACCTAGATACGGCAAAAGCAGGGCAAGCTGTCACTATTACACTTGAAGACGAGATTGATATCAGCCGCGGTGATATGCTTTCGCATATTGGCCAAGAGCCTCTTATTGCAACAACGCTTCGTTCTTCAATTGTTTGGATGGCTGATCACCCATTAGTGCCGGGTAAGTTGTATGACTTTAAACTTGGAACACAAACGGTTCCTGGTAAGGTTCATCACTTCAATCATCGTGTTGACGTCAATACCCTTGAAGTCAGTAAGATAGATGCATTGGAATTGAACGGGATCGGCGACGCCGTTATACAGTTCGATGCTCCTGTTGCATTTGATGAATACACCGATAGTCGTTTCACTGGTGCATTGATTATTATTGATCGCTTAACCAACGTTACTGTTGGTGCTGGTATGGTTGAAGAAGCTGTTGCTGAGCTTGATCAAGATACTGTTGTTAGTGCGGAAGATCGTGCGGCACGACTTGGGCAAAAACCAGCTGTTATTGCATTAGCAAATAGCGTATTGGCACAAAGTGACGCGCTTGAGCGTTTATTATTACGCCAAGGTGTTGTGGCATTGGTTAAGGCTGATGCTACAGAGCAAGAAGCGGCACTGATTCGTCAAACAGGTGTGGCTTTCTTAGTGGCTGATGCTGCGATAGCTGATTCTCAAATTGCTGAATCCTCATTGGATGAAACGGTAGATTTGATTGTAGAAAGCGTTCAGTTATAACTCAATAAAATACAAAAAAACCAGCTCTGTGAGCTGGTTTTTTGTATTTAGCTCAAACTTGTTTCACGCAGTTGCTTCTGTATCTATTCGCTTGACTTCTTTATGCTGATCTTCATTGCTGCCTAATTTCCAGTAGCTAGAAATATAGAAATTTTCTTTTTCAATCTTAAGTTCATTTTTAAAAAATGAACGCAATGTTTTCATGCTGCTAAATTCACAAGCTACCCAAACAGATATGCTACCCTCAAGCCCTGATAGTGACTGGATTTGACCTAGTAACAAATTGGGGTTTTCTCCTGGGTGAGGATTAATTACCCATTTTAGTTCAATGCCAGAAGGGTGCTTTAAAGGCTGAATGTCTTCTTCTGAAATTACTTCAAGTATTGCATAGCCTTTGGCATCTTGAGGTAGTTTTGCTAGATTTACGCTAATTGCAGGCAAAGCGGTCATATCTCCCACTAGAATTTGCCAATCAGTAGACTCTTCAATAAGTTTTTTTGGGCCTGGTCCTCCAACTAAAATGATATCATTAGATTGAGTCTGCTTTGCCCATGTTGACGCTGGGCCACCATCTTCATGCAGTACGAAGTCAATGTCTATTTCATCGGCACGTTGGTTTCTAATAGTATAAGTTCTTACTAATGGTTTTTGATCACCTCTTGGGAAAATAAGCTTCACATAGCCACTTTCTTGGTCCTCGGGGATGGTCTGTATATTCTCGCCGCCTAGTGTTACTCGTAGCATGTTTGTTGTTACATGCGACTTTCTAATAACCGTTAGTTCACGCGGTTGTGGTCTGCTCATTTTTAGCTCCTTAACTTTGATTGTCGCAAGGCGGAGATTGATCAAGATTGCTTACCATTATTTCCGAAATGCGTGTGAAGTCTTCTATCTGTTGTTCTGTTAAGTTTTGTGTCATGTTCTCGGTTGCGGTTCGTTCTAACATCGTAATTTTGGTAAGTAGCTCTGCGCCATCCATAGTGAGACTTAATAATTGACTGCGATGATTGTCGGGGCTGCGAATTTTTTCAACGTAGCCTGATTGAACTAATTCCTTCAATACTCGAGTGATTTGTGATTTATCGAGTGAAAGTCTATCTGCGATATCCTTAGCACTGCATTTTTCAATCTTATTAATGCACTTAAGAGATCGTATGTGACTAACGGGGATTGAAATACCTGACTTTAGAGCTGCTTCGCGAAGTTGGTGTCGATAGTGGTGTATCAACTTATGAAGAGACTCGCCAATATTTTCTTTCATCTAATCTTCTTATTCTTGATGTTTTTATATGAGAACGATTATCAATATAGATCTTTTGGTTGATACTGTCAACTAAGAATTTTTAGTGAGACGGAAAAATCGTAATCCATGTCATTTCGTAGAATGAGTTGCCAGACCACAGTTAATAGTTTTTCTTATTGAGGCGAATGATTACAATGCGATGATTAGAATTAAATAGATCGATACATAATGAATAAGCACGATGTACATAAAGTTGTTACCGCAGCGTTATTCAGTCGCTATGAGACCGCCAAATGGGCTGCCAAGCAGGCTTATGAGGCCGCTACAAATGAAGAAAGCGTAGCAGAAAATAAATATGATACCTTTGGGTTGGAGGCTTCATATTTGGCTCATGGGCAATCGCAGCGAGTGTTGGAGTGCGAACAAGACTGGTTGATTTTTGATAAGAAACAGCCAATTTTATTCAAGGAAGAGGGTGAAATTGATTTGTGGTGTCTAGTCACATTGACAGAGCTTGAATCTCCATACGGTACTAATAAATATTTTTTTATTTCTCCTTGTGCGGGCGGACTCACTGTCGAAATAAGTGAAAATAAGGTTTATCTTGTAACGCCATCTAGTCCAGTTGGAAAGAAGCTGCTTGGTAAAGTAGTAGGTGATGCAGTTGAATTACTTCAGAATGGTAAGCAAACAGCTTATGAAATAACCACTATTGAATAAAGCTAGCATTGTGAAGGACAAATTTGGCTCAAGCTCTAGAGAGTCAGACTCTGTTCGCATATAATGCCTTGCCTTAAAATATTCTGTTCTTCTATTCGATATATAAAACTCAGTTTACATTACTGACCGAATAGAAAACGTTCTAAGAAAAAATCACTCTCTTACTGAGAAAGTAATAGGAAAGAAATTATGCGCAGCCATTATTGCGGCGAGTTAAATGCTTCTAACATTTCACAAGAAATTACCCTATGCGGTTGGGTTCATCGTCGTCGTGACCACGGCGGAGTTATTTTCTTAGACGTTCGTGATCGCGAAGGGATTACTCAAGTAGTTTTCGATCCAGATCGTGCCGAAAGTTTTGCCCTTGCTGACAGCGTTCGTAATGAATTCGTTGTTAAGCTTAAAGGTTTAGTACGTGCCCGTCCTGAAGGCACAGTAAACCCGAATATGAATACTGGTGAAATCGAAGTATTGGGAACTGAACTTGAAATACTAAATGCTGCAAAAACACCACCGTTCCAGCTAGATGAGCACCAATCAGTAGGCGAAGACGTACGCTTGAAAAATCGTTTCATCGATTTGCGCCGCCCTGAAATTCAGCAAAAAATGCGTTTCCGTTCGAAAGTAACATCTGTATTACGTCGCTACTTAGATAGCAATGGCTTCCTAGATATTGAAACACCTATTCTAACTCGTGCAACGCCAGAAGGTGCGCGTGATTATTTGGTGCCTAGCCGTACACAACAAGGTAGCTTCTTTGCATTGCCTCAGTCTCCACAGCTGTTCAAGCAATTGTTAATGGTGTCTGGTTTTGACCGTTATTACCAAATTGCTAAATGTTTCCGTGATGAAGATTTGCGTGCCGACCGTCAGCCAGAATTCACTCAAGTGGACATCGAAACATCGTTCATGAGTGAAAAAGACATCATGGCAATGACAGAGGATATGATTGTCAGTTTGTTCAAAGAGCTAATGGATACAGATTTAGGCACTTTCCCACGTATGCCTTACTCTGAAGCGATGGAAACATACGGTAGCGATAAGCCAGATCTTCGTATTCCGTTGACCATAGTGTCAGTATCTGACTTGATGGCGAGTGTAGACTTTAAAGTATTCTCCGGTCCTGCTAACGATCCAAAAGGTCGTGTTGCAGCACTTAAAGTGCCAGGCGGTAATGAGCTAACTCGTAAACAAATTGACGACTACACTAAATTTGTTTCTATCTATGGCGCGAAAGGTTTGGCTTACATCAAGGTAAACGATAAGTCTAATCTTGAAGAAGGTTTGCAATCTCCAATCGTTAAGTTCTTACCTGTTGAAGTGCGCGCTACTTTGCTTGAGCGTCTTGAAGCAGAAGATGGTGATTTGATCTTCTTCGGCGCGGATTCTGCTAAAGTGGTTAATGAAGCTCTTGGCGCGTTACGTTGCAAGCTAGGTGAAGATTTGAATCTTTATACTTGCAAATGGGCGCCATTGTGGGTTGTAGACTTCCCAATGTTTGAAGAGACAAGTGATGGTGGAATCACTGCTATTCATCACCCGTTCACTGCTCCTTCTTGTTCACCTGAGGATTTGAAAGCCAGTCCGTTGACTGCGTTATCACAGGCTTACGATATGGTACTAAATGGCACCGAGCTTGGTGGTGGTTCTATCCGTATTCACCAGTCTTCTATGCAAGAAACTGTATTTGGATTACTGAATATCAGCAAAGAAGAGCAGGAAGAAAAATTTGGTTTCTTGTTAGATGCATTGAAATTCGGTGCGCCACCACACGGCGGTTTGGCCTTTGGTCTAGATCGACTTGTGATGCTAATGACAGGTTCTAGCTCTATTCGTGATGTTATTGCTTTCCCTAAAACGCAAAGTGCAACTTGTCTATTGACGCAAGCGCCAGGTGAAGTAAGCGAGAAACAATTAAAAGAATTGAACATTCGTATTAGAAAACCTGCTGTTGAATCATAGAAATAACTCTTAAACTTATTCTAAAACAGTAAGTTATGTTAAGAGATTGAAAGAAAAACGTAAAAGGCCGCTTATTAGCGGCCTTTTTTATGTTTTGCCATTGCATACTTTGTAAAGGGCTGTTGAAATATACAGTAATTATAAAAGGCACAGAAAAAGCATGGCCACGACCAGAATTTTAGCAATTGACCCCGGCTCTCGAATAACAGGCTTTGGGATTGTTGACGTTACAAATGGTAAATCTATTTACGTAAATAGTGGTTGTATTCGATTACCGGATGAGGCGTTATCAGTTAGGCTTAAATATATATTTCAAAATGTTTCAGCATTATTGGAAGAATACAAACCAAATGAATTTGCTATCGAGGAAGTATTTTTGGCCAAGAATGCTAATTCGGCGTTAAAGCTTGGCCAGGCTAGAGGTGCTGCTATTGTTGCTGCATCTCTTCAAGAACTTGAGGTGCATGAATATGCCGCTCGAAGAGTTAAGCAATCTGTTGTCGGTAATGGTAATGCTGATAAAACACAAGTACAAATGATGGTTCAGCTTCTATTAAATTTGACCTCCAAGCCTCAAGCTGATGCGGCTGATGCTTTAGCAATTGCTTTGTGTCATGCTAATACACGAACTTCTGGCGGGCTTGAATACGGTGTCGGAAAGCGAGCGGGGCGTGCTTCTAAGCGTTGGACAGAACAAGATGTAAGGAAAACTTTGTGATCGGACGAATTGTCGGCACTTTGATAGAGAAAACACCGCCAGAACTAATGGTTGATGTTAATGGTATTGGCTATGAAGTTAGTGCTTCTATGACCACTATTTATGATTTACCTCAGATCGGAGGGCAGGTGACATTATTTACTCACCTGTTAGTTAAAGAAGATTCGCATACACTTTATGGCTTTATCGATAAAAATGAGCGCGCTTTATTTCGAGTTTTAATTAAAGTAAATGGTATTGGTCCAAAAATGGCATTGGCGATTTTGTCGAGCATGTCATCTGAAGAACTGATTGCCAATGTTCAAGAATCTGATGTAACTGCATTAACGCGTATTCCTGGAGTAGGTAAGAAGACGGCTGAGCGACTCATTATTGAGTTAAGAGATAAGCTTGGTCAGGCAGCAAAAACTGATTTATTTTCAGCTCCTGCTGTTTTGCGTCAGGTACAAGCTGACCCTAGGCAGGAAGCAGAAGCGGCGCTCATATCTCTTGGTTATAAACCACAAGAAGCGGCGAAAGCCATTGCGGGTGTTCCAATGGATGCCGCTAATAGTGAAGATGTTATTAAAGCGGCTTTAAAAGGGATGCTAAGGAAATAAAACATGATTGAGCAAGATCGTATTATTTCTGCTGAACTTAAAGGTAACGATCGTCAAGTAGATCGGGCAATACGTCCGCAAGCGCTTGCTGAATATATTGGTCAGCCCGTTGTTCGTGAGCAGATGGAGATTTTTATCCAAGCTGCAAGGCAGCGTAGTGAACCATTAGATCATACGCTAATATTTGGGCCTCCAGGATTGGGAAAAACAACTCTTGCTCACATCATTGGTAATGAGATGGGGGCTGAGGTAAGAACAACTTCTGGCCCTGTTCTTGAAAGAGCTGGAGATTTAGCGGCACTGCTAACAAATTTAAATGAAGGCGACATTCTATTTATTGATGAAATACATAGATTAAGTCCAGCAATTGAAGAAGTTCTTTATCCAGCAATGGAGGATTATCAGCTGGATATAATGATTGGCGAAGGTCCAGCTGCTAGGTCAATTAAAATTGAACTCCCACCATTTACACTTGTCGGAGCAACTACACGAGCAGGCTTACTGACATCTCCATTGCGAGATCGCTTTGGAATTGTGCAGCGCTTAGAGTTTTATGATGTTGAATCATTGACAACCATTGTGGCTCGGTCTGCTGGAAAAATGGGTATGGAGCTTGATCAGCCTGGTTGCTTTGAGGTAGCTAGAAGGTCAAGGGGGACGCCGAGGATAGCAAACCGCTTGTTACGCCGTGTTAGGGATGTGGCTCAGGTGAGTGGAGAAGTGCTTGTAGGGCAAAAAGTTGCTCAAAGGGCGCTAGATATGTTAAGTGTAGATAGTCAGGGCTTCGATCACTTAGACAGACGTATGTTATTGACTATGATAGAAAAGTTTGACGGGAGACCGGTTGGTCTAGATAGCGTCTCTGCCGCCTTAGGTGAAGACAAAGATACTATTGAAGACGTCATTGAGCCGTTTTTAATTCAGCAAGGCTTTATAATCAGGACACCAAGAGGCCGTCAGGTTACAAAGCGTGCATATGAACATTTTAATTACCAACTACCTTCAGATTTTAAATAGAGGTTAATAATGTCAATTTGGGGACTTATCGCCAGCGCTAGTTTTGTTGTTCAGCTTGTAATGTTGATACTGCTAGCTGCTTCCATTTTTTCATGGATTGTAATATTTCAAAGAATTCGTGTTTTAAAAGAAGCAAAAAAGGTGCGTACCGCATTTGAGGAAAGTTTTTGGTCGGGTATTGATCTTAGTCAGCTTTATCGCAAGCTCACACAAGAAGGTCGCAAAGTTGAAGGTATGGAAAATATCTTCACTTCTGGTATTAAAGAATTCACTCGACTAAGACAGAGTCATAATGTTGATCCAGAAGCCATTATGGATGGTGTTCAAAGAGCAATGCGAGTGGCGCTTTATAGGGAAGAAGAAAAGCTGGATCAACATCTACCTTTTTTGGCAACTGTTGGCTCAACAAGTCCTTACATTGGTTTGTTTGGTACTGTTTGGGGGATTATGCATTCTTTTATCGGTCTTGCAGAAGTTCAGCAAGCAACGTTAGCAACAGTTGCACCAGGCATTGCAGAGGCACTTATAGCAACAGCGATAGGTTTAGCTGCTGCTATTCCTGCAGTAATTGCCTATAACCGCTTCTCTTCTACGGCAGAATCCCTTGGTTCTAGTTATGAGAATTTCGCAGATGAATTTACTAGTATCCTACATCGTAAGGTACATGTGAGAGAGGGAGGCGCTGTATAGTGGCTCGCGCAAGAAGAAGAAACAAACGCCGTCCAATGGCTGAGATCAACGTCGTACCTTATATCGATGTCATGTTGGTTTTGCTTGTTATTTTTATGATTACAGCGCCAATGCTTACGCAAGGTGTTGATGTTGAACTGCCGAATGCAAATGCAGCGCCAATTCAAGATACAGAAAATGATGTCATGATTGCCTCTGTTGACTCTAAAGGTAAGTACTATTTAGATGTTGGCGGTAAGCAAGAATCAATCGCTTTGTCTCAAATACAAGATAGAGTGAGAAAAGTATTAAGTCAAAACCCAAAGATGTCTGTATTAGTAAGAGGGGATAAAAATGTCCCTTATGGTGATGTCATTGGTCTTATGGTTACACTGCAAAGTGCAGGTGTTCCAAATGTAGGTTTGGTGACTGAGCCGGATAAAAATTAATGAAGTGGTTACGTAGTGACAATTATAGTATCCCAACCGTGCTGGCTATAGGTTTACACGTTGGTGTTGTTGTGGCAGGTTTTGTTGCTATTGATTTTAGCGACAATGAAATTCCAAAACCTAAGCGGCCGCCTATTGTTAATGCTACTGTTGTTGATATCTCTCAAACCATAATAGGTAAAAGAGAGTCTGATGAAAAAGCAGCAAAACAACAGGCCGCAGCATTAGCAGAAAAAAAGAAAAGCGAAGCTGAGCAGGCTCGGAAAAAAGAAGCTCAGCGTAAGGCGTTAGAGGAAAAGCAAAAGCAGCTTGCTCAAGCTAAACAGGCAAAAGATAAAGCAGAAGCTGAAAAACAAGAAACTGAAAGAAAGCAAAAAGCAGCCGAACAAAAGCGTACAGCGCAAGAGGCAGAAAGTAAGCGTTTGGCTCAGGAGCAGGCTGATAAAAAACGTTTAGCCGAAAAAGAAGCCAGCGAAAAGAAAAAACAAGAGCTTGCTCGTAAAGCTGAAGCTGATCGAGTAGCCGAAGAAGAGCGGAAGCGTCAAGAGGAAGCCGCTAAATTGGCGGAGAAGAAGAAAGCTGAAGAGGCGGCAGCCAAGGCGGCAGCGGAAGAGGCGATGCAGCGAGCTGCTGATGAAGCTCAAATGGTTCAGTCTATCAGTGGGCTAATAAATGATAGGGTTACTGCAGCTTGGATTCGTCCTCCAAGCGCTCGAAACAATATGAAAGCTCAATTGCGCATTTATTTTCTACCTAATGGTGAAGTTATGAATGCTCAAATTACGAAAAGTAGTGGAGATGCTTTATTTGATCAAAGAGCAGTTGATGCTGTTTATAAAGTAAGAAAAATTGAAGAGTTATCGAAAGTAGACTCGTATGTTTTTGAACGAAATTTTCGTCAGGTAGATTTAATTTTTAACCCGCAAGATTTGAGAAACTAATGATGTTTAAAAAATGCTTGAGTGTTTTATTCACTTGCTTAATATTTATAAGCTCAGCTAGAGCCCAATTAGTTATTGAAATAACAAGTGGTGCAGATCAGTTATTACCTATTGCTGTTGTGCCTTTTGGATATGAGGGTGTGGATGCGCTGCCTGAGGATATTGCTCAAATAGTCGAGGCTGACTTAGCGCGTAGTGGTCTATTTCAGCCTATCCCTAGATCTAATATGTTAAGTATGCCATCAAAAGAAGCGGATGTTTTTTATAGAGATTGGCGGCTTTTGAAAAGTGATTATGTTGTTATTGGTGCAATAAAAAAGCTACCTAATAATCAATATCGTATTGGTTTCGAATTATTAAATGTTTTAAGTCAAAAGCCGGTGCAAAAGCATAGCTCTATTGATGTCAGTGCAAGAAACTTCCGCGATGCGGCTCACTATATTAGTGATAAAGTTTACGAATTATTGACAGGTACAAGAGGCGCATTTAGTACTAGAATATTATATGTTACTGCAGAAGGTGATAAAAAAGCTCCATTGTTTAAATTGCAGGTTGCAGATGCTGACGGACATCGCCCTCAAGTTGTTGTCGAATCTAAAGAGCCGATATTATCTCCGTCATGGAGTATGGATGGCAGAAAAATTGCTTATGTAATGTTTAGAAATCGACGCCCGAATATTTTCATTCAAGAATTAGCAACTGGGAAGCGTCAGCAAATCGCACAATTTAGAGGATTAAACGGTGCGCCAGCTTGGTCACCTGATGGAAAAAAATTAGCATTGGTTCTTTCTAAAGATAATAACCCTGAAATTTATACTTTAGACATCGCGACACAGAAACTTGAGCGTATGACAAACCATTATGCTATAGATACCGAGCCAAGCTGGGAGCCAGATGGTAAGGGAATTGTATTCACATCTGATCGAGGCGGTAATCCGCAGATATATCGATTAGATGTAAATAGTAAGCGTGTAGAGAGGGTTACTTTTGAAGGTGATCTAAATACCAGAGCGAGAATGACGCCAGATGGTCGCTATCTTGTTACGGTTCAAAAGAATGATGGTAATTATCATATTGCACTTCAAGATATGAAAACTGGCCGAGTTCAAATTCTCACAGAGACTTACTTAGACGAATCGCCAAGCATTGCGCCAAATGGTAGCATGGTGATGTATGCCACAACCTATCAAGGAAAGGGTATCTTAGCCGTAGTATCCGTTGATGGCCTTGTAAAATATAGGTTACCATCAGCAGACGGAGATGTACGAGAACCATCTTGGTCCCCGTATTTCAAATAAAGACATTGAGGAGTGAATAATGAGTGTAACAAAACTAGGTAAGTTTGCTGTAATTGGTTTGTCTGCAGCTTGGATTGCAGGTTGTAGCACAACAGCAACAGATACTGATTCTTCAACTGTTGCTGAAGATGCCAATTCAACTGAGCAAGCAAATGAAAATACTGACCAAACATTTGGTGCTGGTCAAGATGGCGCTATGACTAGTGTTATTGTTGATGAAAGTGCGGCTACTAATGACAATGGCATGGATTCTTTAGCTGGGGTTCAAACTGTATTCTACTTTGATTTTGATAAATCGATTGTGCGTCCAGAATCTCGTGAAGCTCTAGCAAAACATGCTGAATATTTAGTATCACACCCAGATGCACGTATCGTTTTAGAAGGTCATGCTGATGAGCGTGGTACTCGCGAATACAACATGGCTCTAGGTGAGCGTCGCGCTAAAGCAATTAGTCGTTATTTGACAATCCAAGGTGTCGCTGCTTCTCAAATTGAAACAGTAAGCTTTGGTGAAGAAGTTCCTGTTGCCTTCGGTCATGACAGTAACGCTTGGCAGTTAAACCGTCGAGTTGAAGTTCGTTACGAATAATGATTTCTAAAGTCGTAAGAATTCGCTCTTTCGCAATGGCGCTGTGTCTCACAGCGCCATTTGCGCTAGCTGAATCTCAAATGGCAAGTGGTGGACTTTCCCCTAATGCCGCTGCAGATCTACTTTTTCAATTGGAAACACTGCAACAGGAGGTTCAAAGCCTTCGTGGACAATTGGAAGATCAAGGTCATGAATTAAAGCTAATGAAAGAGAGTCAAAGAGATCGTTATATTGATCTCGATAAACGTATATCCTTACTTATGTCTGCATCTGCGAGCGAACCGAAGTATTCTTCTGCTCCAGAGCCAAGAGTAGAGCAACCAGCTACTCAAGCATCGGTACAAAAAATAAATAATTCAACTAATTCACTAGCGGCTTCGCCTCTAGCACCTATTAGTTTGCAACCACCCACTGCACAAGCTCAACAAGCTTATAATGATGCTTATAATTTAATTCGTCAGAGAAATTTTGATGAAGCGGAAACCGCATTTTCAGAGTTTGTAAAAGACTATCCGAACAATTCTTTAACAGGGAATGGTTATTATTGGTTGGGAGAAGTTAAATTAGTTCAAGGTAAGTCTAGAGAGGCTATAGAAGCATTTTCTACTGTGATTCAAAACTTTCCAGGACACAACAAAGAACAAGACTCATTATATAAGTTAGGCACTGTTAGTGATCAGCTTGGTGATACAACAAAAGCTAAGTCCTATTTACAGGATGTAATTCGACGCTTTCCCGATAGTAAAGCTGCTAAACTAGCTGCAGGGTATTTGAGTAAAATTAAATAACTTGCATTTCTCAACGGGCTCTGTAATATACGCAACCCGTTGGGTCGTTAGCTCAGTTGGTAGAGCAGTTGACTTTTAATCAATTGGTCACTGGTTCGAATCCAGTACGACCCACCAAAAACACTCATTCCGCTCCCAGTTTCTTAAGGGGTAATGATATGTCCGAACTTTTTGATAAAGCAGCACTTCGCAATACAGTTCAAAAGTATTTGTCTGAAGCAGAAAAAAGTCTTGAAATAAAATCTGTCGATGATGATCAGATTCGTGATGAGATCAAGTCTTTACTTAAGCAAAAAAATGCCGTTCTAGTTGCTCATTACTATACTGAAGATGCTATTCAAGAGCTCGCAGAAGAGACTGGTGGAATAATTGCTGACTCTTTAGAGATGGCGCGCTTTGGTGCAAATCATGACGCTAAGACTCTTGTTGTTGCCGGTGTTAAATTCATGGGTGAAACCGCAAAAATACTTAGCCCAGAAAAAACTATTTTAATGCCGACCCTTGAAGCAACATGCTCACTGGATATTGGCTGTCCGATTGAAGAGTTTTCAGCTTTTTGCGATCAGCATCCAGATAGAAAAGTGGTTGTCTATGCAAACACTTCAGCTGCAGTTAAAGCGAGAGCAGATTGGGTCGTAACCTCTAGCATTGCTTTAGATGTTGTAAATCATCTCGTAGAGCAGGGCGAAAAAATTATTTGGGCACCTGACCAGCATTTGGGGGGATATATCCAGCGTGAAACTGGTGCCGATATGATTCTTTGGGATGGTGCCTGTATCGTTCACGAAGAGTTCAAGGCAAAAGGTATTTTGGATTTAAAAGCGATATATCCAGATGCTGCCGTACTTGTTCATCCAGAATCCCCAGAAGCGGTTGTTGAGGTGGCAGATGTTGTGGGTTCAACATCCCAGTTGCTAAATGCATCAAAGAATATGTCAAATGATACCTTTATTGTCGCCACCGATAGGGGTATTTTCTATAAAATGAAGCAAGCATCACCAAATAAGCGTTTCATAGAGGCACCTACGGCTGGCTCCGGCGCAAATTGTCGTAGTTGTGCGCATTGTCCTTGGATGGCATTAAATAGCTTAGAGATGCTTCGTAACTCGCTCAGAGATAGCTCTGGTGAAATTCATGTGTCTGAAGAAACTAGAATTAAAGCATTGATTCCACTACAGCGAATGCTTGATTTTCAAGTGAAATAATTTTTATCTTCAGTTTAGGGATAGTTAACTATTTAGCGTCCCTAAATATTTCATTTCTAAATCTGAAAATGCCAGCTGTAGGCGATCACATTCAAGACTCTTTTTATTATATGTGACTCTCAGGGTTTGATAATCTTTGCTTGATATCATCTCAGATAATTTCTTTTTTAGCTCAGTGGTTGATTGAGCTAACTGTCTATTTATTTCCCTTTGCTTTATGAGTGGCTTTGACTGACTTCTAGAGCCATGAGCACCACTTAATCCAAGAGTCTCTATCTTTTGCTTTAATTCATTATTAGTGTTTTCTGCAGACTCTAACTCTTGCGCCAATAGAGTAACGCAGGTTTCTGATTCTTGCAGTAAGCGCTCTAGCATTTTTGCATCTTTATCTTGCTCTATAAGACTAACGGATGACATGTTTTCAAGTGCGGTATTTAAGCCATCACGCAATGAGCCAAGGGTTTCTTTTTTATTTGCACTTAAAACTTGTAAATTGCCAATCGCCGTTTCATTACTTTTACTTAGCTGCTTTTCTAATTCAGCAAGTTTTGCATCTTTCACACTAATATCTTGCCTTAGTGAAGTGATGGATAAATTTGACGTCTCGAGTTCTGCTTCTAATTGCAGTATTAGCACTTGTGACTCTTTAGACATACGCTCCATTTTGGTTATAGCAACTTTTTGAGCCTCAATTGCTGCATATGTATTATTGTTTTTATATGCCTTGTCTATCTCACTCTTAAGTTGCTCGATTACCATTTTTTGCCGATCAGAAAGGCTGCTTAAGCTAGAAATTTGTTTAAAGGAAGCGTTGCGTATCGCTTTTTCTTGCTTTTGAGCAGTTGGAATCTGCAAATTGAATTCGGAGCTACTTCCTGTATGATCAGATTGTTTTTGCTCTAATTTTTTAATTTTTTCCTGTAAGTCATTAATTTCAATCTTTAACCGCTGCTGTTCTGCTTTTTTTATTTCTAATTGCTTGAGGCGCTTTGTAGCTCGATCAATATTTTTTCGTAAATCTTCATTTAGCAAAGTTTGGTTTTTTGATAGTGACTCTTTAGTGATAAGTATTTCGGTAGCCTGAAAAAACTCGTCTTCCATCTCTTTTAGATTTTGATGTAATTCTTCAGGGTTGGTTGTTTGTAATTTTGGTGCTGACAATGCGTACAATAAGCTGGATAAGAAGCGGTTTAATATAGGCTTTGGTTTTTCACTAACTTGATTTAACAAAATAGCTCTTTCGGCTTTAAGTACCGTCCCCCAAATTTTCAATCTGTTTATTTCATGCGGATCTAGCTTACCCGGTACGATGGAATTTGCTGCAAAATTAATCTGCAAATCTAAGTAATGGGCTAATCCCTTGTAAGAGTTTGAGTCATCTATTCCATCAGTAGGGTCTAAAGTCTCTTTAGGGGAAACGCTAGAGTGTTTTTCTAACTTCTTTTTGGCAAGTGAATGAGACAGCCATAAAAAAACACCATTGGCCAACAGTAGGAAGGTACTTAACTCAAGCAGTGCCCAAATCAACCACTTTGACATAAAAAACTCCTAGACCCTAAAGTAATAAATATGATATCCATTATCATTAAACTATAGCAAATCATTATTTTAGCTTGCTGTTTTTCTTATGTTAGCGGAATTAAATATTTTATGAGTAAAGAATTTATAACATTCATGCGTAATCGTGTATCACAGGCAGCACTTAATTCACCAGCGCCATCCGAAAGCGAATGGGAGTCCATTCTTAGTGCTGCAAGTCGCGCTGCGGACCATGGAAATCTTAAGCCGTGGCGTTTCTGTATTTATGAGGGGGAGGGGCGAGCAAAACTTGGTCAAATTTATTGGCATCATGCTTTATCTGAAGTAGAACTAATGCCTGAGAGCAAGGAGGACGCTTTTGTTAAAAAGGCATATCGAGCACCAGCTGTTTTGTTAATCTATGCGCGAATTCAGGATCACCCAAAAGTCCCTCCAATAGAGCAGATTATGGCAGCTTCTGCGGCCGCTCAACAAGTTTTATTGGGATTAAATGCGCTTGGTTATGGTGGTATGTGGCGCAGTGGCCCAGCGTGTTTCACTCAAAAAACAAAAGACCTTTTATCACTAGAAAAAAATGATCAAATAATTGGGCTAATTTATGCTGGAACGCCAAAAGAAAAATCAGCATTTACTCCAGAAGTAGAGCTTGGTACTCACTTAAAATGGGTAAGAGATTAATTTTTAAGACTAATTTGATAAAAACTAGTTGCAATCCTTTTCCCTCATCACTAGAATATGCGCACAAATTACGCACTGCGTATATAAAGTTTTGGTGAGCTGTCCGAGTGGCCGAAGGAGCACGCCTGGAAAGCGTGTATGTCGAAAGGCATCAAGAGTTCGAATCTCTTGCTCACCGCCATTATTTGAAAAAAGACATCATATGATGTCTTTTTTTTCGTGTTTAATTTATTGAATTCGCTGTGTTTATTCCCAGGTAGCATCTTGTTCAGATAATTTAAAGTGTATGTCACGACCATCAGAGCACATTTGCACAACTGCTGATGGCGAGCCATCGTCATTTAATGTTACTAAGCTTATTCCTGCTCCATTCAGAAGGCGCTCACCATGAGCAGCGGTTTCTGGTTTATGCGGAATGACTTTCATGCTACGACGTCGAGTAAACCAGTTTAGTGGTGATCGAGGTGAATAAAGCCAGCGATTTAGGCGATCAAATATATCTAGTAGCTTTCCAGGGAATTCATTTTTAATTCCGCTACTGGTTATTTGCCACAAGTCTGATCCTTGTTTATTCCCACGCAGCTGAATATCGTAAACAAAAGAGTAGTGAACATCTCCTGAAAGTATGACAAAGTTCTTCGGTGTTTGGTTATGCCTGAACATATTCATTAGGGCATAAGCTGAGCCTGGGTGAGCCATCCAGTTTTCTGCATCAACCATCAGGGGTTTACCAAGCCAAGTAAATACCCGTTGGATACTTTCGATTAGTTTAACTCCAAAAATAGGAGCTGGTGATACAAGCACGACCGCATCGAGTCCTTTCAATTGCTGCTGTAGGTCAGTTAGTGCCTCCCAATCCATGAGGCCTGAAGGGTTTTCCAGTGATTTCTCAGATCGCCAGCGCTGAGTACGAGTATCTAAAACAACAAGCGGAGGTGTTGTCTGCCAGGTATAATTCCATTTAGAAAAACGAAAGAGCTCCTGTATTAACTCATCATGTTCTACTCTACCAGGATGATTTAGCACTTTTTGAATTTCGTTTATAAGCTCATTCGAAAAGTGTTCAGGTGCATTTCCCCAGCCTTGGCATATTAAATAGCCAAGCAGGGCGTTACCGATAATGCGAGCTGAGAATGGGTGGTTATAGGCTGTTTGCTCCCATGCTGCAGTAAGGTTCCAATCATCCGTAATGTCGTGATCATCAAAAATCATTGCGACTGGTAAATGCGCTAGAGCACGACGAACCTTGGATAAACCCTTAACAAAGTCTTGCAATATAAGCTTTTGTTTCGAAAAATCTTTCTTTTGCTCATCAGATAAACCGGTTGGCTCCGACCAACCGTTATCACCTAATAATAAATCCCAACCCTTAGGTGACCAAACGAGAGCGTACATAGAAAGTATTTCAGCCAAAGAGATTAAATGATTTTGAGCTGTATCGGTCGTGAAAACAGGCTTTCGTACACCGCCAAAAATCTGCTCAATCATACTACGGTTTACTTTGTTCTCAGGTAAAAGTGTTTCTCTTGCGTAGTAATAAGAGGATTCTCTATGTAACTGATGGCCGCTTTCAACTTCAATGCAAGGTAGCTTTTCATCATGCATGCCAAGATGAGGTATCAACTGATGAATAGCCCATAGCGTTGGAGCCGCTACATCATCCGCATAAATTTGATCTCCGCTCATCATTAAAATACTAGGCCAATCCTTTGGATCTGTATTTTGTAACAACTCATCAACCCTTAATAACCCATCTTTACTAGAATGATGAGGCTTGCGACAAGATCCGTGTAGCATTTTATTTATGCTTGGCTGTAAGATAAAAAATGGCAGTGATTGCTCAGGATAAACAAGATCCTCTGCCCATTTAGTCCAGTCAAGGCCATTAAGCCGTAGATCATAATGAATAGGGCTGTTAATTGGTAAAGGAGTTTCTAGCTTAATATCGAGTAGCTGTATGAATAGTTTTTCACCAGCCTTCAGTTGGGTATGACATTCAGTTATCTGAGCGTCTTTTAGTTCAAATAAAGCTGTTTTGTTTTGAGTTAATATTAAGTCAACCGTAACAGGCTCTGTCGTCATCAACCAGAACGTAAGTCGATCCGTTGTCATTCTTCGTAATAACGGGCCAGCTAATACCTGCATAATTTCCTCATATCAACTTGTTGAATACTGCATATCAGTATTCAACAAGTTATTGATTTAGGATGCAACCAAATGGTCAACAATAGGTAGGCCTTTCTTAGTGGTAGATGTGACTGTCATCTTTGCACTTAGTATTAATTGGTCATTGTCAGATTGATGTACTTGCTGGAGGAAATTAAGCTTGAGCTTCGATACTCGCTCTATTGTTGTGTGAATATAAAAAGTATCACCACTTCGCAAAGATCGCATGTAGTCTAATTCTGCCTTGATCAAAACAAGATATATGCCTTGCTTGGTGATCTCAGCAAAATCTAACCCTCTAGATTTTATAAATTGATGCCTGGCGTGCTCTAAATAATTTTGATACACCGAATTGTTAACGATTCCCTGCATATCACACTCGTAATCGCGAACCTCAAAATAAATGCGATCTTTGTGATCTAACTTGTCCTTCATAGCGTGGCCTTTAAAAATTGGGATTTATTCGTGGTGGGCAATTCGATTTTTGCCAGACCGTTTTGCGTATAACAAATAATGTTGTGATCGCTCAACTAGCTCACTAGGGCTTTCGTCACCGAATAAAGTAGCCACGCCTATGGACACAGTCACTTGGCGTAGCAGCACTTTGGTGTTTTTGTAGCGTATTTTTTGAATTGAAACTTCATTGCGAATAGATTCAGCTAGTTGAGATGCAACACTCAACTCTGTTTCACTCAGTAGCATAGCAAATCGACCACCTTTAAGGCGCGCAATAAAACCATTTTCAGGCAATAACTCAACTAAAAGTTTTGCTACGTATCGAATGAGTGAAGTGCCAGCTTTATTACCATATTCTTGATTAATTTCAGCAAGGTTATCAATATCTATTAACAATAGGGTTAAATCATCCTCAGCATAAGGTACTAAGGAGAATAATGACCGTTCAAAACCTTTCTCATTAGCTAGTAAAGTCATTGCATCAAGTTCAGTATTCTTCTTTACATCTAATAGTTCGGAGCGAAGACTAGCTAATTCTTCTTGGGCAGAAAGTAGAGCGCTGCTAAATTTTTCAATTGCTTGATTAGCTTTGAAAGCACCTCGCTCCAACAAAAGAGCAACCTGTTCTACTTGAGCGGGTTCACTGGTATTTTTTAGTGCGGCTTTTGCAGTACGTAACGTGCCATTAAATCGCTCAAGCTCACTAGAAATGCTGCTGGTGTCTGTCTCTAAATTAGTGGTAAGACTTTTTAATACTGAACCTTGGCGGTGAGCATGCTGGAACTCTTCAGGAAGTAAGAACTCATTGAATAGCTCTTGTGAAACGAAGGCAGGTAAACTACCAAATCGACGTAAAGCACGATCAACAACTTGGTTGAATTTTGGATTTTTATTTGACGCATATTCATACCATATACCATAATTATAAGGTGTCGGCGGAATATCTAACTTCACCATAAGTGGTATTGCTGATCGCATTAGTTGATTAGCTTGCTTAATATTATGCTGGAACATCGGAACCCCTGCTGCCATTACTTACTACCAAGACGTCCCATTTCATCGGTGGCAATTCATGTTTTATAAAAGAGCGCGAAAGCTCGGTAACATTACGGCTTCGATTTTATAACGATTTAGTTATGTTTTCTCATTCTTGAAAACATGAATATAGTAAGACTAATAATTTATAATAGCCATTAGCCACCCGTAAATTTACTAGAAAAACCTTCTTTTTCAAGCAACTCTTTTATTTTTTGTCGATTATCTCCTTGCACTTCAATCTGGCCATCTTTTACAGCGCCACCGGCACCACATTGCGTCTTTAGTTTTTTGCCCAGTATCTTTAATGCATCTTCAGTAAGAGGAAGGCCAGTAATAACAGTTACACCTTTACCTTTTCGGCCCTTTGTTTCTAAGGCTATTAGAACTTTTCCATTACCAATAATGTTATCATTTTTGCATTGACACTCAGAAATAGGGTGTTCGCAGCTTGAGCAAAGCCGACCTTGGTCTGTTGAATACACTAAATTTCGATTTTTCATGGATTTTGGCAACCTCTACCATCCGTTGACACACAGTATTTTATCATTTCAATAAAAGCGAATCAGATAAAAATTGCTAAATTCGACATTTAGCTAAAATCTGCACTAAGCTGATGATAATACCAGTTAAAAAATGCGTGTTGATATGAAAAAATTACTGAGAATTCGTCAAGCCACTGAGGCTGATCTTAGATGTATTTTGCTTTTTGAGTTTCGTAACCGAGGCTGGTTTTCCCAATTTTTACCAAGCCAAGTACTAAGGCAACAAACGGAAATTTATTTTAAGCGATTACTTAGAAGTAATTTGAAGCATTTGCAATATCTGGTGTACTTACCAAACGATGTCCTGATTGGTCGTTTTAATGGACAAATATTAAGCAATAAGTCAGTTGAAGTTTCCTATCGAATCGCTAAAAATTTCACTAATCTAGGGATTGCAAAGCATGCGTTAAAACACATACTTGTTCTTTGGGCAAGTAAAGGTATAACTGAAGTGTATGCACAAGTAGCAGATCATAACAAAGCCTCAATTAAAGTCCTTCTCTCATGTGGCTTTGAAATTAATGAAATCCAAAAAAATGCGATAAATTTAGATCCAGAGATCCATGACTGCTTAGTGTTTCGCTGGTCATTTGCAGAAGATTTACCCTATAAAGTCAATCAGTTCGATAATATTCCAGTTTGTTAAGTATGTTAATTATCTTGTCACTGAAATCTGCTTTTAACGTAATAGGCTGATTTGTAATAGGATGATTGAATTCAAGACTTGAAGCGTGAAGCATCAATCTAAAGTCGTCAGACCAAATTTCTTTAGCGACTTTATTAATATGGCGACAGCCATAACAAGAATCACCCACTAGCGGATTCAAATGGTGTTTAAAATGTCGACGAATTTGATGTTTTCGACCTTGCTTGGGGGTCACTTCTAGCCAGCTTAAACGCATGCTGTCATATCGACTCACAGGAACAGGAAGTAGATACTGACTTAGTCGAGTAAAGCTAGTTTCAGCCTCTCTTTCGGTACCTTCAATTTTAAAACGAGATCTACCTTTCTGCTCATTAAGCTTAGCAAGAGGGTAATTAATCACACCATAATCATCGCAATAACCACGCACTAAGCAGTGATAAGTTTTCTTAGTTTTAGATTCAGCGAACTGAGCTGAAAGGCGCCTTGCTACTTCTGGGCTAAATGCCATCACTAATACCCCGGATGTTCCTCGGTCAAGGCGATGAACAGGAAATACCCATTTCCCTGTTTGATCTCTCAACCTTTGAACAACAGCGTCTTCTTCGTCTTTGGCCAAATTGGTTCGATGAACAAGCAAGCCTGCTGGCTTGTTGACGGCAACCAAGTGTTCATCTTGAAATAAAATAACTAGCGTCATTCTGGCTTATCTATGAAAGAAGTTATTTTATCCATAGCCATGTCGACTAATGTTTGCATCGCTTCATCACTTGCCCAAGCAATATGAGGAGTCAGTAAGAAATTTGGCTGTTTGGTAAGAGCTTGGAGTGGATGATCTAGCTGCATAGGTTCTTGTGTAGAAACATCAAAAGCCGCACCTGTGATGGTATTGTTTTCGAAAGCTCGTAACAGCGCATCCTCATCAACAATACCGCCACGGCTGATATTTAGTAATAGGCAGCTCTTTTTCATTAACGAAAACTCGGCATCACTGATTAGATTTTTTGTTTCTGGTGTTAATGGGCAATTGATACTGATGACATCGGCGAGCTTTAAGGACTCTTCGAAGTTGATGTAACCAGGTCTAGTATTTGTAGTTCCTTTGCGATCGGCAAAGATCACCTTCATTCCGAAAGCAAGCGCGATAGCAGCCACTTTTTTACCTAAGGTTCCGCCGCCTATGATAACCATAGTTGAACCTGACAAATCTTTAATCGGGTAATCAAGAAAACAAAAATATTCAGAAGTGGCCCATCTACCAGATTTTACCGCATCTAAATACGATGCAAGATTTCTTCTTAGAGCCAGCAGCATAGCAAAAGTATGTTCAGGCACGCTGATTGTAGAGTAATCCGCTACATTTTGAACGGCGATATTTTTATCCTTACAGGCTTTTAGGTCTACGTTATTGGTACCTGTCGCCATTACTTGTATAAGTTTTAAATCTGACGCGCTGTTAATCGCAGCAGCATTAACAACGACTTTATTGGTAAGTACAATACTTGCACTTTTGATACGTTCTGCTACTTCCTCAAGAGCCGTATTGTCGTATTCAACAACTTCACTAATTTGTGTAGGCAACTGGATTTTGATGTACTCAGGAAATGATCCTCTATCTAGAAAAACCGCTTTCATCGAACTTTCCTTATTTCTTCTACTTAATGTTATCTATTAGTGGTTGTAAATATGGCACTATATTTTGTAGTACTATTGGTTGACCTGCTTTATTAGGATGCAAACCATCGTTTTGCATTAGATTTTTGTTTAAAGCTACATTTTCAAGCATAAAGGGTAGATAAGCGATGTTGTACTTACTAGCAATATCCTTGTACAAATTGAAGAACATTTGCGTATAGCGTTTACCGTAATTTTGCGGAATCTGATTGCCAATTAGCAATACAACAGCTCCACTACTTTGAGCTTGCTCAACCATTTTTTCCAAATTTTGTGTGGTCTGATCTAAAGGGTAACCACGTAATGCATCATTGGCGCCAAGCTCTAACACTATCAAATCTGGTTTATGAGTGGCTAAAAGATCGCCAAAACGAGACAAACCACCTTGTGTTGTCTCGCCACTAACACTGGCATTAATAACTTGTATTTCAGGGTGAGATTGAGAAAGTTGATTTTCAAGTAAACTAACCCAGCCATCTTGTTGTCGTAAATTATATGCCGCACTGAGGCTATCGCCCATAACAAGTAAAGTAGAAGCCGAAGCGAATGAACTAATGAATAGCAGCGTGACTATTGTACACAGCTGCCTTAATTTTTTTTTGAAAAACATATCAAACCTTTTTAGAGTGAATCACCATGGCTAGAAACACCGCGATTAAAGTGTCTAATTTAACCCATACAGTGACATCGAATACAGGGAATTTAACCATATTGAAAGGAATCAATATGGAAATCAAGGAAAGTGAGTCCGTTGCTATTGTCGGTTCATCTGGCTCAGGCAAGTCCACTTTACTAGGTTTGCTAGCCGGATTAGATGTGAATACATCCGGTGATATTTTTCTTTATGAACAAGAGTTCTCTAGCCAAACAGAAGAGCAAAGAGCACTCGCTCGAGGCCAATACGTTGGTTTTGTCTTTCAATCGTTTCATCTTTTGCCTAGCCTGCAAGCTATTGAAAATGTCATGTTACCCGCCGAACTAAAAGGCGATAAAGACGCACGCAAGAAGGCAGAAGTATTACTTGAGAAAGTCGGCTTGTCGCACAGGTTAACCCATTACCCGAATCAGCTGTCAGGGGGTGAACAGCAGCGCGTCGCAATTGCTCGTGCATTTGCTTCTAACCCTAAAATTTTGTTCGCAGACGAGCCTACAGGCAACCTTGATGAAGAAAATGGAAAGCTTATTATTAAATTGCTATTCGATCTTAATCAATCTCAAGGTACGACATTGGTGATGGTAACTCATGATAATGAGCTTGCTAAAATGTGCGACCGTCAATTGGTCATGTCTGCAGGTCAGCTAACGGAAAAATCTTTATGAGTTTTACCTTTCGTTTAATGTTCAGAGATATTCGTAGTGGTGATTTGCTCACACTTCTATTGGCTTTGGTTATCTCAGTGAGCACAGTCACATCGATAGGTTTGTTCATTGATCGCTTACAATTATCCTTCGAACAAGAGTCTGCAAACCTTATAGCGGCCGACCGTCTAATCCGCTCAGATGACATTATTCCAGCAGAATGGGAAACAAAGGCGAAAGAACTGTCTTTGCAAACCGCGCAAAGAACGTCTTTCACTACTATGATGTTCGCTGGTGATTCACTTCAGCTTTCTCAATTAAGTGCAGTTAGCGATGGCTATCCATTAAAAGGCGCTTATCTTGTCGACGACGTTTTATTTGGCACAGGTAAAAGTTCGACCGAAACGCCTAAGCAGGGAGAAGTTTGGGTGTCTTCGCGTTTAGCTAGCTTGCTTAAAATTACCCTTGGTGATCAAGTTGAAGTGGGAGACGCCTCGCTTAAAGTCACAAAATACCTAGTGCGAGACCCCGGTTCAAGCACTTCTGCGTTTGCTATTTCTCCACGTGCCGTGATGAACATGGCTGATCTTGCGGCAACCAATGTAATTATCCCCGGTAGCCGAGTACGTTATTCACTCTTACTTGCAGGACAGAAAGCTTCGCTTGAAGAGTATGAAACTTGGATAACGCCACAATTAAATGAAGGCCAGCGCTGGCAAACTCCCACTCAACGTGGTGAACGTATTGGTGACACTATCGGACGGGCTGAGTCGTTTTTATTACTAGCCGGTACTTTAGCCGTAGTCATGTCTGGTGTCGCTATGGCGCTTGCTTCGGCTCGGTTTGTAAAACGTCACTTGATGCAAGTAGCTATTTTAAAAACACTAGGTGCAACGCCAAAATTATTAGGACGATTATTTTTCCTACAGCTTTTTACTTTATTTCTTGTCGGTGCCGCGATTGGTTTGAGTATCGGCTGGGGCATGCAGGAAATAATCGCCTCTTTGCTGTCTGGATTAATGTCGACAACATTACCAGAACCCTCTATTAGTCGTTTGTGGCTGGGTGCAGCGACTGGGCTAATATCCATGGTGGCTTTTTGTCTACCGCTGATGTCCCATCTTATCAAGATTTCGCCATTATCTGTGTTGCAGCCTAATGCAAAAATTGAACTTAATACCTTTACCATTTACGTAATCGGATTCATCGGTATGTTTGGATTAATGTGCATGTATACCAATGGCTTCTTGCTGCCAAGCATTATGACTGCTGCCATTTTGGGGATTGCACTGTTTGTTGCAGCCATTGGTTGGTTGGCTTTTAAACTTGGCCGTTCGTTGACGTCAGGAGCCACCAGCGGTTGGCAAATAGGTCTTGCTTCCCTATATAGAAGGTTGATACCAAACCTATTTCAACTTTTGGTATTCACGTTAATCATCATGCTTTCTTTGATTCTTATTGGAGTTAAATCCAGCTTGATTGCTGACTGGCAACAACAACTACCAGAAGATGCTCCAAATCATTATTTATTCAACGTACAAGCGGACCAAATTGACCCGATTAATGACCAAACGACTCAATTGGGTCTCAAAAAATCCGATTGGTATCCTATGGTGCGTGGTCGTGTCACGGCAGTGAATGATCAAACCGTACAATCTCTTTATCCTGACGAAAAGGGCGAGCCTGAGCTTTATGAACGAGAGCTAAACTTAACTTGGTCAGACACGCTTGGAAAGGGCAACGAACTTGTCGAAGGCGATTTTTCTGCTGAAGGGCTTTCAGTCGAGCAAAAGGCAGCTAAAGAAGCAAACCTAAAAATAGGAGATAAGCTGACTATAAATATTGGTAGCAATATTGTCACCTTGCCTATTACTTCCGTTCGTACTGTTGACTGGGGATCAATGCAACCCAATTTCTATCTAATTTTGCCTAAGAGTGCGTTAGAAGATTATCCTGCCAACTTTGTAAGTAGTTTGTTTGTGAGTGATATAGAAGCGCAGTCTTTTTATCGATTGATGGCGAAATTCCCTACGGTTTCTATTTTGAATGTGGGCGATATTTTAAAGCAAATACAGACGATAATAGGGCAGTTGTCTCAGGCTATTCAGTTGGTGTTATTTTGTATTCTTAGTGCTGGCGCTTTGGTGTTATTGGCCAGCGTTCGCTCGACACTAGAAGAACGCCTAGAGGAAGGCGCCTTGTTGCGAGTGCTAGGTGCTAGAGGTGCATTAGTCAGACAGGCGTTGTTGGTGGAATTTGGCGCTCTTGGATTCTTTGCCGGACTCATTGCCGCCATAGGCGCAGAAACCTGCTTATTTGGTTTGCAGGTTTTTGTGTTCAACGCCGAAGCGAATTTTCACCCATTATTATGGTTGTTGGGACCCGCGATTGGTGTGGTAGTCATATCAACGATTGGTATATTTGCTAGTAGGACTGTGTTAAAAGTGCCGCCCATGCTTTTACTACGTGGGTTATAATTTAATAAAATAAGCACTTTTAAAATACTAGGCTGTTTAGATGTTTGTAGAAAAAACTGGCTATATTGTGAGCCGCCACACACGTGATGTTAGCGGTCACATTGAAATGAGCCTTTTTATAAAAACACCGGAAGGGACGGTAAAAGTCCTTCCGGATAGGCAGCTTAGCGTATTTTTTACCGATGCACCGCTCGATAGTCTTCCAGCTGATATAACGGGCGTGCAATGTTCTGAATCTGCATTGAAGTCATTCAATAACGAGCCAGTTGTGTTAGTTCAAAGCACTAGCCTAATGCTCCACCAGCAAATGATTAATTTGGTAAAGCGTAATGGCTTCTCTGTTTTTGAAGAAGATATTAAGGCTCACAATCGTTATTTGATGGAACGCAATATTAGAGGTGCAGTGCGTTTTATTGGTGTCCCCGACTCAAGTAATCAAACTTTTCGCCAAGCCAGGGTCATTGCTGGTGATTGGCAACCAGATTGGAACGTTTGGTCACTGGATATCGAAACCTCTGTTTCAACAAACACCTTGCTTTCCATAGGCATTACGTCACGAGATCAACGAGTCGCTTTCGTGGTAACCAACCAAGAGACCAGTTCTCCAATCATTCGTCGCTTCAGTGATGAGAAAAGCTTATTGCTGGCGTTTATTCGTTATGTAAAAAAGCATTCCCCAGATATTTTTATCGGTTGGAATTTAATAGGGTTTGATTTGCAATTTATTGATCAGCGCTGCCAAATTTTGGGGATTCGTCCGGCGTTTGGTGCTAATGGTGAAAATTGGAACATTCGTTCATCCGATAACCAAGGCAAATACTTTGCCAGCATTCCCGGACGCGTAGCGTTAGACGGCATCACTTTATTAAAAGTAGGCGGTTATCATTTTGAATCCTACAGTCTAAACAACGTCAGTAACGAAATCCTTGATGATGGCAAGCTGTTGCATGGGAGCGAACGCTGGCAAGAAATTGAAAGACTGCACAAAGAAGATCTAGGTGCGTTTGTTGCTTACAACCTGCAAGATTGTGATCTTGTCATGCGCATCTTTGAAAAACTAAAGCTCATAGAATTACAACAAACTCGAGTAGATTTAACCGGTATTCCTTTTGAACAAACTGGTGGATCAGTCGCAGCTTTTGAAAACCTGTATTTACCTCGATTGCATTCGGCAGGTTGGGTTGCTCCTGCTTGGAGTGACGATGACTTTGTTGCCAGCCCCGGCGGTTTCGTTATGTCATCTATACCTGGACTATATAAAAATGTATTGGTATTTGATTTTAAAAGCTTGTATCCAAGTATTATTCGCACCTTTCACGTTGACCCTTTAGCCCGTATAGCCGCCCAACACTCAGCTAGCTTAGTTCAGGATAAATTATCAGTTACACAGCTTGTTCCCGGTTTTTTGGGAGCAAGTTTTGATCGCCAACAAGCTATTTTGCCCTCATTAGTTGGTGAGCTCGCTCAAGCAAGGGAAGAAGCCAAAAAAGTAGGTAATGGCATTTTAAGTTACGCCATTAAAATTATCATGAATTCCTTTTACGGCGTACTGGGTTCAAATGTCTGCCGCTTTTATCACGCCGAATTAGCAAGCTCTATCACCATGCGTGGCCATGAATTGTTAGGTAGAACTCAAGTCTGGATGGAAGAGCGTGGCGCTCGAGTGATATATGGCGATACAGACTCTCTCTTTGTCACCTTAAACAGCGAGCAAGAAGACCCTCAAAAACAAGGTGAGCGATTGCGCGACGACATTAATGCCTGTTTATCAAACTGGTGTAAGGAATACGCTCAGCTTGACTCCCATTTAGAGCTTGAATTTGAGCGAGTTTACGAACGATTTTTCATGCCTACAATACGCGGGCAAGAAGAAGGCAGCAAAAAGCGCTATGCAGGAAAATCAAACGGAGAACTTGTCTTTAAAGGCTTGGAGGCCGCTCGAACCGATTGGACGCCTTTGGCAAGGCAGTTTCAGCGAACCTTGTTTGAAAAAGTATTTAGTGATGAAAACCCAATTTGTTACATTCAAGAGACTATCGCAAAACTTAGAGCGGGTGACTATGATGATCAGTTGGTTTACAGCAAGCAGTTGAGTCGACCGTTGTCTTCTTACACTAAAAATAAGCCACCGCATGTCAGAGCGGCCGCCATGATTGATCAAAAAAGAGCAGAGCAGGGACTTCCCCTAGAATACAACAAAGGTAGGAAGCGTGTTTATTACCTTTATCAGCGCTCTGGCGTGGTGCCTTATGAAAGTCCTGAGAATTTGATTGATTTGGATTACGAGCATTACATCGAAAAACAGATAGAACCTATTGCCGATAGCATATTGCCATTTTTCAAAACCAATATGACAAGTTTGCTCTCGCAACAAATCTCTTTGCTTTAGTTGTTGATTAAGCGATTAGATACGGATTCCGAACGCTGTTTCTGTGTTGTCTGTCGTTATTTTTGCCAGCTCTTCCAAAGAAATTCCTTTTAATCTAGCAACCTCTTGCGCAACCCAAGGTAAATATTTAGGGTGATTTTTCTTTGGGCGTGGACGAATGTTGCGAGGCAATAAATAAGGCGCGTCGGTTTCAATAAGTAGTTTATTCAAAGGAATATGAGGCACAGAAGCTTGTAAGTCTGCGCCTCGGCGCTCATCGCATACCCAACCTGTGATACCAATAAACAATCCTAGCTCTAAATACTTATCCAACTCGACTCGACTCCCTGTAAAACAATGAATCACAGATTTTCTAGCTAAACTTGGGTACTTTTTAAGTATCTCTACCATCTCTTTGTGTGCATCTCTTTCATGTAGATACAAGGGGAGGCCGTGTTCAATTGCCAACTCTATTTGCTCATTAAAGGCATAATACTGCTCATTTGGTGTTGAGTAGTTACGATTGAAATCGAGTCCCGTTTCACCAATAGCGATAGGTATTGCGTCTTTAATAAGAGTAGAAAACTGAGATTTGCTTTCTATATTCCAAGTTTTTGCCTGATGAGGATGGCAACCTAACGTATTCCATATCGTAGGATATTTCTGGCTTAACACCTGGATCTGCTTACTTTCCTCTAAATCAGATGCAATGCAGATCATGCCTTTAACACCAGCTTCTTGCATGTCGATCAGGGTTTGATCTAAATCATCTAGAAAATGGCTGTGATTGATATTTACTCCGATATCTATCATAAACTCCCCATCTCACGAGCTTCTTTTAAGCTTTTTATATACAGATCTTTGAGTGATTGCTTTGACATATCTTTGCTTGCAAGCAAACCAAAGGGGATTTTCTCCCATCGACCAGCTTCATATGCGACGACTATTTTTAAAATACCGCCCAAATTGCCTTTGTATTCTAGTAATGCGGATTTTATGTTTTCATCAAGTGGTAAATCTTTTAGAAGTGTTGGCAGTTCTTCGTCTAGGAAGCTTGGTAGGTAAGAAAAAAGCCCTACTAAAAAAGCACCGTCTAACTTTGGGAACAACGCAGTAGAAAGGTTTTGGCAAAAACAAGCACGAGAAACTGCCATAGAAAATAAACAATCAGGCTTTCCCGACACACTGCCTAGCATAACAAGCCCAACCCATTTAATCAGATCTCTGACACCAATAATCTCGATTGCTCGCTGAGCATTAGAGACATTAAATTGACTGCGATAAATCACAGAATGTGTCAGTTTAATGATTCGATAGGTTAACGTTGGGTCTCGTTCAATGTATTCAGCTAATACTCTTGGAGATGATTCACGGTTGTTCAGCGCCACTAATAAATCAATCAAAATAGCTTTATACGCTAAGATGCGTTTACCTTTAACTGATGTCATTTTATTGATGAAATTGCCACTAAATTGGCCTTCAGGAACATTTTCTAAAAGCTGCGTAAATTGTTCCGACTTTTCAATTTTATTTACCCAAAGATTTTTTGACGATAAGGCTGGATGTTTAATTCTAGTAATAACATCATCGACAGATAGATGATCCAAGGTAAGCATTACATAAGAAAAGATACTCAGTAAGGCAACAGTAAGCGCTTCAGGCTTAGGGTTTATAATGCCCAGCTGGTAGCCTTGGAGACGAAACTCAGATAATGTTTCAACGTGTTTTTCAGTTAATTCATTGGCACTCAAGAAAATAACCATATGAATGCTTGTTTGTAATGGTAGGGCCGAGAGTTCGGTCAAGCTAGTCTGAAAAAATATAGTTTTTTGTTGTGTTATTTCGGTAAGATTAGCATCTACAAACAAGGAGCTTAAAAAAGAAGCATCTTGCCCTTGAATTACATTGCTTGGGTGTAGTATGTAATAGGCGGTTGTTTCTGATAGTCGATTTACAACAGCTTTACGGCAAAAAAGTATATCGGCATCCTTCATTAAGAATCCTTGCGAGAAGAGTTAACACAAAAAAATACTGTAAGATTTAGTCTTATAGAATATCATGGTTATAATGGAATAATGCCTTAATTTAAAAATGTTTGGAGTAATATATGGCAAGCATGTTAGACGCTGTAGACCAAAGAACCAAGTTAGTGGGTGAAAACCGCTTGGAACTTTTAATGTTCCGCCTTGGTGGAATGCAAATGTTTGCAATAAACGTTTTTAAAGTTCAAGAGGTGGTCATGCTGCCTAAGTTGAACTTGATGCCACATAGACACCCATCCGTGGCTGGCGTCACACATTTTCGTGGCAGAACTGTTCCTGTTATCGACCTCTCTGAATCTATTGGCATGAGACCAATTGACCGTAGTCAGCCATGTAACCTAATTGTGACTGAATACAATAATACTGTTCAAGGATTTATGGTTGGTGAAGTTGATCGAATCATCAATATGAATTGGAATGAAATCTTACCACCACCAGATGGTACTGGGCGTCAACATTACTTAACAGCGATAACTCGAGTTAACGACCGCATTGTTGAAATTATCGATGTTGAAAAGGTTTTGGCCGAAATCTCACCTTATGACACCACTGTAAGTGATAACATTATAGATAAAGATCTGTTGACATTAGCCAAAGGCTTAGAAGTACTGGTTGTGGACGATTCATCTGTTGGTTTAGCGCAATGTCGCTCAACATTAGATTTTATGGGTATAACTGTTCATGAGGCTACAGATGGCAAACGAGGTCTTGAAAAGCTAAAGAAATGGGCTGATGAGGGTGAAATTGTTCCAGAAAAATTATTAATGATGATCACAGATGCAGAAATGCCGGAGATGGATGGTTATCGCTTAACTCGTGAAGTGCGTGAAGATCCAAGGCTTAAAGATCTATATATCGTTTTACATACGTCTCTTAGCGGTAGTTTTAACAAAGCCATGGTGCAAAAAGTTGGCTGTGATGATTTCTTGTCGAAATTTCAACCAGACAAGCTAGCATCTTTGATTCAAGAAAGAATTCGTAGCGTTGTTAATCAAGACTGATATAGAAAGACTACTGATTAATAATGCTTTAATAAAGCATACAAAAAAGCAGACCTATGTCTGCTTTTTTGTTGTCTTTCTCCATGGCTAGGAAGGGTGTTTTATCTTATGCCAAGTATTGAAATGTTTTTTTTATTGTTCTTTATTGGTGCAGCAACAGGTTCAATAGCTTCTGTTATTAAAATAGCGCCTGCACTTATTGCCATTCCCGCCTTATACTTTTTTTTGCCTGTGTTTAATTTGTCTTTTGAACTTCTCATGCTTCCAGCAATTGCTACTTGCATCACGGCGTTTATCCCAGCTCATCTTTATGCTTGGATAATTTCTATGAAAAAGGGAGAGGTTGATTCACAGCAGCTGATCAACTTCGCTCCAGGTATTGCTATGGGCGGTGTAATAGGCGCACAAATACTGTCTCTTAGTAGCGTGTTTGTCTTCAAAATTGCTTTCTCATTAATAGCCCTCATCGCTGTTACAAACGTTTTCTTTCTAGCTAGGCCAGAAAAAATATATGTAGCGCAAGTAGGGAAAATATGGAATTTACCCATTGGCCTAATTATTGGTGTATTGTCTCTTATGGCTGGCAATTGTGGCCATGCACTAGGCTGTTTGCTATGTAGTTTTAAGAAAGTCGAGGCAAAACTACAGCAAGGCACATCGAATGGTTTTGTTGTTTTTGCCTCTATTGCAGCAATGATCGGCTTTATTTACCCCGCACAAACGTTTGACCATATTGGATTATCTGGTTTTGCTGGTGCAGTACATTTACCTTCAATGATTGTTTTGTCGTGTAGTCATTTGTTTTTTTATTGGCTGTGCCATAATCGAGGTAATGAGCTGGATAAAAGCGTCTTATCGATCAGCTTCGTTGTATTTATTGCTTTTTCTGTCCTTCGCCTATGGATCTCATGACGTATTTTTCCGTGTGGGATGTTAATTTGTGGTACCTAGTTCAAAAATAAAACTGACACAAAACGTCTATTCAGATACGAAACTAAACAATATCAAGCTTTAATTAGCTTGGTTTTTTCATTATTGGCCCCAATTTATTGGCTTATAATAGAGCAAGAATTCCAACTCAAAAGGTATAGCATGAAAAACACGAGCGACTACGGCGTATTGATGATGAACTTGGGGACACCAGATGCTCCACAGACACCTGAAGTCCGCCGTTTCCTTAGAGAGTTTCTTTCTGATTCTCGTGTTGTAGATTTAAGCCCATTAATTTGGAAGCCGATTCTTAATCTTATTATTCTCACCATACGCCCACCAAAAGTAGCTAAGATTTATCAACAAGTTTGGATGGATGAAGGTTCACCTCTTCTAGTGTTAAGCGAAAGATTAAAAGAAAAGGTAAAAGAAGCTTTATCGGAAAAAACAGGTCAAACAGTTCCTGTTGAACTGGCAATGACTTATGGCAATCCAAGTGTTGAGTTGGCAGCAAATAAATTAAGAGAGCAGGGTGTCAAAAATATAATTGTTGTTCCTATGTACCCTCAATTCTCTGCTACAACCACTGCAGCGGCTTATGATAGATTAATGAATTCGCTAAAGAATTGCCCTCATTGGCCATCACTGCAACTGCTTCACGATTATGCTGATCATCCCATGTACATCAAGGCGCTATCTAATTCGGTTCGTGCGCAATGGGACAAGCAGGGGGAAAGACGTCATCTTGTTTTGTCTTACCACGGCATTCCAAAACGTTACGTGACAAATGGCGACCCTTATGCGCGTCGATGCGAAACAACCAGTCGACTGGTTGCAGAGGAGTTGGAATTGGGGGATCACGAGTGGACACATGTTTATCAGTCTAGATTCGGTCGTGAAGAATGGTTGAAGCCTTACGCTGATGCCACACTGAAAGCTTTACCTTCGATGGGGGTGAAAAAAATTAACATTATTAGTCCCGCTTTTTCAATTGACTGCATTGAGACTCTAGAAGAAGTCACTCTAGAGCTGGGTGATGAGTTTAAGAACAATGGTGGTTTAGCGTTTGACTACATTCCAGCGTTAAACGATACACCAGATCAAGTAGCCTTATATGTTAATTTGATTGAGCAAAATACTAAGCAATGGACGTAAAATGACGTTAAAAAGTTCACAGATTCGAGCAATTGCTTTTGATGCAGACGATACACTCTGGAGAAATGAGGATATTTTCATTCATGCCCAAGATGAGTTTATTAATTTACTATTGCCATATCATGATGAAAGCTACGTTCGTTCCCATCTAGGTGAAGTGCAGATTAATAATTTAGAACATTTTGGTTATGGTATAAAAGGCTTCACTTTATCTATGATCGAAACCGCTATTGAGCTAACTGAAGGTCGCATCACTGGCAACGAAATACATGAAATTATACAGCTTGCTAAATGTATGCTGGCTTCACCAGTGGAGCTGTTACCGAATGTAGAAAACCTGCTTTCTCAACTAAAAGGACGGTTTCGTTTATTGGTTATTACTAAAGGCGATCTACTTGATCAAGAAAGCAAACTGGCAAGATCAGGTATTGCAGATTATTTCGATGCCATTGAAATAGTAAGTGATAAAACTTCCGCAGCTTATCAGCAAATACTTCAACGCCATAAGATTTCTGCAGAACATTTCCTAATGGTTGGTAACTCATTGAAATCCGACATCTTGCCCGTTTTAGATCTCGGTGCCCAAGCGCTTCATGTTCCTTATCACACCACTTGGGACCATGAGAATGTTGCAGACGAGACACTATTGCATTACCCGCAACTGGGAACTCTCAGTGATGTAGCTCAAGTTACTGATTGGTTAAATCTTTCAACTACTATGGACAAAAAGGCAGTATGATGAAATATATAAAGGCAATTGTTTGCTCACTCATTCTTGTTTCTACATTAGCTCAAGCAGAAGAAAGTACACTTGATAAGGCGAAAGTAGGGGCTCAAAAGTTATGGGAGAAAACCAAAACAACAACGTCTGAAATAGCCAATACCACCGCTGAAAAAGCATCTGAATTTGGTGAGAAGGCGTCAGAATTTGGCAGTAAAGCATCTAAAAATGCTAAAGAAACTGGCACAGTTGTCTGGGATAAAATGAAAGAGGCAGGAACAGCAACCGCTGACGGTGCTAGAAAAGGTGCCTCAAAAATCCGCAGCCTAGCAGGCCAAGAAGATTGTGAAAAAGACAGTACGTCTTGCAGTAAAAATAAAGAGTAACCTGTGCAGGAAAAAGACAACAACTCTCCAGCAACATCATCTAGCAACTGGGAACAAGAGTTCCTAGATCAGAGCGATGATGCTCATATTAAATCTGCTAAAATTCGCTATCGTTGTCCAAAATGCGAGAGTTTATTGGTTTTAAAAGAAGGCGCCAATGGCGTATTCTGGGGCTGTGAATCTTATCCTGTCTGTAACTACACAGCGAATAATGAAAACGGTAAGCCAGTCAGAGCAAAGCGCTACCTTTGTCCAGCTTGCCAGTCTCCACTAAGAAGAAAGACTTTTAAGGATAATGCCTTTTGGGGCTGCTCAAATTATCCAGAATGCAAAGTTACCGTAGAAGATGATAATGGCGTTCCTTCAAGTACCAAAAAATACCCTTGCCGCGCTTGCGGACACTATCTTGTCAGAAAAAAAAGTAAAAATGGGTACTTTTGGGGCTGTATTACTTATCCCGTGTGCACCAATACTCTAAATGATGATAAAGGCTTACCGATATTGAAAAAGAAACGCTGACAGTTTTAAGTACATTATCCACTCAATGTTGCTTAGCAATATCAGTTAACGCATTATCGATATTATCAAATTGAAATTCAAAGCCTTGTTTTTCTAACTTTTGAGGAACAACCTTCGCACCTTCGGTTAATAACGAGGCCATTTCTCCAAAAACAAGATCAAGCGGCCACCTAGGTGTCGGTAAAATAGCAGGGCGCTTTAATGACGCCGCGTATGATTTCGCAAAATGTTTTTGCTCAATCAGTTGTGGAGCTACTAAGTTATAAATCCCTGTGTAGGACTCATCGAACATAGCATTTGTAATGGCTTTAATAACATCAGCTATGTGTACCCACGAAAACCATTGTTTGCCGCCAGCGATAGGACCTCCTAATCCACACAAAAATGGTAGGCGCATTTTCTCTAGCGCTCCACCAATCCCTAGCACAACTCCTAATCGAAATATCACCACCCTTGTATCATCATTCGAGAAAGCTTTTGCTGAATTTTCCCAAGCTGCGCAGAGATCATGGGAGAATCCCGATTTTGGTGGTGTGTTTTCATAAAAAACTTCATTTCTTGCTACACCATAATAACCAACTGCTGACATTGAAATGACCGTCTTAGGTGGATATTTCAAAGCTTCCTTGACTTTATTTGTCAGATTTATTCGACTTTCAAATAGAACTTCTTTGCGCTTTTTAGTCCATGGCTTACTGGCAATGTTTTCACCGGCAAGATTGATAAAAACATCTATTTTTTCTTCTAATTCCGCTAACGATGCCAATGTTAATTGTCTAACTCTAGCATCTAGCCGGTTATCCACTTTTCTCACAAAGGCATAGATTTTATGATTGTCTTTTAATAGTGCGGCGAGCAAAGATTGACCAATAAACCCTGTCGCTCCAGATAATAGAATATTCATTTCATCGTGCTCCATGTGTTGCGATAATGATTGTATTACGCATAAAAAATGAAATAGGATCAATAACTTCCTAAATCTAACTCATAATCTACTTTTTGCCCGATTTGATCAGAAGATTTTAAGGTTTTTTGCTCTGCACCTTCTTTTTCTGACATAGGATGGCTAAAATGGGGAATCGAGAAACATTAGGTATCAAAATGCTACGCAAAGAATACGATCACATCATTCTTCTTGCACATGGAAGCCCTGATCCCCTTTGGAAACTGCCCTTCGAATCGCTCTATCATCAAGTGGCACAAACATATGGTGAAGGCAATGTAAGTTTGGCTTATATGGAACTTACGTCTCCATCTTTAGAAGACGTTGTAGGCATGCTAGGCGCAGAGACTCGTAACGTTGCTGTGTTGCCACTGTTTTTAGCAGTCGGACGTCATTTAAGACATGATGTACCTGCGCAAATAGCTACATTGCAAAAAGACGATTTACACATAGAGTTGCTACCTCCAATTGGAGATGATGCGCTAGTAAAACAGGCCATGCAAACTGTTGTTGCTAATCATTTAGGTAAGGTTTAAACATGCCATTAGTTTTCGTTAATTCATGGAGCCCGATGAATGCTATTTAGACACTTACCTGATGAAATATTTCAGGCATTAAGCGGCTCTAATAGAGCATTGATTGAAGCGGTATTGAATGATCTTGCTGATGTTTTTTATGATCACGCAGAAGATCCAATAAAAGACAAATCTACCATCATAGAATCGATAGAAGACACACTGCATAAGTTAGATACGCTTGCTTGGCATGATGACCAAAAAGAACCCTTTGATTCGCCGAAAACCATTCACGATTATGCCTTAAGAATCTACCATCGCTTAGTGAATACTGGTTGGCTAGTAGAGGAGCAGGAGCTGTATCGGGTCAGCGTATTGATGACTCCACAAATTTCCATGTTACTTCGTTCTCTAGTCGAAATCAGCCGACACGGTAAACGCAACTACGGTGCAACCGTATTAAGTATTCTTAGTAACTTAGAGTCTGTTGCCAAACATCCCGTAGAACGTGGCGTAACATTACGCCAATCAGCGGAAGCTTCTAGAGATTTCTCGGCACATTTAAACCAGATATTGCTTGGCATACGCAGTCTACAGCGGGAGTTGTTTGCAAGCCGAGATCCTAAAGCTATTGTAGCAGGCTTCTTTGATTTATTTGTCGAAGGTATATTGATTGCCGACTATAAAACTATCAAAACAAGTAACAACCCATTTCGCTTTAGACGCCAGATTCTTGAATTAACGCAAGAATTTTTGAGTAATCCAGAAACCATGGGGCAGGTTGCTCAGTGCTATGTTGATCAGCAGCTGATTACTATGGCTGAAGCACAAGCCATGGTAGAAAAAGATTGCCGTGACATCATTCAAACCTTTAGCAACATCGAACAACGCTTAGAGCGTATTGATGAATATCGCTATCGTTTAGAAAAACGTGCGGCCGACACGGCTCGCTACATGGACAGTTCTAGACCGGGTATGGCGAACAAAGTGGCTGGCATCATTACTGATGTGGCGAAATATGACAAGTTGCCAATTTTAAAAGAAGTTATTGGTTCACGTTTTATTGGCATGGCTTCAGCGGCACAACCAACAAAACGCCGTGAGCCACCACCACCTCGTGTCATGACGCCTTCAGAAGTGTCTGCTGACGCAATCAAAATGCGCGATCAGCAGCGCCGCTTCCATGAAGCTCGACAAGTTACTATTCCAAAAATGCAGAGTTATTTAGATAAGCAGATCGCTTCTGGAGATAGTAAGCATATTTTGGATTTCACCATCGAATCGGTAGAGGACTTTGTGTGCTTTGACCATTTACGTTATGTCGGCTCTCTCGGCGTGAGCGCTAAAAAAATAGAAGATTTATTTGAAGTACAGTTTACTAATCAGTATTTGGATGTGCATAACTTCGTTGAATGTCGCGAATTTACTGTCGTACGCAGGAGCAAAGCGTAATGCTTAGAGAATTAAAAAAAGTCGTTGAAGAGTCCGGCAAAGACGCTCAAGAATTCCAACAGACAGCAAACTTTGTAATTGCAAATCAATTTGCTAGCGCCTACAAACATGGTCAGCGGAAACATTATTTGCTTTTAGAGTCTTATCAGGACTACTTCGATAACTTATTCGACGCGTTAGGTATGAAGCTTTACATCAACGAGAATGAACGTCTTGCTGGTGTTTTACCCATCCAGAAAGAAGCATTTGTCCGTTTGAAAACTGATGAAACGCTATTTTTATTGGTTCTTCGCCAAATTTATGAAGAAAAAATAGAAAATTTTGAAGTTGATAATGGCTTTGTCGCAACCAATACTCACACCATTTTAGACAGATTTGTTCAGCTGGTTAAACGTGAAATTCCAAATGAAACACGCTTCAAAGACATCTTAGCTTTGTTCAGCCGTCATGGGATTGTCATTCGCGGCAAATCTTATGAGGAAGACAGCAAGAATCAAATGATCAACATTACTCCGGTAGTAAGATTGATCGTAACCGAGGCGTATCTAAGACAGTTAGAATCTTTCAATGGCACCGATCCAGATGAAGATGAAATTGCTGATTCAGATGCTGAAACAGAAACAACGCAAGAAACCAATCAAGACTAGGGCCAAAATATGAAAAAGTTAAATCGAATCGTATTAGTAAATTGGTACCTACTTGGTGCAGAAGAAATTAATATTCGAGGTAATACTGCGATTATCGGACCTACAGGTTCTGGTAAATCGTCTTTACTTGATGCTATTCAAACCGTATTGACAGGTGCCAGCAAACGTCACCTTAACTACAACGCCAGTGCAAACGATGGTAAAGCCAGTGGCCGTAGCATTCGTTCTTACATATTGGGGATGATAGACTCAGGTCAAGCCAACTCAAAAGCCTTTGGAACACAACCAAGACAGGATGCAACAAGTTATCTCGCATTGGTTTTCGAAGACAGCATTACAGGTAAAGAATCAACTGTAGGTTTAGCATTAAGTGCATCCTTAGCGTCTCCTGAAGAAGATGTGCTTGGGCGTTTTGTACTTTCAAACTTTGGCGCCAGAAAATCAGATTTTATTGACGCGATGGAAGGCAAGAGCTACAAGGCTAAACCTTGGATTGAAGTACGCGAAACGATGAAAAAAGTCTGCCTAGACCCTTACATTAAATCAGGCAGCGCATCAGCAACTCAATATATCAACCGCTATCTTGAAGAGCTAAGCCCAAGCCCAGATCACTTGATCACACTGGACAGTTTCCTTAAAAACTTCAAAAACGCTTTAAAATTTGTACCGATTGCCTCTCCAACACGCTTTGTGCAAGATTTCGTCTTGGCAGAAGCGCCACTGCAAGTTGGTGCTTACCAAAAGTCTCTGCATGAGTATCGTCACTTAGAAGCTAAAACTCTTGAAGTCTCTAAGCGTATTGATGATTTAAAACTTATTCAGCAAGACTGTGAGAAAAAGCATCAGCAAGAACAAAGCGCAATCAATTATCAATGGATAGCAACCGAAGCACGTTTCGATGAGCTGGGTAGCAAACAAGATGATATTCAAGACCAATACGAGCTGCAAAAAGAGCGCGAAGAAGAGATTGAAGAAGAGCTAGCAACTCAAGGTAGCCTATTAAAGCAACTGCAAGGGCAGCTACTTCGTTTCGAGCAACAGTATGAGCACTCTGATGTTGGTTTGAAGCTTCAGCAATTAGAGCAAAATAAGAAATTGCTCACTCTGCAAGGTCAACAAGATCAAAAAGCCATACTGCAAGTTCGTCAATTAACCTTATTATTATCGGCGCTTAACTCTTTTGAAGATTTGCTCTCAAAAGAAACCAACGCCTTAGTGAAAGAATTTGCTGCATTCAATGGCTTGATCACGGAAGAAGGACGCGTAGAAGGCAACCTGAAACCATTAACTCAGAAGCTTATTGCTCTTAATGAGATTTTAGACAGAGAGAAATCTCAGGTTTTTGGCCAGCGTTCAGAGCTAAACCGTACGATCCTGAATTTAAAAGATGAGTGCAAACAACTAGAATCGGATGTCTCTTCTTTGAAAGGCGGCGTTAGCCCACTCTCCCAAAATACAAAACGTCTAATTGCTTTATTAAAAGACGCTAATATTACTGCTACACCATTGAGTCATTTATCCGAAGTGACCGACAGAAAATGGCAAGATGCTATTGAAGGTTATCTTGGGGCTCAGCGTGAAGCATTAATTGTTGAACCTGAAGACGCAGAAGAGTCCATTCGTATATTCCGTGCTCATCGACGTCAATTAATGGGATGTCGAGTTATCGATACGACGCAAACACGACTTTGGTTAAACCGTGGCGACAACAATTCTGCATTGCGTTTCATTCGCTGTAATAATGATCATGCTCAAGCTTATCTAAATCGTCGTTTGGGTGGCATCAAGCCTGTAGATACAGAACGAGAATTGCTGCGCGAAGACAGTGCCATGACAGCAGATGGCATGTTAAAACTTGCTGGAACCATTTCGACTATTCGCTTTGTGCCGCACATGATGGTCGGTATCAATACCGAAGGCATGCGTGAGTCTCGCGAAAAACAACTTGCAAGCCTAAGTGGCGAGCTGATGAATTTCCTTAAGGCGGATCAACGTCTTGAGCAGGCTGATTCCTTGTTAGGTCGCGTTATGGCCAACAATCAATTTGATGCAGAAAGTATTGGTAATGCCAGCCATACCGTTACGCGATTAACTCAAGAATTAGAATCGGTTGATGCTGAAATCTCACAATTGCAAAAGCATGACGATACAGAACTACAAGAACGCATCGAAGAACTTAAATTGCGCATTGCAAATGTCGAACTGGATCAGAAAAAATTAGATCGTGAGCGTCAACAAATTGCTGAGCAGTTTGGCGCATTGAATACGCAAAAGAGTCAGCTAAGCTCTGCATTGTCGGCTCTTGATGAAGAGCGCAATCGCCTGACATCTAATCCAAAATACGATGCCGAATTTGCAAGCGAACGTTACGCTTTATTAGAAGGCAGTATGGTAAATGGCGCTGCTATTTATAAAGAGGCTATTAGTCGAGCAGACAAAGCCAGCGAAAAAGCTCGCAGCTTTGATCAAAAGGTTCGTAAAGAAGTTGCGGATCATTATGGCAAATATCATCATGCGAATTTAGACAACGATGTACAATTGGATTACTTGGAATCTAAGTTTGAAGAGTTCGAGCACTATGTTTCTTATCAAATCGATATTTTGAGTGAAACAGAGTTGGCGAAATACGCCAAGCGTGCAGAATTGGCTCGTAAAGAAGCAGAAGAAACATTCCGTTCAGACTATGTGTCTAAATTGAAAGACTCCCTTGATCAAGTTGCGCACATTATTCGTGAGCTTAACCACAGCTTGAAGCGTCGCCCATTTAACCAGGAAATCTATCAATTCCGCTATTATCCAAATGGCGATATGAAAGACATTCTAGATCTTGTTGAGCGCTTTAGTGCGCAAGATCAAGCCAATGTAGGCGGATTATTCGATCCACATTTAAGTAATGATCCTGATCATATTCGTGCTATCGCGTCTATTCAGGAACTTATATCTGATGATGAAAAACAACAAGATCTTGCTGACTACCGTAAATTCTATAACTTCGAAGTAGATATTTTAGACGCGGAAGGAAATAAGAAAACTACGCTGAGCCAGCGCATTCAAACGGGTTCAGGTGGTGAGCACCAAATCCCGTTCTATTTGGCGATTGCTGCTGCCTTATCTACTACCTATCGCTTACATGAAACCATGGAAGGCGAGATCGTTGGTGGTTTCTCATTGGCTATGTTCGATGAAGCTTTCAATAAAATAGATATGGTGAAGACATCTACGTGTATGGGGTTCATGAAAGACATCGGCTTACAGGTTATCGCAGCAGCGCCAGACGATAAACGCGCTGTGATGGCTGCCAATATGGATACGATTATTAGCGTATGGCGTGAAGGCGGAGCGGTATCTATTGACGTAGCTTACCCGAAAGAAAAGGGCCAAGTTTTACTAAATGGGCAATCGGACAACTTAGCAACTCCGGCATGATAGAGAATGACATGATCATACAAAATCAGATAGACCAACGTATCAATGAAAAATTGGATGTACATCATATGACGCTCGAAAACGAGAGTTATATGCATAATGTACCAGCAGGAAGCGAGTCACATTTTAAGTTGGTTCTAGTGAGTGATGCTTTCGAAGGTAAGAGACTAGTTCAGCGTCATCAGCTTGTTTATGGAGTACTGCAAGACGAGATGACAAAGATTCACGCTCTTGCTATGCATCTATACTCAATTAAAGAGTGGAGTGAGCGCAACGCGCTTGCTCCTTCATCGCCAAAATGCCACGGAGGCGAGCAGGGCGAATAACCCTAACTCGGTCAGCTAATGAGTATTTCAATCACTGTTAATGATGTCAAAGATATAGCTACAATCACTATTGTTGGAAGTTTTGATTTCTCTTTATTTAATGAGTTTAGGGCAGGCTACTCTGATCTTAATAAACCTTATAAAACCTACGTGGTTGATATGAGCATGGTCGAGTATTTAGATAGCGCTGCTCTTGGTATGCTGTTAAGTATGCGCAATGCCATTGAGGCAGACTGTAACATTCAATTAACCGGTGCTAATGCCTTTATTAAAAACATCCTCATGATCTCTCGTTTTGATAAACGCTTTGATATTCAGTAAAGGCTAGAATGATGAAATTATTATGCGTAGACAGTGAACCAGTTTATCGCGAAATTATTTCTTTATGCGCAGAGAAAGAAGGCGTTAAAGTCAAAAGTGTAGCCAGTTACGAAGAGGCTATTCTTGCATTTGAAAACTACGCTCCCGATATAGTTACTCTTGATGTGATTGTAAAAGGTGGTAGTGGCTATAATTTAGTCCAAAAACTTAAAGCCTTGTCAGGCAGCCGTTTTGTTCCGATGATTTTTCTTGCTTCTCATACAGCTGATTCAGTAATGGATAAGTGTTTTAAAGCAGGCGCGGATGACTTCATTCCCAAGCCATTTAATGAGGTGCTTTTCAATATTCGACTTAAAACGCACATGCGTCATGTCGAGCTAATGAAAGAAATGTATCGAAAAAACAAAGCGCTGACTTACTATCAAACGATGATAGAGCGAGAGCATGAAATGGCTCATCATGTACTTGATCATATTCAAACTCGAAGTGAAAAAAACTCTGAACAAGTAGCCATTACTAGGTTATCTGCCGCCAGCTTTAATGGGGACTTAGCCTTAGTCAAAACTCGCGCAGATGCTGCCCGTCTTGTTTTTGTAGGAGATTTTACGGGACATGGCTTGCCAGCTTCGATTGGCGCTTTACCCGTCATGCAAACATTCTTTGATGCTGTTGATGATTTGGTCTGTGTAAATGAGTTAGCAGTTCGGATTAATCGAATACTGTTCAGTATATTGCCCGATTATATGTTTTGTGCAGGCTATCTCATTCTTATGACACAAGAAGGTGAAATCACTTATTGGGGTGGGGGAATGCCTAATGCTTTTATTAGACGCTCCAATAGCTCAGTGGACTATTTACAGTCCAATCATATGCCGCTTGGCATTCTTTCTGCCACTGAGTTCGAAGCAGACTTACAAAGCAATAAGTTAAACGCGGGAGACACGTTGATTATTGTATCTGATGGAGTTTTAGAACTTAAAAATTGTCACGAAGAAATGCTTGGAGATAATAAGGTCAAGACCCTTATATCGAACGCTTATTCTGAAAAAAGCCTAATTACTGCGCAACAAATCATAGAGCAGCAACTTGCTGAGTATTTAGGTGAATCAGAGCAACTAGATGATATTACTCTCGTTGCTCTTAGGAGTCCTTGTTTGTAATGGCAAAGTTACAAACAAGTCGCTTCAATTAAGACCTTTTACTACCTTTCTTCTTGTTGTTATTGCCTTTCGCTTTAGGTTGAACCTTTGGAAATGGTCGCTTTTCAGGTTCCGTACGCAGTACTAAAAACAAATCTGTAACCACTTCTGGAATCTGAGCAATACATGAATTGGTTAACTTTTCGCTTTCGCGAATTTGAACAACTTCTTCATCATCAAACAAATCAGACGCAACCATGATTGGTAATAACAACTCGGCAACGACTTCTTCTTTCTCCGGTTCAAACCAATGACTCTCTGTCATGAACACACCTTCCATAAAACCGGTAGCCCATTCCTGCAGTTCACTTAGTTCTTCTGGTGACGAGGCCATTTCAAGTTCGCAAGGCACCATAAATCCATCTTCCGACTCTAACTCTTTTTGAATATCGATAAAAAGGCGTGAGAGGTACTGAAGTATTTGCTTCTCTTGTTTTTCATTTTCAAATTGCGGAGTGTCTTCAAAAATAACAGGCAGCCACTTATCTTCGGCTGTCAGAACAGGACAAATAGACAGTGCCGTTAAGAAGCCATGAGCCATAACAAAGTTCTGACATTCCTCATGAACTTGATCCGACTCCAAAAAATTTTCTAACGTCTCTAACTCAAGATCATCAAGAGGTTGGTGTGCCATGCAAATGTTTCCCTAATACAAATTAAGTGACTGATTCTAGCGAAAAGAAGGCGAAAAATCGATGCAGAAAGTATCGTGTTAAGGGATAATTCGCAAATGAATCTAAAGAAGCACACACTTTCACGTCTAGGCTACTCAGAATATCGTCCTTTGCAAGAACAGGCGATCGATGCTTTATGCGCAGGACGTGACGTTTTACTAGCTGCACCAACTGGTGGCGGGAAATCTTTGGCATACCAAGCTGCTGGACTTCTGCGAAATGGTGTTGCTGTCATTGTTAGTCCTTTGCTATCGCTTATGTCACAGCAAGTAGAAGAATTAAACAAAAAAGGCATACGAGCCAAGTTTCTTAACTCTACTTTGAATCCTGGCGAACAAGATGATCTCATTTGGGCATTGCGGCATCAGCATATTGACTTGCTTTACTTATCACCAGAAAAGCTTGTTCAACCTTCGGTCATAGGCTTTTTACACAGCTTTGAAATTTCGTTATTTGCCATTGACGAAGCTCATTGTATTTCTCAGTGGGGAAATTTTTTTAGGCCAGAATACAGTCAACTTGGACAGCTAAAATCTTCATTCCCCAACGTTCCTATTATTGCTCTTACTGGCACCGTCGATCAAAAAACCATGCTGACGATTCAAGAGTCGTTGCAACTTCAAAATTGCCTGCTGCTACGCAATAGTTTTGATCGTACCAATATCAAGATTCAGATAGCGCAAAAAAGAAAAGCCAAACAGCAGATTTTGTACTTTCTGCATCATGAAGTTCCAGGCGAAACAGGCATTATTTATTGCCGCTCTCGGAAAAAAACTGAAGAGCTAGCAGGGTGGTTGAGCAAACTTGGCTTACCTAGTTTAAGTTATCACGCAGCTATGTTGGAGGAAGACAAACAAAAGAATCACAAGATCTTTGCTGAGCAGCAGGGCACAATAATGGTGGCAACCACTGCTTATGGTATGGGTATTGATATTGCTCATGTACGATTTGTTGTTCATTTAGACTTGCCAAGCAGTCCTGAGTCTTATTTTCAAGAAGTCGGGCGAGCAGGACGTGATGGAAAACCGGCGAAGTCTTTGTTGCTATATGGTTTGCAGGATATGCTTCAAGCACAGCAACTGGCAGCACTGCAGCCTTTGGCGGCAGAAAGAGAAATACAACATTTAGGCAGTTTGTTTCGTATTTTAGAAGGACGTGGCTGTAGACGACAAAATTTGCTATCACATTTTGATGAGAGCATCCCTGCTTGCCAACATTGTGATCGATGTCTTTCAAACAAATCCGAACAGAATATGACGACTGCTAGTCAGAAGCTTTTATCGCTGATTTATCACACAAAAGGACTTCAGCCTTTTTCGCTACTTATCCAAATTTTACTTGGGAAGAAAACCAAAGTAGTTTCGGCCGTTGGGGCAGAGTCGTTACCATTATTTGGCAAAGGCAAAGAGTTAAGTGAAGTGCAATGGAAATCAGTTATAAGGCATTTAATTGCCTACGATTATATTACGCTTGGAGTACATAGTGTTTTTGCCGTACATATCAACGAGAAATCACGGAGTGTACTTCAAGGAAAAACACAAATAATCATTCCTAGTGAGCATTATTACCCGGCCCTTCAAGAAGAGCATCTTGCAATAGACTGCATAAATTGGCATAAAATATTGGCTTGGAAGTATAGCTACGGCAAACTGGACTTAAGTGATACCCAACTTAGGTTAATTTGCTTGCATAAGCCAAACTCTATTGCTTCATTGAGTCGCTTAACTGGTTTATCAAAAGAAAAAGTGGCTGATTTTGCTGAGTCGCTCATTAAAATCATTCATGAGGTAGATTTAAAAGAGAAAGCTACATTATGCCCTTAACCTCTCGACAGACGAGCTTAAACTACGACGAAGATGTGTTGAGCATCATTATTGAAAAAGCCGATCATTGCTTTGATAAAGCTGATGCGTTTTTTGGTAATAAATTTAAACGCTCGTCATGTAATTTAAAGCAAAGAGGCAGGGCTGCAGGTACCGCACATCTGCAAAAAAATGAACTGAGGTTTAACCATTTCATGTATCAACAAAGCCCGGCTGAATTCTTAAACACCGTTGTTCCACATGAAGTTGCTCATATCATTGTATTTCAAATCTACGGTAACACGGTGAAACCTCATGGCAAAGAGTGGCAAGCTGTTATGCTTAAGGTATATGGCATCCGACCAAATCGAACACATACCTTTGATGTTCCTCCACAAAAGCAAGCCTTTGAATACCACTGCTCCTGCCAAAAACATCAATTTACTAAACAGCGTCACACCAGAGCTCAGCGCGGTGTTGAATACATCTGCAAAGGTTGTCGCTCAACATTACAATTTATAAGCAAAGATAACTGATAACCTATATAAACAGTGAGAAAGTGATTTTTTATACACTTTTGCCTTATATTATCCATTTTTGATGCGGTAGCTTCATGCTTATAGTAATATAGTCGCGTTTTGTTTACAGCGTATATATGATGGATTTATCTACTCGACCTAAAGAAAAGTTAGAGCTGAACAAGCTCCAAAAACGCCTTCGCAGATTAACCGGCCAAGCTATTGCTGACTTCAATATGATTGAAGAAGGTGACAAAGTGATGGTGTGTTTATCTGGAGGCAAAGACTCTTACACTATGCTTGAAATTTTGCGGAACCTTCAGGCTAGCGCACCTATAAATTTTAGTATTGTTGCTGTGAATCTAGATCAGAAGCAACCTGGCTTTCCTGAGCATATCTTACCTGCTTATCTGGAAGAGCTAGGTGTGGATTTTCATATTTTAGAACGCGATACTTACAGCATCGTAAAAGAAATTGTGCCTGAGGGGAAAACCACTTGTGGCTTATGCTCTCGTTTGCGCCGTGGTTCCTTATACGGTTTTGCTGAGGAAATTGGAGCGACTAAAATCGCACTTGGCCATCACAGAGATGATATTCTTGAAACATTATTCTTGAATATGTTTTTTGGTGGTAAGTTAAAGTCTATGCCACCAAAATTGCTAAGCGATGATGGTAAACATATCGTTATCCGTCCTCTTGCTTACTGCAAAGAAGAAGATATTGAAGCCTTCTCTGTGATGAAGGAATATCCTATTATCCCTTGTAACCTTTGTGGCTCTCAAGAGAATTTACAAAGACAAGTCGTAAAAGACATGTTACAAAAGTGGGAAAAAGAATTTCCTGGTAGAACGGAAACCATGTTTTCTGCTATTCAAAATGTCGTTCCATCGCATTTGGCAGACACAAAACTATTCGACTTTAAAGGGTTAAAACAGTCGCCCGCGGCCTTTGACCGATTAAATATTATTTCATTATAGGATAATAGAAATGAACCTAACGCATAAAGCTCTATTGTTAACCGTCGGTATTTTAGGGTCTTCTATCGTCAATGCATCATCCGCTGGAGTTAGTCTAACGAATGACACAGTAAAAGGTGATATTAACTTGAATATGGGGGCGTTCGGCGTTAATGGCGGCGTAACTCATAATGATGACAAAAACACTTCTACTGCACATATAGGTGTTACTGTTGAAGATTCAGATACCAGTGGACCACTTCAAGCCGGTATTGGTATTCGTCTATATGCCATAGACGCGAACTCAGAACAGAATGATGATCTATCTGTTGCGCTCGCTTTAGGTGGTTGGTACCGATACACCTTACCTGAAGCGAATCGAGTTAGTATCTATGGCTCTGTGTATTACTCACCACAAGTATTATCCATCTCCAACTTAGATCATATGTACACTTATGAATTTCGTGCTGAATACATGACTATGCGCAATGCACGTGCGTTTATTCGATATGGCAAAACAGTAACTGTATATGAAGATGATTCTCGTAAAGAAATTGACAAAGGTCTTTCTATTGGTGCAACAGTAGACTTTTAATAACAGTAAATATTTTTTGAAAATAAAAAGGTGGCTTATGCCACCTTTTTATTTGTTAACATTCGAGCATTATTCACCATCATAAGCGCAAAGGCTAAAAACAGGTATTTCACTGTCTCTTAGTTTTTGACTTCCGCCTAGATCAGGCAAATCTATAATAGCTGCCACTTCTTTTATATTCGCGCCTTGGCTGGTCAATAGTTTGATTGCGGCAAATAGGGTACCACCAGTCGCTATCAAATCATCAAATAACAATACTTCATCGCCTGCTTTCACTGCGCCTTCTTGGATCTCCAATTCCGCTTCACCGTATTCCAAAGCGTATTTTTGTGAAATGGTTTTTCCTGGAAGCTTGCCTTTTTTACGCACTAAGATAAGCGGCTTTTGCAGTTCATAGGCTAAAACAGCAGCAATTAAAAAGCCTCGAGCATCAATGCAGGCAATATGAGTGATATCTGTTGCAATGTAGCGATGCACATAAGCATCAACAACCATTCTCATGCCTTTAGGGTCACTAAAAATGGGAGTAATGTCTCGAAAGCTTATACCTTGTTTTGGCCAGTCTTCTATTGTTTGTATTAGGGATTTAACGTAAAAATCGTCGTAAAGCATGCCTGTTGGGCCTCATCATATCAATCAAATGCGGGCGATTTTACCACAATCACTAGCAACCCCAACGAGTTTTTGCATTTCAGGGAAGTCGATTATTTCTATTTCCTTGCCATCAACATGTATTAACTCATTTTTTTGAAAACGAGTGATGACACGACTAACAGTTTCAACTGCCAATCCAAGGTAGTTGCCGATTTCCCCGCGCGACATAGATAAACGAAAAGAGCTCGCTGAATAACCACGCTTTTTGAATCGATTAGATAGATTCAAAAGGAAAGAAGCAACTTTCTCATCAGCATTCTTTTTCCCTAACAATACCATCATCTGTTGGTCGTCGGATATTTTACGGCTCATCACCTTAAATATCTGATGCTTCAAAGAAGGTATATGAGAAGACAGCTCTTCAAGATGACTAAATGGAATTTCGCAAACTGTTGTTGTTTCCAGTGCCTTTGCAGAAACAGGGTAGACGTTTGAATCAATCCCACTTAAACCGACTAATTCACTAGGGCAATAAAAGCCTGTAATTTGCTCTTCGCCGACGGACGTAATATTGAATGTTTTTAAAGTGCCAGAGCGTACAGCATAAACTGAGTCAAACGCTTCACCTTGGCGAAACAAAAACTCGCCCTTTTTTAGTGGTTTCTTACGCTCTATTATTTGATCTAATTTATTAATATCTTCATCAGCTAATGCTATTGGAAGGCAAAGGGCGCTTAAGCTACAGTTCTGGCATTGCGAAGTAAGCGTACTGTTGAATCGTGACTGTGTGTGTGTCAATGACATATGAATCTCCCTGATCTCGGTCTATATAACTTTAGAGTATTTTATGGCGCCGTTGAGATATTTATCAAAAACCATACAAATACAGCGAATTAATAATCTACCGCGCTCTGTAACTTTAATAGTGGTCTGCATTCCACTACGATCAATATCTAACATACCATCTTTAGTCATGGGAGTTAGATTTTCCATCTCTTCAGAAAAGTACTCGAAGAAGCGAATATTATATTTTTGCTCAATAATGGCAGTGTTCAACTCAAACTGAGAAATTAGCGTCATTATAACGTGATGTCGAATTCTGTCATCTAGATCACTAATATATCCTTTAGCTATAGCTAATTGACCTTTCTCAATACTACTCCTATAAATTGATAAGTCAGTATGGTTCTGAATATAAACACCATTTAAATCACTAATAGCAGAAACGCCAAATGCGACCAAATCTGTGCCAGCATGTGTTGTATAGCCCTGAAAGTTACGCTGTAGCTTGCCTTGTTTTTGAGCTATCGCCAAGCTATCAGTTGATTTTGCAAAATGATCCATGCCGATATATTCATAACCAGCAGCTATCAAAAACTCAATACTCATTTTCAACAAATCAAGTTTCATACTTGATACGGGCAAACTATCATCTGAAATCCGTCTTTGAGCACGGAATCGATCAGGTAAATGAGCATAATTGAACAGCGAAATTCGCTCTGGTGATAATTCAATCACTTGCGCCAAAGTCTCTCTAAAGCCTTCTATAGATTGATAAGGCAAGCCATAAATTAGATCAAAATTAATTGACTTAATGTCTAATTCGCGAGCATCTTTTACAAGATCTGCAACCATTTTAACGGGTTGAACACGATGAATAGCCTCTTGTACCTTGATGTCAAAGTCTTGCACACCAATACTAATTCGGTTAATTCCCTTTTCAGTTAATAACTTCAGCTTAGATCGACTTATTTCTCTAGGATCTATTTCAATGCTGTAATCTTGCGTTCCGTCATTAATTAAATTGAAGTGTTGCTGAATATTATCAAATAGCACCTCAATTAATTCTTCGGTCAAAAAAGTAGGGGTGCCACCACCAAAATGTAACTGCGTAACTTCTCTTGAGTGATCAAGCATAAGGCTGCGTAATCTCATTTCTTCGCCGAGTAGTTCAACGTATTCGGCGCCTTTATCGTACTGCTTAGTCACAATCTTATTACAGGCGCAGTAATAACAAAGGTGAGCGCAAAACGGAATATGAAAATACAAACTAAGAGGCGCTTCGGAAGGCGTTAACATCTTATCAATAAGCGCAATTTTACTAATACTTGAGTCAAATTGCGGTGCCGTTGGGTAAGATGTATAACGAGGCCCAGATAGATCGTACTTAGCGATAAGTGAAGAATCCCAAATCATGATGTGTTCCTATTAAAATTTCTAATAGGAGTTTACACTTTAGTGAAAAGCCATTTGCTGACCCAGATCAAGGATTTTCATACTGCAAATAAAACCTTTCTCCATGTTGTTGGTAATAATGCATCTAGCAAGGTTCTAACCATCGATCTAATCTGGTCTAATAGCGTTTTTTTGAAAATTATGGACATGAATTCTCTCCCTTTATATCTCGCCCACGGTGCTGGTGCTGGTCACAATCACACCTTTTTAAAGCAACTTTGTGACGCAATATCCGAGCAAAGACAGCAAACTGCGATACCAGTAACTTTTTCATATATGCAAGAGCAAGAGCGTTTAGGAAAGAAAAGGCCACCACCTAGATTTAACACCCTTGTTCCTGAATTTGCTGAGCATATTGTGGATGAGAATAGCTGTATTGTTGCTGGGAAATCCATGGGAGGCCGAGTAGCTACACAGCTAACACATCTGCCCATGGTGAAAGCTGTAGTATGTTTCGGCTTTCCTTTCTATCCAGCCGGAAAGCCCGAAAAAAATAGATTATCATTTCTTGCTGAACTCAAAGCGCCATGTTTGATTATTCAAGGCACAAGAGATCAATTAGGTTCGTACGATTGGGTTGGTAAGCAAATATTGCCTGACAATGTGAATATTCTTTGGATAGAAGGTGCGGACCATGACTTTAAAACGCTAAAAAAATACAATAAAAGCATAGAAGACACTGTTTTAGAAATAGCTATTCACACGAAAAACTGGCTAGAAAAGAATATCGAAACCGAAGCTTAACCTATTGAGAGAAATATTATGGAACACCAAGCTCAGCTTGATGCAACAGATTTACTTTGCCCTGAACCCGTAATGATGCTTCATGTAGAGATGCGAAAACTGGCTGCGAAGGAGGTGCTAAAAGTCATTGCGACAGATCCATCAACGACAAGAGATATTCCAAAGTTCTGCCAATTTCTTGGCCACAAGCTTATTCGACAAGATCAAGAAGGGGAGATTTATTACTATTGGATCGAAAAAAAAGAAGGTTAGTTTTAAAAAAAGAGCCCAAAATCATCAACTAATTTGGGCTCTTTTTACCTTAAAATAATAAACTAAGGATGAATTAGGCTACTTTCAGCTTTTTAGATTGCTCTTTTTGCCCAAGAATCGCACTTTGATAAGTCTGCGCAAAACTAGAAAATGAAACATCGATATCTAATCTAAGCTGACGAGCAACATCATTAGATGAAATCAATCCGCGTATCATCTTGGTATCTTCATCAATAACAAGTAAATGTTGTAGCTTATTATTGCGCTGGCTAAACAAAAGTGACTCGATATCTGAATGTTTAAGGGACGTATAAGATAGAGCAAGTAATACTTCTTTTGCTCTCATCAAATCTGCAACCATCAATTCTGAACGTTGAAAACCATTTGCTACCTGTTTAATGAAGACATCTTCAGACAAGTCTTCAAGACTAATAACGCCAACAAAGCGATTATCGGCATCGACTACGATTTTCATGCGTACATGTTCTTTTCTCATCAACTGAACCAGTTCATCTGCACGAGTATTTGATTCAATTACCCGTGGGCCGGCCGTTTGAAAATCAGTAAAGACTGATAAAGCAGAAGAATAAAGGTTTATATTTTCTGTAGTTGCAGGCCAAGTTAGTTCGTTAACGTCTTTTGTAGATACATAAGTTAGTGTTTTCATGATTAATCCCCAGTGTAAAAAATAAAATAGCTAAAACTTGGGTGAGTTATATCAGTGAAAAAGGTGGGGCTCTTGGATTGATGCTACCACTAATTTTAGCAATAACAGGTAAGCGATAATTTAGAAAAGGCGTTGGAGTTAAAGCGGAGGGATGAGTCCGAAACGGAATAAACACAATACAACCGCTATCTGCTCCATTATCTTGATCTGGGACAACGACTTCATCGCATCTTTGCTCTACAGTAGGTTCTAGCCAGCGAAATTGATTTACTTCTTGAGCATTGGCGCGCTGAGATATCGTCAATAAAGACGATATAATCACGGTAATGATCATTAGTAATTGAATTTTCATGGCAACACCTAATCCTTGTTCTGTCTAATAAATATAGGCTTGCTCCTGCCTAAATCCCAGCCTTTTTTACAAAATGCCGCATTTTTTCACGATCAGACACTTTGTCTAACAATTGTGATGTAAATAAGAGGGCCATAATTAAAGATACATAAAAAAATATTTGGCCATGTCATTGATAAAATTGGCACATATTCTCGTCGCTATAACAAATACGAAAAAGCATTACCAGCTATGGGCTAATGCTTTTTATTATCATTGCTCACTTTTTATGCCGGCAGCATAATGGTTGCTTCACCTGTTACAACCACTTTACCGTCACACTCGCACACTGTTTTTAGCGTTGCACGGCGACGACGTTCATTGATATCAGTAACCGTTACAGTGGTAACCACTTCTTGACCAACAAAAACTGGAGAGCGGAACTTTAGCGTTTGATCTAAATAAATACAGCCAGGTCCTGGCAATTGAGTACCTATCGCTGCTGAGATAAAGCCAGCTGTCAACATGCCATGGGCAATTGGCTGACCGAAAGAAGTTGTTGCTGCATATTCAGCATCTAAATGAACAGGGTTTGTATCACCTGTTACATCAGCAAAAGCTTGTACATCTGCTTGTGTAACCACTTTGCGATATTCAACACTTTGATCAATTGAAAGTTGCTCTAATGTATAGCCTGTAGTCATTACCAATCCTTATTTAGTCATTTTCGGTTATGGTACACTCTCGCCGGACTATTCTTAAGAGGTATCTATGGTTAAGTTGGTAATTTTTGATTGGGACGGTACCTTATTCGACTCCATCGACAATATATGTCATAGCATGTTGCAGGCTGGCCACTTGGCAAGCGCACCAGCAAGAGCAAAAGATGATATAAAAAATATCATTGGTTTATCTCTCGATAAAGCCGTAGATACGGTTTGGCCAGAGTTATCTTTAAATAAACAAAATACAATTATCGAGCACTACAAGACTATTTATGTGGCATCCGATCAAACGCCACCACTGGCTTATCCCGGCGTTATAGATGTCTTGAATAAGCTACAGGCTGCAGATATGAAAATGGCGGTAGCCACGGGTAAAAGTCGTCGAGGACTTGAAAGAGTAATGTCTCTAACTAATACAAGAGATTACTTTGTTGCATCTCGCTGTGCCGATGAAGCCATATCGAAACCACACCCGTTAATGCTGGAGCAAATACTCGCTGAACTTAATGTTTTGCCTGAGCATGCCATTATGATTGGTGACACAGAATACGATCTAAATATGGCAACGAATGCTGGAATGAAAAGCATTGGAGTAACTTATGGTGCACATCAAGAAGAACGATTAAAAGCTTGCCAACCGCATGCGCTAATAAACAATTTCAATCAATTATCAAATATTTTAGGGTTATAACAAATGAGCTGGACAGAAGACGAAGATCACAAGCAGTCACTTAATGAAACCTCAAGCGAGCATATACGCACAGAAAAAAAGATCGAAAAAGAGAATACTGACCCAAATAAAGAGATTTGGTCATTACTAGAAAAAACACTCAGTGAGAATCTTATCGAGAAGCGTCGCACTAGACGCTGGAGAATCTTCTTTCGCTTTACCACGCTCGCGATTTTCTTAGCAGTAATTGGTGGTTGGTTTGCAAAATCTAACTTTCAAGATGTCAGTTTAGAAGGTGACATAGTTGCCATGATTCCAATGCGTGGCGTTATTGGTGCTGATAACGAGATTGAATCATCTGAGTTTGTTGGTTTACTCGATGCAGCATACCAAAACTCTCGCCTAAAAGGTGTGGTCATTGAAATGAACAGCCCAGGTGGGAGTCCGGTTCATTCTGGTATTATTTACGATGCCATTCGTGCGAAAGAACAAAACTATCCTGACATTCCTGTTCTCGTAGTTGTTGAAGATATGGCTGCTTCCGGTGGTTATTACATTGCTTCCGCCGCAAATGAAATCTATGCAGATAAAGCCAGTTTAGTGGGCTCAATTGGTGTTATTTCCTCCGGCTTTGACGCAAGTAACTTACTCGAAAAAATTGGTGTAGAACGTCGTACTTTCACGGCGGGTCGTAACAAAGCCTTTCTTGACCCATTCGCCCCAATGACCGAAGAAGCAAAGGTTAAATGGCAAGCAGTATTAGATGAAACTCATCAACAGTTCATCAATGCAGTAAAAGAAGGTCGTGGTGATAGACTTGTTATTACGGATGATGTCTTCTCGGGTATGGTATTTACTGGCTCGCAAGCCATCAAGATTGGTTTGATCGATGGTTTGGCTAGCGTAACAGATATATTGGACTCGCGCTTTCCCGATGCCGAGCCTGTTGTCTATGAGCCGAAGCAAGATTCATGGAAAGAGTTAGCCAAAGAATTTGGTGTTGAAATGGCGACAAGAGTTATAAACACTACCAGCATCCAATAAATATCAGATCGATAACATTAAAGATCAGCTAGTACCACTAAGCTCCTACGGGAGCTTTTTTATTGTCTAAAATATACCAAAGCAAAAAATGAAAGTGGCAAGCTGATTCGTCGTGTTGTTTAATAGTTAAGATATATTTGATAATATAAATGCTGTATTTATCTTTTAAGGTCTTAAATGATCGGTAGGACATGAACTATGGCTCGCAAAGCAAACATAGCAAGAGAAGAAATTCATCAGGCCTGCTGGGAGTTGATCGAAAAAAACAGCTTTCCAAACATTCCTCGTTTAACCGAGTATTTTCTACAAAAGGACGGGCGGCGCTGCTCAAACACTACCTTTCTAAATGCGATTACCGACTGGGAGGAAGCCTACAAAGAACAGCAACAACACGAGTTAAGCGAACTCAATGATGTGTTGCTTCCTGTCTTTAAACGCTTCTCAAGAGAAGTAACTCAAAATCTAGGGAAATTGCTTGATGAAAAATCGTCTGAAATTGAGCAGCATCAAATACGCAAGCAAGATGCCATCCAAAGCGGATATCTCTCTTTATCCTCAGTATTAATCGAATTACAAATAGCCCATGACACATTGTCGTCGGAGCACAAGAAAGTAAGTGATGAAGCAGAAATGTTTAAACAAAAGTTTGCATTTAGCGAGCAACGCTACCAAGAGGTGATTGCCCAAAACGCCGTACTAACAAGTCAGATTAAACAAGAGCAAAAAGAACATACAGAGCTCAGAATCAACCTTGCTCAAAAAGAAGTAGACCTTGCAAAACAAGACAACCAACTCGCCAAGCTAATAGAAGAAAACGCCAAACTGGCAGCCGCACTAGAAGAAAACCAACATAGAAAAACAAAAGATGAAGCGAAAATATGGCAAGAAATGACGAAAAAACTCGATGCGTTAACCAGCTCAGTGAAAACCATGCAACGCAAAGATAGAGGCACGAAACAATAACCGTTATAATGAGTCACTCGCCATATCCGCGCATTCATAATTAAGAAGAGAAGATGAGCTACAAACAATCAGCCGTTCGTGATTTATCCACCATCAAAGACTTCATTCGTTGGACATTCAGTCGCTTTAAACAGGCAGACTTGTTTTACGGTCATGGCACAGACAACCCATGGGATGAAGCCGTTCATCTTGTTATGGGGGCATTAAAACTTCCACTCGACTTTGATCGTGATATGTTGGATTGCGCACTGACCTACAATGAAAAGAAACATATTCTTAAGCTAGTACAAACTCGCATTACTAAACGCGAGCCATTGCCTTACCTTCTAGGTGAAGCTTGGTTTATGGGACTACCGTTTAAAGTCACCAAGGACACATTGATTCCTCGCTCTCCAATCATTTCTTTGTTGGAAAGCGAATTTGCACCTTGGCTTAAAAACTATCCGTTGAATATATTAGATATGTGTACTGGATCCGGCTGTCTAGGCATTGCTGCTGCCTTAGTTTTTGAAGAAGCAGAAGTCGATATTTCAGATATTAGTGACGCTGCATTATTGATTGCCAATGAAAATATTGTGCGTCATCAAGTAGAAGACCGAGTCCATGCCATTCATTCGGATATGTTTACAGGCTTAACTGGCAAACAATACGATCTTATTATTTGCAATCCGCCTTATGTGGATGCCGAAGACTTTGAAAACGCACCGGCAGAATTCCATAATGAGCCTGAATTAGCCCTAACATCAGGTGAAGATGGACTCCATTTTACTCACGAATTTTTAGCCCAAGTCGCGCATTATCTGCAAGATGACGGTATATTAGTATACGAAGTAGGAAACACCGAAACAGCCTTACAAGCCGCTTATCCTAATATTCCCTTTATGTGGGTAGAATTAGAGCAGGGTGGCAATGGTGTTTTTATCCTAACTAAAGAACAACTTAGCGAACTATTACAAGAGCAGAAATAAACTATGTCTGGTAATACATTTGGAACACTTTTTAAAGTCACCACCTTTGGTGAAAGTCATGGGCTTGCGCTTGGCGCCATTGTTGATGGTTGTCCACCAGGCATTGAGCTTTGCGAAGCGGATTTACAGCGTGATTTAGATCTACGTAAACCCGGCACATCGAAACACACAACACAGCGTCGTGAAGCTGACGAAGTAAAAATCATGTCTGGTGTTTTTGAAGGCAAAACCACGGGGACACCGATTGGTTTAATAATCGAAAACACCGATCAGCGCTCAAAAGATTATGGCAACATCGCAGATACTTTCCGTCCTGCTCATGCTGATTATACCTATGATCAAAAATATGGCTTCCGCGATTATCGTGGTGGCGGTCGTTCATCCGCTCGTGAAACAGCGATGCGCGTGGCTGCTGGTGCCATTGCCAAGAAATATTTGAAGCAACAATTTGGTATCGAAATTCAAGGATACTTGTCACAACTTGGTCCAATCAAATTGGAAGTTAAAGATTTAAGCCAAGTCTACGACAACAGCTTCTTTAGCCCAGATCCCGATGCTATTCCGGAACTTGAGGAATATATGACTGCACTTCGTCGCGAAGGCGATTCAGTCGGCGCGAAAATCACCGTTATTGCTAAAAATGTGATGCCTGGTTTAGGGGCGCCTGTATTTGATCGCCTAGATGCAGACATTGCCAAAGCAATAATGAGCATTAACGCGGTTAAAGGCGTCGAAATTGGTGACGGTTTTGATGTTGTTGAACAAAAGGGCAGCCAGCACCGTGACGAAATGACGCCAGAAGGTTTTCTGAGCAATCACGCTGGCGGTGTACTAGGTGGCATTTCATCTGGGCAAGATATTGTTGTCCATATGGCGTTAAAACCAACATCCAGTATCACTATCCCTGGTAAAAGTATCGACCGTGCCGGTAATCCAATAGAAGTTATCACCAAAGGTCGTCATGATCCTTGTGTTGGTATTCGTGCTACACCTATTGCTGAGGCAATGTTAGCTTTGACCATTATGGATCATTTGCTAAGACACAGAGCGCAAAATGCCGATGTGGTTTGTCCAACGCCAATCATTAAAGGGCAAGCGTAGGTTTAATAATGGTTTAAATACCAAGCCGCTATTAACAACATAGCGGCTTTTTTATTTTTACTTTTTAAGTATTGAGGCAAAAAATGACTATCAAACAAGGCTCTACTGTTATTCGAGTTTGTGTTGGTTCAACCAACCCCGTCAAGGTAAATGCCGCAAGACAGGCTTTTTCACAGGTATTTCCTAATCACACCATTCATTGCGAAGAAATGCATGCTCTGTCTGATGTTGCTGATCAACCTATGACAGAAGCAGAAACACGCCTTGGTGCACAAAACCGTGCTAGGTATTGTTCAGAACATAGCGCGAGCAATGACATGAACTTCTTTGTTGCTTTGGAAGGTGGCGTCGATGAATTCGAGGAGGGCGCCGCGACCTTTGCTTATGTTGCTATTTTAAATAGTGATGGTGAACTAATGACCGGCCGTTCAGCTAATTTACCTTTACCCAATAAGGTTTATCAGCGCTTACAAGCCAATGAAGAACTAGGGCTAGTGATGGATGAGTTATTTAATACCGATAACATTCGACAAAAAGGCGGCGCCATTGGCTTGTTTACCAATCACGCTGCTACAAGAGAAAGCGTATATACCCAAGCATTAGTGCTTGCGTTAGCACCAGTACTTCATCCTGAACATTATTAATGTACATAAATTAAGCAATATATAAGTTGAAACAATGAAATATCAATGGATCCTCTTTGACGCTGACGAAACTCTTTTTCATTTTGATAATTTCGCAGGTCTAAAACACATGTTTTCTAAGCATGGCGTAACTTTTGAACAACCAGAATATGATGAATACCAAGCTGTAAATAAGCCGCTTTGGGTGGAATATCAAAATGGAAAAATTAGCGCAGAACAATTACAAACAAATCGCTTCAAACTTTGGAGCGATAGATTAGCCATCAGCGCCAAAGAGCTTAACAAGCAATTTTTAGATTCCATGGCTGAAATCTGTAAAACATTACCAGGCGCTATAGAACTTGTAACGCATCTGCATGAAAACAAAGTAAACATGGGCATCATTACCAATGGATTTGCACAGCTACAACATATTCGTCTAGAACGAACTGGCTTTCTTCCATATTTCTCACCGGTTGTTATTTCCGAGCTCGTTGGTGTTGCTAAGCCACATCCTAAAATCTTCGAACATGCTTTAGAGCAAATGGGTACGCCAAATAAAAATCACGTGCTGATGGTTGGTGACACACTAGAATCAGACATTCTAGGCGGCAAAAATTTTGGCTTTGATACATGCTGGTTGAATCACCATAACAAAACACATCCGCAAGAGATTACGCCAACGTATCAAATTAACTCACTGCCAGAATTACTGGCTTGGTTGAAATCTCAATAAAATAAGAAACTATGAGATTTTGGAAAGCCCTATGCATACCCACTATTTCCGATAAATGTTATTATCGGAAATAGTGTAAGTGGATGCTTTATGCGTATAACGACTATTTTTCAGCTGATGATTACTAATGCTTGGAAGCCATCATCACTGGCTCTATCATCCACGAACCAAATTCATCCTTCTATTGAAATGTTAAACAATCATCTCTCTGAATGTTTATTCTGAGTAAATTTAGTAAGTCTTGGTCTGACACATAACCGTTTATTTAATCTTTCTTTAGGCTTTACCTCATGATTGTTCGCCCAAATCCAAATTGGATAGTTATACTTACGACCCTTAAGGGTTCGATTGCCAAACGCATCGCTTTACGTGTTTTATTAATCACCGTTTTTGCCTCGCTCATTGTTCTGTTAGAAAAAACATATCCTGCGTCTTTTGAGAATGTAAGCTCCATTCCGTTTACTCTTTTAGGTTTGTCGTTGTCTATTTTTATGAGTTTCAGAAATAGCTCATGTTATGACAGATGGTGGGAAGGCAGAAAAATGTGGGGGAAAATCATCATTGAAGTACGCGCTTTTTGCCGCGAAAGCATTGTGATATCAGATGCACAAACTCGTGAGGAAATCTTAAAAATGCTTTGTGCCTTTGCACATGCTCTAAACTCAAAATTAAAAGGCAATAAAGAGAGTATTTCCCTAAGTAAATGGATAGCTGATGATAAGTTCACTTTTATCGATAATCCAGCGGATACAATCTTAAGTAATATTGGTGAAAAATGCTCAAAACTAGCCTCTGCTGGGATCATTAGTGAATGGCGTTACTTAGAGCTTGAAAGGCGGTTAATAGGATTATCTGAAGCTCAGGCTAACTGCGAAAGAATCAAAAATACCCCGCTTCCATTCCCATATACACTTCTATTACATAGAACGACATTTATTTTTTGCTTGTTATTACCATTTGCAATGGCTGAGCCATTAGGCTGGTTGGCCCCTATATTTACGACAATAGTCAGCTATACATTCTTTGGTTTAGATGCAATAGGCAATGAATTAGAAGATCCATTTGGCAACGATGTCAATGATTTGCCAACCGATTCAATGGTTCGAATCATTGAACGCGATGTTCATAGGGCTCTTGGAAGTATTGATCTACCGCCTCAAATGAAACCTGTTGATCATGTTTTAAGCTAAAAGCTATATTTAATGACCCCCTATGGACTAGATAAAAAAACACATTTAGCTAATTATTTGAGATTCGACAAAAAAGGGTGTGCATGAATTACCATGCACACCCTCTTCTTTTCCCCGAAATCTAATGCTATTTAGATCAAGCGATAATGCAGCGATTTCGCCCTTGTCCTTTTGCTTCATACAGAGCTTGATCAGCCAATGATAAAGTTTTCTCTACACTTATTTCATCAGATATTGCCCAAGCTGCTATACCGATTGAAACGGTAATGTTACCAACTACATCAAATGTTTCTTCTGAAATGGCGATTCGTAATCGTTCAGCGACTAAGAAAGCATCTTCTTTAGAAGTTTCTTTTAATAACAAAACAAATTCTTCACCACCAGTTCGGGCAACCATGTCACCATCTCTAGAAAATCTATTCAATATTTTAGTTTGTTGCTTAAGAACATCATCACCCACACTATGGCCATAAGCATCATTAACTCGTTTAAAATAATCAATATCCAAGGCTAAAACAGAAAATGGTATTTCAAGTAAAACTAATTGCTTAAGTTTAAACTGAAATGCTCTGCGGTTACTTGCACCGGTTAAAGGGTCAGTTTCAGCATCACGCTTAAGATCGCCAATCTGGTTTTGCATAAGCTTTACACCACTTAACATCGCTCGTTTTAGCCCTAAGCTTTCAACATACCAAGAATGTATATTTTCAATATCCTCATTAACTGTCGGACTATCAAGCGATCTAGCCTTGTCTGCAAGCTGCTGAAGTGGTTTAGAAATAGCTCGAGCAAACAACCAAATAAATAGAAAAACGGCTAAAGCCAAAGGTAAGGTACGTAAAACTACTTTTTCCATAATACCCGTTAGCGGCACTAAGGTAGACTCCACAGGGCTTTGGGTAATGACAATCCATCCAGTACTGGGGATGGTGGAGTATCCGGCCAACATTTGGATCCCTCTACTATTATTCAATAACAAGCCACCTTCTTTGGTCGCTATTATTTCATCAATGCCATCATTACCTTCAATGAAAGAGCCAATCCGTCCTTTTTCTGGGTGATAAAGAATTTGTTTGTCTTGATCTATCACATATATATAAGAACCATTTTTATAATAATGTTCGCCCAATATTTCACTCAAAATATTTGGGCTTTTTAAGTAGATAGAACCACCAAGAAAGCCGAGGTAGTTACCCTGAAAATCAAACACAGGAGCAGAAAGAAAAACAATCAAATTCTTTAGAGTAGAAACATATGGGCTACTTATAAGCGCTCTTTTTTCTTCTAGAGCCTCAACACTACCGACCGACGACAGCTTCCTTCCAACTAAATCTAGCGTTTCTGGCGAAGCAGCTTGAGTCAAACCCGATGCATCACTAATGACAACAGAGTTAAAACTATCCGTCTGAAATTTAAGGCGATTAGCCTCTTCTTTTAGGTGGGAACCATCATTCATTTTGTTAAATAATGAGTTTGCGGTATAAGTAAGCTGCTGCTGAGAGGTTCTCAAAAACACTTCTGTCGTATCAGACAGCTTACTAGCATAAGCCCTATTCACTTCTATTGTCTGCAGAACCAATTGTTCTTTCTGCACCTCATAGTTCGAATAAAAGCTATTAATGAAGGTTAAAATGGTAGCGGTTAAGGCCAAAAATAAAATAAGCCGATTAAGCTTTAAGAATTTACTTTTTAATACTGTCACAACTGTATATCCATTATAAAGGCGGCTTTATATGAGGCTTTAGCATAAAACAAGAGGCACATTTGTGCCCCTTCATTTTTATTCTTTACAACTTATCAAACGATATTGGCTTCTGACACATAGATGGCCTTACGACGATTTAACCAAACCATAACAAGCGCAAGAAAAGACAAAACTGCTGCCGCAGTTGGAATCCAATCAAAGCTGAAACCAATACTAATCACCAATCCACCTAGAGCCGCCCCTAAAGCATTTCCTAAGTTAAATGCACCAATGTTTATAGAAGATGCTAAGCCTGGCGCTTGATCTGCGATTTTCATTACTTGCATTTGCAATGGAGGCCCACTACCGAATATAACAACACCCCATAATAAAATGGTTAAACTGGCACCAATTAGCGTCGTTGAGGTAAAGCGAAACAGTAATAAAACCAATACCTGTAGGCCTAGAAAGGCAAACAAAGCCAGATCTGGTGACTTATCAGTTACTTTGCCACTGATGTAATTTCCTAGCGTAAAACCAATGCCGACAAGCATTAGCATGGTTGCAATAGCGTTATCCGAGGCTTGAGCCAAAGTCTGCATGATAGGCGCAATGTAAGTATAAAGCGTAAACATTGATCCTGCACACATCACCGTAGTCGCAAACGCTCGCAGCGCAGCAGGCTGCATGATAGCTTTAAGCTCTGTTTTCACATCCGGCTTTTCAGCCCGTGGCATAACGGGCAAACTGCGGCTGATACCGATAAAAGCGACAATACCTAATATCGCAGTTACTGCAAATGAAATACGCCAATCAAAATTTTGCCCCAACCAAGTAGTAATAGGAACACCAACAATATTCGCAATGGTTAAGCCTAAAAAGATCGACGCTACCGCAGAACCTTTTTTATGGAAAGGTGCCAAATTCATGGCAACAACGGCACCAATACCAAAAAAAGCGCCATGAGAAAGACTGGTGATGATTCTCGAAACTAAGAAAGTCTCGTAATTAACAGATACCGCTGAGAGTAAATTACCAACGACGAAAACCACCATTAACGCAAGCAAAGAGGTTTTGTGACTATAACGTGTTAAAAACAAAGTAATTAATGGCGCACCAATCATTACACCGACGGCATAGGCGCTAATCAATAAACCTGCAGCCGGAATGGATGCATTCACGCCATCTGCAATAACTGGTAACAGGCCCATAGGCATGAACTCAGTTGTTCCTATTCCGAAAGTACCTAGGGCAATAGCAAAAATACCCCATTGATAAGCAAGCATAAAAGCTCCGATATTTGATTCTAGATTAATGAACAATAGTGACTATTTAAGACTGAAAATAAAATAAGCCAAGAGCTTGCGCCCTTGGCTTATTGATCAACGCAAATATTTTACAACACTTGCCGAGTTATTGCTTATTGAAAGATGTCTTTACTTATTCTTACTGTGCTTTTTAGTCTGTTTCTGGTGGGTTGGCCACCAAAACCAATAGACAACAAACATGATTAGCAACACACCTAACACATTAATGAGTACGCTCATTTACCCTCCTCAGTATCTATACTATTAAGATTTGAACGGGAAATACGGAAAAATCTAAGTCGATTAGCATTAGTCACAACTGTTACAGACGATAGGGCCATTGCGGCACCAGCAATAACTGGGCTCAATAACCACCCTGTAAACGGAAATAGAATCCCCGCAGCGATAGGAATACCTAAACTGTTATAGGCAAATGCGCCCCATAAGTTCTGCTTAATATTCCTTAACGTAGCACTGCTTATTTGAATAACATCTGCAACGCCGTTTAAGTCATTATGTATCAAAGTAATATCAGCGCTCTCCATGGCAACGTCAGTTCCGGCTCCCATCGCAAAGCCTACATCGGACTGAGCTAGAGCTGGCGCATCGTTAATGCCATCACCAATCATTCCAACCACTTCACCTTGTGTCTGAAGCTTCTTAACCCAGTTCAGTTTATCGTCTGGCATCAATTGCGCATGATAATCGTCAATGCCAACCATATTTGCAACTGAAGCGGCCGTTTCTGGATTATCGCCAGTCAGCATGACAACTTTTAGGCCTTGTTCCTTGAAGTTCGAAATAGCCGATTTGACGCCTTTCTTAATGGGATCTTCAATATAAAAAACAGCCATTAACGCAACTTCATCCGAGAGATAGACACGGGTTGCTGCATTATGCAGATCATCAGAAGCGAGCAAATCTATAGAGATGCCCTTTTCTTTCATCAGGCGCTCGTTACCAAGATAATAAGCCTTCCCTTCAATACTTCCTCTCACACCTAAACCAACCAGTGACTCAAACTCATCGAGAGCAACACTTTCTTTTTCTGCTGCATCCTTCTGACAATGCTCCAATAAAGCATCCGCCAAAGGATGATTGGCTCGCGCCTCTAGAGCTGAAACGACTTGTGCCACCAAACCTTTATGAACTTGCTCACTTAATATTTCATTAACGACTTTCGGTTTACCTTCTGTAATCGTGCCAGTCTTATCCAGCACGACAACGGTCAATTCACTCGCTCTTTGTAAGGCTTCACCGTTTCGAATAAGGCCACCATATTCTGCCGCTTTACCAATCCCTATCATGGTAGAAATAGGTGTTGCTAGCCCCAAAGCACACGGACAAGCAATTATCAGTACCGAGATGGTCGTTACCAACATATATGAGAAGACGGATTCATTGCCCACACCAAATATAGAAAGGTTAAACCACAAAAGTGCCGTCAAAATAGCGATAATGACTACGCTTGGTACAAAAATAGAAGACACTTTGTCGGCTAGCACACTAATCGGTGGCTTTGAGTTCTGTGCCTTACCGACCATGGTTATAATCTGCGCGAGTAAGGTATCGGAACCAATACGAGTTGCTTTGAACAACAAACTACCTTGGCCGTTTATCGTGCCAGCAGATAACAAGCTTCCTACGCTTTTTTCTATTGGTGCAGGTTCGCCTGTCAGCATAGATTCATTTACCGTGGAAAGACCTTCTAAGACCTCTCCATCAACAGCAATCTTGTCACCAGAGCGAACTCGCAAAATGTCATTCACCTTTATATCTGCCACACTAACGCGAGATTCCGTGTCGCCATCCACTCGCGTTGCCATTTTAGGTCGCAAATCCAAAAGTCGATGCAAGGCTTGGCTTGTTTTACGACGAGCTCTCAGCTCTAATGCTTGGCCAAGGTTGATTAAACCAATGATCATCACTGCTGCTTCAAAGTATAAGTGGCGGGCGTTATCAGGCAACCAAGTCATAGGTGCAAGCACAACTAGCATTGAATACAACCAAGCACTACCAGTACCCAAGGCGATTAATAAATCCATATTAGCCTGATGGCTCGTAAAGGCTTTCCAGGCACCACGGAAATAATGCTTACCCGCAGTCACCATAATTAACAGCGTGGCAACACCGACCACAAACCAAATGACTCTATCAGTGAGCGAGCTCACCATCATGTTTCCGCCAAACAGGCCATACAGCATCAAGGGAATCCCTAAGCCTAAACCCAGCGCTGACGATTTACATTTATGACGATATTCCGCCAACTCTCTTTTGCCGCGCTCTTCTTCACTTTTTTCTGCATCTAGGATAAGGCTTGCTTGATAACCTGAATTCTCAACCGCTTCGATTAATGCTTCAGAAGAACCTTTGGTGACAACTTGTGCGGTATGATTGGCGAAGTTAACGTCTGCAGAAATAACATCGGCAGAATTCGCCAAAGCCTTTTTTACCGTATTAACGCAGCCGGCACAGGTCATTCCACCAATAGAAAATTGATAGCTGAATGAACTGTCTACTTTATCTAGATTGTTCTGTTCTTTATCTACTGGATTTTTTTCCTCAGCGGATTCTTGCTTATTTTTTGATTGATCATGCTCATTGTTATTAAATAAGCCTAATGATTGATATCCAGCTTCCTGGACACTAGCTTCAATTGCGGCTAATTCTAAATCAGACGTGACCACTAGTTTATGCTCTTTCGGCATACCTTCGATAACCGCTTCTGAGCTTTTTTCCTGAATGAGTTTGCGAACTTTCGACACACAGCCTTGGCAAGACATACCGGTAACATTTAATGTTAATACTGTATTTTGATCGGCTGATTTTGATTTTGATTCTGAATGCGTCATTTCTACCCTCCTCTTATATCGCTATTGATAGCCCTACTTGACCTCTTCCCAGTCTTCAATCAAACAACAAATTGAATGACCATCAGGAGCACCATTTGGCATACTTTTCCAAGCTGCTAACGCGTCTTCCATTTTGACTAAATGCGCTTGCAGTTGAGCTATTTTTAGTTTGGTTTCTGGGACTTTTTTTTCCAATAAATCACGAACCATAGGACAAGGTGAATCACCACTATCGGATTGATGAAAAATCTCTTCGATTTGCTTTAAGCTGAACCCTAAATCACTGGCTTGGCGAATGAAATTTAATCGCTGCAATGCCACCTTGTCGTATAACTGATAACCATTGTTTGGATCTCGCTCAGCATGGATCAGCCCAAGCCTTGTGTAATGGCGGACAGTTTCAGCCGTTACATTGGTTTTTTTGGCTAGCTCACTTACTCGCATAGAAACTCCTTTGAAATATCTGAACTATAACCGTAGTGTAAAACCTGTATGTAGCACATAGGTCAAGCTTTACTACAATAACGACTGAATAAGAAATTTGAAGCAAAAAAAACCGAGTTCGTAATGACTCGGCTTTCTAAGTAACTTGTGTAGGCTAGGAATTAATGTAGCTTAAGCTTTGGCTTGACGACCTTACCAATCTTTTGTGCTGCCATGATCACTGTGGCTTTGAACCAGCCATGTATCGCAATGAGGTGAAGTCTGTATAGGGAAACATAAACGAAACGAGCAATACGTCCTTCTATAAACATGGAGCCGCCCATCAGGTTGCCCATTAGATTACCCACTGTGCTATAACGGCTCAGGTTAACTAAGGACCCATAATCTTTGTAAGTGTATTCTTTTAATGGTTCGCTCAAAAAAGACGCTTTGATGTTATCAAACACTAACGAAGCCATTTGGTGAGCAGATTGCGCTCTAGGCGGAACAAAAGAACCATCAGCTTGTTTGCATGCACAGCAGTCACCGATCACATAAATGTTCTCAAACCCTGTTGTCTGCAATGTCCCTTTAACCAATATTTGGTTGTTTCTCGTAGTTTCAAAGCCTTCAATCTTGGCTACGAAGTCTGGTGCTTTCACACCAGCAGCCCAAATCATGAGATCTGCTTCAATATTTTTCTCGTCCGCTGTTTGAAATCCGCCATCATAAGCTCTGACAACTCGAGTGCTTTGACTTATCGTGACGCCTAAGTGAATAAGCTCTTTTGTTGCTAAAGAGGCAATTCGATCTGGTAAGGCTGCAAGTATTCTGGGGCCTGCTTCAATAAGTTGAATATTAACTCGTTTGCCAGACATTTCAGGCATGCCATAAGCTTTTAGCATATCTGCAACATGAAACAGTTCAGCAGATAATTCAACCCCAGTTGCGCCACCCCCTACAATGGCTAGCTTCAATTTTGCATCAGCACCTTCTTGATGAACACGTAAGAACTGGTTCAAAAGCGCTTGTTGGAAACGCTCAGCTTGTTTATGGGAATCTAGAAAATAACAATGCTCTCGTACACCAGGAGTTCCGAAATCGTTACTCACACTGCCCACAGCCATAACAAGAATGTCATAAGAAATAGTACGTTCCGGTAATACAATGTGACCCATGTCGTCAGAAAGAGAGTCTAGTATCAATGTACGCGCTTCTGGGTCGACTCCCATTAGCGTTCCTAATTGAAACTGGTAATAGTGTTTTGCAGCATGGGCTCGGTAATTGACACCGTCGTTATTAATGTCCAGCGACCCTGTTGCTACTTCGTGCAACAGAGGTTTCCAAATGTGAGTCTGACTTTTATCAATAAGTACAATCTCTGCTTGGTGCTTTTTACCAAATCGATGTCCTAACTTGGTAACCAGCTCCAAACCACCGGCACCACCGCCAACAACCACGATTTTTTTCATACAAAATCCCCTATAAACATTGAATAATCTGGAAAATATTCATCAAACATTTTCCAGATTCCTCAACAAAAGCATTTATTTGATCCTTTGGGCTAATAACTTATCTAATGTGTTTGCAAAAGCCATTCTATCTTGCTGGTTGAATACAGCAGGACCTCCCGTTTGAATACCCGAAGAGCGCATCTGTTCCATGAAGTCTCGCATACCCAGACGCTGTTTAATATTTTCTTTTGTATAAAGTTCTCCACGTGGGTTAATTGCTAAGGCGCCTTTTTCGATCACATCAGATGCCAAAGGGATATCCGCAGTAATCACCAAGTCTTGAGTGTCGATATTATCGACAATGTAATTATCAGCAACATCAAAGCCCGAACTCACCACGCGGCGTTCGATCCATTTTGATGGTGGAATAGATATGGCTTGATTGGCCACTAAAATACAGGAAATTTCAAGACGTTCAGCAGCACGAAAAAGAATGGTTTTAATAACATTTGGACAGGCGTCAGCATCGACCCACAAGCGCATAAGATTCCCCTTTTTTGTAGGGCACCATTATTGATCAGTCGAAAAGTGAAATCCAGTAGTGAATAAGAACAAACGGAGCACATATAAGTGATCCGTTTGTTCTAACACTTTGTGGTGCTACATATTTGGGTAGTTTGGCCCACCAGAACCTTCTGGCGTTACCCATGTGATATTTTGTGCAGGGTCTTTGATGTCGCAGGTTTTGCAGTGAATACAATTTTGCGAGTTTATCTGAAAAATGGACTCACTATTGGACTCAACGACTTCATAAACTCCAGCCGGACAATACCGTTGAGCGGGCTCATTGTATTTCGGTAGATTACTTTGAATCGGAATCGCCGCATCTTTTAATTTTAGATGGCACGGTTGATTCTCTTCATGGTTAGTATTCGACAAAAATACGGAAGATAGTTTGTCAAAGCTCAATAAACCATCTGGCTTTTTATATTCCGGTGCAACGTGTTTCTCCGCTAACTCCATGCACGCATAGTCTGGTGTCATATCATTGAAAGTGAATGGCAAACCGCCAGAGAAAACATTCTGATCTAACCAGTTATAAGCACCGCCCCAGAAAGTACCAAGTTTATGCATCACTGGAACAAAGTTACGTGCTTGTTGTAATTCCTTACCTAACCACGAATTACGCATAGCATCATTAAATTGAACCAAGTCAACTGTTGGAGCTTCTGATTGCAGCGCATCATAAATACTTTCTGCAGCTAACATGCCGCTCTTCATTGCTGTATGAGTTCCTTTGATCTTAGCAGGATTTAACGTACCGGCATCACAGCCAATTACCAACCCGCCAGGGAAACTCATTTTAGGCAACGACGCCCAACCACCTTTGGCAATAGCCCTAGCGCCATAAGAAACACGTTTTGCGCCCTTTAAATGCTCAGCTATGATTGGATGGTGCTTATATTTTTGGAATTCTTCATAAGGGCTCAAATATGGGTTTTTATAGTTTAAGTCGACAATCAGCCCAACCACCACTTGATTATTTTCTAAATGATATAAAAACCCCCCGCCACCGGCTTCATTACCTAACGGCCAACCAGCAGTATGAATAACGGTGCCCGGTTTACTTTGAGATTCAGGAACATCCCACAGCTCTTTTATACCAAGACCATAATGTTGAGGAGCCTTGTCTTTATCCAATTCAAAACGAGTAAGAAGCTCTTTGCCCAGATGCCCGCGACAACCCTCAGAAAAGATGGTGTATTTCGCTTTCAACAACATTCCTGGCATGAAGCCATCTTTTTCAGAGCCATCAGCAGCTAAACCCATATCTCCCGTAATAACACCTTCCACATTGCCTTTATCATCGTAAGCAATATGCGCTGCAGAAAAACCTGGAAAGACTTCTACACCTAAAGATTCAGCTTGCTCTGCAAGCCAGCGACATAGGTTGCCAAGGCTAATGATATAATTGCCATCGTTGTGGAGGGTTTTCGGTACCATCCAATTGCTAAACTTTTTAGACGTTGTTTCCGAACCTAACCAATGCAGTTCGTCGACATTTACCTTGGTGTTAAGAGGCGCGCCCATTTCTTGCCATTCAGGAAAAAGCTCTGTTAATGCCGCTGGATCGACAACGGCACCAGATAGTATGTGCGCGCCTATTTCAGAACCTTTTTCAACCAAGCAAACGCTAATTTCTTTTTCTTCAGCCTGCGCTTTTTGCATAATACGGCAAGCAGCAGATAACCCAGCAGGTCCACCACCGACGATTAAAACATCAAATTCCATTACTTCTCTATCTGACATGTTGCCTCCCATTTTATTTTTTTAGGGCATTCTCTATAGTCATGAAATGCTTTTCATCGATTGAAAACATTTTTGTTTAGATTGTCAACAGTTGCAGATCCAAACATTATTGAATAAGTATGCCCTAAAGCTCTCGGCAAAACATGATCACAATAAAATGCGACCGAATGCTCCCAAGAGCTTTTTTGTGATTCATCGAGCTTTTCATCATTCTGCGCAGCGTGTAAGGCTCTTACTTGTAACCAAGCACCAACCAAATATCCCATTAACATCATATAAGAATACGCTAAGCCTGTACCTAAAACAGGATTCTTTTGCATAGCAGTTAAACAAGTCTCGGTTGCCGTTTTAGCTTGATCTAGTACAGCCTTCACTTTATTTGCATAAGTACTAACAGAGGATGTTTGCCATTCGGCTACTTCAGCTTCAATGTCTGCTAGCAACGACATCATGGCGGCACCTTTGTCTGAATGCAATTTACGGCCAATCAAATCAATTGCTTGTATACCATTAGTGCCTTCATAAATTGGTAGGATTCGTGCATCACGCGCATGTTGAGCAACGCCTGTTTCTTCAATGAAGCCCATGCCTCCATGTACTTGAACCGCTAAGGAAGTAATTTCTTGAGCTTGCTCAGTAATCCAACCTTTAACTATAGGAGTATATAGCGCAGTTCGAGCAATAGCGTGTTTTTTATCGTCCCCTAAAGCAAGATGAGACATGTCATTTTCAACAGCAGCAACATAGATAAGAGAACGCATCGCATCGATTTGTGACTTCATCGTCATTAACATACGAAGCACATCAGGATGCTCGATAATGGCAGCTCGGCCAGTTCTCTCAGCGTTCATGCCCTGCTTACGTTCTTGCGCATAGGCTAATGCCTGTTGATATGCTCGCTCCGATATAGCCAAACCTTGCAAGCCAACACCTTGTCTTGCATTGTTCATCATGGTGAACATGGCTTTTATGCCTTCGTTTTCTTGACCAACAAGGTAGCCAACAGCGCCTTCTTTATCGCCAAAGCTCATCACACACGTTGGTGAAGCATGAATGCCCATTTTATGTTCAACGGAAACCACTTGAACATCATTACGTTGAGCAAGCTCACCTTCACCGTCTAGAAGGAATTTTGGGACGATGAACAAAGAAATGCCTTTCACACCATCAGGAGCATTTGGTAGACGCGCTAATACCAAATGAATGATGTTGTCACTCATCTGATGATCACCCCAAGTGATGAATATTTTTTGCCCTTTGATACGAAATACGTCGCCATCAGGTGTGGCTTTACAGGCTATAGCTGCAAGATCTGAGCCGGCAGCAGGCTCAGTCAGATTCATTGTGCCGGCCCATTCGCCAGCCAACATTTTAGGAAGGTATAAATTCTTTAATTCAGCGCTAGCATGTAAGCTAATCGCCTCAATTGCTCCTAGACTCAACAAAGGGCACAAAGAAAAAGCTAGGTTGGCTGCTTGAACACCTTCGTTAACGGCAGTTGCTACATAAGAAGGAAGGCCTTGGCCACCGTATTCTGGGTCGCCGGATAAACCGATCCAACCTCCTTCTGAATACGCCTTGAAGGCTTCTTTAAAGCCTTTTGCTTCGATCACCTCACCATTTTCTACCCGCGAGCCTTCTTTGTCTCCACTGGCGTTGATAGGCGCGATAACTTGTTCGGCTAATTTACCTGCCTCTCCAAGAATCGCTTCTAACAGATCGTTATCAACGCTATCTTCTAAATAAGGTGTAAGGCGCTCTGTTTTAGCAACAGAACGTAAGCTGAATAGAATGTCATTGATTGGATATAGGTATTCGCTCATTTTTTATTCTCCGGTTAGTTATCCGAGCGGATTTATGTCTATAGGATGGGAAAATATAGTAAATCTCTCAATAACAATTCAGGCCTATATTTCTGACAAATACATTCACGGCATAAAATAAAAGGCATTAAAGGTATAATTTATGGGCGTTTCATTGCTTTACCAAACTTTAAGTATTCCTCACTTTTTCGATATTCGCCTGGCGTCATCCCCGTCCATTTTTTAAAAGAACGGAAAAAAGCACTCGGTTCATCAAATCCCATTAACGCGGCGATATCATTGATGCTTAACTGAGGAGCGTTCATATAGGTAATTGCCGCTTCTTTACGGCATTCATCCTTGATATTTTGGTAGGAGGTTTTTTCGTCATTTAGACGCCGGCGTAGTGTCGATACACTCATATTAAGAGCACTCGCTACTTCATCGGCACTCGGCATTTCTCGTGAGAAATCCTTCCCTAGCATGGCCATGACCTGTGATTTTAAGCTGTTGTCGTTTTCTACCATTACCAATAACTGATAAGGCGCCGTTTTTAAGAAGCCTCTCAAGCTATCTTCTGTTTGAACAATGGGCATATCAAGGTAGGTGGCAGGAAATACTAAAGCGTTAGCGTGTTGGTTAAATCTAACTTCAGATTGGAAAAGAGTTTTGTAATATTCTACATCGTCTGGACGCTCACTGGTGAAGTAAGCCGCCTTCAAGTTTAATCGACGCCCAATTAACCAACAAATGAAATGATGCCACATGGAAAGGGTTGTTCTTAACTGCTCTTTTGATTCTGGTTCGACTAGCTCGCTGATATTTTCTACTGAAGAATCCAAAGGTGCAAAGGTCACCATGGCGAATCGACCTTTTTTAATCAACACCGGTTTAACCGTTGGACCTCGGCAAATCTCATAAAAATCACTACAACGATACAAGGCATGAGCAAGACTTCGTGCATGTATGATACAAAGGCACATCATTCTGAAAGTACCGTTTGGAACCTTACCACCACTTAGCATACCAAACGACTCATCTTGCATGAGCCACATGATTTTTTGGTAAAGCATTCCGTAACGATAAGCGGGGAATGAGTCGCTCTGCTCTATTTCATCTTGTGTTAATTCTAAACTGTCTAACACCGACTGACGGTCCAAACCTTGACCCTCAACCGCTTTTAAAAGATAGCGAACACTCGACATCGGAACAGAAGCTTTCACAGTTATCACCTTATTTAACAAATGATTTAAGTCAAAATTTTTATTGTATGGCGCTTTTTTAACATAAAAAAAGGCTGCATCTGCAGCCTTTTTTATTTTACATTTATTTGCTTGTCTTTCTGCTTTTACTTTTGCTCGTTTATTTTTGCTCAGTAAAGGCAGACAACAATTCGTCTAATGACAGATCTTCACTATCCGTATCGATGTTGTTAACGTTTTCCATAGCTTCCGCTTGTTCTGCTTTTTCATCAACAGGTTTCACGAAAACAAAACGACGAGGACGCACAGGTGCAGCCCCAGCTTCTTTTTCTGGAAGCAATCCTAATCGTTCAAGTTTCTTGTGCGCTTGTTCTTTGCGTTCCTTGGATTTCTTTGTCACAAAACGGCGAGTTGGTGAAGATTTACGAGCTTTGTTTTGCTCTTTCATCATCTCTTTTGAACCAGTTTTTCCAAGTTTGCCACGCATACTGCGCGATTTTTTAACACGAGCCATAATATCCTCTCTTTATCGCGCGCATTGTAGCAGTGAATTCATGCTAGGTCATCCAGCAGAACTAGCAATTTGCTTTAAAAGAACTGTGGCCAGTTTTTCTTTGGTTGCCCATTGCTCCAAGTAATTTTTTCACTTCTGAAGAGTTTCCTGACTTCAGTGCAGTTTCTAGATCTTTTAGAACCACGATAGTGTCATCAACTACTTTAGTGAATTCTGCTTTTTGATCTTTTAATTCATTGCCTTGCAAGTTTTCTGCAGTGAATTTATAAGGTGTTTCACTACGTGCTTTTTCAAAATAAGTAATCAGTGTATTTGCTCGTTTTGCCGCAGATTCATTGTCCCCTGACTTAACATCAGACGACATAGAGCGCATTTCATCTTTGATATTTTCCATGTAACCATGCAACCTAGTGTCATCACATGAAGCAGCAAATACAGTAGATGAACAGGAAATAGAAATAATCGCGGCAGTAAGAAGACCTTTTTTCATAAATACACCTTTTAATCCCAAAATACTTAAGCTCGAGGCTTTGTTAATCGCGTAAAACAATGTGTTTAAAATAACATGCTCGCTGAAAAAAACACCTACTATATTGTAATCGTTATAACTACTTTAACCTTGTTAATATATATTCACTAATGACACTAGGTGTGTTTGACGTGTATCTTACAAACTTTACTAGCTTGTCAGATAGATTAGTCATTTGAATGGTAATGGAGTTCAATATTTTTAAGTTTAGATACAAATTGCTTGTCCTGCTCAGTTTGGCAATAAGCAGTTTCACTTTCGCGGAGTGCAGCGACTTTGACGCAAAGCTTGCTGCAGATAAAGACGCTCAAAAGTACATGAGTGGAAAAACGTTTAAAAATGCTTTGGTTTTAAAAAGACATCTTCCGAGTAAAAGAAAAGAGGTCGCCAGCTATATTTATGTCAAAGCAGACGACCTCTATTACACAGTTTTTTCTTTAGTGAACTCTCAATGCAAAACTGAAATCATCAAAAGAACCAATGGCAAGCACTAGCTTGTCATTTATTTTTTAGTTTTTTCTGGTTTTTTCGCTTTATCAGACTTTTTATCTTTATCTGTTTTTGACGAGTCATCAGATTCTTCTTCAGAATCGTCTTCTTCGTCTTCCTCTTCTTCACCAAGCTTAGATATTTCTTCTAGTCGTTCGATTACTCGAGCTGATACCGTGCCTTCTGGGTATTCACCCTCTTCATCCGCAACACCAGGCTCAATACCAGTCAATAAATGCAACGCTTCATCAGCTGTAGAAATCGCATAAACATGGAACATTCCCGCTTGCACAGCCTCAACAATCTCATCACTTAACATCAAATTCACAGCATTAGACTTAGGAATAATAACGCCTTGTGTACCAGTTAAACCACGGGCATTACAGACGTTAAAGAAGCCTTCAATTTTTTCATTCACGCCACCAATGGCCTGAATCTCACCGTACTGGTTTAACGAACCAGTAATGGCAAGATCCTGACGTAGAGGCACTTGAATCAACGCTGATAGCAAACAACACAATTCTGCCGTAGAAGCACTGTCACCATCAATATAACCGTAGCTCTGCTCCATCGCGATAGAAGCGGAAATATCTAATGGAAAACGCTGAGCATATTTATTACCAAGATAACCAGATAAGATCAAGACACCTTTAGAGTGAATGTTTTGACCTAGGTTTGACTCTCGTTCGATATCAATAATGCCTTTACCACCCGGATAAACCGTTGTGGAAATACGAGCAGGCGCACCAAAGCTACTATCACCAATCTGCATGACCGTTAAACCGTTGATTTTACCAACCGCATAACCATCACTTTCTAGTAACACTGTACCTTCAATGATCTCTTCAATGATTTTCTCACTGACTCGGCCTGTGCGATGTTTTTTCGCTTTTAAAGCACGAGCAATATGGTCCGCTGTGATTTCGCTGTCTTTCGCCATCTGACGAACAAAATCGGCCTCACCTAATAATTCAAATACATCACCGATTTTTGCCGCCATTTCACGTTGATGTTCTGCTAGACGACTGCTGTATTCGATCAAAGCAGCAACGCCATCACGCGTCACGTTGGCATACTCTTCTTTATCTACTCGATCCTTCATTAGGCGAGCAAAAGACAACTCTGAATCTTTAGAGCGTTTAAGAGTATCGTCAAAATCGACTAAAACTCGGAACATTTCTTGAAAATCTGGATCCGCATCTTGCAACAAGTAATAAATATCACGCGCACCGATCAATACAACTTTCACCTGTAAAGGCAAATCCTGTGGTGAAAGCGTAGTGGTATTCATCAAGCCCATATCAGCATAAGGATGCTCAATTTTGATAGTCTTGCTTTTTAGTGCGCGCTTAAGTGCTTCCCACAAATAATGGTCTGTTAGCAGTTTTTCAGCATCTAAGATCAAGTAACCACCATTTGCTGCATGCAAACTACCAGAACGAATCAAACGATAACTTGTCACCAACATACCCTGATCGCTACTGTGCTCCACCTGACCAAATAAATTGCGGTAGGTTGGATGCGGCTCGTACACTACAGGCTGCCCACCATTAGTTTCGTGTGTAATAGCGATATTCGGCAAATACAGTTCTTCATAAAATTGACGACGACCTATTTCATCGCGGTTCTCAGAAGCTTTATCGTCAGCCATTTGATCTATTATGGTTTTATCTAAATCGTCTCTCAACGCATTAAGATGCGCTGTAATATCAGCATCGTCTTTGTACTTTTCAAACAAACCTGACATTAATGGATCTAGCGCTTCTTTGACAGTGTCTAAATTTAACTGGCGAATTTGCTCATAAGTTGCGCGCTTCCATTGCGGCAAACCCAATAGCTCTTCATTAAGCAATCCTTCAAGTGTCGAAACACCTTCTTGAAATGCATCACGCTCGTCATCGGTTAATGCGGCAAACTCATTCTCTTCTAATGCTTTGCCATCCTTCATAGGCGCAAAACTCACAGAAGATGCGTCACGAAACATGGCGACGCCAATTTTGCCGGAGACACGCTCTACTTTATTGATCGCGGCTTCATATTGATCGTTGAAAGCACGATCAATTACACTTTTCTGTTGCTGATACGTAGGGTTTTCAAAAGCCGCTGGAAAGGTAACCATTAGGCCATCAATTAATGCTCGAATTTCTTTTTCAAATTCTGAAGCTTGACCCGGAGAAAACTCCAGTGCTTTTGGACGATGACTTTCGGTAAAGTTATTAATATAAGCCCATTCATTAGGTGCTGGACGGCGTTTTGCTTCACTTTTTAAGTAGCTTAATACATAAGAAGAACGACCAGTGCCAGAATCGCCCATAGCAAAAATATTGTAGCCAGGACGTTGCATCGCCACACCGAATTGAATGGCTTCAACTGCACGCTCTTGACCTAAAATACCGCTAAGTGGCTCAATATCGTTTAATGTTTTGAAAGTCAGGTGATCCGCAGGAACTTTAGCTGAAAGAGCTTGATACGGTAGAGAAGTAACCATGTTGGACATCAATGGATTTCCTTATGTCTAACAAGCCATTCAGAAAATAGGCTTGCGAAAGAAGAAGGCTCTTCTTTCAAATATTTTAAATAAATACAATATGTTGAGACTAACACTGTGATTTCACTTCGACTATATGGAAGCGGAAATATCATTGTTTTATTAGCAAAAAACACCAGTTGTCCAACTTTTTGTTACTCAATTGCACTGAACCTTGGGAAACAATCTAGAGCTGAAGTTGATGCTGCGGATTTGCTTTCGCAAAAACTCGATGAAAATTAGCCGCTGTCGCTTCCAACAAAGCTTCATAACGAATGCCTTTCAGATCTGCAACATATTGAGCGACTTCAGAAACATACTGAGGCTCATTTTTTTTGCCTCGATATGGTACTGGAGCTAAATAAGGTGAATCCGTTTCAACAATTAAAGATTCTAAAGGCAACTTGCGCACGGTTTCTTTCAGGTCTTGTGCCGTTTTAAAGGTCACAATCCCAGAAATAGAAATTAAGTAGTTTTCATCTAATGCGGCTTTTGCCATCTCGTAATCTTCAGTAAAACAGTGCAGCACACCAGCGCTATCCCGATTGCCATATTGCTTAATCAAAGACAAAGTATCTTCTTTGGCATTTCGAGTATGAACAATCACGGGTAAGCCCAGACTACCAGCCGCTTGAAGGTGATGGATAAAACTCTCCTTCTGAGCTTCATGAGCCTCTGCTGATGCTTCATAAAAATAATCTAAACCAGTTTCGCCTATTGCGATAACTTTTGGGTCAGCGGCATACTGACGTAGTAGGCTTTCATCAGTAACAAGACCTGCACTTTGCAAAGGATGAACACCACAACTAGCATAGACGCCGTTGCGCTTAGTAAATCCTAACACGGTATCCATTTTATTAAGGTCGACGGAGATAGTGAGCAACTGCCTAACGCCCTTTCGATACGCGGCATCAATGACTGAATTTATATCATTGTTATGTGGAGCCAGATCGAGCATATCAAGATGGCAATGGGTATCAATTAACATAGTTGGTTTACCACTGATTCAATTCGTGTGTGAGTTGCATAATGGGGTTTAAATTTGTCTTTTGAAGGTCTGACTTCAATTTTTGTAGAGATTGATAACGCAACATTAGAGTTTGAATGCCTAAACGAGCAATAAGCGTGTCGTAAATCGTTTGCAGTGCTTCATCAATAGCCGTACCAGTCGAGTGACAAATGCATTGATGGAGAATTGCCGCTAAGCCGTTGCAGTAATCTTCAATATTGCTACTGTCCAGACCTTTCAATACAGCACTAACTGATGTAGTTCCTCGTAACATAGCCGCCAATTGATCAGGCAAAGCTGCATACAATTGAGTTTTACCTTGCGCCTGAATCGCCAATAACCGAAACGGCTGAGTGGTTAACCAAAATAACGCCCCCAAAGCTTTGCCATCTGGTTGTTGCATCAGCCAGGATTTCACTTCATTCATACTTGGAGTTGGAACGTTAACCAATAAACAACGACTTCTAATCGTTGGCATAAGGCTGCTTGATTGTGAACTAGTGAGAACAAAAAAGGTTCTATCGGCAGGTTCTTCAAGTGCTTTTAACACAGCGTTGGCCGCATTAATATTCATCGCTTGGGCGTGGGTAATTAATACGACTTTATTTTGTCCCACTTGGGGCTTTTGGCTAATTTGACGCACTAATAGACGGACTTGGTCAACTTTAATCGTAGAGGCTTCGCCATCTAAAACGCGAAAATCAGGATGCGTATCAGCGCTCATCAGCTGACATGAATGACAAGTACCACAAGCTGCAGCCTGATTTTTTTCACACATTAAATCTTTTACCATTTCATGGGCAAGTTCTTCTTGCCCAACGCCATCAGCACCAGTAATCAATAAAGCATGAGAAAGACTATTAGTTTGTTTCAGCACCTGAACTTGACGCAAACATGGAATCAACCAATCAGCAATATTTGTCATCTAACAGTCACCAGCCCAAGCTTCATTTAGCTTTGCCAGTTGCTCTTCAATCTGGCTTTTAACTGATTCTAAAGACTGGCTGGCGTCCACCACTTTGACTCTTTCAGGATCCGCTTCAGCGCGCTCAAGAAAGCCATCACGAACTTTTTGATGGAACGCAAATGATTCTTTATCTAAGCGGTCTTGATGCTGACGCTGAACCACACGCTCTTGCCCTAATTCAACAGGAACATCTAATACTAGAGTTGCATCGGGCTTATTATCGCCAACCACCCAATTTGCCAATTGATCAAGCATAGCGATATCGCCACCGCGAGCTTTACCCTGGTAAACGTAGCTTGAGTCTAAAAAGCGATCACTGATCACCCAAGTACCTTTATCTAAAGCGGGTTGGATTTTTTCCGCTAAATGTTGCGCTCTCGCGGCAAAAACAAGCAATAACTCAGTGACATCGTTCACCGATTCGTCTCGTGGAGTCAAAACAAGCTGGCGGATCTCTTCAGCAAGTGGCGTACCGCCCGGCTCACGAGTCATTATGTAAGGAATTTTATGGTCATCTAACCACTGCCGAATAAAATGAATCGCCGTTGTTTTACCACTACCTTCTCCACCCTCAAGCGAAATAAATTTACCTCTCATACAACCTTCCTCTATTTCGCAATCACTGGAGTCGAACGATAGTCTTCTCGTCGTTTAAACTGATACTTTCTTACCGCTTGGTTATGCTCTTGCAGAGTATTTGAAAAAGCATGCGTACCATCTCCCTTGGCGACAAAATACAAGGCCTTTGTTTGTTCTGGGTTTAATGCAGCTTCAATAGCCTCGCGACCGACATTAGCTATTGGTGTTGGCGGTAAGCCATAAATTCTGTAAGTATTATAAGGAGATGGGTCTTGGAGACCTTTGCGCGTCAAATTGCCCTTGAATAGATCACCAAGACCATAAATAACGGTAGGATCAGTTTGTAGGCGCATGCCTTTTTCTAAACGGCTAATAAACACTTGAGATATTAATGGTCGTTCATAAGGTACGCCGGTTTCTTTCTCGATAATAGACGCCATAATTAACGCTTCGTAAGGCGATTTATAGGGTAAATTCTCTGCTTTTTTCTCCCACAAATCGTTCAATGTTTGAGTCATCAATTCATGAGCGTGTTTTAATATACTAACGTCGGTATCACCTTCATGATAGCGATAAGTATTTGCAAAAAATTGACCCTCAGGGTGTGGAACGTCGAGCCCCACTTTCTTTACTATTTCTTCATTCGATGCATCTAGCAAGGTCATAGTGATATTTCCACGAGCTTGCATTGACAGCAGAAAATCCCGAGTTGTCTTGCCTTCCAGCAAAGTAATGGAGTAGAAAATAGATTGCCCAGAATCAAACAGCGCCATTATATCCAATAAATTCATCTCAGGCTTGATTGCATACTTCCCAACCTTTGGCACCCACTCTGAATGCAATTTAGCAACCACACGAGTTAAATATGGATTATCAATCAACCCATTTTTACTTAGCTCATTACCTAAACTATAAGCCGTATCTCCCGCTTTAACTTCAAACTCTACTTTAGACGTTATTTCCACAGGAGCAGTAATAGAATAATAAAGATAGCCCGCTAATATAGCCGACAAAGTAATGGATAAAAAAACAATGCGGTAAAACCACTTAATGAACGCCATGCATATCCTTAGCTTGCATTAGAATTTGTAATTTCCGAGTATGAATTCCAATTGGAAAAGACACTCCTGTAACACCAATGACAGGCACTATACCCATGAGGCTATTGGTAATAAAGACTTCATCCGCAGCCATCAGATCGCAAAGCAGAAATCGACCAACTTGAACAATATAATTAGATTGATTTTCAATAATGGCTTTTCTATAAGTACCTTGCACACCGGATTGTTCAAGCGAAGGCGTATAAAACTGGCCTTGCTTACACCAAAAAAGATTACTCTGAATACACTCAACCAGCTCTCGATTGCCATTCATCATAATTGCTTCAAAATCAGGTGACGATAAATATTGCTTAGCAATCACATTTTCAAGCCTGTTTAAATGCTTCATTCCAGCAAGAAAGCGATTGGAACTGACAGGAACTGGCGAAATGGAAAGTGAAACACCTTTTTCTCGATGAACTTGGTAATCAGGTGCAGGTAGGATACCGATAATGATGGAATGAATACAGTTCTCAGGTGCTAAATAGCCTCTTCCGCCCTCTCCTCGACTGATCATAATTTTTACAACAGATTCTTCATGGATTAATGGCAAGACATCGGAATACAAAAAATTATACAGAGAAGTTTTTTGCTCTAAAGAAAAAGGCATAGCAAGCTTAGAAAGCCCACGATAAAGGCGAGAAAGATGATCGTTGATTTTTAAGAAACACTGAGGAAAAACACGAATAGTTTCAAACACACCATCACCGTAAGCCAAGCCACGATCAACAACGGAAACCGATTTGTCTAATCTGTAATTGACGAACCAAGTCATGGCTAAAAACTCAAAATGAAGGTTAGCTATGATAGCGCAAAA
>TARA_R110002033_G_scaffold26394_6_pt1 | contig 184159 bp, 178 predicted proteins | sample TARA_R110002033 | Tara Oceans TARA_R110002033 (sample SAMEA4397051) | marine metagenome | biome: Polar Biome; feature: [SRF] surface water layer (ENVO:00010504); material: water (ENVO:00002006), including particulate matter (ENVO:01000060) such as... | depth 5 m | reverse complement strand
TAACTTTATTCCCTTCGCTAGGATATCTTTATCTGTAGGCATTCTTTGAATAATTAGTTGTACTTCAAATTTAACTATAATAATGTATATTTAAAATTCTATACTCTTTAGCTATTCTTGATGAATATGTTATGCGGACTAACGAAAGTCCAGAACAATTGTTTTTGTAATTAAAATTAGTGGTATGTATATTTTTTCTGTACTTTTTTTTGTTATTGTTTTTATACTAATAGCTACGATAAAATTTAAATTTCATCCTGTTTTTTCATTGATAATTGCTGCATTGATTTCTGGTGCATTACTTGGAATAGAAGCCATTCAATTATTAGAAACAATTTCTGAAGGTTTTGGAAAAACACTTTCAAGTATTGGTCTGATAATAGCTTTTGGTACAGTAATAGGAATTTTTTTAGAAAGAACAAATGCTACGAAGGTTATGGCCAATACTATTTTGAAGATTGTTGGTTTAGAACATTCAGCACTTGCAATGAATATAACTGGATTTGTTATTTCTATTCCAGTATTCTGCGATTCTGGATTTATTATACTTTCATCTTTGAATAAGGCCTTAAGCAAGAAGACCGGTTTGTCTATAATTATTTTCGCAGTTTCTTTAGCTACTGGATTATATGCTTCTCATGTATTTGTACCGCCTACTCCCGGACCATTGGCTGCAGCCGCGGTTTTAAATGCTGATTTAGGTTTGGTTATGCTTTTAGGATTAGTAGTTGCTATTCCTGTTTCTTTGGTTGGATTCCTGTGGGCAAATTATATTGGCAGGAAAATTAAACTTGAAAAAACAGCAAAAACTACTGTAGGAGAGGAAGAGCCTGAAATTATTGAAAAATATACTGTAAATAAAAGCTATGCTTTTGCGCCGCTAGTGGTGCCAATATTCTTAATAGCTTTAAAATCTATAATAGAACATCCATCTTTGATGGTTCATAGAGGAATGTTTTATTCTATAATAAGTTTTATTGGAAACCCTGTAATTGCTTTATTCATTGGTGTCGCATTTGCTTTTAATATAAAAAAATCTATTTCTTTAAAAACGCGTTATGATTGGGTCGTGCTGGCAATGAAAGAGGCTGGTAGTATTATTTTGATTACGGGTGCTGGTGGTGCTTTTGGTGCTGTTTTAAGAGTTGTTGATATTGCGAGTGTGTTGGGTTTTGAATCTACTTATGTTGGAAGTGGTATATGTATAGCCTTTAGTATAGCAGCTATTTTAAAAACAGCTCAGGGTAGCTCAACAGTTGCTATCATAACTGCAGCAGCAATAATGGCGCCATTATTAACATCATTAGGGTTAGAAACTTCGGTGTCAAAAGCATGTACTGTTTTAGCTATTGGTGCGGGAGCAATGACGATTTCTCATGTAAATGATAGTTATTTTTGGGTGGTAACTCAATTTTCTAATATGGATGTGAAAACAGCACTCAAAAGTCAGAGTGTAGCTACTCTTTTACAAGGAATTACGGGGCTATTATTAGTTTTAGGAATACAATATTTCTTTGGATAATGAGATGTTTACTCTATTATAATTGATTTTTCATGGGTTTCACACACCGCAAAATAACCTAAGGGATAATTTTCATTGGGTATTATATCTTCTAATGCATCAATATTTTCAAAATCAATTCCTGTTACATTAATAATATTACCTCTTACGGTACCTGCTGGAGTCTGAAATGGACCTTGGGTTTCACCACTTTGTGCTATAATTTGATTCATATAATTATAAAAACCAAAATCTACACCTAAAATACCAATATCTAATTTCATATTAGGGGTGAGTTTGTCGTCATAGAAATATGAAAAAGAAAATTGTTGACCTTTATAGAACAAATCTTCTGTAACAAGGTATTCATTAAAATCAAAGTCTAAAAGGTAAAAATCATTACTTCCAGGTAGATCAGTAAATGCCACAATAATTTCGGTTTCATCACTATTAAAAAGACTTGAGTCTCCTTGACTTAAACTATCAATGGGAGGTGATGGAACAAATTCAGTCATTGATACATAAGTCTCGTCATTGTGAATTAATCCTAAAACTAAACGACCATCTGTAAAGAAATCTCTATTGACCTTAGCCTCGTAAATTCCAGGTTCAATACTTGATTCTATTAAAAGTATTGCATTGTTGGTCTCTTTATCTCTATTTTGAATTCCAATTTGGGCGAGTTTAGCAGGTTCTATTGTGCCAAAAAAAGAACTGCTTAAACTTGCTTTAATTCTTACATCTACTAGAGGGCTATTCGGATTAATTCGAATTAGTGCATCGATAACTAATCGTGGTGTTTCAGAGGGTACATCCACGTTAATCACATCTTCACAACTAATTGCAACTAATGATAGTAAAATTATATAGCATATTTTTTTCATAATCTTAAAATTTAAAATTATAGGTAATAGAAGGAACTATTCCAAAAATGGAAATTCGTACAGCTTCATTAACATTAGTGTCTTTATTTCTGTTGAAATTTATAGAAGCAGCATTTTTTCGATTATACAAGTTATAAATACCAAATACCCATTCTCCTTTTACCTTTTTTTCTTTATTTTTTCGGGGTGTTAAAGTAGCAGAAACATCTAATCTATTATAATTAGGTAATCGCTCTTTATTTCTAAGTCCATAATATGGGATAGTTAACCCCTGAAATTCGAATTGGCCAATTGGATAATTAGTAGGCTGACCTGTTTGAAAAACAAAATTTGCATTCAAACTCCATTTTTCATTCAACTCATAATTTCCATATAAAGCAATATCATGTGTTTTGTCATAAGGGGTATTATACCATTCTCCAAAATTAACACCTGTTTCTAAAAGACTTATTCCGTTTGTAGCTGTAGAAACCCTTCCTGGTGTACGCTGTTCTGATTTAGATAATGTGTAAGCCAACCAGCCCTGGAATTTACCTTCATTTTTGCGTAATAAAAATTCTAAACCATAAGCTCTAGCTTCGCCATTAAGAATTACTTGCTCGATGGCATTATTTGCAATTAAATTGGCACCATCAATATAATCAATGCGATTTTGTATTTTTTTGTAATACACTTCAGTTTCAAATGAATAATCACTATTCCTAATATTCTTGAAATAGCCTAAGGCATATTGATCTAATATTTGAGGTTTTACAAATGTCCCGCTGGGGGTCCATACATCGAGTGGTGTGGGGGAACTGGTATTAGATAATAAATGTAAATTTTGTGTTAATCTCGTATAGCTAGTCTTTAATGAGTTTGTTTCATTCAGTACATAGGAAAAAGCAATACGAGGTTCTAAATTTGTAAAACTGGCTAGGCTTTTATTCTTTTCCGGGTTTTTAATTCCTATAGGAATAGCCTCTTGATAAATTTGTAATTGAGGATTATACAATACTGGGTTGTTATTAAAGTACTCGAATACCTGATCCTGACTTAGTCTGTTGAAATTGCTTAGCCTTACCCCAACTTCCATGCTAAAGTTTGGTGTTGCATCATATTCTATATCAACATAAGCAGCCAATTCATTTGCATATTTTTTTATTAATTGCTCTTCATTAATTCCCGATGAGCTTCTACTTGGGGAAATTTTTCCAGGATTGAATTGGTAATAAATATTGTTAATGCCGTAGTTAATTTGTAGATTATTATTTAAATAATGTTTTAAATCATATTTTAAATTAAAATTTTCAATACCTGAATTCCAATCAAAACCAATAAAATCTAGTTTAAGACCATAGTAGTAATCAGAATAAATTAACGATAAATTTGAGAATAGTTTATCTGAGAACAAATGATTCCATCTGAAGTTTCCGACAGAATTACCATAAGTGTTAATAAAACTATCACTGATACTAAATACATCACGCCCAAAATAGCCAGAAAGAAAAATATTGTTGTTTTCGTTTATTTTAAAATTGAGTTTAGCATTTAAATCATAGAAATAAGCTTTATTCTCAATGTCAAATAAAGGAAGGAATAAATGCGCATAGGAAGCTCTCCCGCCAATTAAAAACGCAGCTTTATCTTTTATAATTGGACCTTCTAGCAGTAGTCTGCTTGCAACAGCCCCTATTCCTCCATTGGCCTTAAATTCTTTACTATTACCTTCTTTTTGAAATATTTCTAATACTGATGAAACACGACCTCCATAGCGAGATGGAATTCCACCTTTGTATAGTTTTATGTCTTTAATTGCATCAGGGTTGAAGACTGAGAAAAAACCAAATAAATGCGACGAATTAAAGATGGTAGCCTCATCTAAAAGAATTAAATTTTGATCTACAGAACCACCTCTTACATTAAAACCTGAAGAACCTTCACCAGCATTACTTACCCCTGGTAATAAAACAATGGCTTTTAGAACATCAGATTCACCAAGAACCACAGGAATTCTTTTTATCGTAGTAGCAGCCAAGTTACTAACACTCATTTGTGGCTTGCGAATATTTGTTTTTTCAACATTTTCAACAACTTCAACTTCTTCTAATTGCTCTGTTTCTTCCTCTAATTGAAAATCTAATTTTATATTTTTATCTAGTTCAAGGACTATATTAATGTCTTTAAAACCTAAGTAGCTTACTATAATGGAATACTCACCTTTTGGTAATGTGATAGAATAAAAGCCATATTCGTTGGTAGTCACACCAGTTGCTAATTCTGGAATTACAATAGACACACCTATCAAAGTTTCATTGCTATTAATTTCACTAACAGTACCGCTTATGGTAAAATTATTTTGTGCAAATGAAACAAAGTGTGAAACGCAAAAAAATAGGTATATGAGAATTTTTGGAATTTTCATTAAAAGTAATTTTTTTGAGTAAAAATACTGGAAATATAGGTTTATTATATCGGTTTGAATGTTAATAAAAGAGCCTTCCCTATTACAATAGAGAAGGCTTTTATTTTAGCTTTTATAAAGCTATATAGTTGCTAGAATAGAATTAAAAGTAGTACTCGGTCTCATTGCGTTTGCAATAAGGTCATCATTACCTTTATAGTACCCTTGTATATCTATTTTTTTTCCTTGAGCACTATTTAATTCATTGATTATTTTATCCTCATTAGCTTCTAGAGATTTATAAACTTTAGAAAAGATAGCTTTTAGTTCTGGATTTTTATTTTGTGTTGCTAATTCTTGTGCCCAATAAAGAGTCAAATAAAAATGACTTCCTCTGTTATCTAATTCACCTACTTTTCTAGAAGGAGATTTATCGTTATCTAGAAATTTTTCAGTAGCAGCATCCAATGCATCCGCTAAAACCATAGTTTTACTGTTGCGGTATTTTTCTCCAAAATATTCTAATGAAACGCCCAGAGCTAAAAATTCACCTAAAGAATCCCATCTTAAATGACCTTCTTCTAAAAATTGCTCTACATGCTTCGGAGCTGATCCACCAGCCCCAGTTTCGAATAAACCACCACCATTCATTAAAGGAACAATAGATAACATTTTAGCACTGGTACCTACTTCTAAAATTGGAAATAAATCAGTTAAATAATCTCTTAATACGTTTCCAGAAACAGAAATAGTATCTTCTCCTTTTATGATTCGTTCTAAGGTTACTTGCGTTGCTTTTTCTGGAGACAAAATGCGTATATCTAAACCAGAAACGTCATGATTTGGAAGATAAGCTTGTACTTTTTTGATTAACTCAGCATCGTGAGCTCTATTTTCATCTAACCAGAAAATAGTTGGTAAATTCGTAGCTTTTGCTCTAGAAACAGCAAGCTTTACCCAATCTTGAATAGGGGCGTCTTTAACTTGACACATTCTCCATATATCACCTTCTTCAACGTTATGAGAAATTAAAACAGCATTTGTTTGACTATCAATAACATTTACTTTTCCTTCTCCAGTTATTTCAAAAGTCTTATCATGAGAACCATATTCTTCTGCCTTTTGAGCCATAAGACCAACATTTGGAACTGTTCCCATAGTTGTGGGATCAAATGCGCCATGTTTTTTACAGAAATCTATTGTAACTTGATAAATACCGGCATAACTACTATCAGGTATTACTGCTTTAATATCTTGAGCTTTTCCATTTTTATCCCACATTTTACCAGAATTTCTAATCATTGCAGGCATTGAAGCATCAATAATTACGTCACTTGGCACATGTAAATTAGTAATTCCTTTATCAGAATTGACCATGGCTAGATCTGGACCATTTGCAATAGTCTTTTCTATTGCTCCAGCTATTTCTTTGTGCTGGTCTCCAGGTAGCTCATTTAGTTTGTTTAATAAATTTTCCAAACCATCATTAGCACTAATTCCTATACTTTCAAATGTTTTAGCATATTTTTCGAAAACATCAGCAAAGTAAGTCTCGAGAACATGACCAAAAATGATAGGATCAGAAACTTTCATCATTGTTGCTTTCAAATGGACAGAGAAAAGTACGCCCTTTTCTTTTGCGTCTCTTACTTGTTCTTTTAAAAAGGCTAATAATGCTTTTTTACGAAGAACAGTAGTGTCTATAATTTCACCCGAAAGTAAATCTAGATTTTCCTTTAATAAAGTCTTAGATCCATCTGCAGCGATAAACGTTATATTTACTTTGGTTGCTTTAGCTAGTGTTAATGATTTTTCATTTGATTTAAAATCATCACTACTCATTGTAGCAACATGTGTTTTAGAATCAGAACTCCAAGCACCCATAGAGTGTGGGTTCTTTTTCGCATAATTTTTAACTGCTCTTGGAGCTCTTCGATCAGAGTTACCTTCTCTAAGTACAGGATTTACAGCGCTACCTTTAATTTTATCGTATCTTAATTTTATTTGCTTTTCAGTATCATTTTTAGGTTCATCTGGATAGTTAGGTAATCCATAACCTTTACTTTGTAATTCTGAAATTGCTTCTTTCAATTGTGGCACAGAAGCACTAATATTGGGTAATTTTATAATATTAGCATCTGGATTTTTTGCTAAATGACCTAACTCCGTTAAATCATCGGCGATACGTTGATTTTCCTCTAAAAAATCGGGAAAGGTTGCTATAATTCGTCCTGCAAGAGAAATATCTTTAGTTTCAATATCAATACCACATGTTTTGGTAAAAGCTTTAACAATTGGTAAAAAAGACTGAGTTGCCAAAGCTGGAGCCTCATCTGTCTTGGTGTAAATTATTTTTGGCATTCTTAAGTTTTTATTTGAATTAAGCGAAGCAAATATACAATTTTCTACTGGTGTATATTATGTAGATTTCGGGATAATATCGCGATAATCTTATAGAATAAATACTAGGGAGTTTACTCATACGATAAAAGCCATATCATTGCTTATTGCATTGATATGGCTTTTTTAGAAATAGTTTACAAACTTTTTGTTTCGTTTGTTTAACGAAACGGCAACCATTGATTGCATTTGCGTCACTATTTATAATTGTAAGATATAAAAAATGGTACAAGTATCCAAATTTTCACAGTAAAATATTTAATAGGCTATTCACTATTGTTATTAACAATTGTAAATAAAAACACCCGCAAATAGCGGGTGTTTTATATGAATTTGGTTTGAAATTAAGAACGTATTTCTTTAATTCTTGCTTTCTTACCAGTAAGACCTCTAAAGTAAAAGATACGAGATCTTCTTACTTTACCTCTCTTATTAATTTCTACTTTTTGTAAAGCTGGCATGTTTACAGGGAAAATACGTTCTACCCCAATAGTACCAGACATTTTTCTAATTGTGAATGTTTCTGAAGATCCAGAACCTCTTCTTTGTATAACAACTCCTCTAAAAAACTGAGTACGTGTTTTTTCACCTTCCTTAATTTCATAATATACGGTAATAGTATCACCCGCTGAGAATTTAGGAAATTCTTTTTTAGTAACAAATTCGTCTTGAACAAATTTTAATAATGCTTCCATTGCTTTGATTTACTGTTAGTTATAAAGCAACATTCACGATTCTCGTCAGAGGTTGATTTAATGGATTGCAAAAGTAATTAATTAATGATAAGTAGCAAGAAGAAAAAGTGCTTTTTTAATATAAATGTGTAATTTATTGAAAATAGGAGGTATCCTTACGCTAGTTCTTATTCTTCTAATAAATCAGGCCTAAGCTTTTCTGTTCGTTCCTGAGCTTGATCTTCTCTCCACTTTTCAATTTTTGGAAAATTACCGCTTAGCAATATTTCAGGAACTTTCATTCCTTTATATTCTGCTGGTCTGGTATATACGGGCGGAGCCAGTAAATTATCTTGAAAAGTATCGGTTAAAGCAGAAGTTTCATTATTCAATACCCCAGGAATTAAACGAATTACCGCATCGCATAATACAGCTGCTCCTAATTCTCCTCCTGATAATACATAATCGCCAATTGATATTTCTCTGGTAATAAAAGCATCACGAACTCTTTGATCTACACCTTTATAATGACCACATAAAATAATAATATTATTTAGGAGTGATATTCCATTGGCGATTTTTTGGTTTAATGTTTCGCCATCCGGAGTCATATATATAATTTCATCATATGTTCTTTCTGCTTTTAAAGCAGAAATACACTTGTCTATGGGCTCGATCATCATAACCATTCCAGCGCCTCCACCAAATTGATAGTCATCTATTTGATTGTAGCTCAGGTTTGTATAATCTCTAAGATTATGCATGTGTACTTCTACAATTCCTTTTTCAATGGATCTTTTAAGTATGCTGGCCTCAAACGGACTTTTAAGAAGTTCTGGTAGTACCGTTATTATATCAATGCGCATCTTTTAATTTTTATACTACGCAAAAGTAGGGAGAGAATTTAGATTTTTCACCTAATTACGTGTAATTATCAACCCGTTTTAAGATGAATTCTTTTCCAACCTTTCTTAATTCGGCTCAGGTTTTTTGTCTTCAAATATTTTTTAAGCAAAATTTGTAATAGGATTACAGTTCTATTAATCAACCGCAATGAGCTTATAGGTGACCGAATTTAACAAAAATAAAAAGGCTAAATTATTTAGCCTTTTTATTTTTGTTAATCTCATCTTGATATTGTCTGCTAATTTTTTGTTCTCTTTCTAATGCTCTTCTACGGTGATCTTCATATTCAACTTCTAACTCTGCTAAATTAGTTTTAGCCTCTTGAGTTAATATATTGCTACTTCTGAATTTATAGATAAAAAACAAGAGCAAGAGTAAGAGTCCAGTGATTAATGTCCATAAAACAACATTGTAAGTTGCTTTGGATACTAAAATACCAAAGAAAGACATGCTATCTTTTTCTTCCGTAACGTTTGATAAATTATTCGTAGTTTCTGAGAGCTTTTCATTGAGAGAATTTATAGTGGTCTCGTTCTCTTGTATGGTAGCTTTTAATTCTACAGTTTTTTTATTTATTAAATTAAGAGTGTCTGCAACATTTTGTCTTAATTTATCTAAACTAGTTACTTTTACCACTTCGTATCGTATTCCTGCAGCCCTGTAATTTCCTGCTTTTTTTGCAAGATATTCAAATTGACCAAGTATAGAACCAGTTTCTAAAGTTGCATCAGCTTCTTGATCATCTTCAGCTTCTTGTGCAAATTGGAAGTTAATAGAAAGTAATGCTAGGGTTATCAGTAGTATTCTAATTTTTTTCATCCAGATAAGTTCTTATTATTAATAATGATTTAGAGAATTGCTAAATTACTTCATTAATGTTAGATAGGAAAAAAAATTAGTAATAAGTAAACCGTCTAACATTAGAAATATACTTTGCAAGTCTAATAACTTGATGTGAGTATCCATATTCGTTGTCATACCAAATATAAAGAACTATATTTTTCCCATCTTCAGAAACAATAGTCGCTTTGCTATCATAAATAGATGGAGCGGACGTACCCACTATGTCTGAAGATACTAATTCATTGTTCAGTGAATATTTTATTTGCTCTACCAAATCACCTTGTAGAGCATACTTTTTCATAATTGTATTTAACCCTTCTTTGGATGTTTGGGCATTCACTTCAAGATTAAGGATGGCTAAAGAGCCATTAGGTACAGGAACTCGAATAGCGTTGGAAGTTAATTTTCCGTTTAAATTAGGTAATGCTTTAGTGACCGCTTTTCCAGCGCCAGTTTCTGTAATGACCATGTTTAAAGTAGCCGCTCTTCCACGGCGATACTTGCTGTGCATGTTATCAACTAAGTTTTGGTCATTTGTAAAAGCATGGATAGTTTCTATATGACCTTTTAGGATACCTAGAGAGTCATCAACTACTTTTAATATTGGTGTAATTGCGTTTGTTGTGCAAGATGCTGCTGAGAATATTTTATATTTTTTAGAATCGAATTCTTTGTGGTTTACTCCGTGAACTATATTTGGAATGCCTTGCCCTGGTGCGGTCAACAATACTTTTGAGGTCCCTTTAGATTGCAAATGCCTCATAAGTGCTTCTTTGTCTCTAAAAGCTCCGGTATTATCAATTACAAGGGCATTTAATATGCCATATACTGTATAGTCTATATCTTCTGGTTTGTCTGCATTTATGATGTGTACTGTTGTCCCATTGATGATGAGCGCTTTATTATAGGTATCTACATCTACAGTACCCTTAAATTCACCATGAATAGAGTCAATGCGTAGTAAACTGGCTCTTTTTTCTAAAACGTCATTGGTAACTGCACCTCTAACGACAATGGCTCTTAAGCGCATTTGATTTCCCTTGCCTGTTTTTGACATTAGTTCGCGCGCCACTAAGCGTCCAATTCTGCCAAAACCATATAAGACAACATCTTTGGGTTTAATCTCCTCGGCCCCTTCAGCCCCTTTTAGTTTATTAAAAACAAATGCTTTTACATCATCTTCATTTTCATTATCTGCATGATATTCATAAGTTAATTTCCCAATATCTAATTTCGAAGGAGGCAGCATCATATCACTTATAGCGCGAAGAATTTCAACAGAATCAAAAATAGAAATTGGTTTTTGAACAAATTCACCTGCGTATTGATGCAGATTTATGATGTCGCTTACATTTTTATCAATTACTTGATTTTTAAACAAAACAACCTCAATTGATCTATCATACCATAAGTCACTTATGATTTTTATAAATTCAGTGGTCGCTTTTCTTCTATCGGCTTGAAAAGCAAGTTCTTTTTCGTAAGATTTAATTTTGTCCATCGATGAAATTAAGTTGTTTTGTTACATTTTTGTGCAAAAATAGTTATTTCAATCGTTTTCGTAACATATATTGGAATAAAAAATGCTCCACAAGGGAGCATCTTTAAATTAAAAAAAATAGTATTATTGGAGGATGATCCGCTCACGTTCTCCTTTTTTATTTAGCATGGTGATACTTGTACTTCTGTATTTAGTGATTTTTCCAAATAATACTTTAGCATCTTTAATATCATTTATTTCTTCATCACCAACAGCAAGTAATACTTTACCATCCAAGCCATAACCTTCATACCTTTCGGAAACGCCAACAATTTTAACGCCTTTCTTGGTCTTGAATTCTTTTCTATCCTGATCATTTAGATTTTTCACTTCAAGATCCATTATAGGAAGTACAATTGTTTGTCTTTCTTTGAGGGTTACAGGTAGTGTTAGTAGTTCACCATTTCGGTCTATACTAACATTTATTTCATCTCCTGGTCGTTTCGTAGACAAATAGCCCGTAAGATCAGGGTATTTATGAATGGCTATTTCATCTAATTTTGTTATTACATCACCAATTTTTAATCCTGCATCAAAAGCACCAGAGTCTTCAGAAATATCATTGATATAAACTCCATCTATATTATTTATACCTTTTTCAATTGCATAAGGTGTATTTAAAGGCACCACTACAATACCTAAAATACCTTTTTGAACATTACCATATTCTAAAATGTCATCAATTACTTTTTTGGCAATATTGCTAGGTACAGCAAAAGAATAGCCTACGTAAGAGCCAGTTTGCGAAGTTATTGCAGTGTTCACACCAATTAAGTCACCATTGGTATTTACCAAGGCACCACCACTATTGCCCGGGTTTACTGCAGCATCAGTTTGAATAAATGATTGATTTGAACCTCCTAATGAACGTGCTTTTGCGCTTACAATTCCGGCAGTAACGGTCGAAGTTAAATTGAATGGATTTCCAACTGCTAATACCCATTCTCCAATTTTTGTATTATCAGAATCGCCGAATGCTAGATAAGGCAGTTTCTGATCGGCATCTATTTTAATTAGGGCGATGTCAGAATTGGGATCAGTACCAATTAATGTAGCTTGATAGGTGGTATTATTATTTAAGGTGACTTGTAGTTGTGATGCCCCATCAATAACATGATTGTTGGTAACGATATAGCCGTCAGGTGAGATGATAACTCCTGAGCCAGCACCTTGTATTTGTGGTGTGGCATCTGGCTTGTAGCCATAAAGAATATCCATAATGCTTTTTGGACCACTATTAATAGTTACATTTTTTACGTGAACAACAGCATTTACTGTCGTTTCTGCGGCAGTGGTAAAATCTACCTCATTAATACCTGCGCCTTTTGCAGAAGTAGGAGTGTAACTTACAGGCGCAAATGGGGTTCCTGTGTTTTCAGTAAAAACATACGAATGTTGCTCAAAAAACATTTTGTAGCCTCCTAAAGTAATTGCTCCCGCAAATACAGAAACCACTAATAAACTTGCAATTTTCTTCATAATCAATTTACATTTTAACTATTGTTATGTAAAATTAACAGTTTTAGATACACAAAGATTGTGTTTAACGTCTTTTTAACTGCTAAAATTCCCTTAATAAAATACTACCTTTGTTATCTAACTTTTTGAAATGAAACTTACATTTTATAAATTTCAAGGTACGGGTAACGATTTTGTAATGATTGATAATCGTCAGGGTATTTTTAGCAAAGATGATACCAAGCTAATTGCTCATCTATGTGATAGACGATTTGGCATAGGTGCTGATGGTCTCATATTGCTTGAGAACGAAAGTGGTGTAGATTTTAAAATGGTATATTACAACTCTGATGGTAATGAAAGTAGCATGTGTGGTAATGGAGGTAGATGCTTAGTCGCTTTTGCTAAATATTTAAATGTAATTGAGGATGTGGCAACTTTTAATGCTGTTGATGGGTTGCATTTTTCCACTATTTCTAGTGGTATCGTGAGTTTGCAAATGAAGGATGTTGATGATGTGAAACAAAAACAAAATTCAATTTTTCTAGATACAGGATCTCCTCATCATGTTCAAATGGTAGATCAGTTAAAAGATTTTGCGGTGAAAACTGAAGGCGCTAGAATACGTTATGGAGTGTATGGAGAAAAAGGAAGTAATATAAATTTTGTTGAACAATCTGAAGATCAATGGTTTGATGTAAGAACCTATGAAAGAGGTGTTGAAGATGAAACATTGTCATGTGGTACGGGTGTTACGGCAGTAGCGATTGCCATGCATAAAATAGGAAAAACAACAAATAATACGGTTAAGATTCATGCGCTAGGGGGGGATTTAGAAGTTAAATTTGATCATTCAGGAAATAAATACACCAATATATTTTTAACAGGACCAGCGAAGTTTGTATTTAAAGGAGAAATAGATGTATAGTTTAAAAGGTGAACATGTTTTTTTAAGAGCTTTAGAGTCTAACGATTTAGATTTTCTATATCAGATAGAGAATAGTACTGATGTATGGGAAATTAGTGGGACTACAACACCATACTCTAGGCAAGTTCTTCAAATGTATTTGGATAATGCTCATAGAGATATTTATGATGTAAAACAATTGCGATTGTGCATATCTACCTTAGATAATAAAGCAATTGGGTTGATTGATTTGTTTGATTTTGATCCTAAAAATCGTAGGGCTGGAATTGGAATTGTCATAGCATCACAACAAAGCAGAAATTTGGGCTATGGTGCCGAAGCTCTTGAATTACTTTGTGGTTATAGTAAGGTAACTTTAGAGTTGCATCAACTATACTGTAATATTTTAGACGATAACAAGCCTAGTATACATCTCTTTGAGAAATTAGGCTTTACTAAGGTTGGGGTGAAAAAGGATTGGATTGCATCTAACGGAAAATTTAAAAACGAAATTCTTTACCAAAAAATATTTAATTAATGTATTTAAAAAAGATTGTTTTAGCCGTTTTAGCTATTGGGTTAATTGTATGTGCTGTTGTTGCCTTTAAGGTTTATAGCGCTTTTTTTACACCAAATACAGTATTTAATAGTAAGGAAGCTTTTATTTTTATTGCTTCTGAGTCGAATTTTGAAGATGTTAAAATTTCATTGAAACCCCTTTTAGATAACATGAATTCTTTTGAGTCCGCAGCTGAAAAAAAAGGGTACGCATCGAATGTAAAAGGCGGTAAGTATGCTATCAAAAAGGGAATGAATAATAATGACATTATCAATACCCTTAGAAGTAAAAATTTACCAGTAAAACTGGCTTTTAATAATCAAGAAACAGTAGCAGATTTAGCCGGAAGAGTTGCTTCACAAATTGAAGCAGATAGTATTTCATTGCTAAATGCATTTAATGATGTAGGTTTTTTAACTGAGAATGGTTTTAATGAAAGCACAAAACTGGCAATGTATATTCCTAACAGTTATGAGTTTTTCTGGAATACATCGGCAGAGAAATTCCGTGATAGAATGTTGAAAGAATATAAAAGGTTTTGGAATGATACTAGGCTTGTGAAAGCGAAGGCATTAAATTTAACACCTATCGAAGTTGCCACATTAGCTTCAGTAGTACATAAAGAAACTGCCAAAGTAGAGGAGCGTCCAAGGGTAGCGGGAGTTTATTTAAACAGATTGAGGGATGGGATTTTATTGCAAGCAGATCCGACTGTTATCTATGCTTTAAAATTGCATTCCGGAGATTTTAATCAGATTATCAAAAGAGTTTTGTATAGAGATCTAGAATTAGATTCTCCTTATAATACCTATAAATATGCAGGTTTGCCTCCTGGACCAATTGCTATGCCCGATATCACAGCTGTAGATGCTGTCTTAAGTCCTGAGAAGCATGATTATTATTATTTTGTAGCAAATGTCGAGAATTTTGGATACCATAAATTTGCTAAAACTTTAGCTCAGCATAACCGAAATAAGGAGCAATACGTCCGATGGATTAACAGTCAAAACATTAATAGATAGGTAGATAAGCGGATTTTAACGTCATTTTATCTAAAATTGGGCTTTTTTGGCAATACGCCAACATTTCACTAAAAAAAACGAACCTATCTTTGCCTTGTTAATTTAAGCTAGCTTTTTTTGCTGTAAGTCTTAAGAAATCTAATGTATGAGAAAGTGGATAAACGCAAGTTTTCCTCTTATTATGATATTTATTTTAGCAAGCTTTGGATTAAAAACAACAAACAAGGTTGTTCCAATGTCTTTAAAAGTAAATGAACCTACTATGGTTTCGTTTCCCCAAAACGAAATTTTTACTGAGTCCCCAATAGTTTTAGCTCCTTATATAGGAAGTTCTTATGTTGGTTTTAAAGAAGCATTAGCTTTTAAAGAATCAAGGGGTAGGTATGGCACAGTAAATACCTTAGGGTATTTAGGAAAGTATCAATTTGGAATTGGTACGCTCGAGTTAGTCGGAGTTTATAATGCCGATTATTTTTTATCAAATCCGAAATTGCAGGAAAAGGCTTTAATGATGAATATAGCTCGCAATAAGTGGATTTTAAGAAGGGATATTGAAAAATATTCAGGAGTACAAATTGCCAATTCTAACATTACAGAATCAGGTATTATTGCAGCAGCGCATTTAGCTGGTCCAGGAAACGTTAAAAAATATCTACGTTCCCTTGGAAGAATTGATGTTAGTGATGCTTATGGGACAACCATTGGGCATTACATTAAATTATTTTCTGGCTATGATATTTCAATGATTGTACCAAAACGTAATGCTAGAATTTAGCACTAATTTTAATTTTACAAAAAAAAACCCTTTCTTCAACGAAAGGGTTTTTTTATGCCTGTATAATAAAAATAGTGGGTCTTTTGTGTAAGTCTAATTTTTCTTTAGACCAATCTTTAATCAATTTAGTTGAAATATATTCTGCAGGTAAAGTGATATCACAGGCAACACATACTTTGGTATAAGGGTTTAGAGTTTTGCAAAGTTCGGCAAATAACTTATCGTTTCTATAAGGTGTTTCTATAAATAATTGAGATTGTCCAGTATCTTTTGATAGTTTTTCTAATTTTTTTATAGCACTTTTTCGTTCACCAGATTCAATGGGTAAGTAACCATTAAAAGCAAAATTTTGACCATTTAAACCACTAGCCATTAAGGCGAGTAAAATTGATGAAGGACCAACTAATGGGACTACTTTAATATTTTTTTCATGAGCAATTCGTACTACATCTGCTCCTGGATCAGCAATACCCGGACATCCAGCTTCTGATATAATTCCCACATCTTTTCCTTCTAAACATGGTTGTAGAAAAGTAGGAATTATTTCAGGCTCTGTAAATTTATTTAATAATTCAATATTCAGCCCAGATTGAGATTTTCCAGAACTTATCTTTTTAATGAATCCACGAGCAGTTTTTTCATTTTCTACAATAAAATAATTGACATTTTCTATTGTTCTTTTTATTGAAATAGGTAGTACTTCTAAAGGTTCGGTATCTCCTAAGGTAGTCGGAATTAAATATAATTTACCTAAGTTTTTATTTTCCATAGAATAATTAATCTTCTTTAAACTTAGTTAATTTATTAGCAAGAATAGTACAAGCACTATCAATTAATTCAAATACATATTCAAAACCATTATCATCATAGTAAGGGTCGGGTACTTCTGATATCGGCTGGCCTGCTGCCTCAAGTAGTAATTTCACCTTGTTTTGCTCCTCTTTATTTGTGGTTAGTGAGAGGATGTTTTTGTAATTGCTATAATCCATTACATAAATAAAATCAAAGGTAGTAAAATCGGCTATCTCAAATTTTCTGCAACACTGCTTTGAAATATCGATGTTATTTTTTTTTGCCACCGCAATAGATCTTTTATCTGGACTATTGCCAATATGGTATCCTCCAGTTCCAGCAGAATCAATACAAAAAGAGTCTTGATTTAATTTGTCTGTTAGAATTCCTTCAGCTAATGGCGATCTACAGATATTTCCGAGACAAACCATTAAAATCTTAGTTTTCATCCGTTGATTTTTAATTGATTTTGGGTATCAAATAGTATATGTAAAGCAGTATTTGGCTTGAGTCCAAATGTATTAGCTAATTTCGTGAAACCTATTTAAGAAAATTTCTTAGAAAGATCATCTATGTATTTACGAAACTGTTTATCTGTTTCTGCTAAATTGTCTACTGTTTTGCAGGCATGTAAAACTGTGGCATGATCTCTTTTTCCTATTTGAGAGCCAATACTAGCTAAAGAAGCTTTTGTGAATTTTTTTGCAAAAAACATCGCTAATTGTCTAGCTTGTACAATATGTCTTTTTCTTGTTTTTGACTGTAATGTCGCAACATCCATTTCAAAGTAATCAGAAACTACTTTTTGAATGTAATCTATAGAAACTTCACGTTTGGTATTCTTAACAAATTTTTCTACTACTTGCTGTGCTAAATCTAAGGTTACTTCTTTTTTATTAAATGATGATTGGGCAATTAAAGATATGATTGCACCCTCAAGTTCTCTAATATTTGTCTTGATATGTTTTGCAACATACTCAATAATATCATCAGGCATTTCTACACCATCACGATATAATTTGTTTTTAAGAATTGAAATTCTAGTTTCGTAATCTGGATTTTGCAATTCAGCGGATAAGCCCCATTTAAATCTAGATAATAATCGCTGTTCAATATCTTGCATGTCAACAGGTGCCTTATCTGATGTTAAGATAACCTGTTTTCCATTTTGATGTAAATGATTAAAAATGTGGAAGAAAACATCTTGTGTTCCCGATTTTCCTGATAGGAATTGAACATCATCAATAATCAAAACATCAATTAATTGGTAGAAATGAATAAAATCGTTTCTTGTATTTTTCTTAACCGATTCAATATATTGTTGTGTAAATTTTTCAGCAGAGATATATAAAACTGTTTTCTCTGGATATTTGTCCTTTATTTCAACACCTATGGCATGTGCTAAATGTGTTTTTCCAAGTCCTACTCCTCCAAAAACAAGTAATGGGTTAAACGATGTTCCTCCGGGTTTATTTGCAACTGCCATACCTGCGGAACGAGCTAATCTATTAGAATCTCCTTCCAGAAAGTTTTCAAAGCTATAGTTCGGATTTAATTGCGATTCTATTTTGATGTTTCTAATTCCAGGAATAATAAAAGGATTTTTTAATTGTGGATTTTTAGATTTAATAGCTACATCTAATTCTTGAGCAGGAACAGTAGATCTATTCGAACTAGGTATTTTTTCGGTAAACGGTTCTCTGTTGCCGTACGTATTCTCCATTTTTATAATGTAAACCAATTTAGCACTTTCGCCAAGTTCTTTTGTTAAAGAAACTTTTAGAAGTTTAACATAATGCTCTTCTAGCCACTCGTAAAAGAATTTACTTGGTACTTGAATGCTTAAAGCATTATCAGATAATTTAACAGGTTTGATTGGTTCGAACCAAGTTTTGAATGCCTGCGGTTGGATATTATCCTTGATAAAAGCCAAACAGTTGTTCCATACGGAAATAGCAGTAACACTCATTTTTTAATCTATTCTTAAATATTGGTTATTAATAAATTGGTTCTCTTGATTGTTCGACAAGTAATATGTGTGTTACTTGCGAGGACAAATATGTGAACAAAAAAAATAAAAAAAAAATCATTAGGTATTGAATTTTCACTTTTTTTTCACCATGTTGCTTAGGCAAAATTGCAAAGCCTCTAAATATATAATTTTTACTTTTAAAATCATGGATATTAACAAAATTTCTTTTCGAGTACGATATGGTGAAACAGATCAAATGGGCGTTGTATATCACGGGAACTACCCGCAATACTTGGAGATAGGAAGAGTTGAGTGGTTGAGAGGTATGGGTATTTCTTACAAAAAACTTGAAGAAAGCGGTATTATTCTGCCAGTTATTTCTTTGAATATAAATTTCAAGAAATCAGCACTTTATGATGATTTAATTACAGTGGAAACAATACTAAAGAAAACACCCTCGGTCAAGATAGAATTTGACTATAAAATTTTCAACGAGAATAATGATGTTTTAATCGAGGCAAATACTGTTCTTGCATTTATTGATAGCAATAAAAACAAGCCAATTAAATGTCCAGATTTCCTTTTAAAAAAGATTGAAGGTTTAAAATGAATAATTAATCCTTCTTAATTTGTTTGATTTTGATGGTATGGAATTCGCTAAACATATTTTTTATCTTATCTATATTCGTTTGTCTAACTGAAATGATAATTTTACAATTCATTGCCATTTGTTGAGAAATGATTTGTAATTGATTTTGTTTTATAATCCGCATCACCTTATCCATGTCTGTATATTCAAAAGATAGTTCAAAATCTTCATAAACTATTTTCTCTATAATATGTGATGCTTCTAGTGCCATTTGTGCTCCTGTTTTATAAGCATTAATTAAGCCACCTACGCCTAATTTTGTGCCTCCAAAAATTCGTACAACTGCTATTAGAATATTGGTTACTTCAAAAGATTGTATTTGCCCATAAATAGGCATTCCTGCCGAATTGTTAGGTTCGCCATCATCATTAGCTCTATAACTAAGGTTTTGTATGCCTAGTTGCCACGCGTAGCAAACATGGTTGGCTGTATGGTGTTTTTTTTTAAGATCTTCAATAATTGGTTTTACTTCATTTTCCGAAGTTATAGGAAATGCATAACCAAAGAATTTGCTTTTTTTCTCTTTGAAAAGAATTTCGTCCGATGATTTGGAGATGGTTCTATAGGTATCTGAAGCCAATTCCATTAAAATAAAGCAACTAAAATAATACTAACCACTGCTAAACCAATCCCAATCCAATTTTTTGTGATTAATTTCTCTTTAAATAATAAAATACCCAAAATAGTAGAAAATAAAACGGTTGCTACATTATTGATGGTAAAAACAGAAGAACTATCGAAATAATCATTTTGAAGGGCTCTTAACAAAAAATACAAAGTAAAGTAATTGAATATGCCAAGTATAATGCCACCGAGAACATTTCTGAAATTTATTTTTAGAGGGACTTTGAAAGATCTTATGAGTATAAAAATAACACCAAATATCCCTGCTGAAGCAAAAACAAGAGCACAGAATAGTGGAAATTCATTTTTAGGCACATAGGTCGTCTGAATATATTTTATAGTGGTATCGACTAAACCAGAACCTATAAATAATAGTAAAGGTAATACTAGAGTGCCAGTCTTTACAGTTACCGTTCTATCTTTTAAAGAAGAAAAATAAACAGCAACTAACGCTAAAATTATCCCAAAAACCTTAATAAGGTTTAAATCTTCTTTATACAGCATAACCCCAGCTAATACAGGAATCACCAATGACATTTTTGAAGAAACAGAAGCTACAGATACCCCAATTTGTTGTGATGTTCTTGCTGTAATATAAAAAACCAAAATAAATAAAAAACCCAAACCTATAGTAGGTAAAAACCATGATTTTTCAGGCAATTCTAAAAATTGGATACTTCCTTTATAGAAAAAGGTGGAGAAAATACTAGCTACAAAATAGTTGGCAATAATAGCAAAAAGAGTTTGTACTTTATAGGTATTATACAACTTAAAGATAACGAAGAGGGAGCTAGAAAATACAATGCACAATAATAAATCTATCATTTTACAATCTTGTTTTTAAATCTATGATATCTTCTTTTCCAACCTGTAGATTCCAACTTTTGATACCTAGTAGGGTAGCAGCATCTGTATTTTCTTTGGTATCATCAATAAAAAAAGTTTCTTCTGGAATAAGTTTGTTTTCTAACAAAACATATTCATATATATTGCAATCGGGTTTTCTAAAGTTAATTTCATGCGACAAGTAAAAGCGCTCAAAACAAAATTTGAATCTATTAAACCTTTCTGTGCCCATAGTTTCAATGACATGATCGATATGGATCTCATTTGTATTACTTAAAAGAAACAAGCGGTATTTGTCTTCTGATGCTAATGCTTCAATAAATTCAAGTCTGTTTTCAGGAAAATCTAATAAAATCGAATTCCAAGCTTTTTTTAATTCAACAGGACTTGCTGTAGGGAAGTGGTTATTTAATTCCAAAATAAATGTACTAGAACTTATTAGACCTTTTTCATATGTTTTTGCAAGGGTATCTAATTCAGTTGTCATTCCTGAATACCCGAATTTTGATAATTCAGTAAAAACTGCTGGTTTATCTAGGTTAATAAAGATATCTCCAAAATCTAAAATGATATTCTTAATCATTAGAATAGGTATTTAATAGGTCTTGTTCAATTTGTATTACAGTATTTAGAGTGCCTACAAATATAGGAGCTTTAATTCCTTTTTTAAATGAGGTACATCCCTTGAAAACTCTAGCTTCATCCCATAAATTAGCATCGATAAAAGATTGTAGGGTTTGTAAGCCACCTTCAATAAATATACTTTGAATATTATGTTGATGTAGCTTTTCGCAAATTTGAAGAGCCAATTTATGTGAGAAATCAATCTGAATATATAGAATACCTTCAATATATTTTGAGCTGTCTTGTACTTCAGTGCATACGATTGTTTTAATACTCTTGTCCATCACATGAAAAGAAGTATTAATTTTTAATTTACGATCCAAAATAATTCGGGTTGGATTTTTACCTTTCCAATGCCTAACATTTAGTTTAGGGTTGTCTTCTAAAACGGTAGTCGTACCAACCAGTATCGCCTGTTCTTCAGAGCGCCATTTATGTACGAGTTGTCTAGAGTATTCATTCGTGATCCAAAAAGGCTGTTTTGTGCTAGCTCTAAGAGTTTTATCAGGTGCTATAAAACCATCCGAAGTTTCAGCCCATTTTAAGATGATATAAGGTCTTTTTTTTTCTTGAAAAGTTAAAAAGCGTTTGTGGTGCTCACGACATTGTTTTTCTAGAACACCCGTCGTAACCTCACAGCCCGCATCTATTAGTTTTTGAACTCCCTTCCCGGCAACTTTTTCGTGTGGATCTAAAATACCTATGATTACCCTAGGGATCTTATGTTTTATAATCAAATCTGCACATGGTGGTGTTTTACCATAATGGGAACAAGGTTCAAGCGTTACGTAAAGAGTAGCGTTTTGTAAGAGTGATTTGTTTTGAACAGTACTAATTGCATTAACCTCAGCATGAGAACCTCCATACGGACTTGTGAAACCTTCTCCTATTATTTTATTGTTATGTACAATTACAGCACCAACCATTGGATTTGGAGCGGTAGTTCCTAATCCGTTTTGGGCAATTTGAATACATCTTAAAATATAAAATTCATGTATCTTCACATCGCAAAAATAGAATATAAAAAAGACATCGTTTTAAAAATTATGCAAAGTGTTATTTTTCGGGAAATTCAAGAAAGAGATAATGAGCAAGTAGCGAAAGTTATTCGTAAAGTATTAGTCGATTTAGGAGTACCTAAAGTTGGGACTGCTTATGCTGATACGGCTTTGGATCATATGTATGAAAATTATAATGTACCAAAAGCAACTTATTTTGTTGCCGTAGAGAATGATATTGTTATAGGGTGTGCTGGAGTTGCTCAATTAGAAAATTACGAGGGTAATGTATGTGAGCTTCAAAAAATGTACTTTTTAGAAGAAGCCAGAGGAAGAGGTATAGGTGCTGAAATGATCAAAATATGTTTGCAAAGAGCAAAGGAATTTGGTTACGAAAAAATGTATTTAGAAACTATGCCTTATATGAAAGCAGCACAAAAATTATATCAAAAAACAGGATTTAATTATATAGATGCCCCGATGGGAGATACAGGCCATTATTCCTGCCCTGTTTGGATGTTGAAAGATATTTAGTCATACTAAGTAAGTTTACTTTATGTATTTAAAAGAGATAAAAACGATATATCATAACGAATTAGATGAATTATATTCAAAAGAAGAAGTAACTAGTTTTTTCTATCTTTTAATTGAGTATTATTTAGGTTTAGAACGCTTTATTTTAGCCATTGAGCCTAATATTATTATAACTAAAGAAGAAGAGAATCCGTTATTTGTAGCTTTGAGTAAATTGAAGTTGGAAATCCCGATTCAACATATAATTGGGAAGACTCATTTTATGGATATGGATTTTACAGTTAATGAAAGTGTACTTATTCCTAGACCAGAAACCGAAGAGTTAATTCGTTGGATATTGGAAGATACAAAAGATCATAATTCCGTAATTAAAATCCTTGATATCGGAACAGGTAGTGGTTGTATTGCAATTTCTTTAGCGAAAGTTATTAAAAATGCCAAAATTTTTGCATTAGATGTTTCTGATAAAGCACTAGAAGTAGCAAAGCAGAATGCTATTAATCATAAAGTGGACATCGAATTTATACACGACAGTATTTTTGAAATAGAAAAGCTGCAACATAAATTTGATGTTATTGTTTCGAACCCGCCATATGTTAGAGAATTAGAGAAAGCAGAAATGAAAGGTAATGTACTAAAACACGAACCTGAGTTGGCATTGTTTGTCTCTGATGTAAACCCATTAGTTTTTTATAGAAGAATTACTGAATTCGCTAAAAAGAATTTGATCTCTGGTGGAGCATTGTATTTTGAAATCAATCAATATTTAGGAAAAGAAACAAAACTTCTTTTAGAAGAACATAATTTTTCAGATATTGAACTTCGTCAAGATATGTTCGGGAATGACAGAATGCTGAAAGGAATTAAGAAAAAAAATAACCTATCTTTTTAATGAACATCAAAGAAAAAATAGACGCCTTAAGAACCTCACTTAGGGAGCACAATTATAATTATTACGTTTTAGATACCCCTATAATATCTGATTATGAATTTGATATGCAGCTAAAAGAGTTGCAAGAATTAGAAGCATTACACCCTGAGTTATATGACGCAACCTCACCATCTTTGAGAGTTGGTGGTATGGTGACCAAAAATTTTGAGACTATAGCCCATGAAAGGCGGATGTATTCTTTAGAGAATAGTTATTCTAAAGCGGATTTGGAAGATTGGGAAAAGCGTATCCAAAAAGGGCTAGGTGATGTGCCAGTTGAATTCACCTGTGAGTTAAAGTATGACGGCGCATCGATAAGCATCACTTTTGAAAATGGAAAATTAGTAAGAGCATTAACTCGTGGCGATGGTTTTCAAGGGGATGATGTAACAACAAATATAAAAACAATAAAATCTATTCCTTTACAATTAAAAGGTGATTACCCAAAGAAATTTGATATTCGTGGTGAAATAGTACTGCCTTTTGAAGGTTTTGCTAAAATGAATGCCGAACGAATAGAAAATGGGGAAGATCCTTATATGAATCCGCGAAACACGGCTTCAGGTAGTTTAAAACTTCAAGATAGTGCTCTTGTTGCGCAAAGGCCTTTGGAATGTTTATTATATGGTATTGTAGGGGAGCATACGGGAATCGAATCACAGTTTCAAATGTTAGAGAAGGCTAGAGAATGGGGGTTTAAAGTGCCTACTATTGCTAAACTTTGCACCTCAACAGAGGAAGTAATGGCATTTGTGGATTATTGGGATGTTCATCGACATGAATTACCATACGAAACTGACGGGGTTGTAATTAAAGTAAATAATATGCAGCACCAAGAAGAACTAGGTTATACTTCTAAGTCGCCACGTTGGGCAATGGCTTATAAGTTCAAAGCGGAACAGGTATCGACTGTTTTAAATGAGATCACGTACCAAGTTGGTCGTACAGGGGCTATTACACCAGTTGCGAATTTAGAACCTGTATTATTGGCAGGAACAACAGTAAAAAGAGCTTCTTTGCATAATGCTGATCAGATAGCAAAATTTGATATTCGTGAGGGTGATACTGTTTTTGTGGAAAAAGGAGGAGAAATCATACCAAAAATTGTTGGCGTAGATTTTACAAAGCGTCCGATACATTCAGAACCTACAAAATATATTGAGCATTGCCCAGAATGCAATACCCTACTGGAACGTACGGAAGGTGATGCTAAACATTTCTGTCCTAATTACTACGGATGTCCACCGCAAATTACAGGAAGAATTCAGCACTATATTTCCCGTAAAGCCATGGATATTGAGGGTCTAGGAGGAGAAACAGTCGAGCTACTCTTTAAAGAGGGACTTATTACTAATTATGCTGATTTATACACCTTAACCAAAGAGCAGGTAATGCCTTTGGAACGAATGGCGGAGAAATCAGCAGAGAATCTAGTTAATGGTGTAGCAGTATCCCTTACGATTCCTTTTGAGCGGGTATTGTTTGCCCTGGGGATTCGATTTGTAGGTGAAACCGTAGCCAAGAAATTAGCAAAAGCGTATAAGAGTATAGATGCCTTAATGTTGGCGTCGGTAGAAGAATTAATTACTGTTGATGAAATAGGGGATCGGATTGCGCATAGTGTGGTAGAATTTTTTCAAAATGAAACGAACAAAAAGATTATTGAACGACTTAAAAGTTACGGAGTACAATTTGAATTATCTGCAGACAAATTAGAAAATCAGACAGAATTGTTAAAAGGACAAACTTTTGTAGTTTCTGGTGTTTTTGAAAAAGTAAGTCGAGATGAATTAAAGAAATTAATTGAAGATAATGGAGGGAAAGTTGGATCTTCTGTATCTTCTAAGACCAGTTATTTAGTTGCAGGAGATAAAATGGGGCCGAGTAAACGAACCAAAGCTGAGAATTTAGGAGTAGCCATTATTTCGGAGGATGAATTTCTGGTTATGGTATCTTAAATCTAAAAAAAATAATATTTAATAGTCAGCCTAATGTATAGGCTGACTATTAATATAAATTTCAACACCTATTTAAAGTGGCTTTCGACCTGAAATAATATTGTAGAGTATTACAATTACCGCAATAACAATTAGAATATGAATTAAGCTATTAGTTCCTAATCCAGGTACTATGCCTAACATTCCTAAAAGCCACACGACGATACAAATAACAGCGACTAACCAAAGAAGACTTCTCATGATATATTGTTTTTAAGTTATAAGACCAAAGTAGTATCTATGTTTCATTAATGATGTCTTTAAAAGTTAAATTAATAACTCAATTCATTTTTAAATTAAAATTTATGCTTGGTTAACAATCAATTGAGGTTGCATTTGTTATTAATTTATATTTAATGTTAAAAAAGTATATATCTTATTTAATTTTACAATTCATAAAACATTTTTGTTATGAATCAAATAATAACTTTCGGAGAAGTGCTTATGCGATTGTCTCCTCAAGGAAATAAAAAGTTTATTCAATCCAATACTTTAGAGTTTTATTTTGGTGGTACTGAAATTAACGTAGGAATTTCTATTGCTAATTTTGGTGGTAGTGTTAAGCATATTAGTTGTATTTCTAATGATTTTATTGGAGATACTGCAATGTCTTATCTTAATAAATTTGATGTAGATACTTCATCAATTGTACGTTCTAATAGACCCTTAGGGGTTTATTTCTTAGAGGTAGGAGCAGTCATGCGACCAAGTTCTATTTCGTATAATAGATCCCATTCTTCGTTTTCAGAAATACAAGCGTCTATGGTGAATTGGGAAGATGCGTTAACCAATGCATCTTGGTTTCATTGGACAGGAATAACACCTGCATTATGCCATGGTGGTTATGAGACTTTGCGAGAAGGTTTACAGTTAGCTCGTGAAAAAGGAATTACAATTACAGCGGATCCAACGTATAGAAGCGGATTATGGAAATATGGCAAGGAACCAAAAGCAACACTGTCCGAATTATTGGAATATTCTACCATTTTTATTGGAGGGATAAATGAAATAAATGAAGTTTTGAATACTACATTTTCTTATTCAAATGAAGATTTTATAGAAGCGAGCAAACAATTAATGCAAAAATTTCCATCTATTGAAAAAGTATTTGATAAAATAAGAACTTCAGTTAATTCATCCTGGCATAAAATACGAGCCAGAATGTGGAATGGAAAAGAATTTAGAGAAACCCAAGATTTAGACATTACACATATCGTTGACCGAATTGGAACTGGAGATGCCTTTGCTGCGGGACTTATTTATGGATTACAACAATTTGACGATATGATGGCTATGGAGTTTGCTAGTGCAGCTTGTGCATTAAAACATACTTATGAAGGTGATGTTAATTTTGCTACGGTTAAAGAGGTTATGGGTATTCTTGAGGGGAATACTACGGGTAGGTTTAATAGGTAGGTTTAGTTCCAATAAGCAACTAATAAGAGAAGAATTCTATTCAGTCATTTATGGTAATTGTATTTTGCAATACGTTATCTAAATAAGAATAAACAATTAATCTTCTTGAAATAAGATAGCCATAGAAATGGCTGGGATTTTGACCTTTTTTTTGATTGTAGTCATGCCTTTTAAATCAAAAACATCTGCTAAAACGGCTACTTTCCATTTTCCTTTTAGTCGATACTTTATTGCTTTTGCTTTGGCATTATAGATGACCATGATATTTTTCCATGCATCTCCATTGGCATAATTTGTAATGTTATAACCAACAACTCCTTTTTTTGATTTTTTAAACTTCAGATGGGTGCTGACATCAGCAGTGGAAGTCATTCGAAATGCAGGATGCGATTTTCTTAGGGCTATTAAATTCTTATAATAATTAACTACTTCAATATGATCATTTTTCCAATTCCAATTAATTTGATTGATACTATCAGGGAGATTATATGAATTATGTTCTTCCTTTTTAGTCCTTAACATTTCTGCTCCAGCGTGGATGAAAGCAACCCCTTGAGAGGTCAAAACAATGCCATTCGCTAATTTATCCATTGCAATAATTTCTTTTTTGCTAGCATCCCTTCTAGAGACTGTTAATTTATCAAATAGTGTGTGATTGTCATGGCATGATACGTATGATATGGCTTGCCAAGGTTCTTTACTCCATGGAGCATCTGAATAATTGACTTTTTTATAATTAATTTGTGGGTGCTGAATAGCTCCTACAATACCAAATTTTATAGATTCTTCTTTGTTTTTTGCACCACTTACAAATCCAGTACTCGTATTCTCAAAAACAGACCCTTTAATACCATCTCTTATATCATCGCTAAATGCTGAAATTAATGGTATTTCTTGCATGGATTTTTTTAAGGCTCTTTGTTTTATGGGTAAAGGAGAATCCCCTGCTGTCCAGCCTTCTCCATAGATGATAATATGTGGATTTATAGTTTTTAATTTTTCGGATATTAAATTCATGGTTTCTATATCATGAATTCCCATTAAATCAAATCTAAAGCCATCTAAATGGTATTCTTTTGCCCAATAAGCGACAGATTCCACAATAAATTTTCGCATCATTTTTCGTTCAGAAGCAGTTTCATTACCACATGCTGCTGCATCAGATAAGTTGCCATTTTCCCAATGACGATAATAATAACCAGGATTTTCAAGGTTGAAATTGGAGTTTTCAGTTCTTCCGGTGTGATTATACACAACATCTAATATAATCCCAATACCATTGTCATGAAACGTTTTTATCATTTGCTTAAATTCTTTAATGCGAACTTCAGCATGATAAGGATCAGATGAAAAAGAACCTTCTGGAACATTGTAATTTTGAGGATCATAACCCCAGTTAAATTGTGCACTATCTAATTTAGTTTCATCAATGGAGTAATGATCATAGGTAGGTAGTAAATGTACATGGGTGATACCAAGTTCTTTTAAATGATCTATGCCTGTAGCACGATCATGAGGTCCAGTGGTTCCATTCTCAACTAAACCTAAGTATTTACCGGGCATTGTAGATCCAGATTGTGGGTGTATAGTCATATCGCGAATGTGCAATTCATAAATTATTGCTTCATTAGCGTATTTTAATTTGGGGCCTTTATCAAAAGACCAATCTTCAGGATTGGTGCTATTAAGATCTAAAACCATTGCTCTTTTACCATTTACACCAACAGCTTGGGCGTAAATACCTGGAGTTTCCTCGAGCCATACACCATTCATCATTATTTGGTACGTATAATACTTGCCATTTAAATCTCCTTGAATTTTTTTAAGCCATACACCATCGTCATCTTTTTGTAATGAATAAATGTATATAGGCACTCCTTCCATTCCTTTTTCATATAAATTTAAGTGTACTTTTTCAGCCTTAGGAGACCAGACTTTAAATTGCGTAGCTTCTTTATTATAATTTAACCATAGATCTGTTTTGGTGGGTGATGGATAAGTATCGAAATTGATATGATTATGCTGTGATAAGGAGGTATTTATAAAAAAGAGGGATGACATAAGGCTTATAAAGAATTTCATTAATAATATGTTATTTAGCACTACTTTTTTATGAGCAAAGATATTTTGAATGTATTAATTGTCAATTTTGAGTTTCAAGATAGCTATTATTTGCTTTTATGAGCTATTAAATATTTTGAAATTGAATCCTAGTAATTAATACAATTATTGCATTTTTGCAGTTCATCATTATAAATAGTATAAATGGATTATTTTTTGATCATTGCGATACTCGTGTTTCTTTCAGCCTTATTTGGATATATTAATGTACGATTTATTAAACTACCTAATACGATTGGGTTAATGGTCATTACCATACTATTCACCTTAGGTGTTTTTGCCTTAAGCTATTTTGATGACACCCTATTAAATGCAGAGCGCTATATTATTTCGCAAATAGATTTCAAATCTGTTTTATTAGATGTTATGTTAAGTTTTTTGCTATTTGCAGGTGCTTTACATACCAATTTTGAACAGTTAAAAGTACAGCGGTGGCCCATTTTTGTTTTTTCAACATTGGGAGTTCTTGTATCCACATTCTTGGTTGGAACTATGATGTTTTATATTTTACAACTATTTGGTTTAGAGGTTTTATATGTGCATTGTTTGTTATTCGGCGCCTTAATATCACCAACCGATCCAATTGCTGTTTTAGGTATTTTAAAGAAAGCAGGGGTGCCAAAAAAGTTAGAAACAAAAATTGTTGGAGAATCACTTTTTAATGATGGGGTAGGAGTAGTCGTGTTTTTAACTATTTATCAATTTGCAAGTCCGAGTATAGAAAGTGTTACAGCTATAGATGTGGTAAAGCTTTTTGGTGTTGAGGTAATTGGAGGCATACTTTTAGGTTTATTTTTAGGATGGATTACCTACCGTTTATTAAAATCTATTGATGATTATGATATTGAGGTTATAATTACACTGGCAACGGTTATGGTTGGTACTGTAATTGCACAGAAATTTCATTTGTCAGCGCCTTTAGCAATGGTTACAGCTGGATTGGTTGTGGGGAATGATACCCTTCGAGATAGTTCTATGTCGGCGGTGACAGAAACCTATGTGGATAAATTTTGGGAATTGATAGATATTCTTTTAAATACACTATTATTTGTTTTAATAGGAATGGAGATGTTGGTGCTTACTTTTAATGTGAATTATATTTTAGCTGGTTTATTCGCTATTCCAATCATTTTGCTATGCAGGTACTTATCATTATTGATGCCTATTAATTTCTTTAAGAAAAAACTTGATTTTGTGCCGAATACTAATTTGATTATGACTTGGGGAGGTTTGCGTGGCGGTATTTCAATTGCATTGGCTTTGGGACTTTCGGATGCTATGAATCGAGATTTATTTCTAGTAATTACTTATGTTGTTGTTGTATTTTCAATTATAGTGCAAGGTTTAACTGTTGGTAAGTTAGTTAAGAAATTAGCATGAAAAAACTAAAAAATTATTTAGAATTTCAAGAATCATTACAAAATGATAAACCTGATGTAGAATGGCAGGACGGTTTAAAAGCACTATGGTATGATGCCAAAGGGGATTGGGAAGCATCCCATAATATCGCTCAGGATTTACACACACAATTAGGGAGCTTAATTCATGCATACTTACATAGGAAAGAGGGAGATGAATTTAATGCTGGATACTGGTATAGACAATCCAATAGCTCATTTCCGAAAATTAGTTTGGAGGATGAGTTACAAAAAATAGTAGAATCAATTTTATAAAAAAAAATCCCGTTCGAACCGAACGGGATTTATACTTGTTAGCGAATATGCTTATTTGGTATTTGGAGCAATAAATTTATAGACCATTCCGGCTAAGAGTGCACCTACTATTGGCGCAACCCAAAATAACCACAACTGTCCCATTGCTTCTGCACCCACAAATAGTGCTTGTGCAGTACTTCTTGCAGGGTTAACAGATGTATTGGTTACTGGAATACTTATTAAGTGAATTAATGTTAAAGCCAATCCAATTGCCATTCCTCCAAATCCTGGAGCCGCATTTTTATGCGTAGCACCAAGAATAACTATTAAGAACATAAAAGTCATTACGATTTCGGTAACTAAGGCAGCGGTCATATTAAATGTATGACCATATTGTTCTACACCATAAAAGTTAGTAGCAAAATCACCAGCTTGTGAATATCCTGCAAAACCAGCTTGGTTGCTTACTATTAGGTATAATATTGTAGCACCGGTAATACCACCAAGTACTTGAGAAATAATATAGGGTATTAAGTCTTTGGCTTCAAAACGACCTCCCATCCAAAGTCCAATTGACACTGCAGGGTTAAAATGTCCTCCAGAAATATGACCTAATGCATAGGCTCCCGTTAATACAGTAAGACCAAATGCAAGGGAAACTCCAACCAGTCCAATACCAATGTCAGGTATTCCGGCTGCTAATACGGCACTTCCACAACCTCCTAGTACTAACCAAAAGGTGCCAATAAATTCTGCAATTAATTTCTTCATAATTTTAATGTTTAGTGATTATTTATATTTATGTTAATGGTTTTTAACTTTTGAAAGATAAATAAAAAGAAAACAACTTATGAAAACAGGACTATTTTAAACAAAAAAATCCCGTTCGAAACCGAACGGGATTTTTGTAAAACTTAGAAAGTATATATTAAAGTACTTTTACATTTACTGCATTTAAACCTTTTTTACCTTCTTCTAGATCGAATTCAACGTCATCACCTTCGCGAATTTCATCGATTAATCCAGAGATGTGTACAAAGTGATCTTTGTCTACTCCTTCTTCAGTGATAAAACCAAAACCTTTAGTGTCATTGAAGAATTTTACTGTTCCTTTACTCATGTTAAAAAATTAATTATTAATACTTTATAAAAGACAAAGATGGTGCCAAATATTTAGAATAACACTATTATGATAACTTTTATTTGTAAAATAGTGATTTTAAGCGGAATACTTGCCTTAATCTATTCGTATGATTAGTAGATTACTATTAATAATCTGAATATAGCGTTGGGTATAAAAAGGTTATATCAATATGAGAAACGTTATTTTGATATTCAGGTTTTATTTTTAATACACTCCATTCAGGTGAATCACCAAATTGTTTCCAATGTGCATCTCTATGCTCGTGATTTTCAAAAGTAGTCATGTACATTAGATTTGGCATAGCTGCTCCAGATAGTACTTCTCCATAAAATACAGCATTAAAGTTTAATTTATCAAAGAGTTTTACTTCTCCTCCGCTATTAAACATATCAACCTTATTTCTGTATAAATTCTCGGTGGCAGATTCATAGCTTCTTAATTCATACACTCGGTCTTCTCTAGGTCCTTTTAACTTGGTTGGAGCCAAATTTGGATGATCTTCAAACGCTTTTAATAGGGTAGATGCTATTCTTGTATAGAGAGGTTTATCATGTGATGCTTTTAAATAAGAGCTGCCATCTTTTAAGTAAATTTTGTCTTTTGATAAAGAAGAATCTAAAGATTCGAATTGGGCCAATGTACTAAAAGGAATTAAAATATAGGTTTTTTTTATACCGCTAGAATCGACATCTCGGGGTTTAAAAACTCCAACATTTGATATGTTAACTCTTTTTAAAGCAGGTAGGTAAGCAGTTTCTAAAAAAATGTCTGTTGCTTTCTGCTGTGACTCTGTTTCAAACGAATATACTTTAAGTTGATAGAACTCTCGCTGCTGAGCTAAAATAGTTGACGAGCATAAAATCAAAATAATAATAGTTATATTTTTTATCATAATTGGATTTTTAAAATTGTTTATTTTTATAGTTTTTTTTTGAAGCACACACTGTTGTCAACACCTTTATATTGACCGTAATTAGGAATAATTTCATAGTTGTTTTTAGTATACAAGGCGATGGCATCTGGTTGTCGAATACCTGTTTCAAGAATACCTGTTTTATAATTTAACGCGGATGCCCAAACTTCTAATTCCTTAAGAATTTTAGAACCTATTCCCTTTCCTTGAAATTCAGGTAACACAAACATTCTTTTTATTTCAACAGTAGTTGAATCAATTGGCTTAAAAGCACCACAGCCAACTGGTTGCTTGAGATTATAAACAAGAATAACCTGTTGAAGTCCTTCTATACCATTAAACTGATGATAGAAATCATGTTCATCTCCATCTTTTACACTTAAATCAGCATCTAAAGCTTTAACCAAAAGCTTAAAATCATCATTTTGATAATTTGTTTTTATAAATGTAATCATTAACAAAAAATTATACAGCAATACTTACACCATCGGCGGTAATATTGTCATTATGGTCAAAATAAAAATCGATTCTTCCTAAATTAATTCCAAAGCAACCTACTTGATTGACCAAAATATCATTTTGAACGCTATTTTTAATAATAGTTGGTTTTTCTAAGAAGGTGTGTGTATGACCACCAATAATTAAATTGGTATATTTTGTTTTGGAGGCCAATTTAAGATCATCTGGTTTATCTGAAGTGTATTGATAACCTAAATGTGAAAGGCATATAATTAAATCACATTTTTCATCTTCTTTAAGCTTTTTTTCTATGTCTTGTGCAATTTCAAAAGGATTTAAATAGGTAGTTTCTTTAAATAATTTTTTGGTAACTAATCCCTCTAACTCAATACCTAATCCATAAACCCCAATTTTAATATCATCAATAGTATAAATGTCATAAGGTTTGGTATAGCCATTCATGATGGTATTTTTGAAATCATAATTTGCGGAAAGTAATTGAAATTTAGCATGAGGTAATTGTGCAAAAAGACCTTCAATACCATTGTCAAAATCATGATTGCCTATTGTTGCCGCATTATAGTTAAGCATGCTCATTAATTTAAATTCCAATTCGCCACCATAAAAATTAAAGTAGGGAGTGCCTTGGAAAATATCACCTGCATCAAATAAAAGTGTACTAGGGTTTTCTTTTCGTATTTGATCTACTAAGGTTGCTCTTCTTGCTAATCCGCCTAAATTTGGAAATTCAGAATGAGAGGTAGGAAAAGGATCAATATGGCTATGAACATCATTGGTGTGAAGAACAGTAATTTTCTTTTTAGTTTTAAGTAAACAAGAATTTAAGGATAATCCACCTAGACCAACAAAAGCGGATGTAGCCGTTGTGTTTGAAATAAATTTTCTTCTATTCATCTTTTAATAATCTAATTTAATAAATCGGTCATCTATTAGCGGAGCAAGGGTATCTTTCTTCGTAAAATAATCTATCATGATATTCCTGATTAGATAATCGGTCTCAGTAAATGAAAGCTTCTCTTTGAAAAAAATCATATTATCACCGCCGTTTACCAAATAGTTTGATGTAGCTACATAGTATATTTTGTTTTCATCAAAAGGTTTGCCTTGAATATTTACAGCCTTTAAGCTATCATTTTTATCTATAATTATTTGAATACCAGCGATGGGATGAGGTTTTTTTGAATTGATAAGGTAGGTGACCATTTCTCTTATTGTTTTTCCTTTCAGACCAACCACAACTACACTATTTTCAAAAGGCATTACTTCATAAGCAGTTCTTGCGGAAACATTACCTTTTGAAATAATACTCCGTATGCCACCATGATTCAAAAGAACAAAGTCTAAATTATTTTTTGTTCTTGATTTAAATATGGGTCCAGCAAGTTCCAACACAGCATCAGCCATAAGGTTTCCTGCTGTGGTATTGAATTCTCCGTCTGTTTTTGTTATCGGTGCTGTTGCGTAAGCCAAGGTGCTATCTAGCACTTCATCTATTCTTTTTCGATACGGAGTAATGAAGTTTTTAATGGTTTCATTTTCTGTAATAGAATCTGTAAGCGGAATTTGTTTTCCGATAATTTTAACTAAGCTCGGTTTGTCTTGTTTGCAGGCAACTAAAAACGTTAATGTTATAAATATAACAAAGTGTTTAATTTTTAAAATCATTTTAGTATTTATCTTCGTGTAACAATTGCTGTTAATATTATTTACATTTGTATAAATGTAAAAATACATGTTTTTAAAAGCTTTAAAACAAAAATTAAAACATAAATCAGGACGTAAATACGTAAAACAATTGTTACAGAGTCCATTAGAGGGTTCAAGGCAGGTTAAAGGTATTAAGTCTATTGGGTGTATTGTAGATTTAGACAAGTTTGGAGACACCAATTTGTTTTATCAATTCGTTGAAGAATTTTCGCTCAGGCCTAATTCTGTAAAAATAATTGGCTATAAAAATTTTTATGATAAAAATTCGCCTTATTCAACTCCAGTTTTTTCGGATAAGGATTTAGGATGGAAAGGAAATATAGAAAACGGTTACGCTCTAGAGTTTATGAATCGGGAATATGATCTACTGATTAATTACTATACAGATGATCATCTTTTATTAAAATTAATGACATTAAAATCTAAAGCAAGAATACGAGTTGGTTTTGTTGAGGTAGATAAAAATTTAAACGATTTAATATTGAATACCCCAGTAGAAGATTTTGGATTATTCAAAGAAGAATTAAAAAAGTACCTTAAGATTCTTAAGGAAATTGAATAAATATGGAACATTTACACGGAACAGGAGTAGCACTTATTACTCCATTTAATGAGGATTTTTCGGTTGATGTGGCTGCTTTGCAACGTGTTGTAGAGCATAGCATCACTGGAGGTGTTGATTATTTAGTAGTGTTAGGTACTACCGCGGAGACTGCAACGCTAACAGCAGCAGAGAAAGAAATTGTCATTAAAACTGTTGTGAGCACAAATGCAGGTAGGTTGCCACTGGTGCTAGGTGTTGGAGGTAATAATACAATGTTAGTTGTTGAAGAGCTTAAAACAATTAATCTTTCAGAGTTTGTAGCGGTATTATCTGTTTCTCCTTATTACAATAGACCTACTCAGGAAGGTATTTACCAACATTTTAAAGCTATTTCAAAAGCTACTACTAAACCAATTATAATTTATAATGTACCGGGAAGAACAGGTAGTAATATGACTGCGGCAACAACAGTTCGCCTAGCGCAAGATTTTAATAATATTGTTGCTATTAAAGAGGCATGCGGCGATATGAACCAGATAACTGAAATATTAAAGGATAAACCTTCTGACTTTTTATTAATTTCTGGCGATGATATCACGGCCTTGCCAACAGTTTTAGCTGGCGGAGTAGGTGTTATTTCTGTAATTGGTCAAGGATTGCCTGAAGAATTCTCAAAAATGATTAAACTTGGAATGACTAAAAATATAGGTGAAGCCTATGAAATTCATCATAGTTTAGAAGAAGGTATGAATTTAATTTTTGAAGAAGGAAACCCTGCTGGAATCAAATGTATTTTTGAAACTTTACATATATCTAAAGCCATTGTTCGCTTACCATTGGTAGAAGCAAGTGCAACATTAAAATCGAAAATCAATCGTTTTGTAAATTCATTAAGTCAAGTTTCCGCGTAATTAAATTACATTCTTTGATTTTAGTAACGTTAAAAGTTCGCCAAAAGCATTTGTAAAAGCAGATGCACTAGTTATTTTAGCATTGAAAATATGTTTTTTAAATCCATTAAGAATCCTTAATTTTGCAAAATGTTTAGAAAAATGCGACCTTTTTTTAGTCTACTTATATTAACACTTGTTTTAACTTCATGTAGTGAATACCAAAAGGTGCTCAAAAATGAAGATATTAAGGCAAAGTATGATATGGCAGAAGCTTATTATGCAGCTGAAGATTTTAAACGGGCAAATAGATTGTTTGAGCAAATAGCTCCTAAATATATTGGAAAACCACAAGGAGAGCGCGTTATGTTCTTTTTGTCTAATTCCTATTACCAAGTAAAAGATTACAATACAGCAGGATATCAATTTGAGCGTTTTTTGAAATCATATCCTAAGAGTGATAAAGCGCAAGAAGCAGGTTTTTTAGGGGCTAAAAGTTATTATATGCTTTCTCCAAAATATTCTTTAGATCAAACAGATACTGATAAAGCACTTCAGAAGCTTCAAAGCTTTATTAATACATTCTCAGATTCTGAGTTTATGCCAGAGGCCAATATCATGGCTAAAAATTTGACACAGAAAAAAGAACTTAAAGCATTAGAGGTAGGTAAGCAATTTACAAAGTTAGGCGAATTTTATACGCTAGATTATTCTATTTCTGCTGCTGCTGCATTAGATAACTTTGTTTTAGATCATCCTGGATCTATTTATAAAGAAGACGCACTATTTTATAAGATGAAAGCGTTAACTAATTTGGCATTAAATAGTACTGAAGCTAAAAAGAGACAGCGATTAGCAGATGCAAAAACAGCATATACGGTGCTTAAAAAGAATTTTCCACAAACGCAATTTGAAAAGAAAGCGAATGATTTAATGGAGAAAATAGAAAAAGAATTACAAAATTATTCCAAATAAAAACTATTTTCATTATGAATATGAACGATTTAAAAAATTCAAAGGCTCCTGTTTCTACAGTAACTATCAATAAAAATGAATTTGATGCTCCTACTGGAAACATTTATGAAGCTATTTCAATAGCAGCTAAAAGAGCAGTTCAAATTAACTCTGAAATTAAAAAAGAGTTATTAGAGAAATTAGAAGAGTTTGCTACTTACAGCGATAGCTTAGAAGAGGTTTTCGAAAATAAAGAGCAAATAGAAGTTTCTAAATTCTATGAAAAACTACCAAAGCCACATGCTATAGCGGTAAATGAGTGGTTAGAAGATAAAATATACCATAGAAATACAGCGAAAGATCTAGAATAACATGTTGAGCGGAAAAAATATCCTATTAGGAATCACAGGGGGTATTGCCGCTTATAAAACAACATTTTTAGTTCGCTTACTTATTAAAGCTGGCGCTAATGTCAAAGTTATTTTGACAGATAGCGCCAGCTCTTTTGTTTCGCCGCTTACCTTAGCTACCTTATCTAAGAATCCAGTACTTTCTTCCTTTATTAATAAAGAAGATGGTAGTGTTTCGTGGAATAATCATGTAGAACTAGGTCTTTGGGCAGATTTAATGCTCATTGCTCCTGCTACAGCAAATACCATGTCTAAAATGGCTAATGGTACTTGCGACAGCCTATTGCTAGCTTCATATTTATCAGCTAAATGCCCTGTTTTATTTGCTCCTGCAATGGACTTAGATATGTACAAACATCCCTCTACTTTAGCATCTTTTGAAAAATTAGCATCATTTGGCAATATCATGATTCCAGCAACTTCGGGAGAGTTGGCCAGTGGTTTACATGGCCAAGGTCGTATGGCAGAGCCTGAGGAAATCGTCAACTTTATTAAGAAATATCTATTAGAGGGATTACCATTACAGGGTAAAAAAGTATTGGTTACAGCAGGGCCTACCTACGAAGCTATAGATCCAGTTCGTTTTATTGGAAATCATTCTTCAGGTTTAATGGGTTTTGAATTGGCTAAAGTAGCTGCAAGTATGGGTGCTGAGGTTATTTTAATAACTGGACCGTCACATTTGAATATTGAGCATGATTTGGTGAAACTCATTAGAATAGTTTCAGCAGAAGAAATGTATACTGCTGTTCACGAATATTATGCAACTATAGATATCGCTATTGCAGCAGCAGCAGTTGCAGATTACAGACCTAAAATTGTTGCAGAACAAAAGATTAAAAAGAATACCGAAGATTTCTCAATCGATTTGATAAAGAATAAAGATATTCTGTTGTCGATGGGGAACCTAAAAAAGCATCAATTTATTGTAGGTTTTGCGTTGGAAACCGAAAATGAAGTAGAAAATGCAATTGGAAAATTGAAAAAGAAGAATTTGGATGCTATTGTTCTTAATTCTTTAAACGATACTGGTGCTGGTTTTGGTAAGAAGACCAATAAAATTTCATTTATAGATAAGAATTCAACGATAAAAACGTTTGAATTAAAAACTAAGGCATTAGTTGCTTTGGATATCATGAATGAGATAATAAAAAGAATACATGCGTAAGTGTCTTTTAATGCTATCAGTGCTCATTTTGCCTTTTTGTGTAAGCGCACAAGAGCTCAATGCTATTGTTACGGTGAATTCAGATCAGGTAGGACAAACTAATCAGCAGATTTTTAAAACTTTAGAACGTTCTTTGAATGATTTTGTGAATAAAACAAAATGGACAAATAGAACCTATAAAGAGGTTGAGAAACTAAGCACTCGAATGTTTATTACCGTTACTGAATATCAAAATAATAGATTTAAAGCTAGTATTCAATTACAATCATCTCGACCCGTTTTTAATACCTCATACGAAAGCCCCGTTTTTAATTATAAAGACAACCAGTTTAATTTTGAGTATACAGAATTTCAACCACTCGTATTCAACGAGAATGTTTTTGATTCTAACTTAGTAAGCGTTGTGGCGTATTATGTATATGTAATGCTAGGTCTAGATGCCGATACTTTTGAATTAGATGGAGGAACAGATTTTTATAGAAAAGCGCAAAATATAGTAACTCAAGCTCAAGGGAGTAGTTCATCTGGCTGGAGTCAAGATACTAGTGAGCGAACACGATTTGAATTAATCGATAATTTACTTTCAAATACTTTTAAAGAATACCGAGTAGCCATGTATAACTACCATAGAAAAGGGTTAGATATACTTGCTGATAATAATAGTACAGGAAAACAGGTAATTTCGGGAACCATGCGTCTATTAGAAACGCTAGTTAAAAGAAGACCGAATGCCTTTTTAATACAAACTTTTTTTGATGCCAAATCAGAAGAAATTCAGAATGTATTTTCTGATGGTCCAAAAGTAGATATCATTCAATTGAAAGAAACACTGAATAGGATAGCTCCTTTTTATTCAAGTACATGGAATAATATTAAATACTAGATTCCTTTAGTTTGTAGTACTATACTTGACATCAGAAAATATTTTTATTCCAGTACACCAATAATTAGTTCCATGCATTAGAAAATGCATCATATCTTGAGTCTACTTAAAAATACTTACGCATTGTTTTGCTGATTAATTTTAATATAGCGGTTTTATAATCAAGAAAACACTAGTATTTAGTGTATCTCTCAATTTCATTGTAAAATTCCATTAGATAATGCGGGTTTAAATATTTTCAACTAAGGGAATATAAATTATCTTTACAGCACTAATACTTTTAAGAATTGCTGAACACACTATCGATACAGAATTACGCTTTAATAGATCAATTAAATGTTTCGTTTACTAATGGCTTTACCATTATTACAGGAGAAACAGGAGCTGGTAAGTCCATTTTGTTGGGTGGTCTTGGTTTAGTTTTAGGAAAAAGGGCTGATTTAAGCTCGTTAAGAGACGAAACGAAAAAATGTATTATAGAAGCCGCTTTCGATATCGAAAAATATGGCTTAGAAGATTTTTTTGAGGAAAATGATTTAGATTTTGAGAAAAGAACAATCATTAGAAGAGAAATATTACCTAGTGGGAAATCAAGAGCTTTTGTGAATGATTCTCCAGTAACTCTTGATGTTTTATCTCGCTTAGGGGATAATTTGATTGATGTGCATTCGCAGCATCAGACCCTTCAGTTAGCAGAAAATGATTTCCAATTGAAAGTTATTGATGCTTTAGCAGATAATAGACAATTACTTTTAGCATTTGGAGGTAAATTAGGTGCTTATCAAAAAACACAAAGAGAGCTTAAAACTTTATTATCCTTTCAACAAAATGCTGTTAAAGAGCATGATTACAACAGCCATTTATTGAAAGAGTTAGAAGTGGCACCTCTAAAAGAAGGAATAATAGAAGAATTAGAGGAGCAATATGAGCAGCTTAATAATGTTGAAGCGATCGTAGAGCAGCTTTCTAAAGGACATCAGTTACTCAATGATGAGCAAATTGGAGTTGTTAATTTAATGACGGAATTGAAATTAGCTTCAAGTAAATTAGCTACTTATGGCAATCAGTTTGTTAGTCTAAATGAGCGAATACTTTCGGTTGTTATTGAAATTGATGATATTTCTTCTGAATTTGATGCTTTGCAAGAAAAAGCAGAAGCTAATCCTAAATTATTAGAAGAAGTAAATACGAAACTTCAAGTAGTATATAATTTACAAAAAAAGCATAACGCTGCAGATATTGCAGAATTAATTGCAATTAGAGCGGCTTTATCAGAAAAAGTAAGTGCAACAGAAAATGTTGAGCTGGATATAAAAAAGAAAGAGCAAGAACTGTCTATCCAAGAAAAAGAATTAGATAAATTAGCCTTAGAAATTAGCAATAGGAGGATAAAGATTATACCTGAATTACAAAAACAATTAGGAGAAAGCCTATCCCAATTAGGAATGCCTAGTGCCACTTTTAAAATTGAGATTCAGCCTTCTAAAGTCTTTAATAGTAACGGTAAAGATGAGCTTGTTTTTCTTTTCGCAGCAAACAAAGGTTCTAATTATGGTGATTTAAAAAAAGTGGCTTCTGGTGGTGAATTATCTAGAATAATGTTGACGATTAAGTCAATTTTAGCCAAGTATGAGCAATTGCCAACGATGATGTTTGATGAAATAGATACAGGTGTTTCTGGTGAAATTTCAAATAAAATGGGTGATATTATGCAAGCAATGAGTAAAACCATGCAGGTGTTTTCTATAACACACTTACCTCAAGTAGCTTCAAAAGGTGCACATCATTATAAGGTGTATAAAGTAGAAGAAGGAGTGGTAACGAATACTAAAATGAAAAAGCTAAATAGCGAAGAGCGCATCATCGAATTGGCGGAAATGTTAGGCGGAAAAGAGCTGTCAGAGTCTGCTTTAGCCCATGCACGACAATTATTAGGGTAGTTTTATACCATAACGCAAAGTATTTATCAAAAATCTAACTTTCAAATAAGGAACCATTCAATTTTTAATATCTTTGATTTAATTAAAAAGAATACAAAAACCAATAAAATGTCATACAACCTATTAAAAGGAAAAAGAGGAATAATCTTCGGAGCTTTAGATGAAAATTCTATCGCATGGAAAACAGCGGAACGCGTTCACGAAGAAGGTGGTTCTTTTGTGTTAACAAATGCACCAATCGCAATGCGTATGGGGCAAATAGATGAATTAGCAAAAAAAACTGGTTCTCAAATTATTCCTGCAGATGCTACAAGTGAAGAAGATTTAGCAAATCTAGTGGAAAAAGCTACGGAAATTCTTGGCGGCAAATTAGATTTTGTTTTGCATTCAATAGGCATGTCAGTAAATGTTCGTAAAGGAAGACATTATACAGATGAGAAGTATGATTTTACTACAAAAGGATGGGATGTATCTGCGTTATCTTTTCATAAAGTAATGCAAACATTATACAAAGCAGATGCAATGAATGAGTGGGGGAGTATTGTAGCTTTAACGTATATGGCTGCACAACGTACTTTTCCTGATTATAATGATATGGCAGATAATAAAGCTTATTTAGAGTCTGTAGCACGTAGTTTTGGATATTTCTATGGTAAAGAAAAGAAGGTTCGTGTAAATACTATTTCTCAGTCTCCAACACCAACTACTGCTGGTCAAGGTGTAAAAGGTTTTGGTGGATTTATCAGTTATGCTGAAAAAATGTCGCCTTTAGGAAATGCATCAGCTCAAGATTGTGCGGATTATACCATTACCTTATTTTCAGACTTAACCAAAAAGGTAACCATGCAGAATTTGTTCCACGATGGAGGATTTTCTAATACGGGAGTAAGTCAAGAAGTTATTGAGTATTTTAGTAAGTAAAAATTACATATAACAATCGAAAGCCATTCGAGATTTCGAGTGGCTTTTATGTTTATAGCTACTGCAAATGGATTTATTATTTTCTTTTATAGTTCCAGTATACAATAGGCCAAATGAAATTAAAGAATTACTAGATAGTCTTTTGAATCAGACGTATACGAAACCATTTGAGATTGTAATAGTTGAAGATGGTTCAACGGTAAGCTCAGAAGATGTAGTTGAAACCTATGACTCTAAATTAGCCATTACCTATTTAAAAAAAACAAATAGTGGTCCTGGTGATTCTAGAAATTATGGTATGAGAAGAGCTAAAGGTAATTATTTTATAGTCTTAGACTCAGATTGTATACTACCTCCGCAATACATAGAGAAAGCTAGTGCCTCTTTACAAGAAGATTACGTGGATTGTTTTGGAGGTCCAGATGCAGCTCATGAAAGCTTCACAATTATACAAAAGGCAATCAACTATGCAATGACTTCTTTTTTGACTACAGGGGGCATAAGAGGTGGTAAAACCGCAGTAGATAAGTTTCAGCCTCGAAGTTTTAATATGGGAATATCTAAAGTAGCATTTGAAGCTACAGGTGGTTACGGTCGAATTCATCCGGGAGAAGACCCAGATCTTACAATTAGAATTTGGAATAAAGGATTTAAAACTAAATTAATTTCAGAAGCATTTGTATATCATAAACGTAGAATCGATTGGAATAAATTTTATATACAAGTCAACAAATTTGGAATGGTACGGCCAATTCTTAATCAATGGCATCCTGAGACAAAGAAAATTACGTATTGGTTTCCAAGCCTTTTTTGTTTAGGCTTCTTAATTGCTTTAGTTTTTTTTGCATTTGGAGTTAGTTTTCCTTTGTATTTGTATGTCATCTATTTTCTACTCTTGAGTATAGACTCTTTCCTTAAAAATAAAAGTGTTGCTATTGCATTGTTGTCCCTAGCCGCAGTTTGCATTCAATTTATTGGTTATGGGTATGGTTTTTTGAAGTCAACTTTGTTGCTTAACTTTAGTGAAAAAAATCCGGAAGAATTAATGCCTCAATTATTCTTTAAAAAAAATAACACCATCTAATGATAAGAATCAAAAACGGACTTCAAAAAAGGAAAATGAAAATCTTTATGGTTTTTCTTCTGTTTTCTAGTTTGGCTTGGTTTATAAGTAAATTGTCGGAAAATTATACGGGTAGAGCTGTTTTTGCATTAGAATATAAAAATGTTCCGGATAGCTTACTTTTTGTAGGAGCATCCAAAAATCAGCTAGATGTTAAGTTAAGTGCTAGTGGTTTTTCGTTTCTTAGATTTAGTTTTGGGAATAAAAAAATAAAAATCGATGTAGCTAAAGCACAAGAAAAGAATAATGTGTACACCGTTCCTAAAAATGCATATCAGCTTCAAATAGAAAGACAATTACCACAGTCAATGGAATTAAAGAGTATCGACGATGGAGAAGCTATAATTTTAGAGTTGTATCCATTGTTTACAAAAAAAATACCTATTATTTCCAATCTTGACGTGGAGCTAGAGCAAAATTTTATGTTGGAAGGAGGTATTCAATTAAAACCGGATAGTATAACAATAAATGGTCCCAAAAAAGAGGTCGACAAGTTCTCTTCGATGAAGACGGAAGTGCGGAAAGTAGAGAATATCTCTGGTGATTTTTCAGAAAAATTAGCTTTATTGATTCCTGAAGATACCAAGAATATTAAGTTTTCAGATACTAATGTTAATGTTTATGCAAAGGTCGTTCGTTTTTCAGAAAAAGTTATTAAGGTTCCGATATCGGTTGCGAATCTACCCGAGAGCTATGAAATTAAAATTTTTCCAGATATAGCATCTGTTTTATGCAAAGCAAAAATTGACAATCTAAAAGAGTTAAAACCTACTGATTTTAAAGTAATTGCTGATTATAATTTAATAATTGATAAAGAGCAACAAACAATTCCACTAGAATTGAAAGGTTACCCTAAAAATTTAAATACTCCGAAGCTTATGGAAAAAGAGGTAACTTATATTTTAAAAAGAAAATGATGGTAATTGGTTTGACAGGAGGAATAGGGAGTGGAAAAACCACAGTAGCTAAAATGTTTGCCGATTTAAACGTTCCTGTTTATTATTCAGATCTTGAAGCCAAATATTTAATGGTGACCTCTGAGCCTCTTCAAAAACAAATAAGAACACTTTTAGGAGAAGAAGCATATCTTAATAAAGAACTCAATCGGAAGTTTATTGCCGACAAAGTGTTTGCTTGCCCTGAGCTGCTTTCAGCATTAAATAATATGGTACACCCAGCTGTAAAACAGCATTTTATGGCTTGGGTGAAAAGGCAAAATACAGCCTATGTAATTCAAGAATCCGCTTTAATTTTTGAGAATTCTTCACAAAAAAAATATGATCATATAATTCTAGTAACCGCTCCTGAGGTGATTAGAATACAAAGAGTAATAGATCGTGATCATCTTCCAATTGAAAAAGTAAAAGAACGGATTGCCAATCAATTATCAGAAGATGTGAAAGCAAAAAACTCTGATTTTGTGATTATTAACTTAAATTTAGAAGAAACAAAGAAAAAAGTAAGCGAAATTCATAAGCAACTTCTTAATTTATCGGGTTTAAGCGACTAATTTTAACATTTTTGTTAAGGTTAGGTTAAACGCATTAACTTCTAACTGTTAAATTTTTAATTTTACCCCGATGAATAGACGGTTATTTATTCTTCTAGTCGTTTTGATGAGCATATCTCTAGTTGGGATAATTTTTGTCCAAGGATATTGGATTAAGCAATCGGTAGAAGATAAGGAGGAGCAATTTTCCACAATGGTGACAGAAATTTTAAATAAGGTCACTGAGAAAATTGAAAAAAGAGAACTTGCTGATTATACAAGTGAACTTTTAAAGCTTAAGGATAGTATCGGAGGTCAAGCAAAAACTCCCGATTTGTTAAAGAATATCTTCTTTATGGCAAGAGATGAGAATTCTAACGAAATCACCTACTATTCTCATGGAATATTGGAAGAAAATTATAATGTTCCATCTACGTTCTTTGACAACAGTATTGGTATGACTATGGACTCAACAGTTCTGAAAAATTATACCAGTATTCGTAATAAAACTATTTTTAAAGAAGAATTTGGATTAGACGGTAGGGCGACTATGCTTACTCCAGTTCAAAAGCTTGAAAAAATCGGAGGCTTATCGGCTTTAGATAAAGTGGCTTATGAAGATGTTTTTAGAGAGAAAGCTAAAACCAAGCCGATTCATACCAGAGTAACAAGGCAAGAAATAGAATTGTTGCTAGACCAAGAGCTTAAAAATAGAAATATTGATACAAAGTATGAATATGGAATTTATAGTAGAGGGCTTCCAACCAAGGTTAAATCGCGAAAATTTAAATTTGCTAAGAGCACCTTGTACAAGTATCCTATTTTTAAAGATACCGAAGGGGAAAGTAATTTTGCATTATTAGTTACTTTTCCTGCAAAGAAAAAGTTTCTAATTCAGACCATTTTGCCCATGGCAATATTGTCATTGCTTTTTACTCTAGTTATTGTAGTTGCTTATACAAGTGCTATTTATCAGTTAATTAGGCAGAAACAAATTTCTGAGATAAAATCAGATTTTATTAATAACATGACACATGAATTCAAAACTCCAATTGCAACAATAAATTTGGCAGTTGAAGCTATAAGAAACCCGAAAGTTATTGATGATAAAGAAAAGGTGCAAAGGTACCTTACTATGATCAAGGATGAGAATAAGAGAATGCATGCGCAGGTTGAAAATGTGTTACGAATATCAAAATTAGAGAAGAATCAATTAGATATTAGTAAGGATAGAGTAGATGTACACGACATAATACATGATGCAATGGCACATGTAGAGTTAATAGTTGCGGATAGAGGGGGTTATATAAATTTACATTTGGATGCAGAGAACAGTGAAGTTTTAGCAAATGACATGCACTTTACCAATGTGATTGTAAATATTTTAGATAATGCTATAAAATATTCACCTGAAGCACCTAAAATAGATGTATATACAGAGCTCGCAAATAATAGTATTATTATTAAGATTAAAGATCAGGGTTCTGGAATGAGTAAAGCTGTTTTAAAGAAGGTTTTTGAAAAGTTTTATCGAGAACATACAGGGAATATACATAATGTGAAAGGGCACGGCTTAGGTTTGTCCTATGTAAAAAAAATAATAGAAGATCACCAAGGTGAAGTTTATGTAGAAAGTGAGAAAGGAAAGGGTAGTACCTTCTACGTAAAGTTGCCTTTAATATAAAATAAGAATTATGGAGACAGTAAACAAGAAAATACTTTTGGTTGAGGATGACCCGAATTTTGGTATCGTCCTTAAAGATTATTTGTCTATGAACGATTTTGATGTTGTTTTGGCAAAAAATGGAATGGAAGGGTTTGAGAAATTTAAAAAAGATAATTATGACATCTGTATTTTGGATGTTATGATGCCTTATAAAGATGGTTTTACCTTAGCAAAAGAAATACGAGAGAAAAATGAACATGTTCCTATCGTGTTTTTAACTGCTAAAACAATGAAAGAAGATGTATTAAAAGGATACAAAGCTGGTGCTGATGATTATTTGAATAAGCCTTTTGATTCGGAAGTTTTATTAATGAAGCTTAAAGCAATACTTCAAAGAAAAGCTTCAAGCACTTTAGCCGATAGTCGTAAATTTGAATTTACTATAGGAAACTTTCATTTAAACTCAAAGCTTCGTTTCTTAAAGTATAAAGAGGAAGAGCCTGTAAAATTGTCTCCAAAGGAAAATGAATTGTTGCGACTTTTAGCGCTACATGAAAATGATTTAATGCCTAGAGAACTAGCATTGACTAAAATATGGAGAGACGATAACTATTTCACTTCTCGGAGTATGGATGTTTACATTGCTAAACTCAGAAAGTATTTAAAAGTTGATGATTCTGTTGAAATCTTAAACATTCACGGAGAAGGTTTTAGATTGGTTGTAAAAACAGAAGAGGAAAAAAAATAGGAAAATAAATGTATAAAAAAAGAGCCACTTGATGAATGAAGTGGCTCTTTTTTTATAGAAAAAAGTTAATAATACAAACGGTTGTAAATCCTGTTAAAGCTAGAATAGTGGTCATCATTGTCCACGATTTAAAAGTTTCTTTCTCAGTGATTCTAAGGTACTGGCCAACCAGCCAAAAACCACTGTCATTAACGTGCGAGAAAATACTAGCGCCAGATGCAATGGCGATTACCAAACAAGCTAATTGTGCATTTCCTAAATTTATATTTACTAAAAGGGGAGCTATAAGCCCTGCAGCAGTTATCATTGCCACAGTTGATGATCCTTGTATGATTCTAACTATTGCAGCGCTAATAAAAGCAAATGCTAGTACAGGAAACCCAGCATCACTTAATGAGGTTGCTAGCAATTCACCTGCACCCGTAGTGGTTAAAACTTGTTTAAAAACACCACCAGCACCAGTTAATAAAATAATTGTCCCTGCAGGCTCTAACGATTTACTGGTAATTTTAAACAATTTATCTTTACTAAAGCCTCTTTTAATTCCGAAAAAATACCAAGCCAAAATATTTGCAATGATTAATGCCGAAAATGGGTGACCAATTAATTCAATGAAATTTCCAAGTTTGGGATTGACTTCACCGATAACACCACTATTCAAAAATGTATTCAATAATATGAGAACTATGGGGACACTAATAATTCCAAGCGTAATTCCAATATTAGGTAATGAATTTTGGTCATCATCAGAAGTATCCTCTGGAGCATCTACATGTATTTTCTTGGCTATATATTTTCCAAATAGTAAACCACTCACTAATGCTGTCGGAATACCAACAATAAACCCAATAAGTATAACCCATCCTAATTCAGCGCCAATAATTTCAGCTACCGCAATAGGGCCAGGGGTTGGAGGTATAAAGGCATGCGTAATTGCTAATCCAGCTAAAAGAGGAATGGCATACAGTAAGAGCGATTTTTTTGTTTTGCGCTGTAAGGCATAAATCATAGGCACCAGAATGATGAAGGCTACATCAAAAAAAACAGGAATTGCGATTAAGAATCCAGAAATAACCATTGCTGTCGGAGCATTTTTAAGTCCAAATTTTGCAATCATAAAATTTGCGATGGTCTTTGCTCCACCGGAATACTCTAAAATAGCACCAAACATAGCTCCTAAGCCCACAACCGTTGCAACAAATCCTAAAGTGCCACCCATCCCATCTTTTATAGTGTCGATGATTTCTTTGGCATTTAACCCCGCAACTAAGCCAACAGTAATGCTTCCTATCAATAATGCAATAAACGCATTGATTTTAAGTTTAAGGATTAAAAAAAGTAATATAGCTATACCTAATATAACTGCTAATATTAATTGTGTTTCCAATGTTACAGTTGGTTTTTGATTTCTGAAATTATTTGGTCTGGTGTGTGTTCTAATGAAACCGTAATAACTGATTCTGACTTCTCTGGTATTTCAAGAGACTTAAACTGTGATTTTAGAAGTTCAGGAGGCATAAAATGATTTTTTCTTTGGCGCATACGCGCTATTACTAAGTCAAAAGAGCCTTCTAAAAAAACAAAATAAAAATGGTCCAAATCTTTTTTTAATAAATCTCTGTATATTCTCTTTAAAGATGAACATGCAATAACAGCTCCTTGGTTGGTATGCTCTACCGCGATACTATTGAGTTTCACAAGCCAATCATGCCGGTCAGTATCATTTAATGGATGTCCTGCCGCCATCTTATCGATATTGGATTGTGGATGATAATCGTCTCCATCAAAAAAAGGAATTTCTAATTCTTTAGCTAATAATTTTCCGATGGTACTTTTTCCTGTTCCTGAAACACCCATGATAAAAAAAATACACCCCGTTTTTTTAGTCATTCCTAATCTGTTCTATTTTATTTATAATGATTTGTTGATCAGAATTAAATTCAGACCAAATAATATGCGCTGCTTTACGAAACCATGTCAATTGGCGTTTAGCAAAGCGTCTGGTATTCTTTTTTATTTCAGAAACAGCAAAATCTAAAGGCCATTCGCCTTCAAAATAAGTAAACAATTCTTTATACCCAACTGTTTGTAAGGCATTTAACTCTTTATGAGGAATTAGTGATTTAACTTCTTCAAGTAAGCCCTCTGTCATCATTAGATCAACTCTTCTGTTGATTCTATCGTAAATGACTTTTCTATCTGCTTCAATGCCTACGGTTATTGTCCGGAAAGGTCTTTTGTTTTTATTTTTATTTAAAAATGAAGAATAAGGTTTTCCTGTACCAATACAAATTTCTAAAGCTCTAATTAATCGGTGTGGATTCTGAATATCTACTTTATTAAAATATAAAGGGTCTACTATTTTTAATTGTTCTTGCAGACCTTTAATTCCTTCAGTTTCTATTTTTTTATTTAAATCCGCTCTTATTTCAGGGTTGACATCAGGGAAATTATCTAAGCCTTTGGTGATCGCATCGACATATAAACCACTACCTCCTACAAGAATAACCCTATCTTTTGTTAGAAATAACTCTTCTATTTTTTCAATAGCATCGCGTTCAAAATCGCCTACAGAATAAGGCTCTAAAATACTTTTGTGTTGTATAAAATGATGCGGAGCTGCAGCTAATTCTTCATCTGATGGTACCGCTGTGCCAATTTTCATTTCTTTGAAAAACTGTCTAGAATCGGCTGAAATTATTTCTGTATCGTAGTATCTGGCTAAATCAATAGCGAGTTTAGTTTTTCCAATAGCGGTAGGACCAACAACAGATATAAGTGTTTTTTTCATTACAATTTACTTCCACAATTATAACAATGCGTAGCATCATCGCGGTGACCTTCTTTGGAACATGTAGTACAAGCTTGCGTATTTACATGAACATAAGTGCCTTCTTTTGCGCTCGTACTATTCTTCGATTGCTTACCAAATTCAACAGTAACAATACCAGTAGGTACTGCTATTATACCATAACCAACTAGCATAATGATAGTGGCTATTAGTTGTCCTTGTGGAGTTATAGGTGCAATATCGCCATAACCTACCGTAGTCAAAGTTACAATTGTCCAGTAAATACTCATTGGAATGCTTGTAAAGCCTGCTTCATCACTTTCTACAATATACATTAACGTTCCAAGAATTACTGAAACAATCAAAACAGCAAAAAGAAAAACGGTTATTTTAGCTCTACTGGCTTTTAAGGCATTTTTTAATTGCGAAGCTTCCCCTAAAAACTGAACTAGTTTAAGTATTCTAAATACACGTAAAAGCCGGAAAGCTCTGATTGCTAATAAAACCTGGGAGCCAGCATAAATATAGGAGATATAAAGTGGAATAGTAGATAGTAAATCTATAATACCATAAAAACTAAAAATATATTGGAAAGGTTTTTTTATACTTATAATACGGGCAATATATTCGACGGTAAAAAAAATGGTTATCACCCATTCTAAAGTTAATAAAATCGAATGGTAATCAGCATCAACCTGTTTGATACTTTCAAGCATTACTAGGATGACACTTAAAATAATAAGTAAAATCAAGATAATATCGAACCATTTACCCATTGGAGTATCTGCTTCATAAATAATTTCATGAACCTTATTTTTCCAACCTTTATTTGATTTTTCTATTTTCAATTTTTAGGAATTTAATTCCATAATTTTTTGAACCTTTCTTTTTCTGAGATACGTTTCTATAATATGATTGGTGTTGTCATTACCTTCCATGGGTGTAATTATAGTTTCTAAGATGGGTAAATTATTTATTTGATAGTTTAAATCACAAAAACCTAATCCTTTAAATATACCATTTTTAATTAAAATCACACTTTTTTCACCGAGTACTCTTCCCTTATCAACGATTACTATATTTTTATCAGCTAAACTATATTTTTCAATAGCTTTAGTTACTCTTTGATTGTAGGCTTCAGTACTTTCTTTTTGTATACATGCGCCTAAACATTTTCCTTCATCGTATTTGGAGCAATTGGTTTTTGCATGTGATAATCCGTTTATTTTATTGCACAATTCAAACTCTTCACGTATGGCATGTAAAAAGTTTTCTGCAGCTATTAAACTATTAAAAGTCGTTACTCTTTGATGAATACTATTATTTAATTTTTCAGCCCTAAGTTGCAGGTAGCCATGTGTATCTGGTGATGCGTAAACAGCATAAGAAAAGAGTTTACGTTTATAAAAAGGATTGTATTTTGGTTTATTTCTGACCAGCTCTTCATTCTCTTTTAACAACCCAATCAGCTCATTTCCTGTTTTTTCGAAAGTGACACTTTTCGTTTCTTTTTGAATCCTACGGGCTCTATTTCCGCTATTTGTAAAATATTGGTTAACTCTTTTTTTGATATTATTACTTTTTCCTAAAAGTATAATTTCGGCATCTTTGTTATGCATATAGAACATACCAACTTCCGAAGGCAAATCCTCAACAATATCAAGTTGTCTAGGAGATAATTCCCCTAAGGTTTCAGCCTTTATGACCGTTTTGATGATTGTTTTGTCAACATCTTTAGAGAGTAATAATTTAAAAAGCTTTAAAGTGGCTAAGGCATCACCATTTGCTCTGTGTCGATCACTTACAGGAATACCTAAAGAACGTACTAGTTTACCTAAACTGTAGGATTCAGCTTCCGGAATTAATTTTTGTGCTAATTCTACCGTACAAATAGTTTTACGTTCAAAATTGTATCCTAATCTTCTAAATTCTGTTCTTAGAATACGATAATCAAATTGCGCATTGTGTGCAATTAATACGGTGTCTTCAGTAATTTCAATAATACGTTTGGCTACTTCGTAAAATTTAGGAGCAGTGGTTAGCATTTTATTGCTTATTCCGGTAAGATTTACCACAAAGGGTTGAATATCCTTTTCCGGATTAACAAGGCTAATAAACTGATCAACAACCTCGTGTCCATCAAATTTATGAATAGCTATTTCTGTTATACCCTCTTCGTTGTATTTTCCTCCAGTAGTTTCAATATCTAATACTGTGTACATGTATTTAAATCAGAATTCAAGTTTACCCGTTTTTTATGAGCAACGCGTAAGTTTATTATTTTTTGTTAAAGGTATGTTTTCAAATGTAGCAAATAAAGAAACCTTAGGCTTTTATCTACCACCAAAAATGCTGCTTCCTATACGTACCATAGTACTGCCTTCTTCAATAGCAATTTTATAATCACCACTCATTCCCATAGATAGTGTGGTTAAATTCACAAGCTCGTTTGCAGCTTTATCAAATAATGATTTTAAGGCGCTAAATTCTCGTCGAACTTGTTCTTCATTATTTGTAAAAGTAGCCATGCCCATAAGTCCGATTACTTCAATATTTTTTAATGATATAAAATCATCAGAAGCTATAATTTCGAATAGCTCAGCTTCGTCTAAACCATATTTGGTATCCTCTTCTGCAATATGTATTTGCAGTAAACATGGAATAACTCTATCGTATTTTTTCGCTTGTTTATTTATCTCTTTTAATAATTTAAAACTATCTACGCCGTGAATTAATGAAACAAATTCTGCCATATACTTGACCTTGTTGGTTTGCACGTGACCAATCATATGCCATTCTATATCTTTTGGAAGATCTTCCCATTTCTGGGTCATTTCTTGAATTTTGTTTTCACCAAAAATCCGTTGACCAGCTTCGTGTGCTTCCAGTATATCAGCATTCGGTTTGGTTTTTGAAACCGCAACCAGCGTTACCGTTTCTGGAATAGATTTTCTGATGGTATTTAAATGATCAGCAATAGACATATAGGTCGGTTTAATAAAAGCGTTTTTATTGAGCAAAACTAGCAGCAACTTTCTCGGCTTTTCTAGAAGCTGAATAATCGTAAAATCCTTCTCCAGATTTGATACCTAATTTTTTAGCCATTACCATATTGACTAATAAGGGACAAGGCGCATATTTCGGATTTTTGAATCCATCATGCATTACATTTAAGATAGATAAGCAAACGTCTAATCCTATAAAATCTGCTAATTGTAAGGGTCCCATTGGGTGAGCCATTCCCAATTTCATTACGGTATCTATCTCTTTAACTCCAGCTACGCCGTTGTATAAGGTTTCTATAGCCTCATTAATCATCGGCATTAAAATTCGATTTGCCACAAAACCAGGATAATCATTTACTTCTGTAGGCGTTTTTCCTAATTGTTCTGAAAGTGCCATTATTTGTTCGGTAACGTCATCGGAAGTAGTATAACCTCTAATAATCTCCACCAATTTCATGATGGGCACAGGGTTCATAAAATGCATTCCAATTACTTTTTCAGGTCGGTTGGTTACCGAAGCTATATGGGTAATTGAAATTGAAGAGGTATTGGTTGCTAAAATTGTTTTAGCATCACATAACTCATCTAAATTTTTGAAAATCTTTAATTTTAAATCGATATTTTCTGTGGCCGCTTCGACCACTAAATCACTATTTGTCACACCTTCTTTTAGAGCGGTAAACGTGGTTATATTTGCTAAAGTTGAATCTTTATCCGTATCAGAAATAACTTTTTTAGCGAGCATTCGATCCAAATTCTTAGTAATAGTTGCCATTCCTTTTTCTAAAGATTCAGATGATATATCAATCAAATTAACTTGAAATCCGTTTTGTGCAAAAACATGGGCAATTCCGTTTCCCATGGTTCCCGCTCCAATAACTGCAATATGTTCCATATGTTATTTTTTTACTTCCTTGATAAGGGAAATCAGTTATTTTTTATAAATGCTATTAAAATGATGCAATAACTTGTAGTGCAACCCGTAGCGCATTTGTTCCTTGTTCTAAACTTACAATTGGTGTTGTATTGTTATTGATCGCATCAGCAAAAGTTTCTAATTCGTCTAAAATGGCATTGTTGTTTTCAATATCAGGATTCTCAAAATAGATTTGCTTTTTTATACCTTCAGCATTTTGTAAAATCATATCAAAATCTCCTGGATTTTCAGGAGCATCTTTCATTTTTACAACTTCCACCTTTTTCTCAAGAAAATCAACAGAGATATAGGCGTCTTTTTGAAAGAAACGAGACTTACGCATGTTTTTTAACGAAATTCTACTCGCTGTTAAGTTTGCAACACAACCATTTTCAAATTCGATACGTGCATTGGCAATATCTGGTGAGTTACTAATTACCGAAACTCCACTAGCATTTATACGTTTTACCTTTGATTTTACTACACTTAAAATAGCATCAATATCATGAATCATTAAATCCAATACTACCGGAACATCAGTGCCGCGAGGATTGAATTCTGCCAAACGATGTGTTTCAATAAACATCGGATTGTTAATATTGTCTTTCACGGCTGAAAAAGCAGGATTAAAACGCTCCACATGGCCAACTTGCCCTTTTATTTCGTGTTTCTTTTCAAGAAAAAGCAATTCTTCGGCCTCTTCTATGGTATTCGTAATAGGCTTTTCTATAAAAATATGACGTCCTTTTTCAATGGCTTTTTTAGCACAATCAAAATGGGATAAGGTAGGGGTTACAATATCTACAACAGTAACAGCATCGATTAATTTATTAATATTGTCAAAATAGGTATACCCAAATTCGTCTGCTACTTTTTTGCCATTGATAGCATCAGGATCATAAAAGCCTATTAAATTATATTTTTCAGATTGATTTAGTAATCGTAAATGAATTTTCCCAAGATGTCCAGCACCTAGAACTCCAACTTTGAGCATAAAAAAAATGTTTCTTCAAAAATAAGGATACTTTATACATTTATAGGAATGTGCTAAATGTTTTTACTGTGATACTTTAAAAGTTTTATTTCCGATTTGTAAATCTGTTCTTTAACTTAGCGATTCAAACCCAAACCAAATTGAAAGATTCGCTCAAGCATAAAGGTAAGCGTAACCAGTTGGCAGAAATTCTAGTCGATAAAGGTATTACTGATAGTAAGGTTTTAGAAGCCATAAAAACTATACCTCGTCATTTGTTTTTAGATAGTAGTTTTGAAGACCATGCCTATCAAGATAAGGCTTTCCCAATTGGCGCCGATCAAACCATTTCGCAACCGTATACCGTAGCTTTTCAGAGCGAACTTTTAGCGGTGAAACCTAATGATAAAATTTTAGAAATAGGAACGGGGAGTGGATACCAAACCGCAGTTTTATTGCATTTAAGGGCTAAAGTTTATACGATTGAGCGCCAGTTGGAACTTTTTAAAAAAACAAAGCTTTTTTTTTCAAAAATGGGGTATCGTCCTAAAAAATATATTTTCGGAGATGGGTATAAAGGACTGCCGGAAGAAGCGCCCTTTGACGGCATTATTGTTACTGCTGGAGCTCCATATGTGCCGAATCCTTTGTTGGCGCAGTTAAAAATTGGTGGTAAATTGGTCATTCCTGTAGGTGATGTAGAGCAAATTATGACGCTATTTATCCGTAAGTCGGAAAAAGAATTCGAAAAGAAAGAATTAGGTTCTTTTCGCTTTGTACCGTTATTGGAGGATAAGAATTAGTTTGTGCTCCACTTTTTTAGAGTAATACAGTAGTTTAGAAAGTAAATATTTTTAGCACTTATTAAATCGATATTAAAAACTATCTAATGAGAAAAATATTATGTTTACTCACTTTTTTTGCAGCAACTATAGCATCCGTGAATGCACAGTGGTCTTTATCTGAAGCAGAAAAAGATAGTATCTCTAAACTAGGCCAAGAAAATCAGGAGAACATGATGCATCAGTTGGGGATAATGGCACTAAGACCAGGTCCCAGTGGAAATGAAGCAGCTCCTAATCATGCCAATTATGATGAGTCGCTGGCTAACCCCTGTCCCATACTTCCAGAATTATTAATAACCAATAAAGGCAGAAAAGTACAAGATGCAGACACATGGTGGAAAAAGCGACGCCCAGAAATCGTTGAAGATTTTGAAAATGAAGTCTATGGTAAACTACCTGAAAATATACCTACTGTTAAATGGAAAGTAAAAGTGACGGACATGGAGTTTGTGCGCCGAACTCCTGTTGTGGTAAAGCAATTGGTAGGGCAAGTAGATAATAGTACTTATCCTTCTATAGCAGTAGCTATTAATGCGATTTTAGTTGTGCCGACAAATGTAAACGGGCCAGTTCCTGTATTAATGATGTTTGGTCGCCCGTCGTTTCCAGCACCAGCACAGCCTTCAGAGGAAGATTTAGAAGCCATCAACACTTCTTTTAAAAAAATGATGATTTCGAATGATCAGAAAATGAAGGAAATTTTCGAGAAATACCCTGCCTATAGTCCCATTACAAAACTACCAGTACCTAACTTCTGGGCGCCCTTACCAGAAGGAGATTTACCCTCTACGGAGCAATTATTAACTGCCGGTTGGGGTTATTTGACTATTGACCCTAGTAGTATTCAGGCGGATAATTCAGCCGGACTTAGAAGTGGAATAATTGGTTTGGTGAATAAAGGGCAATACCGTAAGCCAGACGATTGGGGTGCCCTACGAGCTTGGGCTTGGGGGGCAGGGCGAGCTCTTGACTATTTGCAAACGGAAGAATTGGTAGATGCTACTAAAGTAGGTATTGAAGGGGTGTCGCGCTATGGCAAAGCTGCCCTTGTAACATTGGCATTCGATCAACGATTTGCAGTGGGGTTGATAGGGTCTTCAGGTAAAGGAGGTGCTACTTTACATAGACGTTTATTTGGGGAAGCTGTAGAAAGTCTCACTGGTTCAGGTGAAAGTCACTGGATGGCTGGGAATTATTTAAAATATGGTGCCGCTAAGGCTAAATTTAGCAATAAAACAGGCTGTGATTTACCTGTAGATTCTCATCAACTGATAGCCCTTTGTGCACCACGACCTACTTTTATAAGCTATGGTATTCCGGAACAAGGCGATTCGCAGTGGTTAGATCAAAAAGGGAGTTATATGGCTACCATAGCTGCGGGTAGCGTTTTTAAATTACTAGGGGTTAAAGATCTTGGTGTAGGTAATGATTATTTAGCTGAAGAAATGCCACCGTATAATACCGCTATGTTAGACGGATATTTAGGATGGAGACAGCACGATGGAGGTCATACTGATTGGCAAAATATGAAATATTTTATTCCTTGGGCGAGCCAACTTTTGGAGTATGAGAAATAACGATTGAATGTACTTTTTAAGAATGTCTATCTTCTGAAATAATAGTATCAGTAAAGGGAAAGAAATGCTAATTATTGAAATTCTTCTTGATGCGATCTAAATTTTTCTTATTGTCTCGGTCTTTTATGCTATCACGCTTATCGTATAACTTTTTACCTTTTGCTAAACCGATATTAATTTTTGCTAATCCTCTGTCATTCAAAAACAAATTAAGCGGTACAATGGTTAGTCCAGTATTCTTGACTTCTTTTTCCAGCTTTTTCAACTCTCCACGGTTTAAGAGTAGTTTTCGTTCTGCTTTTGGAGCATGATTAAAATGTGATCCATGCGAATATTCATCAATCTGCATGTTTATGATAAAGAGTTCACCTCGATCATTAAATTCACAAAAACTTTCAGAAATAGAAGCTTTACTTAAACGTATAGATTTTATTTCGGTTCCGGAAAGTACAAGACCCGCAGTATAAGTATCCAGAATTTCATAATCGAATCTGGCTCTTTTATTCTTAATATTTATCTTCTTCTGTATCACAATAACAAAAATAACAACAATTCAATGATATCCAATTTTAGTATTAACATAATACTTTTAAAATTTTGTAAAGTTTTTAGCACTTTTACGATTAAAGGAAAAACCTAGTCAATGAAAAACCTTTATGTATTTTTAGCAATAGTGCTACTTGTGTCTTGTAAAGAATCTGTTAAAAAAGTTTTAGATGCAGATGAAATTGTCAATAAAGCAATAGAAGTCTGTGGTGGTGACTTGTATGAATTTAGTGTCATTTCATTTAAATTTAGGGATAAAGAGTATATATCAGAAAATCGAGGAACAATTTTAAAAAGAATATTCAAAAGCGACTCTTTAAACTATATTGATATTAAGACCAATACTGATTTTCAACGGTACATCGACGATACCCCAGTGTCCGTTTCCGATTCAGTAGCAGCACTCTATAGTAATTCCGTAAACTCTGTTCATTATTTTGCCCAATTACCGTATAGGTTAAATGATAAGGCAGTGCATAAAGAGCTAATAAAAGAGCAAATAATAGCTAATAAATCCTATTATTTAGTGAAGGTTACTTTTGATAAAAATGGAGGTGGCAATGATTTTGATGATACTTATTTATATTGGTTGAATAAAGAAACGTTTAAACCCGATTATTTAGCCTATGATTTTCATACAGATGGAGGCGGACTTCGTTTTCGAGAAGCATACAATGAACGTTATGTAGAAGGCATTAGATTTGTAGATTATAAAAACTATAAACCTAAAGATAGCTTAGCTACACTAGAACAAGTAGCGGATTTATTTATTAAAAATCAGTTAGAATTACTCTCAGAAATTAATTTAGAAAATATAACAGTAAAAAGGACTAATTAATCCATTTTTAAGCGAATAGCTGTAGCTTTTTCATCAATAATACGAATAATAAAAAGGCTACTGTTATCGTAATCATCCATAGCCTCATACTTTTCTTCACCGAGCATTTTATTTACAAAATCAGGAGTGGTATTGCTATGTCCTACCACAAGAACATTATGACCACTATTTAAGGCTTTAAATTCTTCAATATTTATTGAGGAAGGATCATAATTAATGACGGTTAAATCTTTACTTATTGCAGTTGGTGCCGCCGTCATCCTTGTTCTTTCAAAATCGGTGCTATAGATGTCGTCTAATGCTATTTCACTAAAAACACGTTCCCATCTAATAGCCCTACCTAAGCCTTCTTGATTTAATTCGGGATCCACATTTTTTGGATCACTACGATCTTTTTCTGCATGACGGATAAAGTAATAGGTAGAAACTACAGGTTTAACATTTGTAAGTTCTGGAACAACATCATCTTTACAGCTTGTACAAGAAATTATCAATAATGTTAATAATAGGAGTTTTATTGTTTTCATTTTTTTAAAAAGTTTTTAAACCTAAATAAGAGCCTAAAATAGACCTTGGTTTATACTCTTTAACAAAGGATAAACCAGAATTTAGTTTTGGTGTATTTTAGGACTAAATATAACTCATTATCTCATAATATAGTATTTTATCATTAAATTTTCGTTTTAAGTGCAGTGTCTGAATATTTCTTTTTCTTATAAAATTTTAACATTAGGATCCGATTTCGTAATGTTTCGTAAAGAATGAATTAAAGGTCAAAAATAGGTTGCAGATAGTCATAAAGGTAATTATCTTGCAGCTCTTAATAATCAGTAAAACAACATACTGAAAATCGTATAGTTTAAAGTATAAATTAGTCAGATGAATAAAAAAAATGATCAGTTAGCAGCAGATAATATTAGAGCATTAGCCATCTCTATGGTAGAAAAAGCAAATTCCGGACATCCAGGGGGTCCAATGGGGGGAGCGGATTACATGCATATCTTGTATTCTGAGTTCTTTAATTACGACCCATCTGATATGGCATGGCCATTTCGCGATCGCTTTTTTATGGATGCTGGTCATTTATCACCTTTATTATATGCTCAATATTATTTATTAGGCAATTATTCAAAAACGGATATTCAGAGCTTTAGACAATGGGGTTCAGTAACACCAGGACACCCAGAGGTTGATGTAAATAGAGGAATTGAAAATACTTCAGGTCCATTAGGTCAAGGTCACACAATGGGTGTAGGAGCTGCAATTGCTGCTAAATTTTTAGAAGCTAGATTTGGTGACTGGATGAATCATAAGATTTATGGATTTATATCTGATGGTGGTGTGCAGGAAGAAATTTCTCAAGGTGCTGGTAGAATTGCAGGTCACTTAGGCTTGAATAATTTTATTATGTTCTATGATTCTAACGATGTGCAATTGTCTACTAAAACGGACGAGGTTACTTCTGAAGATACAGCCATGAAGTATAGGGCTTGGGGTTGGAAAGTGGTAACCATTGATGGTCATGATCATGATGAAATTAGAAACGCTTTAAAAGAAGCTAATGCAGAAACAGAAAAACCAACTTTAATAATAGGTAAAACTATTATGGGTAAAGGTTGTGTTACTGCTGATGGTACTATATATGAAGGGTATACTGAATTACATGGCAAACCCATTGGAGATACTGGAGCTGATTTTGTAAAAACCTTAATTAATTTAGGAGCAAATCCGGAAGACGAATTTGCTATTTATAGTGATGTTGAAGCGTCTTATAAAGAACTAATAGCTAATAAAATACAAAAAGCACAAGTTAGAAAACAAGAAATTGCGTCTTGGAAATCTGGTAATGCTGCTCTTTCTGATAAATTAGATATGTTCTTATCTGGTAAATTGCCAGAATTGGATTTTGAATCTATTGCTTATAAAGAAGGTTTGGCCACAAGAGCAGCTTCTGCAAATGTTTTAGGATATTTAGCGGGAAAGGTTGAAAACATGATTGTTTCTTCTGCTGATTTATCGAATAGTGATAAAACCGACGGGTTTTTAAATAAAACACATTCTTTACAAAAAGGAGATTTTACAGGTTCATTCTTGCAATCAGGTGTTGCTGAACTTACAATGGCAGCTATGGCCAACGGTATGGCATTACATGGAGGCGTTATTCCGGTTGTTGCTACATTCTTTGTGTTTTCTGACTATATGAAACCTGCGATACGTTTAAGTGCGATACAAGAACTTCCAGTGAAGTTTGTATGGACACATGATGCGTTTAGAGTAGGGGAAGACGGACCAACGCACCAACCAGTTGAGCAAGAAGCTCAAATACGTTTATTAGAAAAATTGAAGAACCATAGTGGTGACGCTAGTTTCATTGCTTTGCGTCCTGCAGATTCTGCAGAAACAGTAGTAGGATGGAAAATGTTATTAGAAAATAATAAAGTGCCATCAGGACTAATACTTTCAAGACAAGGGATAAAAGATGTTCCTGCACTGGGTGCTTCAAGATACGCTGATGCATTAGCTTCTGAAAAAGGGGGCTATTTGGTTAAAAAAGTTGACAATCCAGATGTTGTTTTAATAGCGAATGGTTCAGAAGTTTCAACTTTAATAGCTGCAGCCGAATTATTGGAAGAGCGAAAAGGATTAAAAGTGAATATCGCTTCTGTTATTTCTGAAGGTTTATTCAGAAACCAAACAAAAGCATACCAAGATAGTGTGATAACGCCAGGAAAACCCGTATTTGGTTTAACAGCTGGACTACCTGTAAACTTAGAGGGACTAGCTGGTCCTGGTGGGAAAGTATTTGGTTTAGACCATTTTGGATACTCTGCACCAGCAACAGTATTAGATGAGAAATTCGGCTTTACGGGTGAGAAGGTTTACCAACAAGTAGTTGATTATTTGAAATAAGAATAAATTGTTTTCATAAAAAAAGTCTAACATTATTTGTTAGACTTTTTTTATACATTTTTAATGGTGATAAATTTATTTCTTTATTTCTTTTAGGATTAATTGATCTAGGTATGCAATCGTATTCAGCAAATATTTTCTATCATCCGTTATGGTTGCCATGGCAATTGCTCCCTGAATCATAGTGTATAATTGTTTGGCAAATTGAAGAGGGGTAACTGGAATTTTAATTTCACTATTATTCACACCATTTTCTATTACTAGTGCTATTTTACCTTCAATAGTTTTTGAAGTTTCTTTGGCGGCCGCTGCCAATAATTTATTATTATGTTTGGCATCAATACCTACATTTAATATGGGGCATCCCCCCATGTTCTTAGTGAAATCGTCGTAATGTTTATAGAAATCTGTTAAAACAAATAATTTATCTATTGAGGTTCCATCAGTATTTAATTTGCTATCAATTTCATTCAATAAAAGGGTGCTGTTAAATTCGAAAGCAGCAAGAGCTAATGCTTCTTTATTTTCAAAATTACCATATAAAGCACCTTTTGTGAGGCCAGTAGCTTCGGTTAAATCGCTCATACTGGTTCCAACATATCCTAATTTATTAAATATAGGAGCAACAGTTTCTACGATGTATGCTGTGGTTCTTTCGGCTTTTGTGGTCATAGAAACGCTATTTTATACGAATATAAAAAAATTATATACTGTATGGTATATCTAAAGTCATAAAAAAACATCCTTTTATAAAAAAAATAAAAGGATGTTTTAAATAGTAGTTTTTATAAAGTATTAAACCATTTCTGTTTGATTTCGAAATACAAGTTCATCATTAAAAGAATCAATCAATACCACACTATCAGTTGAAATCTTTCCACTTAGAAGTTCCTTAGATAATGTATTCAATACTTCTTTCTGAATTACTCTTTTTATAGGTCTGGCACCGTATTGTGGGTCATATCCTTTTTCTGCTAAGTACTTAATTGTTTCTTCGGTAGCATCGATAGTGATATTTTGTTTCGCTAACATCTTTTTCAACTGGTCTAATTGTAATTTCACAATTTTGACAATGTCCTTTTTACTTAATGGCGTAAACATGATGATATCATCTATTCGGTTTAAGAACTCAGGACGAATTGTTTTACGTAATAAGCCTAAAACTTCCACTCGCGCTGCTTCAGCTGCACTATGAATATCTTTAGTATTCTCAAATTTTTCTTGAATAATATGACTCCCCATATTACTTGTCATAATAATGATTGTATTTTTAAAATCGGCAACTCTTCCTTTGTTATCCGTTAGCCTGCCTTCATCTAATACTTGCAATAACACATTAAAAGTATCTGGGTGAGCTTTTTCAATTTCATCTAACAATACAACAGAATAAGGACGTCTTCTTACAGCTTCAGTAAGCTGTCCTCCTTCATCATAACCAACATATCCTGGAGGAGCTCCTACAAGTCTACTTACCGAATGGCGTTCTTGATATTCACTCATATCTATTCTTGTCATTGCACTTTCGTCATCAAAAAGATAACTAGCTAATGTTTTTGCTAACTCTGTTTTACCTACTCCAGTTGTTCCTAAAAACAGGAACGATCCTATGGGGCGTTTCGAATCTTGTAACCCTGCTCTACTTCTTCGAATAGCATTAGACACTGCTTCAATTGCCTCTTCTTGACCCACCACACGTTTGTGTAAAACGTCTTCTAATTGCAACAATTTTTCACGTTCGCTTTGTAACATTTTTGTCACAGGAATTCCAGTCCATTTTGCCACTACTTGTGCAATATCTTCACTAGTAACTTCCTCTTTTATCAGGGTATCACCTTCTTGTTGTTCATCTAAAACAACTTGTAGGTCTTCCAATTGTTCTTGGGCTACTTTAATTTTTCCATAGCGCAATTCTGCGACCTTACCATAATCACCATTACGTTCTGCACGTTCTGCTTCCAGCTTATAGTCTTCAATGTCCTGTTTTGTTTTTTGAATATTGTCAACAACAGTTTTCTCACTTTCCCACTTCGCAAATATTTCATTGCGATCTTCTTTTAAGTTTGCAAGATCAAGATTAAGCGCTTTGAGTTTTGTTTTATCATTTTCCCGTTTAATGGCCTCAACCTCAATTTCTAACTGCATTATTTTTCGATCTAAAACATCTAGTTCTTCTGGTTTAGAGTTTATCTCCATTCGGAGTTTTGATGCAGCTTCATCAATCAAATCAATGGCTTTATCAGGTAAAAATCTATTGGTGATATAGCGTTGGGATAACTCCACGGCAGCAATAACAGCTTCATCTTTGATTCGCACTTTATGATGTGCTTCATATTTATCTTTAATACCTCTTAATATGGAGATTGCACTTTCTGTATCTGGTTCATCCACAACAATTTTTTGAAATCTACGCTCTAGTGCTTTATCTTTTTCAAAATATTTTTGATATTCATCAAGGGTAGTCGCACCGATTGCTCTAAGCTCTCCTCTCGCTAAAGCGGGTTTTAATATGTTAGCGGCATCCATTGCCCCTTGACCACCACCAGCGCCAACAAGAGTGTGTATTTCATCAATAAATAGCACAATGTTGCCATCAGATGAGGTTACTTCTTTGATAACTGCTTTTAGGCGCTCTTCAAATTCTCCTTTATATTTAGCCCCTGCAATTAAGGCTCCCATATCTAAAGAATAGATCACTTTATCTTTTAAATTTTCAGGAACATCACCTTGAACAATTCGATGCGCTAACCCTTCAGCAATAGCCGTTTTACCAACACCTGGCTCCCCAACAAGCATGGGGTTGTTTTTGGTTCTTCGCGATAAAATTTGCAATACGCGACGTATTTCTTCATCACGGCCAATAACAGGATCCAGTTTCCCATTATCAGCCATTTCATTTAAGTTTTTAGCATATTTATTTAAAGAATTGTAAGTTTCTTCAGCACTCTGTGAAGTAACTTTACCACCTTTACGGAGTTCTTCGATTGCAGATCTGAAATTCTTCTCGGATACGCCTTGATCTTTAAGAATTTGGGCAATCTTACTTTTAGAATTGAAAATGGCTAATAAAAGGTGCTCAATGGAAACATATTCATCTTCCATTTTTTTAGCAATGATACTCGCTTCATTCAGCGTTTTACCGGCTTCTCTTGAAAAAGATAATTCACCTCCAGTAACTTTTGGGAAACTTTCAAGTTCTTTATCTACGATTTGAGAAAGCATATCCGTATTTACGTTGAGCTTTTTAAGAATAAAAGGTGTAACGTTTTCATCTACTTGGTTTATTGCCTTAAACAAATGTTCGTTTTCTATTTGCTGATGTCCTAATTCTTGCGCAATTTGCTGAGCAAGCTGAACAGCTTCTTGCGATTTTATAGTGAAATTATTTATGTTCATATATCGTAATTTTTATGTTATTGTTTACTTTTGAAAAGATAAAGTCAATAATCTTACCAAGAAATGATAAATGTCATTTTGACACAAAAACCTAATAAAATAAAGACATTACGTCAGTTTGTAAGGTTTTATTATCCTATCGACTTAATAAAAAATGTATAAAATATATGGGATTATTTAATAGTCTATTTGGAAGTAAAGAATCAGAGAAAATAGAAGAAGTACAGTTGCCATGGATTTCTTTGACGTCTTTAGACCAATTACAAGAAATTGAAGTAAAGTCTAAAACAAAAACACAAATCATATTCAAACATTCTACCACTTGTGGAATTAGTAGAATGGTAATGAATACGTTTAAGAGTACGTATGAATTCACCAAAGATCAGGCGGATTTATACTATTTAGATTTGCATAGTTATAGAGCTGTTTCAAATGAAACAGGAAATAAATTTCAAGTGATGCATCAATCTCCGCAATTGTTGATTGTAAAAAATGGGATCGCTGTTGCAAATGCGTCTCACGGAAGTATAAATGATCTAGAGTTAAGCAAATTTATATAGTCTTTTTCAAAAGTTATAAAATACAAAAGCCATCAAGCGAATTATCACTTGATGGCTTTTTGAATTAGTTATATCTTTAATTAAATTGATGGCGGGTAATAATACCTTTCAATTTAGCCTTTAGATCTTCTCCGGCGTCATACACCATTTCTTCATTCGTCGGAAATGGGACAGATGCCAAACTTAATAACGAGATTAAATCAGTATCTAATGCAAGTTTATCTCCATTGTATTTGGCATAAACATGTTCAAATACAAACTCACTTGCTAATGGATAAGAATTAATTTGTTGTTTTGTTTTTAAGTCTGTAAAACTTACTTGACCCGTTACTTGCGCCGCTTTAAATTGCGTAAACTGGTAAAAATCACATTTTACAGTCTTGAATTTATCGATCTTTATTTTGTTTCCTAAGCTATCCTTAACTTGATTTCCATTTTTATCTAGAGCATAAGTAAAGCCATCCTTGATCTGTTTTTCTTTACTAATCTGTTTTTCTTTAATTTGCTCAGGAGTAATATTTATAGCTCTGAAAATCACACTCATTTCATAATCATATCCTATATTTTCACTTGGATTAGTATGGTACTCAGTCCATAAATTATTAAGGCCATAGGTATTAAAATTCAGTAATTCTTCTTCTAAGCGCACAGGGATAATTTGTTGTGTATCATTAAAAAGTTTTACTTGAACATAATCCAAACCTTTGTCGTGGGCTTCTTGTATTTTTTTTCGAGTATCCTTATAACCAGGATTTATTTTCTCTAAATAATTAAGGTCCTCAAATGCTTTTCTATAATCTTCCTTTTTTAAAGCTTGAGTTAACAATGTAGTGGCATTCCCATACAAAAAGTTGGAAAGCTCATTTTTAGATGCAATGATTTTGGCATCATAATCAGTAAAATTAAACTTTGCATTTCTATTTTCATCATAGACCGGCAACGGTAATAATGGTTTAATGCGCTCCTCAATAGATTTTAGATTCAAATAACTCGAATAAATTTCTTCATAATTAGATGGATTACCATTTTTATGAAGAAAAGCTATTTGTTTTAACTCACGCTCTGTATTTTTTTTAAATGCTTCTTCAAGCAATAATACATAAGCTTGGTTACCCTTTTTTGTTTTATTCTCGATAAGATTATCTAGTGCTTTGTATATAGCACTGTTGTAATCGCCCGAGTTAAGGGCCTCCTGAGTTTTTTTTACACCACCACAGGATATAAAAAAAAGAATACTGATTGAAAGTAGAAATTTTTTCATAATAAATTATTTACGGGATTTACTTAGCTATTTTCAATAGCCGTGCCATAATTATTATGAATAACGGATTAGATTCGCATATCGTATAAAATTACAATCAATTAAGGATATTGAACATTACTTTTTCTTGGGTTGAAAAACGGGAAGTAATTTTGTTGAAACTTCTCCAAATCCAATTCTCACACCATTTTTTTGACAAAAACCTTTGATAGATACGGTATCATTATCTTCGATAAATTTACGAGTAGACCCATCATTTAGGGTAATAGGATTTTTACCTCCCCAACTTAACTCTAACATAGAACCATAAGAATCTTGTGTTGGACCAGATATTGTTCCACTTCCCATCATATCACCACTATTTACATTACAACCATTAACAGTGTGGTGTGCTAATTGTTGAGCCATAGTCCAATACATGTACTTGAAATTAGACTTTGTTACTGTTGTAGCCACTCCGTTTTCAGGAATAATAGCTACTTCAAGGTTTATATTGTAGGTTTTTTTTTCAGTTTGTTGTAAATAGGGTAGCGGTTCTGGACTTTGTTTTGGACTTTCAACTTTAAAAGGTTGTAAAGCATCCATAGTAACAATCCATGGAGAAATAGATGATGCAAAATTCTTGGCTAAGAATGGCCCAAGGGGCACATATTCCCATTTTTGAATATCTCGCGCACTCCAATCATTGAAAAGAACCATTCCAAAAATATAATCTTCGGCTTCATCTACTGGAATAGGCTCACCCAGCGCATTGGCATCTGTAGTAATAAAAGCCATTTCCAATTCAAAATCGATCAATTTTGAAGGTCCGAATACTGGTTGCTCCGCATCAGGAGGCATCGTTTGCCCCATCGGTCTTCTAATTGGAGTTCCACTAGGTACAATAGAAGAACTTCTGCCATGATAACCAACCGGAATATGCAACCAATTAGGTAAAAGGGCATTGTTGGGATCTCTAAACATAGTACCCACATTAGTTGCATGCTCTTTACTTGAATAAAAATCTGTATAATCACCGATTTGCACAGGTAATTGCATTTCTATTTCATCCATTGTGAAAAGCACAACCTTTTTATGATCTTCTCTATCTCGTAATGCTCCATTTTCTTCATCAAATATTTCAGAAATGCGATTGCGAACTAAACGCCATGTTTTTTTGCCATCTGAAATAAAATCATTTAGTGTGTCCTGAAGAAAAATATCATCGGTTAGTGGAATATCTTTGAAATATCCAAGTTGATGTAATGCACCTAGATCTATTGCATAATCACCAATTCTAGTTCCAATAGTAATAACATCATCTCTAGTTAAAAAAACTCCGAAAGGAATATTTTGAATAGGAAAATCGGAATCCATTGGAACAGGAATCCATGTTTTTTTATTGGGATCATTAGTTTTTAAGGGCATATTGAGATTGTTAATTGCTGTTTAATAAGTTCTGCAATCAAATATATTATTTTCTATCAATTAACGACTGTCAATTTGTATTTTTGCATCTCAATTTAACAGTTTATTTTATTATGCAACGCGACAATCAAATTTTTGAACTTATTGCTGAAGAAAGACAGCGCCAAATTAATGGTATAGAACTTATCGCTTCTGAGAACTTTGTGAGCCCACAAGTAATGGAGGCAGCGGGTTCTGTTTTAACCAATAAATATGCGGAAGGTTACCCTGGAAAACGTTATTATGGTGGTTGTGAAGTAGTAGATGTTGTTGAGCAGATAGCAATAGACCGTGCAAAAGAATTGTTTGGAGCAGCTTATGCTAATGTGCAACCTCACTCTGGTTCACAAGCAAATGCAGCCGTTTATCATGCTTGTTTAAATGTTGGAGATACAATTTTAGGATTTGATTTGTCTCACGGAGGGCATTTAACTCATGGTTCTTCTGTAAATTTCTCAGGAAGATTATACAACCCAGTTTTTTATGGTGTTGATCAGGAAACAGGTATTTTGAATTATGATAAGATTCAAGAAATTGCAGATAATGAAAAACCAAAAATGATTATCGCCGGTGCTTCTGCATATTCACGAGATATAGATTTTAAAAAATTTAGAGAAATTGCAGATAGCGTTGGAGCAATATTATTAGCTGATATATCACATCCATCGGGTTTAATTGCCAAAGGAATTTTAAATGATCCTATACCTCATTGTCATATAGTAACAACTACTACGCATAAAACCTTAAGAGGACCTAGGGGGGGGTTAATATTGATGGGTGAAGATTTCGAAAATCCTTTCGGAATTAAACTTAAGAATGGAACGCTACGTAAAATGTCTGCTTTATTAGATTTAGCTGTTTTTCCTGGAAATCAAGGTGGTCCATTAGAGCATATTATAGCGGCAAAAGCAATTGCTTTTGGGGAAGCTTTAACAGATGAGTATTTGACTTATATTTTACAAGTGAAAAAAAATGCTGATGCTATGGCGAAGGCTTTTGTGAAAAAAGGTTATCAAATAATTTCTGGAGGTACAGATAACCATATGATGTTGATTGATCTAAGAAACAAAAATATTACGGGTAAAGATGCCGAAAAAGCATTAGTGAAAGCAGATATCACTGCAAATAAAAATATGGTTCCTTTTGATGATAAATCGCCATTTATTACATCTGGAATAAGATTTGGAACAGCAGCAATTACGACTAGAGGATTAAAGGAATCGGATATGCCTATTATTGTTGATTTTATTGATGAAGTATTAACTGATTCTGAGAACGAAGAAGTAATTGCGAAAGTTAAAAAGAAAGTAAATGCATTAATGAGCGGTAGAGAATTATTCTATGCTTGTTAATATAATTAAGTTTACGATAGAATAGAAACAAAAAAGCCATTATTTAAATAATGGCTTTTTTGTTTTATTGATCGATCATGGTTAACTCCCCATCGATAATATCTTTGTTAAAAAAATCATAGATATCGGCATCTACTCGACCGTCAAAATATAAACCCCAAAAAGCGTAATAATCTTCACGTTTATTGGCATTCATTCTTTTATTAAGTACGGTATAATCAGAATCGAAAGATCTTTCTTCAAATACTGGAATATGAATTTCATAAGGTATGTGAGTTAAACCTTTCGTGAAAAACATATGGTTACTATATAGCTCGTCAATTAATTTTTTTAATTGTGAGGAGATACTATTTTCAAAAATTTTGTGAATTATAATTGTACTTTCTAAAAAAACAATATTCAACTCCACTATATCGATTACCTGTAAATTGTTTTCACGTAATTCATGTAATGCATTCAGAAATGAACAATCATTTTGACCATTCATGTTTAAATCTAAATCTCCAATCTTACGATTTGATAATAACGATAAGCCTTGTGATACTTCAAAATTAAATTTAGCTTCTAGTACTAAATTAATAGCGCCATTTAATTTTTTTAAGTTAGTAATCTTAATATCACAGAAAAAATCTTTTTCAATTTTCAGTCTAAAAGCATCTAACCCAAGAATTTTACAGCCTTGTGTAGAATCAGTTTTTAGACCTCTTCTATGTGCATTTTTTTTAGATGACATGTTCGTAATGTAATGGTTTGCGAACAAACATAGTTTTATTATACCATCTTAGACTACACGAAAACCTTAGACTTTTTAAGGTTTTTATTTTGTAAATTTCAACTAATTGAAAATCAGCAATTTAAAAAAATAAAAAATTATGTTTTTTCACTATATAAAGCCCTTTTCTCTTGCAGCAGTAATTAATGCGTAGTCATTCTCTTTTGTGATACCAAAAACTTCTTTTAATTGACGCTTTCTATTTTCTATTCCTGCAAGAGAGAGAGAGATTAGCTCTATCATATCTTTGGTTTTGGTTCCGATAGACAAATAGTACAATATTTTTTTGTCGTAATTATCTAAATAAATGTTCGTAGACATTTTATTTCGAATCGCTACTAATGCTTTTTTTGTATAAAAGGGCGGTGCTGTCAAGACGGTCTCTACCATTTCTTTCAGCGCATCTTCATTGATTTCCGTTTTTACCATGTACCCTTCAGGGTTAACAGTTTGTAGAATACTATTAATTCTATAATTGTCACTAAAAGAAGATAAAAAAACAATTTTAGAAGTCGGAGTTACTTTACGAGCATAAATTCCAAGATCTTCACCGGTGCAAGCAACACCTTCTTTTATGGGTGAAAGTTGAATATCTAATAAGATAATATCATAACTAGATCCATCTGCTGATGCTTTAATTTTTTCTTTACCAGCATCAAAAGTAGTTGCCATGTCCATCTTAATGACAAAGTCATCAAAATTGGCATCTTCAAGGATATATTTATATCCCACCATGGTCATCATATGATCATCAACCGCTAAAATATGTATGGTTTTCATTGTGAAATATTTAAACTATGCTGCATTGCCTTTTTCTATAGTGTTGTAAGGTATTCTTATGGTCATCGTAGTACCAGATCCTATAGTACTTTCAATATTCCAATCTCCTTTTAATTTTTTTAAACGAGAAGATATGTTTCGAACACCTATTCCTTTTTTAATTTTTTTGGCATCAAAACCAATACCGTTATCTTCTATAATAGCAATGATCTCTTTTTCATTTACATCAAAATTAATGAAAATGCTTGTTGCTTCAGCATGTTTTATACAATTTTGAATACTTTCTTGTAAAATTCTATAAAGATTAATCTTAATATCACCATTTAAGTTATCCCAATCTATTTCTTCATTGTATTTAAAATGGTAATTAATATGATTAGTCGCTGTTCTAAATGTTTCTAGTAAAGCTTTGGTAGATTCTATAAAATTTTGAATCTTTTGGTAGGCAGCATTATTTAATTCGTGTGACACTGTTCTTATTTCTTCAGAAAGCTCTGCTAATTCTTTAATAAGTAATGCACGTTGATCTATAGATTCTTGATCGGATCTTTTATTAAGACCTATTAGTACTAGTCTAATGCCTAGCATTCTATTTAAGACCCCATCATGTAGTTCTTGCGAAATACGTTCTTGTTCTAATTTTTTACCCTCTTCTAATTTACCTCTTTGAGTCATTAGTAAATTAAAAATTTCTTGATTACTTTCTTGTTGTTGTTCTTTAAATTTTAAGTCTTTATTTTTTATTCTCTGTACTACGATGATTAGAATTGCCAATGCTGAGATAAAACCAATAAGGGCAACGGCAGACCATAATTGTGTTTCTCGAGTAAGTAGTTTGTTTTGACTTGCAAGCAATTCATTTTTTTCAATAAATTCATCTGTCTGAAAACGTATTCGAGCAAATTTATCTCTTAATTTGCGTTCATCTTCCTGTAATTTGGTGTTAAACGAAATATACTCCTGCGCATGTGTAGAGGCATTTTTTTTATCGATTAGCGTAAGCAAATTTAGAGTGCGCAATAAACTTTCTGCATTATCAGATTTCAAAGCAAGTTCCCTTGCCTGTTTTGCATGATCAATAGCGTTAGTCGTATCCATTTTATACGCCAAATAACGTGCAAAATGACTAGTTGATGTGGCTTCATTAAAAAGATTATTTAAGTTTTTCTGTACGGCTATCGCCTCAAGAAAAAGTGGTTTTAAATCTTCTTCACTTTTTAAACTTGTTTTAGTATCTGCTAAGTTGGTAAGTGCTTTAGCATAAAAACTAGGTTGTTTCAATTTCAAACTATCAGAATCTATGACTTTTTGAAAATTACGCTCAGCCTTTTTAAAATCGCCCAAAAAGTTATGACTCACTCCGATATTATTCATAATCGAAATATGATTGTATGAATTAGTTTTGGTCGTATCTAAATAGCTATTCGCCTTTTCATAAAATTCAATAGCACGCTTGAATTCTCCTAATGAATTAGAGATGTTTCCTAAGCTGTTGTAACAACTATGAAGGCCCTTATTGTTATCCAATGGTTTAAAAATTTCCATAGCTTTAACAGTGTTTAGTTCGGCGCCGGAGTAATCTCCTATTGCGGTTTGAACGGTTCCGATACTATATAATAGATAAGCTATTTTTGATTTGTTTTTAAGGTTAGAATAAATGGTTAAGGCTTCATTATAATAAAAATAAGTACTATCTTTTAATTGGGTGTCATTTAAAAAAATACCTAGATCCCATTTAGCTTCTGCAAGAGCAACTGAATCTTTTATTTTTTTTGATAATGCTATAGTTTGGTTATTCACTTTTCTGAAAAATAATGAGTCTCCAACGGTTATACTGGTATAAGATAAGGGCGATAGGTATTTGATCTTTAACGAATCATGGGATAAAGCATTAATTGAGTCTAATGCTTTAAATCGCATTTTTTTTTGTTCAGAGGGAGTAAGATTCTTATTTTGACTACTCGCAATATATTGAGATATGCTATCATTTTTTTGTTGGGTAAGACTAATAGCAACACTTGTGTTTTTTTCTTTAACACATGAAAAAAACAACAGTGTTAAAAAAAAAAGTAGATTATTTTTTTTTGAGCCAGTATACATTTAGTAGGTATAAAGCAACAAGATAGAAAAAAAGCTTTAAATAACTAGTTACTTAAAGCTTTGAACTTTTATATATCTAAGAGAACTTAGATTTATTCTCCTTTAGTTATTGGCGATTCACAACCATCACATGCTTGTACATCATATAAACTATCATCTTGAGCGGTATTATCTGCTGTGCATGAAAACATACCTAAACTTAAAACTACTACTGCGAATACTGCTACTACCTTTTTCATATTATTTGTGTTAAGGGGGTTATTAATTTGATACAAAAATAAATGAGAGGAGCTGTTTTTCTTTCGATATAAAACGCAGTTTAGTATATGGGTCGATTCTGTGAGTGTATGTTATAGTTTTGTAAGAATTAACTTAATTTAAAGTGGTAATTGTACTTTTGGTGAGTATTTTTTTTAAATCGTCTATATTGTTTTTATAGGATTTTGAAAATGGGAGTTGAGTTTCACCATTTTTTAATGCGCAGATAGATTTGCCGTAATTAATCCTAGAAATATAATCTGTATTTAAAATATAACTTTGGTGAATTCTAATAAAATTACTTGGTAAACGGCCTTCAAAAGTCTTTAACGTTTTAAAAGCACTTACTGTTGTGCCATCTTTCAAAAAAACATCGGTTGTGTTATTGTCTGCTTTTAGATATAAAATTTCATTCGTATCAATGTATCTATAATCTTTATATGATTTTAAGCATAAAGTTGTATTGGTGAATTGCTCTTTTAATTCGAGCTTTTGTAATTTAAGTGTGGTTTTTCTGATGTCAAATTCATTTAAAGGAAGGAGCCAATAATCAAAAAAGCCATTTTTTAAGGCATCAAAAGCATATTCCTTATTGTTAGAGATGCCTATTAATAAAGGCATAAATTTCACATATTGATGCAATTCTGTTACCATAGAAAAGCAGCTTGACGCATTCTCTGTCAAATTAATGAAGACGATATCGGGCATTTGTTTCAAAATAACATTTAAACCTTCTGAACAATTGGTTGCAACACCTGCACATCTGAATTCTGGGAAATTTGCCAATTGGGACCTTAATTCATGGCTTGAGGTAACGTCCGAATTGATAATTGTGTATTCGTACTCCATGATTGTTTATTTTGTTGCAAATTACTATTTGTATTTCACAACAGACTACACGAAAACCTTAGACTTTTTAAGGTTTTTATTTTTAAAGTATTGAAAATGAAGTGTTTTGAGTAGGAAAATTCTTATTTATCTATAAAAATGTATTGATAAGCTCCAATAGCGGAATTAGTAGTTCTGTCCAAACCTAAAATATCTTTAGGAGCAAAATTAACTCCTTCTAAATTGGCTTTACCTATAGCAAAAGAATCTTCATTTATCGAAAAATTATGTTGCGAGGTTTTTAAGAAAGATGCATTTTGATTTAAAAAAACTAATTTGTAGTTCACCTTGTCATTAAAATCATATAATGAATTTTCAGGTGTATTTATAGCAGTGTCCACTTTGAGCATACAATTACTAAAACTAAAATTAAATAAGGAATCGTTATTTAATTTGAAGAGTCTTAGTTCTGATGAGTTATTTCCATCAATAATACAATTCAAAAAATCAGCTTTGTATAGATTATAGGAATCTTGACCATTGTTATTATCTATTTGCAGGGCAGTACTAGATCTAAAACCTTTCGTCCAATAATTGGCAATAGTAGCATGTGTAAAAGTATAACTACCACCATTATTACAATACAAAGAAGTAGCACCAGCATTACCAAGCACTAGATTTGATCCTTGAACCTTAGCAGTTTTGCACCAAAGATTAACGGTAGCACTGTTGTAAATTTGGGAGTTGCTAATAGTTAAGTTGAAATTTTCTTCAGAAGTTGTGCCATTTACAAATAAGCCAACAGTGGCATTTTTTATAGTTAGATGGTTAATTTCATTATTTATACTCTCTTTATCTAACCAAATTGCACCCCATTGTCCGGCTATATCATCAAATTCTGGTTCTAAGCGATCTCCTTCGAAAATGACTTGATTTTCTAGAAGTTCTTGGTCTACACTTAAACTTCCATTAATAGTAAGAGAACCGTTTTTTTGAACTAGAAGACCGGAATCTTTATGAAAATATATTCGAGTACCCGCACCTACTATTAGTGACCTATCTTCAGGAACGGTTGCATAACCATAAATTACGTAGGGTTTAGCATTCGTAAAGTTAAGTTGATTTTCTTCTAAAATGAATCCGTTGGTTTTTATTGTCGTTCCGTCTTCATTAATACCTAAAGTGATTTCTTCAGTAGATCCATCTGCATTTTTTTTAGGGTATAAAAAAACAGCATCCTTTATTAATGTAACTAATGAAACATTTTGCTGCTGAATACCAGTATCAAATAAAATAGCATCAGTATATAAAAACTCATTCTCAGAAACCTTAGAAATATCAAAAGTGGTTTCGATAAAAATATAAAGACTGTCTTTTGCAAAGAGCGGAACATTATAAAATTCTCTCCCAGCTTGTCCATCTACATTGATTCTATAGTTACTCTCCAATCCATTTTTAAGCGTAATAGAGGGTATTTGAATATCAGTATGACTAGGATTATAAACTTTTAGGGTATATGTACTACTGCCAATAGTGGTAAAAATAGTATCTAAATAAACAGTGTCTTTTGAAAAGGTTAAATTTCCACTACTTTCTTGGTACTCAAAGTCTTTTCTACATGAGCTCCATAAAATGGCTATGCATAACACATAGAATGGATACAGGTTTCTAAGTCTTCTAGCGTTCATAGCAATGTTTCATTTAAAAATCTTTTGTATATCGTCAGAAATACGAATAGGTCGTGCGCTTTTTGCATCTAATAAAACCCATTCTGTTTTTGATTTTAAGATTAATTCATTGGATGTTTTGTCAAACATTTCTACTATTCTGATAGATAAAGCTCCTTTTGATTCTTTTATATGCGTTTTAATTTCAATGAGATCATTAAGTACGGCAGCCTTTTTATATTCTATATAATGACTTTTTACGACCCAAATACTATTGTCCAGCATTTCTTTTGGTGCTTTTTGCTGCCAATGCTCTTTTGCAATATCTTGGATCCACTGCACATAGCGTACATTATTTACATGATTAAGATCATCTAAATCATCTGCTACTACTTGGATTGTTTTCTTGAAAGTCTTGATCATCACTTTTTTAAGATTTTAACCTCAAATAATTTATCCCAATTTTTCCCAGTCACAAAAAATGTTTGCCTTCCCTTATGATAGGCAACACCATTCAAAACATCTAAATTTTCATGTTTCGTAACTTTATCTTTTATTCCACCAAAATTTACAACTCCTTCAATGGCACCACTTTCAGCATCAATAATCATCATACTTTCTTTCTGCCAAACATTAGCATAGATTTTTCCATCTACATACTCCAATTCATTTGCTTTGTTGAAGATAGATTTGTTGGTTACGGTTTCTATATGCGATTCTTCAACCAAGGTTTCAGGATTCAAGAGCCAAATTTTTTCAGTACCATCACTTTTATATAATTTTTCACCGTCATTTGTTAAGCCCCAACCTTCTTTACTCACTCCATATTTAAAGCTGTCTATTTTTTTAAAATCATTTACATCATATATAAAACCAAGACCACTTTGCCAAGTTAGCATGTAAATTTTATCATTTAAAATGGTAATACCTTCTCCGAAATAAGTATTTTCTAAATCTATTTGCTTCAATATTTCACCTGTCTTAAAGTTTAACTTTCTTAAAGTTGATTTTCCTTTACGTCCAGTGCTTTCATATAAGGTGTCTTTGTAGAATTCTAAGCCTTGAGTAAATGCTTCCTTATCGTGTGGATATTCGTTTATAATTTCATAAGTATATATTTGTGGAGCATTTGGTGCTAACAATTTAATTTCTTTAGAGATCACACCTGAATTTCCATCATAATTTATAACAGCTTTAATAGTTTTGCTACCCAACTTAGGCATATTTAATGCAATAGAATTATTCGAAACAACTAGATTTTTACCATCAATTGAATAGGAAACATTTTCAATGGCTAAGTTTTTCTTATTCTTAAGAGATATATTAATTTTTTGGTTTTGCTGAAACTCACTTTTATTGCCTTCTAATTGAATTTCAAAAAAGTCAGAGGTAGACGTATTACTACTGCCACAAGCACCGAAAAGTAACGATATATAAGTTAGTGTAATGATGAATACTGTTTTCATTAATAATTGGGTTTATTATTTTTTACTAGATTATTGTTTTTATTTCCAAAATTTTGACAATCAATCAGATAGCATATTGTGCAAAGATGAGCAAGGTATTTATTTAAATTAAGAATTTAAAATGATTGTGAAAAAATTAAAACTTTGTATATTTGCAGTCGGCAAGTCCTACGCGACCAGCTCCTGCAGAATCCCCCAGGGTGGGAACGCAGCAAGGGTATGTGGTTGAGCGGTGCGACGTAGGTAGCTTGCCTTTTTTTCTTCTTTATATTTTGCCTTTGGCAAATACAATTACACTTTTTTCTCCCTTTTATTATTTGTTTCTTTGCATCTATATTTTTTATTATGGCACATGAAGTTGTTTTGATTACTGGTGGATCTTCAGGAATTGGGAAATCTATTGGGGTATATTTAAAATCGAAAGGGTTCAAAGTTTATGGTACTACAAGGAATAAGCTGAAGTATCCAGATTTTAATGAATTTAATTTATTAGAAGTAGATGTCAGAAATAGCGAAACGATAAGTGCTGCAATTTCTAAGTTAATAGCATTAGAAGGTCGTATAGATGTGTTAGTAAATAATGCAGGAGTGGGAATAACTGGTCCAATAGAAGAAACTCCACAAGATGAAATAGCAAAAGCTTTTGACACCAATCTTTATGGGCCTATTCGAATGATAAAAGCAGTCCTGCCCCAAATGCGAATTCAAAAAAATGGACTTGTTATAAATATAACATCTATTGCTGGTTTTATGGGATTACCGTATAGAGGAATTTATTCTGCAACCAAAGGAGCTTTAGAATTAGTTACTGAATCGATTAGAATGGAAGTCCAAAATTTTGGTGTGAGTATAACAAATGTTGCACCTGGCGATTTTGCAACCAATATAGCATCAGGTAGATACCATGCTCCACTTCTTAATGATTCTCCGTATGAAGAGCCATATGGCAGGACTTTAGAAGCTATAAATAACGATGTTAATAGTGGAGGAGACCCAATAGATGTTGCACATTTAATATTGAAAATTATAAAAACTAAAAAGCCGAAAATACATTATAAAGTGGGGAGTTTTATGCAAAAATTTTCACTTTTTTTAAAGAAAGTATTACCTGATAAAGTGTATGAGAAATTGCTATTGAACCATTATAAATTGTAATTTTGTACATAATATAATCTAGATTAATAATATAAAGATTTAAGCATGAAGTTTTTTATCGATACAGCGAATTTAGCGCAAATAAAAGAAGCCCAAGAATTAGGAGTTTTAGATGGTGTTACCACAAACCCTTCATTAATGGCAAAAGAAGGTATTACTGGGAAAAATAATATCTTAAAGCATTATGTTGATATCTGTAATATAGTTGATGGTGATGTTTCTGCGGAAGTTATTGCTACTGAGTATAGTGAGATGATTAAAGAAGGTGAAGAGTTAGCTGAATTGCATGAGCAAATTGTAGTGAAGTTACCTATGATTAAGGATGGTATTAAAGCGTGTAAATACTTTAGTGATAAAGGTGTTAGAACAAATGTTACTTTGGTTTTTTCTCCAGGTCAGGCTCTTTTAGCAGCTAAAGCTGGTGCAACTTATGTTTCTCCTTTTATTGGACGTTTAGATGATATTTCAACAGATGGTTTAAACCTTATTGCTGAAATTCGTCTTATATATGACAATTATGCATTTGAAACTCAAATATTAGCGGCTTCTGTTAGGCATACCATGCATGTTATTGATTGTGCTAAATTAGGGGCAGATGTAATGACTGGGCCTTTATCTTCAATTGAAGGTTTAATGAAGCACCCACTTACGGATAGTGGTCTTGCTAAATTTTTAGAAGATTATAAAAAAGGGAATTAATTCTTACAAGAAAATATAAAGGAAAAAAGCCGTTGAAATTTCAACGGCTTTTTTATATTTTGTTTTTTTAGAATGAAGAATACATATCTTTATAGGCATCTACAATAACACCGTCTTTTGTTAAAATAGCTTTGTTAAGTCCGTCTATAATAAGGGCGCTTCTTAGTTCATCTACATTATCAGCTTTATATTGGTTGCTAAAACTTTGATTGTTTGCTTGTATCATAGTTTGCCATTTTTCCAGTTGAGGAGTTAGACTAATACCAATAAAAGTAATTTCAGGATGTAAATTCGATAATTTAGCAGCATGCTTTGTAATACTTGCAAAATGTCTTGGATTGTCGCTTGTCCAAAAGTAAAAAATAGCGTTTTTGTTTTTTTCTGCAATCGCTTTCAATGAAACTATAGTACCCATACTATCTAGAACAGTAATAGCTGGTAAACTATGGTTGGGTTGCATTTTAATTACCCCTTCATATAAATCGTGTATTTCTGTTATATGTCTGTTATTACTAGAAAGTTTATGGAAATCTTCTAAAAATATTTTATTATTTTCTATGTTATCATGAACCTTTAAAAAGTAACTCATGGCAACATTTCTAAACAAATTATCTCTTAACTCTTTCTCTTTAACAATACTGTCAATTAATTTTAATTTGTGACGATTAAAATGGAGATGATTTTTAATTATTCTTTCTCCATTTTCACAATCTGTAGTGCAGTCTGTATAAGCCAAATTATCAAAATGGCGTTTCATGAAGTCATAATAAGGCGTAAAGTAAGTTAATTCCTTATTGTCAAAATTTAATTTTTTCCTGTACTCATAAAAACTATCAGATATTTTTGTTAACGAGCTATTTTTAGTTTTCTTATGATGTTTATAAGGATATTTTTCCTTGCTGATATAACTACCGTAATTAATACTTGCATTTGCAATAGCTAAGGATTTTGGAGAAAGCGCTGATTCTACTTCAAGATCATTAAGGAGATTTATTTTAATTTGACGAAGCGAATCAATTTTTTTTGAGAAAGGGATTGGATCTAAATCATAGTATGAATCAACCAGAGCTTCTTCATCCTCTCCATTTAAAAAAACCTCCACTAGAAAATTATTTATCTCTTCTCCTTTTCCTGAAAAGACTAAAGATTCATCAAAATAAATCGTATTTAATCGCACAAGTAAACTGTCTCCTTTAGACAGGTATACATATTGATATTGAGGGGAATGACGAAAATTGTATAAACCTTCCTCAATAGTATCCAATCGAATGGAGAATCTATTATGCATATCTAATTGAGCAGAATCAATAACCACATCATCTTTATATAAGATAATAGTCTCGCTGGTAGGGTTCACAATCTCTCCTGCGAATATTGTGGGGGTTTCTTTTTGTTCCGTATTGCACCCTACAAGTGTTAGAATAAAAAGGCAAAAAGAATATTTATTCATATAATAAAACAATTCTATACTAAGCGAATTTAATAAACGCGTATGCTACATCCTGTTAAGGCTGCGTTAAAAAACAGCATTTACTTAAGAAGTCCAAATATTTCGTTGGGTTGATTGCTAGTTTGAAGGCTTATTTTTGCTTATTTTTGCGCAAAATTAAAAAATACTGTGTATGTTATCTGTATCCAATTTATCGGTGCAATTTGGGAAAAGAATTCTTTTTGACGACGTAAATATTTCATTTACACAAGGGAACTGCTATGGAGTAATTGGTGCTAATGGTGCGGGGAAATCTACGTTGTTAAAAATTATAGCAGGTCAAATAGATCCTACTTCTGGAAGTGTGAATTTAGAACCAGGCAAACGCATGTCTATACTGGAACAGAATCATAATGCTTATGATGATACGACTGTTTTAGAGACTGTTGTAATGGGGAATAAACCATTATCAGCCATTAAAAAAGAAATGGATGCATTGTATGCCGATTATGATGATAAGAATGCAGATAGGATCGGAGAGTTACAAGTGAAGTTTGAAGAAATGAATGGTTGGAATGCGGATAGCAATGCTGCGGCATTATTGTCTAACCTTGGTATTGGGGAAGAACATCATTATTCTTTAATGGCAGATGTGGACTCTAAGCTTAAAGTAAGGGTTTTATTGGCACAGGCATTATTTGGTAATCCAGATGTTTTAATTATGGATGAGCCTACAAACGATCTGGATTATGAAACCATTAATTGGTTAGAAAACTTTTTAGCATATTATGACAATACAGTTATAGTTGTATCGCATGACCGTCACTTCTTAGATTCGGTTTGTACACACATAGCAGATATTGATTTTGGAAAATTAAACTTATACTCAGGAAACTATACGTTTTGGTATGAAAGCAGCCAGTTAGCAGCAAGACAACGTGCTCAGCAAAACAAAAAGTCTGAAGAAAAGGCAAAAGAACTTCAAGAATTTATCATGCGTTTTAGTGCTAACGTTGCAAAGAGTAAACAAGCGACATCACGTAAAAAAATGCTTTCTAAATTGAAAATTGAGGATATTAAACCATCGAGTAGACGATACCCAGCAATTATTTTTGAAAGAGAACGTGAAGCTGGAGATCAGATTTTAAATGTAGAAAAATTATCTGCAACTTCTGAAGATGGTGATTTACTATTTAAAGATGTGAATATTAATTTAGCAAAAGGTGATAAGGTTGCGGTGTTTTCCAAAGATTCTAGAGCAACAACTGCTTTTTATGAAATTATTAATGGAAATAGAAAAGCAGATATTGGTGAATTTCAATGGGGTATAACAACGAATCAATCTTATTTACCTGCTGACAATCACCACTTTTTCGAAAGTGATGATAACCTAGTAGATTGGTTAAGGCAATGGGCTAAAACAGAAGAAGAACGTGAAGAAGTTTACATCAGAGGGTTTTTAGGTAAAATGTTATTTAGTGGAGAAGAAGCATTAAAAAAATGTTCGGTACTATCAGGAGGAGAAAAAGTACGTTGTATGTTGAGTCGTATGATGATGCTACGAGCAAATGTTCTCATGCTGGATGAACCGACAAACCATTTGGATTTAGAAAGTATCACGGCATTTAATAATTCTTTAAAGAATTTTAAAGGCACTATTCTTTTTACAACTCATGATCATGAATTTGCAGAAACTGTGGCGAATAGAATAATCGAGTTGACACCAAATGGTGCTATAGATAGATATTTAACTTTTGATGAGTATATGTCTGATAAAACAATAAAGGAGCAAAGAGAGAAAATGTATGCAATCACAGCATAGTCACTTATAATATTATAACTAAAAAGCCCACCAGTTAGTGGGCTTTTTAGTTGAAATATTTGCTATTCCATATCGCGGGATTGAAATTCTTACTTTGTGCAAAACTGTAATAAATCACGATGGCAGCAATAGTTTTAAACATAAAGAAATTCATAATCAGAAACTCTGCAGTTGTACTTGATTTTGAAAATAATCCACTAGGTATCATAAGAGTAAGTAGGTAGCTTGTTATTACAACCAAAACTAGTAGGTTTATAATGCTTTTGAAGGGCCACATTAAAAATTTACGCATAGGATGCAAATCATTACCCCATTTATGAATTAAATAAAAATAGTTATTCCCTAAAGGAGCAAATAATAAGGGGTCGTCTTTATCCTCTAGTTTAAACAATCTTGAAGGAGCAATAATTTTAAAGTTTTTAATTTCCGTTTCGTGATCTTTCTCTATTTTTTTAATCTTTGAAATGGCATTTTGGGGTATTTTTCCTTTAAAATAGGTAGCATCTAAAAAACGTAATCGATAATCAATACAAATTTTTTTAATTTGATTAATATGATAAATTTTATTAGTATCCAAAAGATCAAACTTAAAATCATTGACTTGATTTATTAAATTTTCCGTTAAAGTGCTGTGAACTCTAGCGTTGTGATCGGCGTCGTCTTGGATAACTTTATAAACCTCCTTTATCAAAGATTGGGAGTTTAAATTACGTTGTTTTTCTCGCCTTAGCTTATCTTCAAGGCTAGTTCTTTTAAGTAGCATTGTTTTTTTTATGGAGTATTCTCAAATTTACATAATTTCCAAACTTGTTATTTCTTGAGATTGTTAAATTAATATGTTAATGTATTGTTAAATTAAATAAAATGCTAGTTTCTATATTCAAATAACACGATATATGATGTATATTGTCGAACTTTCGATGCATTTCATCGATTAGTAAAAGCTTTCACCCCAAATTTGCAATGATAGAACTTAACAAATAGAGTTAATTATGAAATTTTTAAAGTCCCCCTTTTTATTCGTTTTTTTACTCTTTATCTTTACATCTGAAGCACAGCAAAATAAAAAGGCTATTGCTCAAATGGATCCGGAAAAATCCATTATAAGTAATGCTCAGGCTTCTGGGAATCACAATTTATTATTGGCAGCAGTTAAGGTTTCAGAGTTGGAATCAACTTTAGATAATGATGGTCCGTTTACTGTTTTTGCACCACGTGATGTAAATTTTGATTCAACAACGAAAGAAAGGGTAACTGAATTAGTGCGCATTAAAAATAAAAAAGAACTTCAATCGGTTATCGGGTATCATATCGTTGCAGGCAAATTAACAGCTTCAAAAATTTTAAAGGCATTATGCAGAGGAAAGGGTATAGCTGCTTTCACCACAATTTCTGGAGATGTATTAACCGCTACAATGAAAGGTTTAGATATTATTTTGACCGATAAAAATGGTAATCAATCCATTATTACGAAGGCCGACGCTAATCAATGTAATGGAGTTTTTCATGTCATTGATAGTGTTAATAAGCCTAGTAAGGTCTAAATTATCTTAATTCTGCTCCTAATTTAGTTTCAAATTTCTCTTGAAATTTATTCATTATTTTATCTATCTGTTTATCAGTTAGGGTTGCATTCTCTGATTTCAATGTAAAGCTAACAGCGTAAGATTTTTTGCCTTTTGGTAACTTTGATCCTGTATACACATCAAATAAACTAACTTCCTTCAGCATCTTTTTTTCAGTTTCGAAAGCAATATCATGAACAGCTTTGAAGCTTACTTCACTGTCAATTAATAAGGCGAAATCTCGTTTTACTTCCGGAAATTTTGTTATTTCTTTATAGGTTACCTTGTTATTTCGAGCTAATTCTATAATTACATCCCATTTAAAGTCAGCATATAAAACCTCGTTTTTGATATCGAATTTTTTTAGAATAGATTTTTTTACCACTCCAAAATCTACAAGATCCAATTTTTGAGATTTTAAAGTAAGACCTTCAGCAAGAACATTAGTCTTGGTTGGAGATGAGATGATGGTATTTATTCCTAAACGCTCAAGAATACTTTCTATAATAGATTTAAGGGTGTAAAAACTTGTTTTTTGGGATTGCCCAGTCCAATTATCCTCATTTTTGTTTCCACAAAGAAATAATGCTAAATGTTTATTTTCAACATATTTTTCATTGTAGAGGTGATAACTTTTGCCGAACTCAAAAAACTTAAGATTTTGTCTTTTTCTATTGTTATTGTATAAGATTGCTTCTAATCCCGAAAAAAGCATTGATTTTCTCATAATAGATAAATCATTACTTAGTGGGTTTATTATATGAACTGTTTGTTCATCCTTTATATGGTCGCTTAGCTCATTATAAATAGGAGTGGATAGACTATTAGTCAATATTTCATAAAACCCTTTAGCAGCTAAAAGATCACCAATTTTAGACTGTATTTTGTGATCTTCAAAAGGAGAAGTAGTTGCAATTGAGGCATTGAGTTTTTCTTTAAAGTTTATGTTATTATACCCATAAACCCTCAAAAGTTCTTCAATAACATCAACTTCACGTTGCACATCAACTCTATAAAAAGGAATAGTAAGTCCTAGGCCAGTTTCTGTAACATTGTTGAGTTTAATATCTAAAGATGCAAGAATAGATTTTATGGTATCTTGAGGAATTTCTTGACCTATAAGACGGTTTATTTTTTTAAAGGTTAAGAAAACTTGATAGTCGTTTTGCTTAATTGGATATAAATCTACAAGATCAGAAGTAATGTCACCACCTGCAATTTGCTGAATTAATATAGCTGCCCTTTGAAGGCAATATTCAACACTGTTAATATCTATTCCTCTTTCGAACCGAAATGAAGCATCAGTATTAAAACCATGTCGTTTTGATGTTTTGCGAATACTTATGGGGTCAAAATAAGCACTTTCTAGAAATATAGAAGTAGTGTCTTTAGTCACGCCAGAATTTAAACCTCCATAGACACCCGCAATGCATAGTGGCTTTTCGGAATCGCAGATCATTAAATCATCTTCATATAATTCAATTTCAGTGGCATCTAATGTCTTAAACTTTGTGCCTTTAGGTAAAGTCTTAACTATTATTTTATTATCTTTTATTTTAGTAGCATCAAATGCGTGTAAGGGCTGTCCTAGCTCGTGCAGTACATAATTAGTAGTGTCAACAATATTATTTACCGGATTTAAGCCAATAGATTTAAGTCTGTTTTTTAGCCAATTTGGAGAATCTTGAACTGTTAAATTGCTAATAGTTACACCGCAATATCTCGGAGCTAATTTATTATCTTCAACATTTACATCTATTTTTAGAGATCTATTCGTTACTGAGAAATTACTTGCCGATGGCGTAATTAATTCTAATTGAATATCTTTTTGCTTAAGACCTGCTTTTAAATCTCTAGCCACACCTAAATGACTCATAGCATCAGCTCTATTGGGTGTAAGGCCAATTTCGAAAATCAGATCATTTTCTACTTCAAAAATAGTAGCACATGGTATACCTGGATTATGATCTTCACCTAAAACCATAATACCATCATGGCTTGTTCCAACTCCTATTTCATCCTCGGCGCAAATCATTCCATGACTTTCTTCGCCTCGAATTTTACCTTTTTTAATGGTCCATTCTTCTCCCTCTTTGGTATACAGTTTTGTGCCAATTGTCGCTACAGGTACATTTTGGCCTTTTGCAACATTAGCCGCTCCACAAACTATTTGAACCGGATTGTCTAACCCAATATCAACCATGGTTATTTTTAATTTATCAGCATTCGGATGCTTATCACAAGATAGAACACGACCTACAACGATTCCCTTTAAACCGCCTTTAATACTCTCAAAGGGTTCAATTCCTTCTACTTCTAAACCAAGATCCGTTAGGAGGTCGGCGGTTTTTTCGGCTTTCCATTCTATTTGCAAAAATTGCTTTAACCAGTTGTAAGAGATTTTCATTAATTAGTATTTACAAGCCCTATTTTTTACTACGCTATAATTAGATAACCTAAAATTAATATATAGTTTTTAGAAATAGTTTTCTTTTGTGAGTTAGTTTTGTTTTTATTGTAACTTTATAAGTTGCTACTTCTGAATAAGTCAATATCCAGCGTTGTTCTGTAGCAGCCGACAAATATAAAACAATGTGTTAAGACATTCAACAGGTATTTAATCGAATTGATTTTATTTTTATTTGTAAGTTTTTAATTGTTATTTCGATTCTTGAATATAGATTAATGATGAAGAATTGGATTTTTAGTGTTTTTATACTAGCGGGATTAATAGGGTGTAGCGAAAAAGAGAAAAACCTATCTGAAGGTTTGTGGTTAGCAGAATTGCAACTAATGGATTATCAAAAATTGCCCTTTAATTTTAATTTGGAGCGAAAAGAGGATGGTAATTTCATCGCTAAAATATTTAATGCAGATGAAATTATTTATACCGACGAAATTAAGATTTCGAATGATTCTATTCTATTCAGAATGCCAGTTTTTGAAGGGTACTTGAAAGGAACCTTTACCGCTAATGAAATAAAAGGAATGTTTAGGATCGAAAGTTTGGATAGAGATGTACCTTTTATTGCTACTTATGGAATTTCAGATAGATTCAATTCTGATCTACCATCAGAATACTTTGTTTCAGGAATTTGGGAAACTTATTTTAGTCCGGGTACATTAGACGAATATGTAGGAAAAGGTATTTTTGTTCAAAATGATAATAGAGTCACCGGAACATTTAGAACAACCACTGGTGATTATCGATTTTTAGAGGGATTAGTGACAGGAGATTCTTTAAAGCTTTCAGCTTTTGATGGAGCTCATGCTTTTCTTTTCAAGGCAAAAATAACAGACACAACGTTAAACGGAATATTTTATTCTGGCAATCATTTTAAAGAACCATTTATAGCAAAACGGAATGAAGTCTTTGAATTACCAGATGAAGATTCATTAACCTATCTTAAAAAAGGCTATAGTCAATTTAGTTTTTCTTTTCCTGATACCACAGGGAAAATAATTTCTTTGACTGATAAACAGTTTCAAAATAAGCCAGTAATTATCCAACTAATGGGAACGTGGTGTCCTAATTGTTTAGATGAAACTAAATTCTTAGTTGATTTTATACAGAATCATAAGAATTTAGATATAGCAGTGGTTGCTTTGGCTTTTGAATATGCAAAAACAGAAGAATTAGCAATTAAAAGTATAAAGAGATTAAAAGATCGGGTAGGAGTTGATTACCCAATTTTATTAGCTCAATTTGGTACGTCAGATAAACAAAAAGCACAAGAGAAGCTGCCAATGTTAAATCATGTGTTATCATACCCCACAACAATTGTTATAGATAAAAATGGGGTAGTACGGAAAATTAAAACAGGATTTAATGGACCGGCGACTGGAGATAAGTTCTTGAAATTTAAAAAGGAATTTTCCTTATTTGTTACTGAACTAGCTAATGAATAAAAAAATGCCTTTTCGAAAAGAAAAGGCATTTAGCTGACTAATTAAACTACTGTATTTAAATGATAGTAGATTTTCCTAAACCTATGTTTTCATAATTCATATTAAGAGTATCATCAGTATCAACAATATTGCTCGCAATAAAATCACCTACATTATTTGTTCCAAACTTACTCTTTGTATTTATATCGGGGGTGACTATGTTTTTCTTGAATGATTTATTCACTGCAGATACTACAGCTCTCGATTCTTCTTCTAAACCAAAATGTTGCAAGAGCATTGCAGCAGAAAGTATAGTTGCAATGGGGTTAGCAATATCTTTTCCTTTAGCTTGGGGGTAAGAGCCGTGTATAGGTTCAAAAATCGCTTTGCCACCTCCGATTGATGCAGATGGTAATAAACCGATTGACCCACCAATTACACTAGCTTGGTCAGAAATAATATCACCAAATAAGTTAGCCGCCAATATAACATCAAATTTACTGGGATTTAATATCATTCTCATGATGGCATTATGTAAATAAATACATTCTAACTCAACATCAGGATAGCTTTCACTAATTCTTTTGACAACTCTTCTCCATAATCGTGAGGTTTCTAAAACGTTAGATTTGTCAATCAGTGTTAATTTATTTCTTCTTTTTCTTGCCGCTTTAAATGCTAAATGTGCAATTTTACTTATATCATTTTCTGTATAGCTCGCTACATCTGTTGCTTGGGTACCATCAGCACTTAATATATGATCACCACAATAAATACCACCTGTTAATTCTCTATAAATTACAAAATCAGTTCCTCTTAAGACAGCTTCTTTTAAAGGCGATTTTTTTATCAAGGTTGGAAATACGGCCACTGGTCTAATATTGGCAAACACGCCTAATTCTTTTCGCAATTGGAATAAACCATCTTCTGGTCTAATCTTAGCATCAGGGTTATTATCAAATTCAGGGGAGCCAATGGCTCCAAAGAGTACAGCATCTGAATTATTACAAAGTTGAATTGTTTTTAGGGGTAGTGGTTCACCAGTTTTATAAATTGCTGCTGCTCCAATTAGTGCTGTTGTATAAGTGAAACTGTGATTGAACGTTTCTTCTACTGCTTGCAAACATTTTACAGCTTGAGCAACAACCTCAGGTCCAATACCATCTCCTGGTAAAAGTGCTATTTTAATATTCATTAAGCTACACTTTCTATTTTAATATTGCTTGTTTCAATAATTTGATGAATATCTTCATCAAGAATTTCTTTTTTGCGATCTGCATACTTTAAGAATTCTTCATAGACAACATCTAATTGTATTTTCGTAAGTTCATAACCTACAATTTTAGATCTATATGCTAAAGCAGCTCTACCGCTTCTTGCAGTTAAAACTATTGATGATTCGTTAACGCCTACATCGGCTGGATCAATAATTTCATAAGTCTCTCTATTTTTAATAACCCCATCTTGATGAATTCCTGAGCTATGGGCAAAGGCATTTGCGCCAACAATTGCTTTGTTAGGTTGCACCAACATCCCCATTTTTTGAGAAACCATTCGACTGGTGTCATTTAATAATTTACTATTAATATTGGTATCTAAACCTAAGTTTGGGTGCTGTCTTAAGATCATGACGACTTCTTCTAAAGCGGTATTTCCAGCGCGCTCACCAATTCCGTTAATTGTGCATTCTATTTGGCGTGCCCCGTTAATAACCCCAGCAATAGAATTTGCTGTAGCTAAACCTAAATCGTTATGACAGTGACATGAAAGTATCGCCCTATCTATACCTTTTACATTTTCATATAAATATTTAATTTTAGCACCATATTCTTCAGGTAAACAATATCCAGTAGTATCTGGAATATTAAGAACTGTGGCTCCTGCTTTAATAGCAGCTTCACAGACTCTAGCTAAAAATTCATTTTCTGTTCTACCTGCATCCTCAGCATAAAATTCAACATCTTCAACAAAAGATTTTGCATAGGAAACAGCTTCAATAGCTCTTTCAATTATCGCATCTTTATTTGAGTTAAATTTAAATTTTATATGTGATTCTGATGTTCCAATTCCGGTATGTATTCTGGGTCTTTTAGCATATTTTAAGGCTTCTGCGGCCACCTCAATATCTTTTTTTACAGCTCTTGTTAGACCACAAACAGTAGTATTCTTAACTATTTTTGCAATTTCTTGAACTGAATTAAAATCTCCAGGACTTGACACTGGGAAACCAGCTTCAATGACATCTACACCAAGAAGTTCTAAGCGTTCAGCTATAACCAATTTCTGTTTTGTGTCTAATTTACAGCCGGGAACTTGTTCTCCGTCTCTAAGTGTTGTATCAAAAATTTGTACTATATCTTTGCTCATTATATTTGCGTAGTTTTACTAGTCATTACGAATATATACTTAGTCTTCATATATTTTTGAAGCATAAAAAATCATTTACAACGTTAAGCGACTTTTAAGGGTGATTAAATGACTGAAAAACAGATACTTAAATAATATTTTTTACGATGACAAATGCCAGTAAAGATTCCCTATTTGTTTTGATTAAATCGCTTTCTAAGTCAGAAAAAAGGCAATTTAAACTTTATGTGGGTCGTTTAGGAGTGAATACAGATGCTAAATTTTTGGCGCTTTTTAATTTATTGGACAAAGTTAAAGATTACGATGAAAAAGTAATTTTAGAAACAGGCATTGTCAAAAAAGCACAGCTTTCCAATCTAAAAGCACATTTGTATAAGCAAATTTTAGTGAGTCTTAGGTTAAACCCAGTGAATCAAAACATTCGTGTTCAAATACGTGAGCAGTTAGATTTTGCTACCATTTTATACCAAAAAGGCTTATACAAACAAAGTTTGAAAATTCTTGACAAGGCAAAAACTACCGCAATAGAGAATGAGGAAAAGAATATTGCTTATGAAATTGTTGAATTAGAAAAAATAATAGAAACCCAATACATTACAAGGAGTATTCCAGATAGAGCAGATGAACTGGCGATTCAAGCGAAAGAACTTTCGGCTCAAAATGTAATGACTAGTAAATTATCTAATCTATCATTACAGCTTTACGGCCAAATGCTAAAGTTGGGTTATGTACGGAGTGATGAAGATTATCAATACGTAAAAAAATATTTTGAAAGTCACTTGCCCAAATATAAGATTGAAAATTTGGGATTTCGTGAGAAATTGTGGTTGTATAAAGCACATTTGTGGTATAGCTTTTTAATACAAGATTTCTTGTCTTGTTATAAATATGCAAGTAAGTGGTCAGACCTTTTTTATGAACATAAAGAGATGATTTATTTAAATCCAGTCTTTTACTTGAAGGGAAATAATTATCTTTTAGAATCACTTTTTTATGTTCGGTATAGCTCTCATTTTAAAGAAACGCTCGAAAAATTAGAGCAGACAATAAATGAAAAAGATTTTCCACATAATGATAATGTAACCTCACTTGCCTTTTTATATATCAATAGTAATAAGTTGAATCTTCATTTCTTAGAGGGCACTTTTGATAAAGGAGTTTATTTGGTAAAAATCATTGAATACGGAATTGTAAAACACAAAGATCGCATAGATGAACACCATATTATGTTGTTCTACTATAAGATTGCTTGTTTGTATTTTGGAATGGGGGATAATAAAACCTGTATTCAGTATTTAAAGAAAATCATCAATAATAAGAATTTAAAAATGCGCGAAGACTTAATGTGCTTTGCTAGAGTTTTAAGCTTAGTAGCACATTATGAAGCTGGGATGGATTACCATTTGGAAATTCAATTAAAAAGCACCTATAAGTTTTTACTTAAAATGAACGATTTACATGCTGTTCAGAAAGAAATGATTAAATTTTTACGTGGATTAGGAGATATTTATCCAAGTGACTTAAAGAATGAATTTCAGAAATTATATAATCAGTTAAAAAAATATGAAGATCATCCGTATGAAAAAAGAGCTTTTCTGTATTTAGATATATTGTCTTGGCTAGAAAGTCATTTACAGAACAAACCCGTTGCTCAAATCATAAAAGAAAAAGCGGCATTACTTACGAGATAATAGAACCTATTTGAAAAGTAAATTACATTTAAAGCATCTTTTAGAGATTAATATTGCCATGCTTTTTATAAGCACTTCAGGTGCATTAGGAAGGTATATAGATTTGCCAGTCCCTGTCACCATTGGCTTAAGAGCTCTATTGGCGCTATTTTTTTTGTTGTTGTATTGCAAATGGAAGGGTATTTCGCTAGTGATTCAAAAAAAGCATTTACTTACCGTTTTAACTAGCGGTTTATTAATGGGATTACATTGGCTAACCTATTTTTACGCTTTAAAACTTTCGAATGTTGCCATAGGTATGATTTCATTATTTACTTACCCCATACTTACCGCTTTTTTAGAACCATTATTACTTAAAACAAAACTGCAAAAAGCTCATTTAATGTTGGGTCTTCTAGTTTTATTGGGAATTTATTTTTTAGTGCCAAGTTTTGATTTAGAAAATAAATATACTGTAGCTGTAGCGGTTGGTGTTTTATCGGCTTTATTTTATGCATTGCGTAACTTAATATTAAAAACAAAAGTAGCATCATACAATGGTTCAATGCTCATGTGTTACCAAATGGGTGTTGTAGGTTTGCTTTTATTTCCTACTTTTTTTACAGTAGAATTTGATAGAGTAATTAATCAATGGCAAGGCATAGCTGCATTGTCATTAATTACAACTGCCATTGGTCACACCTTATTTTTAAATAGTTTTAAGCATTTTTCAATTACTACTGTGAGCATTTTAAGTAGTGTCCAACCTGTTTTTGGTATCGTAATAGGGACAATTTTACTACGAGAAATACCAACTTTAAACACCGTAATTGGAGGAGTTTTCATATTGAGTTCTGTAGTTATTGAAAGTATACGATCTTCGAGAAGAATAAATAGAAGTTCAATCTAAAGGTCCGGGCAGTTCCAAAAAAAGTTGAACAAGAATCAGATAGCTAAAACAAAAATAAACTTGGTTCAACTCTAACAACTAACAACTAATTACTGATTTTTGGTGCTGTGATGTTAAATTGATTGATTATACCCTCAGTTAGTTTATCGAAATCTTGATTTTTCGCCATTTCACGAACTTTTACAGGATCAAAATCACCATTGAAGTATAAGAAAGAACCTTGTTGGTTATTATTGTTATAAATCAAAATTTCTTTTACAGAATTCTTTTTCTCACGGACAGAAATTACATTACGCTTTAAATCATCATTTTTACGAAAAACTTCAATAAAGTTATTTCCAGTAATTCCGTTCATTTGATTGTTTAAAAACTCAGTTCTTGCGGGTGTTGTACTAGGAAATTGCATATAACGTAAATCTCTAGTATTACCAATAATTGATTCAATTTCAGGAGAAATTCCGCTCAATAGTGACAACATAAATTGTGGCACACGAACAGCTGTTACTTGATTGTCATTTTTATGTGCATTATAAAAACTGTCAATAGAATTGTAGCTTCCACAAGAAAGCAGAAGTATAAAGCAGCAAGCTGAAAGAATTTTATTAAAATTTAGCATGGTATAGTGTTTTGTTTAAAAATAGTAAAAAATCACAAACAAGCATTCCAGATAGCTTCATTTGGAGGTTGGGCTGTCAAATTCAGCATTTCTTTTTTAACAGGGTGAATAAAAGATAATTTGCGAGCATGTAAATGTATACTTCCATCCTTATTACTCCTATCGGCTCCATATTTTAAATCTCCTTTTATGGTACAGCCAATTGCGGTTAATTGCGCTCTAATTTGATGGTGACGACCCGTATGAAGATCTATTTCTAGTAGAAAGTAATTATCTAGTTCTTTTATAACGGTATACTCCAAAATAGCTTTTTTACTCTCAGGAACCTCTTTTTTATGAGCGTATGATTTATTTTGCTTCGTATTTCGCTTCAACCAATGGGTTAAAAGATCTTTTTCTTTTGGAGGTTGATTTTTAACAACGGCCCAATACGTTTTTTTGGCATCTTTTTCAGCGAATAATTTATTCAGCCTTGGTAATGCTTTTGATGTTTTAGCAAATACAACAATACCCGATGTAGGTCTGTCTAATCGATGTGCTACACCTAAATATACGTTACCCGGCTTATCATATTTTATTTTGATGTATTCTTTTACAACCTCACTCAGCGGAGCATCGCCAGTTTTGTCACCTTGAACAATATCACCAGGGCGTTTGTTGATAGCGATTAGATGATTGTCTTCATAAATTACTTGAAGATTTTTTGGGGTTGAAAGTGTTTTATGATCCACTAAAATTCTAATTTCTTGTGTTTAATACTCAATATAAATATTAAAATAACCCCAAAAGACACAGCTACATCAGCCATATTAAAAATACCTGTTTTAAAAATACCTAATTTTAAAATAAAAAAATCAGTTACTTTTCCATAGGCAATTCTGTCAATTAAATTACCTATACCGCCACCAATAACAAAGGCAAATGCAATAACTAACCAGTTGTTTAAGTGAGTTTTACGTAAAATATTCATCAATAAGAGAATTAATACTAAAACAGGTACTACTTGCAATAGTGCTATTTTTACAATAGGGGTAAAGTTCGCTCCAAAACCAAGCATAGCACCCTTATTTTCAACATGAGTAAGAATAAAATTATCGTTTACGAGTTGAATATATTCGTTTTTTTGAACATTGTTTTGGACAATCTTTTTGCTTAATTGATCACAGCCAATGTTCAAAAGAACTAGAATAAGAATGGCTATTTTTTTCAATATTTTTGGTTTAAGGGCTAATTAATATTGTTCTTCATCACTTGGAAAATCTCGACTTTTTACATCGGATACATAATCAGAAATAGCTTTTCCCATTTCCTCATATAGATTCATATAACGTCTTAAAAATCGAGGATTAAATTCTTGTGTTAGGCCTACCAAATCATGTACCACCAATACTTGACCATCAACGCCATTACCAGCGCCAATACCAATTACCGGAATAGTCACACTTTCAGCTACTTCTCTTGCTAAGGTCGCAGGAATTTTTTCTAAAACTATTGCGAAACAGCCTGCTTTTTCAAGCATTAATGCATCCGATTTTAGTTTTTCAGCTTCTTCCTCTTCTTTTGCTCGAACTGTGTAGGTTCCAAATTTATAGATAGATTGCGGGGTTAAACCCAAATGACCCATTACAGGAATACCTGCATTTAAAATACGCTTAATAGATTCTTTGATTTCTACACCACCTTCAACTTTAACAGCATGCCCGCCACTTTCTTTCATGATACGAATAGCAGATCGCAAAGCTTCTTTAGGATCACTTTGATAGCTTCCAAAAGGGATGTCAACAACCACCAAGGCTCTATTTACAGCACGGATGACCGAAGAAGCGTGATAAATCATTTGATCTAAAGTAATAGGTAACGTAGTCTCATGACCAGCCATAACATTACTCGCAGAGTCTCCAACCAGAATTACATCTACATTAGCAGCATCTACAATTTTCGCCATCGAGTAATCATAGGCGGTTAACATAGAAATTTTTTCACCATTTTTTTTCATCTCTATGAGAGATTTTACGGTTACTCTTTTGTATTCTTTTTTTGCAACAGACATGAATTATTTTATTTGATGGGATAAAAGTAAGGAAATTGATTCGTATTTAAAGACTAGTGTGTGCTTCAGTTTATATGTTTTTTATTTTATTGGATTGTTATCTTTATCTTAGAGAACAATTAAAATTACAGTTATGAAATACGTCTTATTGTTCATTGCATTTTTGAACATATTTTTTCTGTCTGCCCAACATGCCGAAAAGGATGCTGTACAAAAAACAATTGAGGATTTTTTTGAAGGTTTTCATCAACAAGATTCAATGCGTATAAAAAATACAGTGCATCCTGATATTGTAATGCAAACCATTGGTAAAGATTCACTGGGGAATGCGGTACTAAAACATGAAAAATTCAATTTGTTTTTAAATTCAATTGTTAGTATCCCAAAAACGAAGAAGTTTGAAGAGAAGATTTTGTCATATGCTATTCAAATAGATGGTAAGATGGCCAATGCATGGACTACTTATGAGTTTTGGATTGATGATACATTTAGTCACTGTGGTGTTAATTCTTTTCAGTTGTTTAATGAAGCCGATCGTTGGAAAATAATTTACATTATAGATACTCGTAGAAAAGAAGATTGTAATAAGTAATTTTTTTTATTTTTTCAGCTTGATAGGAATCCATATTTCTTCTTCTGAAATTGGATCTGTATTACTGTAGTTTTCACCCAAAAGCTCAAAATGCGCTCTATGATCAATATCGTAATCTGAATTAGGCAACCAATCGGTGAAAATAGCGGCAAAAGTTTTGTGAAATTCAGTAGCTGTTCCTTTATGAAAAAAAACAGCATACAGCCCTCCCTGTAAAATATACGTTTCTAATTCATCAGGTACGGAGTCATAATCAGGAACTTCAATGGCTGCCCATTTGATAAATTCTTTTTGAGGGGTGAAATTATTGAAATTAAAATCTGAATTATAAATTTGGAGGCTGTATAAATTGGAATCTATATTATTTCGAATATGCTTTTTAAGGGGCATAAAACTTTGCCAAAGCTCTCTAGTTGTATTTTTAGAGTAAGACATGTTTTTTTTTCTTCCAAGTAATTTTTTTTCTTGAAGTACTCTTATATCAGGCTTCATTAATTTTAATAAATACAATGGTTAAAAAAACACAAAATCCCTGACGCCTATAGGTTCAGGGATTTTGTAATACTATTATTAAATACTATTTACTTTTTTTAGCTCTCTTCTCTTCCTTTTTTTCTTTTGCTGTTTTTAGAGGCTCTTTTTTGACATTCTTTTTTGCGTCTTGACTCTTTGCCATGGGTACTATATTATGTGATTAATATTCTAAGTGGTGAATTAAAATTCAAATTAAAGGTAGTCTTTTACTTTTTAGGTGTAAAATATTTTAATCAATTATTTAACAATCCGTTAAGAATACACCAACAGCTAAACCGCCTTCAGAGGTTTCTTTATATTTGGAGCTCATATCTTTAGCAGTTTCCCACATGGTAGCTACTACTTTGTCTAAGGGCACTTTTGCATCTTCAGGATTAGAGCCAAGGGCTAATTCTGCCGCATTTATAGCTTTTATTGCACCCATTGAATTTCGTTCAATGCACGGTATCTGTACAAGTCCACCTATAGGATCACACGTGAGCCCTAAATGGTGTTCCATGGCAATTTCAGCGGCCATAAGAACTTGTTCGGGAGTACCACCCAACAATTCTGTAAGCGCACCAGCAGCCATTGCCGATGAAACTCCTATTTCTGCCTGACAACCACCCATGGCGGCAGATATGGTTGCTCCTTTTTTGAAAATACTACCTATTTCTCCTGAAACTAGTAAGAATTTTTTTATGTGTTCAAAATCTGCATCATGATTTTCGATAACCATGTAATACATCAATACTGCAGGAATAACACCTGCACTACCATTAGTAGGTGCTGTAACTACTCGGCCTAATGATGCATTGACTTCGTTTACTGACAAGGCAAAACAACTTACCCATTGTAAAATTTGACGAAACTTAACTTCGGTTTGGCGAATCGTTTCCAGCCACTCTTCAGGAGTGCTATAAGGTTTATCTTCTTTTAATTTTTTATGAATATCAAAAGCACGCCTACGTACATTAAGTCCTCCAGGTAAAGAACCTTCCGTATGACAGCCTGTATACATGCATTCTAACATGGTATCCCAAATACGATGCAATTCATGGTCTATTTGCGCATCTGTACGTAAGGAGCGTTCGTTTTCTAAAACAATTTCTGAAACGCTCTTATTTTCTTCTTTACAAAAGGCCAATAACTCTACACCTTTTCTAACAGGAAAGGGAAACATTTTAAAGATTTCAATATTTTTCTTGGCTCTTTTTCTTTCTTCTTTTACCACAAAACCACCACCAATGGAGTAGTAGGTTGCCTTTGTTTTTTTTCCTGAGTCGAGTGTAGCTTCAAATGTCATCCCATTGGCATGAAAGGGAAGAAATTCCTTTTTAAAAATGATATCTTTTTCAGGAGAAAAAGAAAGTGTTCTTTTACCATCAAATTCGATTTTTTTCTCATCTTTTATTCTGGTAACAATGCCACCTATATGTTCAATCGGGATATATTCAGGATCTTGTCCAGATAAACCAAGCATTAAAGCAAAATCTGTAGCATGACCTTTTCCTGTTAATGATAAAGAGCCATAGATATACACTTTTAATGCTGTTACATGCCCAAATGTTTGCGCATCTTTAAGTTCTTTAATCCATTTTTCAGCAGCACGCCAAGGGCCAAGTGTATGAGAGCTAGAAGGGCCAACTCCAATTTTAAGCATATCAAAAGTACTAATCGACTCCATATTTATTTGTTGTAAATGCAACTTTCACTAGTAAATGTACTTACTAATTTCACATTTTAGAAATTTATTTCACAAGGATAAATTATAATTATTATTGAGAATTTACCTAAGAGTACTACTAGACTAGTTAATATAGTTAGGTGTCATAAATAAGAGGTTTTTAAATTTATAACGGCTATAGAATGCCATCAATGGTAAGATCATCTAAATATTTTTTAAATTTTTAGTCAAAAAATGACATCCTGTCAGTTTTTATCTCTTGGCATATTGTTTGTCAATTTGTTTATGATAAAAAAAAGCACTAATAATTAAACTAAAATAAAATGAGTAAAATTATAGGAATAGATTTAGGAACTACAAACTCTTGCGTTTCTGTAATGGAAGGTAACGAGGCAGTGGTTATCCCTAATGCAGAAGGTAAAAGAACAACTCCATCTGTAATCGCTTTCGTAGAAGGAGGAGAGATTAAAGTTGGAGACCCTGCAAAAAGACAAGCAGTAACAAACCCAACCAAAACGATTTATTCAATCAAACGTTTTATGGGTAACAAATTCTCAGAATCTAGTTTAGAGGCGAAGAGAGTACCATACAAAGTGGTTAAAGGGGATAACGATACACCAAGAGTTGATATTGATGGTCGTTTATATTCTCCACAAGAACTTTCTGCAATGATTCTTCAAAAAATGAAGAAAACAGCAGAGGATTATTTAGGACAAACAGTTACTAGAGCGGTAATTACCGTTCCAGCATATTTTAATGATGCACAAAGACAAGCTACTAAAGAAGCAGGTGAAATTGCTGGTTTAACAGTAGAACGTATCATTAACGAGCCAACAGCTGCATCATTAGCTTATGGTATGGATAAAAAGAGTACAGATCAAAAAATCGTTGTATTCGATTTTGGAGGTGGTACACATGATGTTTCTATCCTTGAATTAGGTGATGGCGTTTTTGAGGTATTAGCTACAGATGGAGATACACACTTAGGTGGTGATGACGTTGATCAAAAAATCATCGATTGGTTAGCTGATGAATTTAAAAAGGATGAAAGTATAGATTTACGTGATGATGCAATGGCATTACAACGTTTACGTGAAGCAGCTGAAAAAGCTAAGATAGAATTGTCTTCATCTGCATCAACAGAAATTAACTTACCTTATGTTACAGCAACTGCAAGTGGACCAAAGCATTTGGTACGTACCCTTACATTGGCTAAGTTTAATCAATTGATTGACGATTTAGTAAAAAGAACTATTGAGCCTTGTGCTACAGCCTTAAAAGCTGCTGGACTTTCAAAAAGTGATATCGATGAAATTATCTTAGTTGGTGGTTCTACAAGAATACCAGCTGTACAAGAAGCAGTAGAGAAATTTTTCGGAAAAAAACCATCAAAAGGTGTTAACCCTGATGAAGTTGTAGCTGTAGGTGCTGCAATTCAAGGAGGTGTATTAACTGGTGATGTAAAAGATGTATTGTTATTGGATGTTACTCCTTTATCTCTAGGTATTGAAACTATGGGTGGTGTAATGACGAAGTTGATTGAATCCAACACGACTATTCCTACTAAAAAATCACAAGTATTCTCTACAGCTGCAGATAATCAGCCTTCAGTAGAAATACATGTATTACAAGGGGAAAGACCAATGGCTGCAGATAACAAAAATATCGGACGTTTCCATTTAGACGGAATTCCACCAGCACAAAGAGGTGTTCCTCAAATCGAAGTAACTTTTGATATTGATGCTAACGGTATTATCAAGGTTTCAGCTACAGATAAAGCTACTAATAAGACGCAAGATATTAGAATTGAAGCTTCATCAGGTTTAACTGAAGAAGAAATCAAGAAAATGAAAGCAGAAGCAGAAGCGAATGCTGAGTCTGATAAAAAAGCGAAAGAAACTGCTGATAAATTAAATGAAGCTGATGGGATGATCTTCCAAACAGAAAAGCAGTTGAAAGAGTTTGGTGATAAATTATCTGATGATAAGAAAAAACCAATCGAAGAAGCTTTAGAAGAATTGCAAAAAGCTTATGAGACTAAAGATTTAGGTGTAATTACACCAGCTTTAGATAAAATCAATGAAGCTTGGAAAGTTGCCTCTGAAGAAATGTACAAAGCTCAGGCTGATGCACAAGCTGGTGGAGCTGCTCCAGGTCCTGATGCTGCTGCAAGCGCAGATACAGCTGAAGGTGATAATGTTGAAGACGTAGACTTCGAAGAAGTAAAATAAGTACGGAGTATTTAGTACATAATATACAATAAAAGAGCGTCCAAGTTGGACGCTCTTTTTTATTTGGTATAGCTTTTGTTTCTAAATGGTGGAATATCCATTAAATTTGTAATATGATAAAAAATTACTTTTCTAATTTTCAAAGTGTTTCATTAGCAATTTGTACTTCATTGCTATCCTTTTTGTCATATGGTCAAAAAGCTGAAATTTTCACCTTGGCAGATTTTGATTTAACAGGTCACGTCAAGTCATGTCTTGTAACTACGGATTATGGAAAAGAAGAATTTAATTTTAATGAAGACGGCTTCCTTACGAAACTAGTTACGCGTTATAATGAGAACGATTATGATGTTACCTATTATAAGTTTGCTAATCATGAAATAATTGAGAAAAGAGTAGAGAATTATCGAGATGGTATTTTTGATAAAAACACATCGATCGCTAATATCTATGTTATAGATACCACAACTGCCGAGAAAAAAATTATTGAAAAAATTGTTTCCTATGCAAAGGAATTTTTAGATCAGTACGAGTATACTTATGATAAAGAAGGTAAATTGATACGTATTATTAGAAATAATGATGATGGTATTCAAAATACAGAAGTGGAATATACTGACGTAAATGGAGAGGCTACAACCACCTATACCGCAGATGGAGAGATTAAGAAATCTATTCGTTTTTCTCAACATAAAACAAAAACAAACAATATTCGCAAAGTAGCACTTACGAAGGACTATTTAGAGGGAAAACCTAATAAAGCTGTAGAACAAATTTTTAATGCACAGGGCAAGTTGCTAACAGAGAATCTGTTTAGCTATGATACCATTTCAAAATCTTTTGTTTCTAAGGAATGGAAAACATACCAGTATAATGAGTTGGGTATGGTTTCAGAAATAAAAACCAAAACTGGTCAAATGGAGGCGGTTAAGAAATTTATTTACCAATTTGATGATGGTGAAAAAGGCAACTGGATCAAACAGATTATCACCCCTGATAATACCTATATTACGCGTAAAATTAAGTACTACGAGTCTACTGTTGTAGAAGAGTAGATTTATTTTTTGTTGATATTTTAATTGTAAAATATTCAATTAACTTAATTCTTCTCTATTTAACCATCTGTGATAAAATGAGCAGCAAATTAGAAGGCACCTACCAAATCATAGGCTATAATCAAGACAAAGAGCAATCTGGGTATACTGGGTATTTAAGACTTATTGTGACAAGTGAGCATTGCGTAGATGCAATTTGGACAATAAGTGGTGTGCAAACCCAAACTGGGAAAGGCTTTATTAAAAACGATATTTTAGTCGTTAATTTCGCTTATGAAGGCGAATTAAAGAAGAGCCCTAAAATATTTAAAGGCGTAGTGGTTTATAAATTCATCAACGATTCTATTTTAGATGGATTCTGGTCTGAAAAATATGGTGATGATGACTATTTAGGATTTGAAGAAGGCCGAAAATTAACACCCACAGAGGTTTCAGAATTGATGTAAATTATAAACCTAGACACAATGTTAAAGAGAATCCATCATATTGCTATTATTTGTGCTGATTATGAACGTTCAAAGGCTTTCTATGTGGATATTTTGGGCTTAGATATTATTCAAGAAACCTACAGGGCAGAACGAGACTCTTATAAATTGGATCTGGGGTTGAATGGAGACTATATAATTGAGCTTTTTTCTTTTTCAAATCCACCAAAAAGAGCATCAAGGCCAGAGGCTACTGGTTTAAGACACTTGGCGTTCGAAGTTGATGATATTGAACAACAGGTAAAGGTTTTGATAGAAAAAAGAATTCTAATAGAACCTATCCGAATAGATGAAAACACCCATAAGAAATTCACTTTTTTTTCTGATCCAGATGGCTTGCCCATTGAGCTTTATGAAAATTAGTAGGTGCTATTACAACTGTCTGTTGTTGGAGTGTTTTTCTTCAATTAAATCCCAAAAGTTTCCATATAAATCTTCAAAGACAGCTATTGTACCGTAAGGTTCTTCTTTTACTGGCCTAACAAAATTTACTCCTTTGGAAACCATATTGGAGTATGTTTTTTCAAAATCATCTGTATATAAAAAAAGAAAAACACGACCGCCTGTTTGGTTCCCTATTCGTTCAGTTTGCTCTTTATTGACTGCTTTGGCCAGTAATAATCTACATCCTTTTGAGTCTTTCGGCGCTACAACAACCCATCTTTTAACTTCATCAATCTTCGTGTCTTGGATAAGCTCAAAACCTATTTTTTGTATGTAGAAAGCAATGGCGTCGTCATAGTTTTCTACGACAAGACTAATCAAACCAATGTTTTGTTGCATGTTGTTTTTTATTTATGATTAGCTATGCAGAAACTTTAGTTCCAGGGTTTTTTTACCTAGTGAAACGGAGTGAAAAAGTACCGAGAATTGTTTGTAATTTTCTTGTTCTCGATACAATTTTCTATCGAAAATAACTCGAACTGACAAAAAATTATATTAGACTTTCCAGAGGTTAGGACTTCTGTTACGTTCATTCAACCTGAAAACACACAATCTATTTCCTCACTTCCCATTCTTCTTTTAATAGCCCATAACAGCAAGTGTTGCGCTTGAATCCGTCTAATAAATAAACATTTTTTCTAAGTATCCCTTCTAGAGTACAACCCAATTTTTCTACAGCTTTTCTGGAAGCTATATTGCGTTCATCTATTCTAAATTCTATTTTTTCGAATCCAAGTCCTTCAAAAGCATACTTAAGCATCAAATTTTTCATCTGAGTATTCAATCCACTACCATGAAATTCTCTACCAATCCAGGTAGAGCCAATTTCTAAAACCTTATTCTTCCAATTGATATTCATATAGCGTGTAGAACCGGCGTAGGCATTGTTCATTTTATCAAAAATAATAAAAGGAATACTCGTTTGTTTATTGTATTGTTCTAATGCCGTGGCCACATATTTTTTTAAGCCGTTTGCTGTTTCAATATCGGAGGGAGAATACTGAACTAGTTTCTCTTGAGAGGCAGCAGGTATTAAGTGTTGATAATTATCCAAAGTTAACGCAGATAATTGCACAAAATCATTTTCTAATACAGGAATAGTTACTGTCATTTATACCAAATTATTTATAAGTTCTTTTTTAACCTCATGGCCACCTTCAAAAGTAAGGAGCTCCGCTTTATTATTAAAAAGATTTTTCATCTTTTCAACTTCGAATTTTATACGCTCTTCATTTAAATATTCATCTTGATTACCAACGATTACTTTAATCTTAGTTTTGTTCTCTTCTAAAAACCTAAAATGTATTGGTTTTAATTCATTAGGAATACCTCCAGCATATAGGATCAACTGATTGCATTTGAGTTGTTTGTGAGCCAACCAACGTGTTGCAATAGAAACGCCTTGTGAAAATGCGAAAATTATAAAATTACAATTTTGGGGTATGTTTTCAGCTCCAAAAACAGCATCTAAATATGTAGTTACATTATTTATTTCTAATGGGGTATTTTCTTTGGTAAGCCAACTAGCTCCCACATGTTTGTAGGAATTGTTTAAATAGTATTTTGAAGGTGCTTGAGGTGCTATGATATAATTCTCATCTGAATTCAACTCATTGAAATATTTAAGAAAATAACGACTTAGGTAACCAATTCCATGAAAAACAAGCCATACATTTTTAGTACTTTGGGTAAGTGTATTTAAAGTTTCGTAAGTGTTGGTTGTGGTATAGGCAACCTGCTTTTGTTTTGATTCCATTTTAGTAGTTAATTATCTTGCTTAAAAAACATTGAAATTAATAAGAATATTTAATTTCAGGCGTATATCATGCCTATTCTTGTAATAGGAATGATTAATTTTACATAAAACAATTCCATGGACGATTTTAAAGAGAAAATTCTAAAGATTTGTAATGATACCTGTAAAGGCACATTGATGGAAACTTTAGATATTACTTATATTGATGTAGGTGAGAATTTTTTGGTTGGCAAAATGCCAGTTACATCCAAAGTATACCAACCAGATGGTGTTTTACATGGTGGAGCTATGGTAGCCCTTGCTGAAAGTGTGGGTAGTGCTGCATCATACATATTTTTAAATGCTCAAGAAGTTACTATTCGCGGAATAGAAATCTCAGCGAACCATGTTAAAAGTATTCGTGAAGGATTTGTTTTTGCCAAAGCGATTCTTATTCACAAAGGTCGTACTACACAACTTTGGGATATAAAAATTACCGATGCCAACGAGAACTTAATCTCTGTTTGTAAACTCACAACAATAGCTCTGCCTAAAAAGTAATATGTTCAACGATTTGATTAAAAAAGCTGAAGATCATTTCAGTGAAGTAAAACCCTTGGCGTTGTATCGAAAACCTTTAGAACAGCGCGTAAATGGTATATTTCAAAACGATGATTCTCTAATTTTTGTGGATGATTTTACACAAACAGGATTCGTTTTTGCACCTTTTAATGCAAAAAAAAATATTGTTTTATTGCGAGTTGATGAAAAATTAGAGTCAGATTTCAATCATGAACTAGTTGCAGAAAATTTAACTGATCTAGAAAGAGAGGTTAATGCATCTGAAAAACAATTCCATATAAATCTTGTAAAAAAGGGAATTAAAGAGATACAAAAGGGTGCCTTTAAAAAAGTAGTTTTATCTAGGAGATTAGAAGTTTCAACTAAAAAAACTCCTTTTGAATTATTTACAGCATTACTTTTAAATTACCCATCAGGCTTTTGTTATTTGTGGTACCACCCCAGAGTGGGACTTTGGCTTGGAGCAACACCAGAAATATTATTGAAAACAGCAAATAAGCAAATTAATACAATGTCGCTTGCTGGTACTCAAAAATATAAAGGAATAGATAATCCTATTTGGGGAAATAAAGAACTTGAAGAACAAGAGCTAGTTACCCATTATATTGCAAATAAATTGCAAGAAGAAGTTGAGCAATTAAAAATATCAGAAACCCAATCTGTACGAGCAGGAAATTTATGGCACTTGAGAACCTCGGTTTCAGGTAGGATGAAAAGTAATACTATAAGTAATTGTATCAATGCTTTGCATCCAACACCTGCAGTTTGCGGTCTGCCTCAAGAGGCTACAAAAGAATTTATATTAGAAAATGAAAATTATGATCGTGAGTATTATACAGGTTTTTTAGGGGAGTTAAATTTTAAAGAAGAAACTATAAGATCTGGAAATCATAGAAATACGGAAAATCAAGTGTATAAATCCATTAAAAATACAACCTCCCTATATGTAAATCTAAGATGTATGCAGCTAAAAAATACGAATGCATTATTATATATTGGAGGTGGTATAACTAAAGATTCTATTCCAGAAAAAGAATGGGAAGAAACGGTAGCTAAAAGCGAAACTATGCTCAAAGTTTTAGCCAACTAAGAAGTAAATAAAAAAATCAAAAGCGTGAAATATTCTAACATTCCATCTGCACAAGCTATTGTTTTTTACTGTAAAATGTATGGGGTAAAAGATATTGTGATTTCTCCTGGATCAAGGAACGCACCATTGACGATAAGCTTTAGTGAAGATGCTTATTTTAACTGTTATAGTATAGTTGATGAACGTTGTGCCGCTTTTTTCGCATTAGGAATGGCGCAACAGCTCCAAAACCCAGTTGCCGTGGTATGTACGTCAGGAAGTGCCTTATTGAATTATTATCCTGCAGTTTCAGAAGCTTTTTATAGCGATATACCATTACTAGTTATATCAGCAGATAGACCTAGTTATAAAATAGATATTGGAGACGGACAAACCATTCGTCAGGATCATGTTTTTGATAGGCATATTGGCTATTCTGCCAATTTAAAATTAGATGTAACTCATGCTACAGAAACGATTAAAAATCAAGGAAAAGAGATTATTTCAACTGTGATAACTCTTGAAGAGCAACAAAGGGCAGTTCAAAATTATAACAGTAAAGAATTACAAAAAGCTTTTAGTATTGCCATTGAAAAAATGTCACCTGTTCACATTAATGTTCCTTTTGAAGAGCCATTGTACACTGCGACAAATAAAAGCAATATCGAGCACGAAATTATAAAGACAACTTTAGTTGATGATGAAAATGGAGCTATTTCTGAATTTGTGAAATTATGGAATAGTGCTAAGAAAAAATTGGTTTTAGTAGGGGTGAATTACCCGAATTCAATAGATCAAAAATACCTTGAGATTTTGGCCAATGATGATTCCATAATCGTACTAACAGAAACGACCTCTAATTTGCATCATCCAAATTTTTTCTCAAGTATAGATAGCTTAATTGCTCCAATAGAAAAATCAGCACATAAAGAAGCACTTTTTGAATTGCTTCAGCCAGAGATTGTTTTGACATTTGGAGGATTGATTGTTTCTAAAAAAATAAAGAGCTTTCTACGAAAGTACAAACCAAATCATCATTGGCATGTTGATTCAAAAAAGGCATATGATACTTTTTTCAGTTTGTCACATCATTTTAAAACTTCAGAAAACAATTTTTTAAAGGGCTTATTGCAAGAGCCTAAAATAATAAACAGTGATTATTATGCCTATTGGTCAAAAGTAAAAGTCTCCTATGAAAAGAAGCGGAAGGCGTATTTAAATAAAATTCCTTTTTCAGATATGTTGGCATTTTCAAGAGTTGCCAAATCCATTCCTAAAAACTATCAATTGCATTTAGCAAACAGTTCTACAGTTAGATATGCGCAATTGTTTGAAATAGATCCGTCGATTACTGTTTTTTGTAATAGAGGAACTAGTGGAATAGATGGCTCTACATCTACTGCTATAGGGGCATCTATTAATAGTTTTGAAGCTACTTTGTTAATTACAGGGGATATAAGTTTTCTTTATGATAGTAATGGCTTATGGAATAAATATATACGACCAGATTTTAGAATTATTGTCATTAATAATGATGGGGGAGGTATATTTAGAATCCTTCCAGGGCAAGAGGATACTGAAAATTTTGAAACATTTTTTGAAACTACTCATGGATTGGAACTCTCAAATTTATGTACCTTGTTTCATATCGAGCATGATTTGGCTACGGATGAGAAGAGCCTGAAAAAAGCGCTGAAACATTTTTATGATGAAAGTAATAATGCTAAATTGTTGGAAATCAAAACACCTCGACTATTAAATAATAAAATTTTGCTTAGTTATTTTGATTTTATATCTTAGACACACATTAATAATCATTTTAAAAGAACACTAACAGTTATGAGTAAAAGAGACGAATTAATCGTAAAGTATGCAGCAGACATTAAAGAAAAATTAGGAGAAACTCCAGATATGGATTTTTTAACTAAAGTTGCTATAGGGCTAGGGCCAGCTATTTATAATGCAGATGCTTCTAAAGTATCTGGAAGCGATGATAAAGAATTAGAAACGGTAAAAAAGAATTTCTTAATGAAAAAATTAGGAATGGCTGAAAGTGCTGATATGATGCCAGCAATAAAAAGTGTTCTTGAAAAATACGGATCTTCTAATAAAAATAAGCACAGAGCTGTAGTTTATTATATGCTAGCAAAGCACTATAAAAAAGAGTCAGTTTACAACAAATAGTACTACATGTAATATTATAAGCCGTTTCAATTTTGAAACGGCTTTTTTTTTTTCAGTTTGCTTATAAAGCGTATTTTTGCCATATGATTGAACTAGGGAATTATAATACATTAGAAATATTAAGAGATACTAGTGTAGGCCTTTTTTTGGGCGATGAAGAAGGTAATGATGTTTTATTGCCAAACAAATATGTTCCAGAGATATATGAAATAGGAGATAAACTTACTGTTTTTTGTTATTTAGATTTTGATGAACGACCTGTTGTAACTTCATTAACACCATATATTATTCGCAATACCTTTCGATTATTAAAAGTAGTTGAGGTAAATAATATTGGTGCTTTTTTGGATTGGGGTCTTGAAAAGCATTTACTAGTTCCTTTCCGTGAGCAACGAATACGAATGCAAGAAGGGCAATGGTATGTAGTGTTTTGTTATCTTGATGAAAAATCTTTTAGATTAGTTGCTTCAAATAAGCTTGACAAGTTTTTAAATAATGAAGAGCTATCTGTTGCAGTAAATGATGAGGTAGATATAGTGGTTACTCGTCAAAGCGATTTAGGCTGGGATGTAATTATTAACAACAAGCATAAGGGGTTGGTCTATACTAACGAGGTGTTTAAAAAGATGGCAGTTGGGGATAAGTTAAAAGGCTATATTAAAAATATAAGACCAGATCATAAAATAGATGTAAGTCTGCAAGCAATTGGTTATGAAAGTGTAGAACCAGCCGCAAATATTATTTATCAGCGCTTACAGAAAGAAGGTGGGTTTTTGAATTTACATGATAAATCTTCACCAGAAGAAATTAGTGCCAAATTGCAAATGAGTAAGAAAATTTTTAAAAAAAGCATAGGAACACTCTACAAAGACAGAAAAATAGAAATAAAGCCCGATGGTATTTATTTAAGTTAGTACTATATGTGTTTTATGTACAAGGTATAATAAGATGATTTCCAGTTAAATAAATCGACAAAACCTTTATTTTGTTTAAAGAAATACATATTTTTATAATGAAATTAATTTAAGGTCACTTAAATTAATTTCATTATAAATTAAAACTTAAAAAGTACACCCCTAATATAAGTTTGGTATGCCATTTATAGAAGAAAGCGATTTACTTGATTTACATAAAGATATTGATAAAGCACAAATACTTAATGAAAGACTTTTAGATCAAATCAAGTATAAAAATAGAGAGTTAAAAAATAGTAAAATTCAAAGAAATATATTGGCCGGGATAACAGGCTTGTTTCTTCTAGGTGTTTTGGGATTATATGCGTTTAACGCAGGAATGAGAAGTAATATACCAGAAACAAATAATAAGCTCTTGGTTATGGATTTAGATAGTTTACAAGCTATAAAATCTAGAATGGACAATCTTAAAATTAAGAATGAAGAGCTAAGTGATGTTAAGGAATTCTATTTGGCAAAAGAATTTCTAGATAAAGAAAAAATTTACTCCGTACAAATAAAGTCTTTTGTAGATAATAATATTACTCTGGCGTCTGAAGCACTTACTAATACACAATTTGTAAAAACTAATCCGTTTTATTCTTATTCTTTAGGAAATTTTGCTTCTATCGAAGAAGCAAGATCATTTAGATATCAATTAGTTAAAATGGGATTCGAAGATGCTTTTGTGGCCTCATACCAAAATGGCAAGCGTTTAAAAATAGAAGATCCGTATTAGTTTGACAAAAGTAAAGGCTTGGATTAATGCAGCACGACTGCGTACGCTACCATTATCAATTTCAGGAATAATTGTTGGAACTGCACTAGCGCAATTTTATGGTTACCATAATTGGTTAGTTTTTTTTTTAGCAATTTGTACAACTATAAGTTTTCAAGTAACATCTAACTTTGCTAATGATTACGGAGACGGTGTTAAAGGAACTGACAATGACCAAGATAGAATAGGCCCTAAGCGTGCACTACAAAGCGGTATTTTATCTCGAAGTGAACTCAAAAACGGAATTGTTCTAGCGGTTATTATAAGCTTAGTACTAACAATAATCTTATTATTTGTTGCTTTTGGAAGTGATAAAATATTTTTAATTCTCGTATTTTTAGTATTAGCTTTAACAAGCATTTGGGCTGCAATCAAATATACAGTTGGAGCATCTGCCTATGGTTATAAAGGATTAGGTGATATTTTTGTTTTTTTGTTTTTTGGATTATTAGGGGTATTAGGAGCTATGTACTTATTTACAGGTTATCTAACAATAGAAGCTATTTTGCCAGCCATGGCTATTGGCTTACTGAGTACAGGAGTTTTAAATCTCAATAATTTAAGAGATTATATATCCGATAAAAAGGCAGGTAAAAATACCATGATAGTTAAGATGGGGTATGAAAATGGTAAAATTTATCATTATAGTCTTTTGATAATATCATTTGTGAGTATGCTCATTTTTACGTTATTATATTTTGATTCTTGGATAAATTTTTTGCATTTAGCAGTATTTATGCCCATTTTTATTCATGCCAAAAAAGTTAGAAAAACTAAAGAACCAGTACGGTTAGATCCTGAGCTAAAAAAGCTTGCTTTGTGTACGTTTTTTCTTGCGATTCTCTTTTACATAAGTTTTAATAATTTTTCGTAGCTTTGACTGAAACAACAGATTTAAACTATACCTAATTTGGAACAGCCCATTAAAATTCTTATTGTAGAAGATAACGTTATCATTGCAGATGATATGCAATCAATGTTAGAAGAGATTGGCTACGAAATAGTAGACAATGTTATCGTCTATGAGCAGGCAATTGAAGTATTGAAATCAAAACAAGTAGATTTGGTTTTGATTGATATTATTCTTGCATCTGATAAAACAGGAATTGATTTAGGAAAACATATAAGAGAGAATTATAATATTCCTTTCATATTTGTAACATCAAACTCCGATCGTGCAACCGTTGAAAATGCTAAAACTGTAAAGCCTAATGGTTACCTGGTAAAGCCTTTTGAACAACAAGATTTATACACTTCTATTGAGATTGCACTTTCAAGTTTTAATTATAATGAGAAATCTGCCAGTGCTAAATCAAATAATGAAAGTGAACAAGAAGACCAAGTAATCTCAAATTCGGTCTTAAAAGATTCTATTTTTGTAAAAAAACAGCATTTATATTATAGAATTCAATTTGGAGATATTCAGTTTATAAAAGCTGATAATGTCTATTTAGAAGTAAATACTGTTGACAAGAAATTCTTAGTTCGTTCTCCACTTAAAGATTATTTGGAGAAATTACCAGCAAATAAGTTTTATAGAGCACATAAGTCATATATTGTTAATGTAGATCATATAGAAGCTATTAATTCAAAAGATATTATGATAAATAATAATCTTATTCCTATTTCAAAAGAATTTAAAGAGTTCATTATATCTGCGATGAATTCTTAAAATACATAAAAGTTAACTACTAGTATAAAGCTGATTAATATTTTAATCAGCTTTTTTTTGTTAAAAAAATCGACGAACTGCAGGTATTGAATTTATTTTTAATTTTTACAACAGGTATTTGCGGTTACACAACAAATTCAAAAACCATATAATACTTAAGGCTATATTTGAAGTATGATTAAATAAAAGATCCCAAATCTTATCATTTTCATATAGTGTTCAATTCAAAGACCGAGCAAGTTATTGTTTGGTCTTTTTAAGTTTATTCATCAACTTTTGAATACGTATTACTTAACAATTTTAATTTTTTGTAAATAACTAAAATGACTATTAAATTGGTGTATTAATACATACACAACATAATCATTTCTATTTACAACATTAATTTAATTTGATACTATTAATGTGTTATGTTTGCTTGCTTTATAATGGAAAATTCCTTTTAAAAGCTACTTTTACATAATTAATGATCAACATAATTAATGATCAACATAATTAGAAGATTAAATTTTCATTAAAATTTTCTAATAATAAATCAAATAGAATTGTTTACAAAAAGAACGTATCTGCAATTATTTTTCACCTTTATACTGCTATCTGCTTTTGGGCAAGATGTAGTAAATGAGGATGTAAATCCATTTCGTGATTTTCAAATCGCGCCAAATTCATCAGATCGCTTTTCTCTTTTTTTTAATACACCAAATAGATATAGTCAAAACTCTGCTTTTGATTGGAAAAAAGCATTAGAAGATTATGTTATTGATGCCGAAATGGTAAAGGACTCTTCAGCTATTTTTGATTATAAAATGATGCAAACTCAAGTATTTTTTGATCTTGGTGAGTATTCAAAGAGTGTTGCGTTATCAAATATGCTTTATAAATCTAATTCAGACATGAGTTTGGATCGGAAAAAGATTCTGCTTGAATTATTAGATAATAATTATGCAAAACTTAAATTGTATATAAAGCAAACTGAAGTTCGTAAGGAAAAGAAAGAATTAGGAATTACGAACAATATAACATTTTATGATATCTACTCAAATTTAGGAATTCCACGTATAGCAAGGACAGAATATATTACTGAAGTGAGTAGAAATTTAGACCCTAAAGATTATTTAGGAAATGCCATTTACAATAATAATATTGGTAATTACCTATGGTTAGATAAGTTACCTCCCACGGCAATTAGTAAATTTAAAAATGCAGAATCATTTATAAATATTTATTTAAATGATGTTATTGAAGTTAAAACAGAAAATGACCTTATTAAAGCAAATTTGTTAAAAGGTATTATACTCGGTAATATCGGAAAGTGCTATGCGGATTTAAAGGAATTTAATAATGCAATTTCATACTTACAGACTAGTATAGAAATGATTAACGAATATAGATTGGGAACGTATTCTTCTGAATTAGTTGAGAATACCCTATATCTTGCAGAATGTCAATTGCAGGTAGATGAATTGGCAAAAGCAAAAATATTATTAGAAAAAGAGTATAAATATTTAGATGCTGATCACCTTTTAAAGCGTAATAGATTATTTGCGGCTTATTATGATAAAATATCAGATTTTGCAAATGCATCATTTTATTATAAAAAAAATATAAGAGTAAGAGATTCTATTGCTTTAATAGAAAAGGAAATTACGGGTCAGCAGTTAGATGCCCTTGTGAAATCTGAGTTAGAAAATTCTAAAGCCTTGCTTAACGAATCAAAGGAAAATTTAGCAAAAAAAAGTAGTGAAATGGAAGCGTTAGACAATACCATCAGCGCTGTATTTATATCACTAATATTTACCCTGTTAGGATTCGCTGGAGTAGTTTATGCCTATTTAAGAAGTATCAAAGCACAACGTATTATTGTAAAGCAAAAGTATATTATTGAAGCATCACTTGTTGAAAAAGATTCTTTATTAAAAGAAATTCACCATCGAGTTAAAAATAATTTACAGATGGTGTCAAGCCTATTAAGCTTACAAACAAAAAACACAAAAAGCAAGGCTGCAATAGAGGCTTTGGAAGAAGGGAAAAGTCGCGTAAAAGCTATGGCTTTAATTCATCAGAAATTATATCAGAATGATGATTTATCGGTCATAGAAATGCAGGGCTATATTGAAAGTTTGGTCAATAGTATTCAATCCGTTTACAAAAAAGGAGGTCATAAAATTAATATCACAATTGATGCAGAAAATGTCGAGTTAGATATCGATAGGGCTATACCTTTTGGATTGATATTAAATGAGCTTGTTTCAAATTCATTTAAATATGGGTTTCCGACTGATGATGAAAATGGTAAAATATACATTCATTTACGTAAAAATGAAAAAGAAGGGTTCTTTGAATATACCGATAATGGAGTAGGTTTACCAGAGAATATGGAAGAGCGTACAGGTTCTTCTATGGGAATTCGTTTAATGAACCGTTTAGTTAATCAATTACAATCCACATTAAATATTGATAAAGTTAATGAAGGTGTTCGTTTTTGGTTTAATTTTAAATAATTAACTTCTTTATTTAATAGCATCATGAAGATTACTTTTCTTGGTCACGCAACATTATTAATTAAAACTAAGCTAGCGACAATACTTGTTGATCCTTTCATATCTGGAAACGTACTAGCAAAAGATAAGGTAAGCATAGCGGATTTAAATCCTGATTATATTTTACTCACTCATGCCCATCAAGATCATGTTTTAGATGTTGAAGTAATTGCTGAGCAATCAAATGCCATTATCGTTAGTAATTTTGAAATTGCAACGTATTATGAGCATAAGGGTTTCAAAGTGCATCCAATGAATCATGGTGGGAGTCGGGATTTTGATTTTGGTCAACTAAAGTATGTAAATGCCATACATAGCTCGTCTTTTGCCGATGGAACTTATGGTGGTCAGCCAGGAGGATTTATTCTTACGGCAGATGATAAACATATCTATATTGCTGGAGATACAGCTTTACATATGGATATGAAACTAATACCTTATTCCTATACTTTAGACTTAGCGGTATTGCCCATAGGTGATAATTTCACGATGGGTGTTGAAGATGCCATTATCGCCTCCGATTTTGTAGAATGTGATTCCATTTTAGGGTACCATTATGATACTTTTGGCTCTATTAAAATTGACCAAAAAGCGGCAAAATCAAAATTTTTAAAAGAGGATAAAAAATTACACCTTTTAGAAATAGGCAAGTCCATTTTAATTTAAGCTCCTTTATTTAAATTTATCGTACAGTACTGCGTAAAACAAGTTTATGTAATAGTTTAGGGAAGAATCTTTTTAAATAAACGCCTAAAATTTCTTTTTTTCCGATATAAGCTTCGTACTTTTTATGGGCAATAGCTTTGATCATTTTTGATGCAAAATCACTTACAGGCATGCCATTTTTTGTGGCTTCGTCTTCATGATTTTGAGCACTTCCATCAGCTACAAGGGCGTTTTTGGCCACATTGGTTTGTACAAATCCCGGACAAATTATAGTGACAGAAATTCCGTCTTTTTCATGTTCCATCCGTAAGGCATCAAAAAAGCCATGTAAGGCATGTTTAACTCCGCAATAACCAGAACGATAGGGGGAAGAAAATTTACCCATTAAGCTGGTTACTGTTACGAACTGTCCTTTTTTATGTGTTATAAAGTATGAGAGTAACGCTTTAGTCAAAGCAACAGTGCCCAAATAATTTACCTCCATGAGTTTTTTATACACCTCAAAATTGGTGTCTGTAATTAAAGATCTTTGACTTACCCCTGCATTATTAATAAGTATATCAATAGTTTTAAAAGCATTAATGGCCTCTTTTGTTTTTTCTGATATTTCATCAAATAACGAAATATCCAGAGGTAAGACGTAAATAAGATCTGGATGAGCGCTATTACTTTTAACTTTTTCTAAGGCTTCTTTGTTTCGAGATGAAATGATGATTTTATAGTTTTTTTTACTGTACGCATAGGTCAGCGCTTCTCCAATACCTGAAGATGCTCCTGTAATCCAAACTACTTTTTCTTTAGACTCTTTCATTTTCATTCTTTTTAAGACCTAAAATATAGCTAAATTTGACCTGTAAATTATGCAAGCATCCTATAAAAAATACATTCTTGATTTTAAACGCCCAAGCGGGACTTCTCGCGGTGTTCTCAATCATAAAGAAACCTGGTTCATACGTATTGAACAGAATGGTAGATTCGGAATTGGCGAATGTGGCATTTTAAGAGGGTTAAGTATTGATGATGTCCCAAATTATGAAGAGAAGCTAAAATGGACCTGTGAGCATATTCATCTTGGACAAGATAAACTGTGGAGCGAGTTATTTGCTTTTCCTAGCATTCAGTTTGGTATAGAGCAAGCCTTTTTGTCTTTAGCTTCTGAAAATCCGTTTGAATTATTCCCGTCGGCTTTTACAAAAAAAGGAGCTCCTATAGCCATTAATGGCTTAATTTGGATGGGAGATGAAGGCTTTATGCTAGCTCAAATTCAGCAAAAACTAGATGAAGGCTTTAAATGTATAAAGATGAAAATCGGTGCAATTAATTTTGAAACTGAAATAAAGTTATTAGCATCAATCAGAAAAAAATATTCAAAAAATGAGATTGAATTACGAGTAGATGCTAATGGCGCTTTTGAAACAAAAGATGCTCTTGAAAAATTAAATATATTAGCGCAGTACGATTTACATTCCATTGAGCAACCTATAAAACAAGGGAATGTTTTAGAAATGAAAAAACTATGTACCGAAACACCATTACCTATAGCTTTAGATGAGGAATTGATAGGTGTTTTTGAAGTCGCTAAAAAGAAGGAATTGCTACAAACCATCCAACCACAATATATTATTCTAAAACCTAGTTTAGTTGGTGGTTTCAAGGGATGTAGTGAATGGATTTCTATTGCTGAAGCAAACGGAATTAAATGGTGGGTAACAAGTGCTTTAGAAAGTAATATTGGATTGAATGCTATAACACAGTGGACCTACACCTTAAATAACAAATTACCTCAAGGTTTGGGTACAGGTAGCTTATATACCAACAATTTTGACTGCCCTTTAACTGTTAAAAATGGGCAACTTTTTTATAATACTAAAATGAACTGGAAAATTAATTTAATTGAAGATTTATGTATATAGAGCAAGGGTATAAAGGCAAAATAGGACTTTGGAAATATTGGATATTACCTGTAGGGTTTATTCTTTTTATTGTTGCAAATTATATTGCAACCGTTATGTCTCCTATAAGTGTAGAAGATACGATGCAGCAATTAATAGAACAATTAGGATCAAATACGGTATTGGTTATTTTATTACTGCCTTTGGTAGCTGGTTTTTTTGTTGTTTTAGGATGGACAAAATTGGTGCATTCTCAAACAATAACCTCATTAACTACGTCAAGAAAAAAAATTGATTGGAAACGTATTTTCTTTGCCTTTGCCCTATGGGGATTCGTTACTATTATCCTTACAGGTCTTGATATTTATTTAAAACCAGAAGATTATGTGTTTAATTTCAAACCCATTCCGTTTTTTACATTAGCCATTATCGGTATTTTATTAATCCCATTACAAACCAGTTTTGAAGAATATCTTTTTAGAGGGCATATGATGCAAGGTATTGGGCTTATGGCAAAAAACAGATGGGTACCATTAGTCATTACCTCGATCCTATTTGGGGTAATGCATTTAGGGAATCCTGAAGTTACAAAATTAGGCCTTGGAATAATGGTCTATTATATAGGTACAGGTTTCTTTTTAGGGATTTTGACCTTAATGGATGAAGGTTTAGAGTTAGCACTAGGTTTTCATGCTGCTAATAATTTAGTTGGAGCATTATTATTAACAGCTGATTGGACTGCTTTTCAAACAGAATCTTTATACAGAGATGTTTCAGTGCCAACCTTAGGTTGGGATGTTTTTATTCCTGTTTTAGTCGTATATCCTATTTTGTTATTTATCTTCTCTAAGATATATGGGTGGACCAACTGGAAAGAGAAATTAACAGGGAAAGTACGTAGTGAACAACAATTTTTAATTGAAGATTAATGTCACAAACCTTTCAAGAAATCCATCCTCGTTTTAAGTTAAACGGAATAGCGTTTTCTCTTGAAGACCTAAAAGAGGTTGGGTATTGTCTTATAAAAGAAGGAGATGCCTTTGAAATAGCAATTGGTAATTTTTTAATTGATTGGGCAGATGATTCTGATAGTATAGAAGTTTCGACCTCGGGATCAACAGGTGCACCAAAGAAAATTAAACTTCAGAAAGTGCACATGGTTAATTCAGCCAAAGCTACAGGTAGTTTTTTTTCATTATTGCCTGGTAATTCAGCATTACTTTGCTTGCCGACCGATTTTATTGCAGGTAAAATGATGTTGGTCAGAGCAATGGTATTAGGATTAGAACTAGATTATGTAGTTCCAAATTCAATACCTTTAGAAAATACAGATAAGGATTATGATTTTAGTGCTATGATTCCATTGCAACTACAAAATTCTTTGGATAAGATGAACCAAGTTAAAACATTGATAGTTGGAGGTGCCCAACTATCTGTTGATTTAACGCAAAAAGTACAGGACAAACAAACCGCTGTTTTTGAAACCTACGGGATGACGGAAACCATTACACATATTGCAGCAAAAAAAGTGAATCACAAAAAATCTTCAGAAAGTAATTTTCAAACATTACCCGATATTGCTGTTAGCACTGATAATAGAAGTTGTTTGGTGATTGATGCTCCCAATATATCTGATGAGCTAGTAGTGACAAATGATGTGGTACACCTCATATCTGATTCCGAATTTGAATGGTTGGGCAGGTATGATGGTATTATCAATTCAGGGGGAATTAAATTAATCCCTGAAAAAATAGAAGCAAAATTAGCTTCAATAATTACCAATCAATTCTTTGTAGCGGGAACCCCAGATGAAAGACTAGGTCAAAAAATGATTTTAATCATAGAAACAAGTAGCGAACATCCCAATTTACTTCAAAAAATAAAAGAACTGAGCGCTCTCGAAAAGTTTGAAATTCCAAAGGCTATTTTTTACTTGGAAAAATTTATAATGACTGAAAACGGAAAAATTCAACGTTCAAAAACAATAGCTCTAGCCTTAAAGTAGCGTTCACTCATCCAAAAGTACACTTCCCTAATTCCATATTTTAAATCATCTTTTAGTACAGTAGGTTTATACCAAGCTAAAAACTAAAAAGATGGGAAAACAACTATTTAAAATTATCATTTACCTCTTTGCTGTAGTAACCTTTGGTCAAACTCGAATGGTCTCAGCAACAATCTTAGATCAATCAAAAACACCGCTGCCAGGCGTTACTGTTATCGTTGAAGGTACAAAAAAGGGCATTCAAACAAATTTCGATGGAAACTTTTCATTAGAAGTAGAGAAAAAACAAAACCTGATAATCTCCTATTTGGGTTTTAAAACGAAAAAGATAAAATTCAAAAATCTAGGTAATTCGGTAATCACACTTAAAGAAGAATACACTATTTGTTTTCCTACTAGGGATTATTACCTCCCCTATAAAATTTACCATATCCCTTCCGATGATTTAAATACACATCAAGATCTATTTAATGCTATTCGAAGTCAAGTTCCGGGGGTTACAATTTCAAATACGACTCTTAATCATATCCCTAAAATATCCATGCGAGGAGATGCTAATACCATCGTCATTGTAGATGGTGTTCGTTTTGATGAATCCATTTTAAATACGCTGAATCCTCAAGATATTGAAAGGGTAGAAGTAGCAACCAGTGTTGCTGCGAGTAATTATTTATTAAATAACCGTAATTAAAAAAAACTAAAAAGATGAAAAATTATATTCTAGTATTCGTAATTGCTTTTCTAAGCAATACCATTAGTGTACAAGTAAAAACTATTACAGGAACAGTAACAGACGAAAGTGGGCCTTTGCCTGGGATTTCTGTGCTACTAAAGAATTCGAGCAAGATTACGCAAACAGACTTCGATGGTAAATATACCATAAGTGCATCAAAAGGAGATATACTACTATTTTCTTATTTTGGATATGTAACAAAAGAGGTATTAGTTACCGATACATTAATAATTGATGTTACCCTTGAAACAACCTTAAGCGAATTAGAAGAAGTAGTTGTTGTTGGTTATGGAGTTCAAAAAAAGTATAGTACTGTAGGTTCTATAAGTACGATCTCGTCCCCAAGTGATATAAAAAGGCGAGAGAAGAACGCATATCATAATAGTATTTCACAACAATTGCAGGGTAAAGTGGCAGGTGTTCAGGTTACAAATAGTAAGAATAATTCGCCAAGTATAAAAATTAGAGGAAATAGCACTATTTCTGATGATCAACAACCACTCTATGTGGTAGACGGGGTTCCTATTCAGGCTAAAAACAATGCTATAGTTGCAAATTTAGACCCCAATACAATTGATAAAATCAATGTGTATAAAGGAGCAAAAGCAAAGGCTTTATTTGGTTCTTCGGCCAATAACGGTTGTGTAGTTATCACTACAAAAAGTGGTACCTATCAAATTACTCAAGATGAAAAATATGCACATATAACAGAGAATCAATTTGAGAGAGTAGTTTTGAATCCGCTTTCTACATTTTCTATAGATGTTGATAAAGCAGGTTATAGTAATATTCGTAGACTAATTAATAATGGAAGCCAGATTCCTATTGATGCCGTTAAAATTGAAGAAATGATTAATTATTTTGATTATGATTATCCACAACCAACAGGTGATCACCCATTTTCAATAAACCTTGAAGCGGCTAAAACACCTTGGAATGAAAACACAAAAATAGTTCGAATAGGATTGCAGGGGAAAGAATACTTAAATGAGGACTTGCCGGCGTCTAATCTTACTTTTTTAATTGATGTGTCGGGTTCAATGAGTAATCAAAATAAATTACCGCTCTTAAAATCAGCTTTCAAATTATTGGTAAATCAACTTCGAGAGAAAGATAAGGTTTCCATTGTAGTTTATGCGGGTGCAGCTGGTGTAGTTTTAGAGCCAACTAGTGGCGAAGAAAAAGAGAAAATAATAAAGGCATTGGATAATTTAAATGCTGGTGGTTCAACTGCAGGAGGGCAAGGTATTGAGCTAGCTTACGCTTTGGCTGATAAAAACTTCAAACAGCATAAGAATAATAGAGTTATTCTTGCTACAGATGGTGATTTTAATGTAGGCGCTTCTTCTGATAAGGATATGGAAACCTTGATTGAAGAGAAACGTAAGTCTGGAATTTTTTTATCGGTATTGGGTTTTGGAATGGGAAATTATAAAGATTCTAAGTTGGAAAAGCTGGCAGATAAAGGCAATGGGAATCATGCTTATATAGATACAATGCAAGAAGCACAAAAAGTATTTGGTGAAGAGTTTGGAGGAACATTATATACGATTGCTAAAGATGTTAAAATTCAAATAGAATTCAATCCAACAAAAGTACAAGCATATCGGTTAATTGGTTATGAAAATAGGTTGTTAGCTGATGAGGATTTTATTGATGATACTAAAGATGCAGGAGAGCTTGGTAGCGGACATAAAGTGACTGCACTATATGAAATAATCCCTGTTGGTGTAAAAAGCGAATTTTTAAAAGAAGTAGCAGATTTAAAATATACTAAACTTGAGAGTAAAACCCATTTATCTGATGAGCTGTTTACGGTAAAGTTCAGATATAAAAAGCCAAATGAAGATAAAAGTATAGAAATGGTTGAAGTATATAAGAATCAATTGTCTGAAATGTCACCTGATTTTAAATTCTCATCAGCAGTAGCACTTTTTGGAATGCATATAAGAAAATCACAATACGTAAATAATGCTAATTTAAATGATGTTTTACAATTGGCAACCTCAGGAAAAGGGGAAGATAAAAAAGGATATCGATCAGAGTTTATCCGATTGGTTAAAACCGTCGATAGTAGTCTTTAAAAAAGTGCCGAAAGGCACTTTTTTCTTGTTCAATATTTTGTACTTTCAGGGTTGAATTATTATTTATCTACTGATAACAAACACCCTATGAAAAAACTAAGCCTAGTCATAATATTATTTTGTACATTATTCACCAACGCACAACAAATACTATCAGAAAAAGAACGTGCCAGTGTACTTGATGAAATTTTAGCAGATCGTTTTGATAAGCTCCTACCTGAATTAATGGATGCTTCAGGTATAGATATGTGGCTGGTTATGTCTAGAGAATACAACGAAGATCCGGTAATAAAAACGATGCTTCCTGCGACTTGGCTGAATGCAAGGAGAAGAACTATTCTTTTATTTTACAGAAATAAAGCTAAAAATACTATTGAGAAGTTGGCAGTTGCACGCTATAATGTTGGGGAAAGTATTATCTCTGCGTGGGATAAAGAGAAAGAGCCCAACCAATGGAAACGGTTAATTGAGTTAATTGTAGCACGTAATCCGAGTAAAATAGGGTTAAATTTTTCTAAAGATCATAACATAGCTGATGGTTTAGATAAAACGGATTACGATGAATTCTTACAGAATTTACCTAAAAAATACCATCAAAAAGTAGTTTCGGCAGAACAATTGGCAGTTCGTTGGATTGAAACACGAACACCTAGAGAAATGGTGATTTATAATCAATTGGTTGATATCACTCATGATATTATAGCAGAAGCTTTTTCGGAGAAGGTAATTACCCCTGGAATAACGACAACAACAGAAGTAGAGTGGTGGATGCGCCAAAAAGTAACGGATTTAGGTTTGGAAACATGGTTTCATCCAACGGTAGATATACAGCGTAATAGTGAAAAATTAGTAGATCATTTGTATTCCTTTTCGGGTAGACCTGACGATTTAGTTATTTTACCGGGTGATTTACTGCATTGCGATTTTGGAATTACCTATCTAAGATTGAATACCGACTGTCAAGAATTAGCTTATGTGCTAAAACCAGAGGAAAAAGTAGCGCCTAAATTTTTAGTTGACGGATTAAAAGAAGGAAACAAAGTGCAAGACTTTTTAACGACTAATATGATTAAAGGTAGAACAGGCAATCAAATACTAGCAACAGCACTTCAAGAAGCAAAAAAAGCAGGACTCCAACCTGCAATTTATACCCATCCATTAGGTTTTTATGGGCATTCAGCAGGAACAACAATTGGAATGTGGGATTCGCAAGGCGGTGTTATGAAAGACGATGGTGAGAATTATCCCCTAAATCCTAATACAGTATACGCCATAGAGTTAAATGCTACAATCAATATTCCTGAATGGAATAGAGCTATTAGAATAATGTTAGAGGAAGCGGGCTTCTACGGAGAAAACGGATTTAGATATGTAAATGGTCGCCAAACGGAATTGCTTATAATACCAAGAGTAAAAACCCATCAAGGAAATTAAACCTGAATAACGCCTAAATTAAATTGCTTTTCGATAGGAGCGTGGTTCGCAGCATCAATACCCATAGAAATCCATTTACGCGTATCTAATGGATCAATAACACCATCGGTCCATAATCGTGACGCCGCATAATACGGAGAAACTTGATCGTCATAACGGTCTTTGATCTTATTGAATAATTCAGCTTCTTTTTCTGGAGTAATAACTTCACCTTTTTTCTTTAAAGATGCTTTTTCTATTTGAAGTAAAACTTTGGCAGCTGAATTCCCACTCATGACAGCTAATTCAGCACTAGGCCATGCAACAATTAATCGCGGATCATATGCTTTACCACACATAGCGTAATTTCCTGCACCGTAGCTATTGCCAATAACAATAGTAAACTTAGGAACAACGGAATTACTAACCGCATTCACCATTTTTGCACCATCTTTTATAATGCCGCCATGTTCACTTTTGCTCCCAACCATAAAGCCTGTAACATCTTGTAAAAATACCAATGGAATTTTCTTTTGATTGCAATTCGCTATAAATCGAGTAGCTTTATCAGCTGAATCGGAGTAGATAACTCCGCCAAATTGCATTTCGCCATTAGCGGTTTTTACAACCTTACGATGGTTAGCAACGATACCTACAGCCCAACCATCAATACGAGCGTACCCTGTTAATATAGTTTTGCCATAGCCTTCTTTGTATTGCTCAAATTCTGAATTGTCTACTAAGCGTTTTATGATTTCCAGCATATCATACTGGTCACTGCGAGATTTTGGTAAAATACCGTAAATATCTTCAGGATTCGCTATAGGTTTCTTAGGGCTTATTCTGCTAAAACCAGCTTTATCAAAATCACCGATTTTACTCATGATATTTTTAATGGTGTTTAAGGCATCCGCATCATCTTTTGATTTATAATCAGTAACACCACTAATCTCACAGTGCGTGGAGGCTCCTCCTAAAGTCTCATTATCAATCGTTTCTCCAATGGCAGCTTTGACCAAGTAACTGCCTGCTAAGAAAATACTTCCTGTTTTATCAACGATAAGCGCTTCATCACTCATAATAGGCAAATAAGCACCCCCGGCAACACAACTACCCATAACTGCAGAAATTTGAGTAATCCCCATGCTACTCATAATGGCATTATTTCTAAAAATACGCCCGAAGTGTTCTTTGTCAGGGAAAATTTCATCTTGCATCGGTAAATACACGCCTGCACTATCTACTAAGTAGATTATAGGTAGTTTATTTTCCATCGCAATTTCTTGCGCTCTTAAATTCTTTTTTGCAGTAATTGGAAACCAGGCGCCTGCCTTTACGGTAGCATCATTTGCTACCACAATACACTGCTTGCCTTGTACATATCCCATTTTAATGATTACGCCGCCAGAAGGGCAGCCACCATGTGCTGCATACATACCATCTCCAACAAAAGCACCAATTTCAATACTATTTGCTTTAGTATCCAAAAGATAATCAATACGCTCTCTAGCAGTCATTTTACCTTGTGCGTGTTGTTTTTCTATTCGACTTTTTCCACCGCCTAGTTTTACTGCGGTAAGCCTCTTTTTTAAGTCTGATAAAAGTAGTTTATTGTGGTCTTCGTTTTTGTTGAAGTTAATATCCATAGCAAATACAATTTCTTTAATGGGCATAAAGATAAGGAGTAATATTCATTAACTTTGACAAAAATAGAATGATATCATGCAACAGAAGGTACGTTGGGGAATAATTGGATTGGGTAGTATTGCTCATCATTTTGTAAAAGATTTATTATTAGTTAATGATGCGCAATTAATTGCTGTAGCATCAAGAAATATAGTAAAAGCAGAAGAGTTTTCTAAGGAGTACCGTGCAAAATATGCATTTGGCAGCTATGAAGAATTGTTTAGATGTGAAGAAGTAGATGTGATTTATATCGCAACACCACATTCTTTTCATGCAGTAAATGCAATTGAAGCCATGAACTATGGCAAAAATATTTTATGTGAAAAACCTTTGGGGGTTAACTATTCTGAGGTATCCAAAATGCTAGATGCTGCAAAAAAGAATAAGGTTTTTTTAATGGAAGCCTTATGGAGTAGGTTCAACCCAACTATTCAAAAAGTACTACAATTAATACAGGATGATGTCATTGGAGCTATTAAATATGTCCATGCAGATTTCGCTTTCCCTGCGTTGCATAGAGATGAAAGTAATAGACTTCTAAATCCTAATCTAGCAGGAGGTTCTTTATTGGATATTGGTATTTATCCTATTTTTCTATCCTATTTGTTATTAGGAAAACCAGAAACGATTTACGCATCTTCTAAAATGTATAAAACGGGAATAGAAATGCAAACATCAATGCTATTCGATTATCCCGATGCCCAGTCTATTTTGTATAGTGGCTTAAATTCAAAATCAAAAATGGAAGCTGAGATTTCAGGAACAAAAGGTTCTATTTTTTTGGACCCACAATGGCATCATGCGCAGGGCTATTCTTTAGAGATTGATGGAGAGAAAACTCATTTTGATTTACCAACCACAGGTAAAGGTTATTTTTATGAAATAAACGAAGTACATCATTGTTTGAAAGCAAATATGGTAGAAAGTGATTTGTGGAGTCATAAAAATAGCACAGACTTAATTCGTATGATTGATGAAGTTAGAGTGAAAACAGGCATCGTTTTCCCTTTTGAGAAATAATTTTTACTTTTTTCTAAGTATAAAATTATTTAAAAATCACGATATTTGCCATTACCAACTAACTAAAAATTACAAGAGATTATGGGAATGAATAAAAATACGGTCCTAGCATGGGCGACTTTTATAATGATTATAGTAGGATTATCTTTAATAGCTCTTGGCGCTTTTAGATATGACGATGTTGCGGGTTGGGGGTTTGCAGCTGTAGGGATAGGCTTTTTTGCTATCGCATGGGTTTTTAACGCACTCAAAGGACGAGTTTAAGCCAAGTTTAAATATCAAGCTTAAGAAAAATAACATAATTCGATTAGTGAAATTATTTTCACCAAACAACACCTAACACCTTTTTAAATATGTCTGACGATAAGAAAGTAATTTTCTCTATGTCTGGGGTTACTAAAACCTATAAAACGGCGAATACACCAGTACTTAAAAATATATACCTAAGCTTTTTTTATGGTGCTAAAATTGGAATTTTAGGTCTAAATGGTTCTGGTAAATCAACCTTGTTAAAAATTATTGCTGGAGTAGATAAAAACTTTCAGGGTGATGTTGTTTTTTCGCCTGGATATAAAGTTGGTTATTTAGAACAAGAGCCGCAATTAGATGAAAACAAAACAGTTCTTGAGATTGTAAAAGAAGGCGTTGCAGAAACGGTTGCAATTCTTGATGAGTATAATAAAATCAACGATATGTTTGGTTTAGAAGAAGTGTACAGCGATGCAGATAAAATGCAAAAACTGATGGATAAACAAGCCGAACTTCAAGATAAAATTGATGCTTCAAATGCTTGGGAATTAGATACGAAACTAGAAATTGCGATGGATGCTTTACGAACTCCTGAACCAGATAAGAAAATTGGAGTACTCTCAGGTGGTGAACGTAGACGTGTTGCTTTATGCAGATTGTTATTACAAGAACCAGAAATTCTTTTATTAGATGAACCTACAAACCATTTGGATGCCGAATCGGTACATTGGTTAGAGCATCATTTAGCAGCTTATAAAGGAACCGTAATAGCAGTAACCCACGATAGGTACTTTTTAGATAACGTTGCGGGATGGATCCTAGAATTGGATAGAGGTGAAGGGATTCCTTGGAAAGGAAATTACTCCAGTTGGTTAGATCAGAAGTCTAAACGTATGGCAGAAGAGAGTAAAACCGCTTCTAAGCGTCAGAAAACATTAGAACGTGAGCTAGAATGGGTACGTCAAGGTGCAAAAGGCCGTCAAACAAAGCAAAAAGCGCGTTTGAATAATTATGATAAGCTAATGAGTCAAGATCAAAAACAACTTGATGAAAAACTTGAGATATACATACCGAATGGTCCTCGTTTAGGAACCAATGTAATTGAAGCTAATGGCGTGAGTAAAGCGTATGGTGATAAATTACTTTACGAAGATCTAAATTTTAAATTGCCGCAAGCAGGTATTGTTGGAGTAATTGGTCCGAATGGTGCTGGTAAAACCACCATTTTTAGAATGATAATGGGCGAGGAAAAACCCGATAAAGGAGAATTTGTGGTTGGTGATACCGCAAAAATCGCTTATGTGGATCAAAGTCATTCGAATATAGACCCTGAGAAATCTATTTGGCAGAATTTCAGTAATGAGCAGGAACTTATTATGATGGGAGGTCGACAAGTTAATTCAAGAGCATACTTAAGTAGATTCAATTTTTCTGGGAGTGAGCAAAATAAGAAAGTAAATATGCTTTCTGGAGGGGAGCGTAACCGTTTACACCTCGCAATGACACTCAAAGAAGAAGGTAACGTACTACTTTTGGATGAGCCTACCAATGACCTTGATGTAAATACCTTACGAGCCTTAGAAGAAGGTTTAGAAAATTTTGCTGGTTGTGCAGTAGTTATTTCTCATGACCGTTGGTTTTTAGATCGTATATGTACACATATTCTTTCATTTGAAGGAGATTCTCAAGTGTATTTCTTTGAAGGATCGTTCTCCGATTATGAAGAAAATAAGAAGAAACGTTTAGGGGGTGATTTAATGCCGAAGCGACTTAAATATAAAAAGTTGATTCGCTAATAATTAATCTAAAGTAAGTAATACAAATCATAAACGAAAAGCTCCTAAAGAATAATTTCTAGGAGCTTTTTTATTTGCTGGAATTAGTAATCCATTTTTGGATACCAATCTAATTGAATTACTTCAATATCAGGATTGCTATCATTAACGAGTTTCTTAAACTTGGACACATCGCTAACATCAGGGTTACCTCTATAATGATAAGGGTAAACCTGCTTTGGTTTAAATTCTAGAACAGCACTCGCTGCACTCTCTTCAGTCATTGTATAGGGCAAGTTCATACATATAAATGCCTTATCAATATTTTTAAGTGCTCTCATTTCTGGAATATCTTCTGTATCTCCTGAAAAATAAACGCGTTCATCTCCAAACGTTAGCACATAACCATTACCTCTGCCTTTTGTATGAAAATCAAGCGCTTCTTTGCGCAAATTGTACATAGACAATGCTTCAATCTTAATTCCTGAAAATTCTTTTGAATCTCCATTTGCTAAAACAACTATTTGCGGTGTAAATTTCTCAAGCATTTTATCGGCCACGGCTTGTGGAACAATTATTTTAGCTTTTGAAGTATCTAGCGCATCTAATGTTTCTAAACTAAAATGGTCACCATGTATATCTGTTATTAAAATAAGGTCGGGCTTTTTTTGACCTTCAAAAGCTTCAGCTCCTCCAACAGGATCAATATAGATTGTTGTTTCGCCCCAATGTAGAACAGCAGTTGCATGTTCAATAGGTGCTATTTTTAATTCAGGAGAGGTCATTTCCATCTCCATAGCGGTTTCTTCCACTTCGGAAACAGCTTCCTTTTTCTGATTTTCTTTGCATCCGGTAAATAGGATTCCAAATAATGTGATGTATAGTAACTTTTTCATAGACGTAATTTAATTTATTATCATTTTAATAGTAATTCCATTTTAATATCACTTCTTGCATACGGCAAGTTCTTTTCAAGATTAATTTCCTTAAATCCATACTTTTTATAAAGATACAAGGCGTGCTGAAGTTTAGTGCTTGAATACAATATAATTTTATCCCAATCGCTTTTTTTGCATATTGGATGGCGAACTTTATAAGTTCTTGACCAATTTTTAAGCCTTGGTATTTAAAGTCTACAGCCATTTTACACAATTCATAACAATTTTCTTCCATCTTGATAAAAGAAAAACAACCCACTATTTTACTAGGATACTCGGCGAAAAAAGTATAGCCATTATTATTTATGATGCTATTTTTACAATCATCTAGAAGAACAGTATCTTTTGCTTCAATATAAAAGTATTTTTCTAACCAAGCTGCATTTAGTTCTTTGAATTTATTTGCATAGATAGAATCGAAGGCTATAATGCAAACAGACATTTAAATCTTATTTTATTTAACTTTAAAGTTAAGGAATTGAAAAACTAATTTTTTAACAAAAAATCTAAAAATTAAATTGAAACGTATATATTCCTGATACAAACAAACAGCTTCATTTGAAGTAAACTAAAAAGAAAATTTAATTTTTTAAATTATGGCAGAAACAAAGAGTAATAACGGATTGAAGGTAATAGCTGGTCTATTACTATTATTATTAGTGGGTACAGTAATTTATACCGTTAGTCTTTATAAAGATAAACAGGATACCACTGTTAAGCTTAATAAAGAAAAAGAATTAGTAGTTGAGGATTTAACAAGCTTAAGATCAGAATATGATAAAGCTATTTTAGAGAGTAATGCTACTAACGAAGAGTTAGTTAGTGCTAGAGATAATATTGCAAAATATATCGATTCTGTAAAAACAATGAAATTAGATATTTCAGCTTTAGGGAAATATAGAAGACAAGTAAGTATTCTTACTAAAGAGAGAGAGCAATTAATTAGAAAGGTAGACTCTTTAACGCGTTCAAATAGTGCTTTGGTGATGCAAAGAGATAGTACGTATGTTGAATTAGAAAGACAAACGGTATTTAATGACTCTTTAGTAGTTCAAAATACACAATTAGCTGATGCAGTTGAAAGAGGTTCGGCATTGAATATTTCAAAATTATCTGTTGATGCAGTAAAAGAACGTAACAGCGGTAAATTAGTATCTACGTCAAGAGCTGGAGCTACTGATAAATTTAAAGTATGTTTTACTTTAACTAATAATGCTATTGCTCAAGCTGGAGATAAAGATTTTTATATTGAAGTTTTAGATCCTCAAGGTAATGTATTAGGAGAAAGTTTCACAAAAACAAGTGATGCTGGTGCTTCAGTAACGTATAGTAAGGCTACAGCTTTTTACTATGAAAATAAAGCTTTAGATGTATGTGATTATATCAACAAACCAGCTGGAGATTTTCAAAAGGGAAATTACATGGTCAATGTGTATGATAACGGCCTTAAATTATTAGGAACTAGTAAGTTCGCTTTAAAATAATAGAATACTATCCATTAACAATAAAGGGGCATATCTTTAATTAGATTGCCCCTTTGTTTTTTATTAAATTATTGATTATTTCAAGCTTCCCACCATTTCTTCTGGTTTTACCCAATCGTCATAGTCTTCTGCAGTTACATAACCCAAATTAACAGCTTCTTCTTTTAAAGTTGTACCATTTTTATGCGCTGTATTTGCAATTTCTGCGGCCTTGTAATACCCTATTTTAGTATTTAATGCTGTAACAAGCATCAAAGAGTTATTTAAGAGCTGTTTGATAACTTCATGATTAGGTTCAATGCCAATAGCACAGTTTACATCAAAGCTAACACAGGCGTCACCTATTAGCTCGGCAGATTGTAAAATGTTTGCAGCCATCATTGGTTTAAAAACATTTAATTCATAATGCCCTTGTGTTCCACCAACGCTAATAGCTACATCATTACCCATAACTTGAGCACAAACCATGGTTAATGCCTCACATTGAGTTGGATTTACTTTTCCAGGCATAATAGAACTTCCAGGCTCATTTGCGGGAATGATAATTTCACCAATTCCAGAACGCGGACCAGAAGCCATCATTCGAATATCATTAGCGATTTTGTTTAAAGAAACTGCTAACTGTTTTAAAGCACCATGACTTTCTACAATAGCATCATGTGCCGCTAGTGCTTCAAATTTATTTTCTGCAGTAATAAAAGGCAAGCCAGTAAATTCAGCAATATATTTTGCGACTAAAACATCATATCCTTCTGGTGTATTTAATCCAGTACCTACAGCGGTTCCTCCTAAAGCTAGTTCAGAAAGATGGTGTAAAGTATTTTTTAGCGCTTTAAGTCCATGATCCAATTGTGATACATATCCTGAAAACTCTTGACCTAGGGTAAGGGGAGTAGCATCCATTAAATGCGTACGACCAATCTTAACTACATTTTTGAATTCAATTGATTTTTTATGTAAAGTATCTCTCAATTGAGTGACACCAGGAATAGTAACCTCCGCGATTTTTTTATAGGTTGCAATATGCATCCCAGTAGGGAAGGTGTCATTTGAAGATTGTGATTTATTAACATCATCATTAGGCTGAATTGTTTTTTCTCCTTCTCCTATTATTTTTCCTGCCAATTCATGGGCACGATTTGCAACAACCTCATTAACATTCATATTACTTTGAGTGCCAGAGCCCGTTTGCCAAATAACTAATGGGAATTGATCATCGTGTTTTCCAGCCAAAATTTCATCACAAACAGCAGCGATGAGGTCTCTTTTATCTTTACTAAGAACTCCTAACTTTTCATTGGTATAGGCTGCGGCTTTTTTTAAATACGCAAAACCGTAAACAATATCTAAAGGCATAGAAGCTGCTGCTCCTATTTTAAAGTTATTTCGAGAGCGTTCAGTTTGAGCACCCCAGTATTTGTCAGATGGGACTTCCACCTTTCCCATAGTATCTTTTTCTATTCTGAAACTCATTGTATTTTATTTAGATGTGCTACAAAGATATTGTATTGTGAATTTTTTTTAGACTGTCTTCAATTTTTTTATAGATTTTTTTAAATTTCATTTGTACTATTCATCATTTTCAAAGTATCTTTGTAGTAATAAAAAATAGTATCATGTTTGAATTTGACCAATATTTAGGGTTTTTAGCTTTTTTAACCATTTTAACAATCGGTTTTTGGTTAATGATTTTTTTACTGACTTTTGTAATCCCTTACTGGATAGGTGGTTCGCTATTAGAATTTTTAAAAGAGAAGCGTGATGCTAAAAAAGCAAAATTAAACGAATAGATTTTATCAATTATATATTTATATAATTTGTATATACATAAAAACAAAAAAAGAAGCCAAATGGCTTCTTTTTTTGTTTTAAATTATTGATGTCCTTAGAATTCTCCTTGCCCATCATCATTATTTTGTTCTCCTCCTCTTTGTTTAGTTTTTCCTTTTGGCTGATTAAATCGATAAACAAAACCTAAAGTAAATTGTCTTTTTCTCCATTGAAATTCACTATCTGAGGTAAAGAAAGCGGTTTCAGTATATGATCTTCTTTTAGCAGAATTGAACAAATCACTTACATTAAAAGAAAGAGTTCCATTATCTCCTAAAACATCTTTACTAAATGCTAAACTAACAAAAGTCATACCTTTACTTTTGGTTTGTGAATTTTCTGAAGGCCCTCTGTAAAATACATTGGTCTGCCAATCTATTTTTGATGGTAAGGTTACTTTAGAGCTAAAACGTGAAAACCAACTCGTATTTTTTGTTCCATAATCAACGGTATTAAAAACTCCCTCTGTTTCAAATTGGAAAAAGTTAAAGCTACCGTTTAATCGTAACCATTTAGTAGGGCTGTATAAAATACCAGCTTCAGCACCGATTCGTTGATTTGTAGAAAGGTTTATAGGTATAGATCTAATGATTCTAATACCGTCTGAAGTAACTTCACCAGTTTCTTCTTGAACACGTTCAAAAGAATTTGTTTCTTTTTGATAGTAAACAGATGATGTTAACGTTAGTTTTGTCCATCTCTTTAAATAGCCTAAGTCAAAAGCATTTGCATACGCTGGATCCAAATCAGGATTACCTTGAAAAACATTTGTTCTACTAGATCTTGAGGGGAATGGGTTAATAAAATAACCTCTTGGTCTGTTAATTCTTCTATTATAGCCTAAAGAAATGCTTTCCATTTCATCTAATTCTAATATCAGGTTTACAGTAGGGAATAGGCCTAAATAATTTTTATTAAAATTTAAATCCACATCAGCGCCTAAAATATCTTGTAATGCTTGAGTATCATATTCAGAATCAACGACACCCTTTAGTTGTGTATTTTCTAAACGCATTCCCAATAAAAAAGAAAATTTACCAAACTTATTACCATATTGCGAATAAATGGCATTCACATTTTCATCATAGGTAAACTTATTGGTCAAGTCTAAATTTGTTTCATATTGACCAGAATTTTGATTCAAAGTATCTAATTGATAATCGTTGATATTCTGCTCAAAATTGCCTCTATATCCAGCTTCAAATTGTGCATCTCCCATGGGAAGCACATAATCTAGTTGAAATAAGTATTCATTTTGAATTTCATCTTTATAGATGTTTTCTCTAGCTAATAAGTCATTATTAGGAATAGTGTTATTTTCAATAATGTTTGTTAAAATATCTTCAACATCATAAGAATATTGAAAATCACTTGTTAGTTTGTGGCCTTTATCATTAAAGTTATTGGTGTAGTTTAATGAAACTTGATAACTTTTATCATCCTCGCCTTCATTTTCTGAACGAAATGTTTGACTAGCTACACCCGTACCGATATACCGTTTACTATCGTTTTTCGTAATATCTGATTCATCTGAAAAACGACCAAAAATACTTGCAGTAACGGATGATTTTTCAGTAAGAAAATACTCAAATCCTAAATTTGCATTGAAGGCTTTATCTTCTCTTTCAATATCCCGTTCCTCAATAATTCGATCATAATCACCAGTAGTATAAGTATTGTCAAAGTATCCACTTCCTGGTGGTTGACGATATGAATACCCAAGCGTATTAAAAATATTGAATTTATCGGTTCTTAGGTTCAAGTTACTGCTTATTTGGCTAGCATTTGGATAGCCGATAGTCGTATTTACCGAACCATTAAAACCTAATGTTTTTTCCTTTCTCAGGATGATGTTTAAGATACCCGCAGTTCCTTCAGCGTCATAACGTGCAGATGGACTAGTGATTACTTCAACTTTTTCAATGGCATCTGCGGGTAATTGACGCAAAGCATCAGTAGAGCCGAAACCAGCCATAGCAGATGGTTTACCATTGATAAGAATACGTACATTTTCATTACCTCTTAAACTAATAGCACCGTCAACATCAACAGTCACGGATGGCACATTATTTAATGCGTCACTCACATTTGCACCACTATTGGTGAGGTCTTTACCAATATTATATACCTTTTTATCTAAACGAATTTCTACGGTTGTTTTCTCTGCAACAACTTCAACACCTTCGAGTTCTGAAACGTCTGGAGCGAGCCTTGTTGTGCCTAAATCTTTTGATGAATTTAGCGTTTGGTTAGGCAACTTATACGTTCTATAACCAATATATTCAATGCTAATATTGAATTTACCTTGAACAGTTTCCACTTCATATTTTCCATTGCCATCTGTGATGCCACCTGTTATTTTACTTGGTTCTTCAACACTTTGTAAAACAAGGGTTGCATATTCTAATGGCTGTCCAGTGTCTTGTTCTAATACAGTTCCCGTTATTTTAATGAGACTTGAGTTTTGTGATTTTTGAGCAAACGTGGTTAAAGTTGCAAATAATAAAATAACAGGCAATAGTTTTTTCATAGCGTTTTTTTGTTAATCCTTGGTTTTCTTTTTCTTCTTTTTCTTCTTTTTTACTTTAAAACGATCTTTTTGAAGCTGAACAAAAGCTTCATATTTTTCTTCTGGTAAATTAGATTTTAATTCTTCGTCTTGTTCTTTTACAATGTTTTCCATTGCTTCTTTTGTTTTTTCTGGACTCAGCTTTAAAATTTGTAACTCAATACGTTTTTGAACGGATTTAGTTAACGTTGTTTTTACGATAGCTTCTTCAAAAGGGTTTAAACCTAAAACCTCAGTGATATTTGGCATTTCTTGTTCTACAATTTCCTCGGCTGTTAAAGCTTTAGGTTCTTCTTGAGGTGTTTGTGTTTGTGGTATATTATTTCTCTGTCTACCTCCATAACCACCTCTTCCATAGCCATTACCGTATTGTGCTTGCATTTCTATTGTAGCAAGTAATGGCATAATCAACGCGAGTAAAAATTTTGAATATGTTTTCATGTTATTAATTTTTATAGGATTTTAAAACTGACGTATGGTTTAATTGAACTTGGTTAAATGTTTGTTAAAAAGATTTTAGTACTAAGTCAAGCTCAACTTTGGTGCCAATTTAAATAATAGCTGCTACTTTGATTGGTGGTCTTCCAATTACAGCTTTTGTTCCATTAATTATAATTGGTCTTTCTATTAATTTAGGATACGTAGTTAATGCCTCTAAAATAGCATCTTCAGAAAGTATTTTTCCTTTAAAATTCTCTTTCCAGATAGTTTCATTTTTTCGTACTAAATCCAATACCGGAATCTTTAAAAGGGCTACTATTTCGCGAAGCTCTTTTTTACTAGGGCTGTTTTCTAAGTATTTTACAATTTCAAATTTTTTACCTGATTCTTCAACAATCTTAAGTGCTTCTCGCGATTTTTGACATCTGGGATTATGGTATATTTTAATCATAATTTTAATTGTTAGCTAACGCGTCAAACGTATCATTAAAAAATATTACTCTTCGGTTTCTTGTTGCCCCATCATCATTAAATAGGCCTTTAAGAATTTATCAATGTCACCATCCATAACAGCATCTACATTTCCAGTTTCGGTTGCAGTACGTACATCTTTAACTAATTTATAAGGATGCATTACATAATTACGAATCTGTGAACCCCATTCAATTTTCATTTTTGAAGACTCAATTTCTTGACGAGCCTCCATCTTTTTACGCAACTCTATCTCGTATAACTGAGATTTCAACATTTTAAGCGCCGTAGCTCTATTCTCATGCTGAGATCTAGAATCGGAACAAGAAATTTGAATTCCTGAAGGTTTATGAGTTAATTGCACTTTAGTTTCTACTTTATTCACATTTTGCCCTCCAGCGCCGCTTGAACGTGCCGTAGTTATTTCAATATCGGCAGGGTTAATATCAATTTCAATACTGTCATCTACTAAAGGATAAACATAAACTGATGCAAAAGAGGTATGGCGTTTGGCATTACTATCGAAAGGGGAAATACGTACCAAACGGTGTACACCATTCTCACCTTTTAGCCAACCAAACGAAAATTCACCATCAATCTCTAAAGTAACAGTTTTAATACCCGCAACATCACCTTCTTGATAATTAAGCTCTTTTACTTTGTATCCATTTTTTTCGCTCCACATCATGTACATGCGCATCAGCATAGCAGCCCAATCACAACTTTCTGTACCACCAGCGCCAGCTGTAATTTGAATAATAGCAGGGAGTTCATCACCTTCCTCAGAGAGCATGTTTTTGAATTCTAAATTTTCGATAACATCTAGAGCTTTTTGGTAGTGTTTTTCTACTTCTTCTTCAGGTACGTCTCCTTCCTTATGGAACTCAATTAATACTTCTAAATCGGTAACAAGGTTTTTAGCAATTTGGTAATCATCAACCCATTTTTTTTTGGATTGAATAAATCTCATATGCTCTTGTGCTTTCTGAGCATTATCCCAAAAATCAGGAGCTAATGTTTTTTCTTGCTCGTTCTCGATTTCTATTAATTTGGCATCAACGTCAAAGATACCTCCTTAACGCACCAAGGCGATCTAGAAGACCTTTGTATAGGTCTGTAGTAATTGTCATTTCAATTTAATTTTGAACAAAAATAACGTTCTTTTTTATTGAATTTTATGGAAAGATGAAAAATGTTTATTGTTGCTGCTGGCTAGTTACTTGAACTGAATAAATTGTTTGGTTTTTTCCAGTGCTAGATAGTACACCCCGCAATGGGGAACAATCATTATAATCTTTACCATGGCATACTTTGATATGATTGCTATTTACCATTAGATTATTTGTAGGGTCAAAACCAACCCAGCCTATGCTAGGGATATAAGCTTCAACCCATGCATGCATTTGAGAATCCCCAAAATACCCACTTCCTTGATGAAGATATCCTGAGACATACCTAGCAGGAATGTTGTTTTGCTTTGCCAAAGCACAAAAAAGATGAGCAAAGTCTTGACATACACCATGTCTCTCGTCAATTATTTGATTTAGAGTCGTGGTAACATCAGTGACTTCAGCCTTAAAATAAATATGGTGGAAGGTCCATTTGTTTAGGTCTTGAAGGTTTTCAAATACCGATTTAGAAAGGTCAAACGTATAGATATTTTTATGATTCTCGGGTAAAGTCGTAAAATGTGTTGTTCGCAGAAAAGACTCAAAATCAATCTTAAATTCTAATTCTTCAATCTTTTTATAATCTTCTTCAATTGCTAATGATGGTGCAAAATCAAAAGGATTAACTTCTTTTTTTAATAGTTTAAAATTTGCCTTAAAAGATATTTCTTTAAACTCTTTTTTGGGATTAACGCGTATGGTTTGAAAACCATATCCATTTATGGAATATTCATTAATAACTTTTAGTGAATTATCAAAATTTATTTCGACAGATTCTTGAGTTTCATTCGTTTCTGGAATAATCAAAAATTGCCAATGAGCGTTACGTACTAAATTTTCGTAACTGTTTGTTGTTGTGTACGTTATGTTGTATTCTGAAGGCATATTATTTTTAATAACTTGATGTAAAGATATACCATTAGAACTGGTTTAATAGTTAAAAAATTCTTTTTCCATTTTCAAACTAATCTGAGCTAAGCGTTCAAGAATTTTCTCTATAAAATCTTGTATATCTCCTTCAATTTCATCAATATGCTTAAATTCAAATTCAGCCCTAACTTTTCCAATTAAAAAAGCTGTAGTTTCTTTATCATATTTTGTTGATGTGTCTAAAACTTTAATGTAGTTATAGACCTCATTCAAACAATTCATTATAGATCTTGGGCAATTCGGATTCAGAATCAAAAATTCTAAAGTTGATATACTCGTAGGTGTTTTTTTGTAATACCTACGCATCATATCATAGGATTCAGCACATTTTAGTAAAGTGGTCCATTCAAAGCTTTTACTGAATTTTTCACCATAACTGCCTTGTGAAATTAGGGCATCATTATATTTAGCATTAATAATTCTAATTATTTGTGTTGCTCGTTCCATATTTATACCCAACATAATAATGGCATAAACGGAATCGTGCAGTAAGGTGCCACGAATTTTCCCCCTTAATATATCAGTCATTTCAGCAACATGTACGGTAAAATCGTGTAATCCATTTTTAACAAATGCTTCTGGATTATAATTCAATACAAAATGATAGAATTTATTAATAGCTTCATATAATTCGGTAGATATTAAATCTCGCGCACTGTTAGCATTCTCTCTAGCTAATTTAACATTGTTAATGATAGAATAGGAGGTGTTGTGATCGAGTCCAATTTTAAACAATACTTTTTCTTCTTGTAATGGTATTGTTCTATCCTCTTTAGGGTCTCCAACCATAAAAAGCATAGATTGTAAAACAAATTGTCGGGATTGTGAAAGTTGATTTGGAGCATCTAAAGATGAAAAATAATTCACATTCAAATAACGAGCTACATGTTCAGAACGCTCAATATAACGTCCCATCCAAAATAAATTGTTGGCTACTCTTGCAAGCATATTTTATTTAGTTTTTAGTACCCAAGTATCCTTGGATCCACCCCCTTGGGATGAGTTAACAATGAGGTTTCCTTTTTTAAGCGCTACTCGGGTTAGACCGCCTTTTAAAACAAACTCTCGATCTTTTCCTATAATTGTATAGGTTCTTAAGTCTACATGGCGTTGCTCAAACTCTTCAGTTTCATCTATATAAGTAGGATGAACGGACAGTGACATAATTGGTTGTGCAACATATTTTCTTGGGCTTGCCTTTATCTGAGCTTTAACTTCTTCTATTTCTTTTTTTGTTAATCTATTTCCAATAGAAATTCCATACCCACCAGCTTCATCCACTGGTTTAATCACTAACTCATGAATATGATCTAACACATAATTGAGTTCATCTGGCCTCGAACAGTGATAGGTGTGCACATTATTTAATATAGGCTCTTCATTTAAATAATACTTAATAATCTGTGGCATATAAGTGTAAACCGCCTTATCATCTGCTACACCAGTACCAGGTGCATTTGCTAGCGTAACGTTTCCTTTTTTGTAAGCAGCAAATAATCCTGGAACGCCTAATGTTGAATCAGGTTTAAACTCTAATGGATCTAAGAATTGGTCATCTACTCTCCGATAAATGATATCCACTTTTACAGGACCCTTAATTGTCTTCATGTATACAAAATCGTTTTCAACGAACAAATCTCTTCCCTCTACCAATTCTACGCCCATAGTTTTTGCTAAATAAGAATGTTCATAAAATGCCGAATTGTACATTCCTGGAGTTATTACTACAGTATTAGGTACATCAACTCCATTTGGTTTAGTAGTTTCTAAAAGCTCTAAAAGATTTTCAGCATAATTGGTAACTGTATGGGTTTGATAATGGTTAAAAACTCCAAAAAGTGCTTTTTTTAAGGCAGTACGGTTACAAATCACATAACTAACACCCGATGGACAACGAATATTATCTTCTAATACATAATATTGCCCATCTTTATGCTTAATAATATCAATTCCTGAAATATGATTGTATATTCCACCTGGTGGATCTACGCCATTCATTTGATCCAAATAGTTAGCAGAAGAGCTGATTAGATCCATAGGGACAATACTATCTTTAATAATGTTCTTGTCATGGTAAATATCCCAAAGAAAAAGATTTAAGGCCTTGCTCCGTTGGATAGACCCACTTTCAATTATTTCCCATTCTGTAGGATCTATTATTCTGGGGAATAAATCAAACGGAAATATTTTCTCTGACTTATCTTTATCTCCATACACTTGAAAAGTAATGCCTTGATTAAAAAATGATGCTTTTGCTTTCGAATTTAACTTTACATAGTCTTCAATAGTATGTTCTCCATAAATATTGAATAATGTTTGATAAATTTCTTTTAAGTTGCCATTATCATCAAAAATTTCATCATACAATTCTGCGTTCTTTTCATAAGAAGAAAAGATTTTATTTACAATTTTTGTCATACAAATCAAGTTTGAGTTAAGTTACTCGTTTTCATTTGATTTGTAATATTTTATTTAACAATAATTGAAACCAGATTTTACGATTAGAATAAAAATTAAGATTCATTTATAATAATATGCTTATTGTTATAGATATTACAGTTTTCCCTTATTTGTAATTCATTTTATTTAATTTTAAAAAATAAAATAATATGATATGCGCATTAATTTAATTTCACTCTTAGTGGTTTTTTTTTATACCCTACCACATATGGGGCAGTTTTCTATTAAGAGTAAGGATTTTCAAAAATTCAATGGGTTTTTTAATTTTCTTTATGATGAAGAAAGCGATAAGTTGTTTTTGGAAGTGGACAAATTGGAAAAGGAATTTCTTTATGTGTTTTCATTAAGTAGTGGTGTAGGTAGTAATGATATTGGTTTAGATAGAGGGCAATTAGGTAATGAACAAGTAGTTTATTTCAAAAAAGCGGGTAATAAATTGCTTCTAATTCAGCCTAACCTTAAATATAGAGCGATCACAGATAATAACTTAGAGCGTAAATCTATTGAACAAGCCTTTGCAAAATCTATTCTTTTTGGTTTTAAAATTGAAGAAGAAAAAAACGGGAAATACATTATTGATATTTCAGATTTTTTGATGCAAGATACGCATGGCGTTGCTACTAGATTACAGAGTTCCAAGCAGGGTTCCTACAGTTTGGACAAATCAAAGAGTGCATTTGATTTAGAACGTACGAAAGCATTTCCACAAAATAGTGAGTTTGATGTGATTTTGACATTCAAAGGAGAAGCTAAAGGCAAAGAAATTAAAGCTGTAGCACCAAATTCTAGTTTAATTACAGTAGCTCAGCATCATTCTTTTATAGCCTTACCCGATAGTGCTTATGAGAAAAGAATTTTTGATCCCAGAAGTGGTTCCTATCCTTTTTCGTATTATGATTATTCTACGCCAGTACAAGAGCCAATACTTAAACAATTTATAACGCGGCATCGTTTAAAGAAAAAGAATGCAGAGGCAAAAATCAGCGAGGCTGTTACGCCAATTATATATTATTTAGATAATGGAACTCCAGAACCTATTCGTTCGGCTTTATTAGATGGTGGTAAGTGGTGGAATCAAGCTTTTGAAGCAATTGGTTACAAAGATGCATTTCAAATAAAAATGCTTCCAGATGATGCCGATCCATTAGATGCGCGCTATAATGTAATACAGTGGGTTCATAGATCCACAAGAGGATGGAGTTATGGGAGTAGTATAACAGATCCGAGAACGGGAGAAATTATAAAAGGGCATGTAAGTTTAGGTAGCCTACGAATACGGCAAGATTTTTTAATTGCACAAGCTCTTATGAATAAACCATTCGAAGATCGTGATGATAATTTTAAGCCTATGTTAGATTTGGCCTTGTCCAGAATAAGGCAATTATCGGCGCATGAAATAGGGCACACATTAGGTTTTGCACACAATTTTGCTGCTAGCACTAATGACAGAGCTTCAGTTATGGATTATCCTCATCCAAAATTCACTATTAAACGAGGCGAAATAGATTTCTCAGCTGCTTATGCAACTGGTATTGGTGCATGGGATAAAGTAATAGTTGCCTATTCATATACAGATTTCCCAGAAAATAAAAATGAAGAAAACGGATTGAATGCTATTATAGACAATGCATGGCAAGAAGGGTTACGATATATGACAGATCAAGATTCAAGACCAAAAGGGAGTGCACATGCGCTTGCACATTTATGGGACAATGGAAAAGAGGTGAATAAGGAGTTAGATGAACTTTTGAAAATAAGAAAAATAGCTATTGATAATTTTTCTATTGATAATATTAGAAAAGGAGAACCCAATACGGTTTTAGAAGATGTTTTTGTTCCGCTTTACTTTTTTCATAGATACCAGACGGAGGCAGTTTCAAAAATGATTGGAGGTTTGGAGTATAATTATAGTGTTAAAGGAGATCGGCAAGCAGGAATAGCTATTGTTGATACTAAAACCCAAAAAGAAGCACTAAAAAGTATATTGAATACTTTAGATGCCAATGTTATTGCTATTCCTAAAGAAAAACTAGCACTTTTTCCTCCTAGAGCCTTTGGTTATTCAAGAAGTCGAGAATCATTTAAAGGAAAAACAGGGGTTTCTTTTGATGCTATATCGGCAGCAGAAACTGCAGCAGATATGACTTTAGAATTTTTATTTCACCCTGAAAGAGCATCACGTTTAATAGCACAAAAAAGCTTAGATAGTAAAAATATTGGTTTAGAAGAAGTGGTAACTGCAGTTATAGTGAACACGATAGATAAGCAACACAAAGATGAGTATATTAATGAAGTACAAAAGGCTATTAACTATAGAGTGTTGTATTATATAATGAATTTAGCGGTTAGTGATAAGGTATATGCTCAAGTTAATGCTATTGCTAATTATAAACTAAAAGAATTAAAACAGAATCTTGCTTCGGAGAAAGGGGTTTTTGCAACAGAAATTATCAAGCGGATTGAGGATTTTTATACACATCCAGAACAATTTAAACTAATTCCAGTTTCAACTATTCCTGACGGTTCACCAATTGGTATGGACTGTTTCTATTAATATTTTATACCCCATTCTATGAAAATTAATTTAATAAGCGATACCGTTACAAAACCAACCCAAGGAATGTTAGCTGCAATGCTGTCTGCAGAGGTTGGTGATGATGTGTTTAAAGAAGACCCTTCTGTAAATGCATTGGAAGAGCGGGTAGCTGAATTATTTAATAAAGAAGCGGCGCTTTTTTTTCCTAGTGGCACTATGGCGAACCAAACTGCGATTAAATTACATACCCAACCAGGGGAGCAATTAATTTGTGATAAATATGCACATATCTATAATTATGAAGGTGGTGGCGTAAGTTTCAATAGTGGTGTATCGTGTAAATTAATTGATGGATATCGTGGTATGATGACCGCAGAACAAGTAGAAGCAGCTATTAATCCTCCTGATTTTTACCATAGCCCATTAACTACTTTAGTTGCTATAGAAAATACGACCAATAAAGGTGGTGGGGCTTGCTGGAATTTTGAAGAACTTAAACGTATAAAAGGGGTTTGTGATAAGCATAATTTGAGGTATCATTTAGATGGTGCTCGATTATGGAATGCCTTAGTTGCAAAAAATGAAACACCAGCACAATATGGGAATCTTTTTGATACAATTAGTATTTGCTTTAGTAAGGGATTGGGATGCCCTGTAGGTTCTGTTTTGGTTGGGGACAAAGAAACTATTCGTCGCGCATTAAGGGTTCGTAAAGTATTTGGAGGTGGCATGCGGCAAGCAGGTTTTTTAACTGCTGCGGCAATGTATGCTTTAGATCATCATATAGAACGGTTAAATGAAGATCATATAAGAGCTAAAGAAATTGGAGGCGTGTTGCAAAAGTTGACCTATATTAAAAAAGTAGAGCCTATTGAAACCAACATCATAATTTTTGAAATCCATGAGCAGCAATTAAGTGCCGATGATTTTATAAAAAAATTATTAGAAAATAATGTGCATATTATAGGGATGGGGCAAGGAAAATTAAGGATGGTAACTCATTTAGATTATACCGAACATATGCATAATAAGTTTCTAATATTGTTAAAAAAACTATGATTGGTTTCTATAATTCATGAAATCAATTGTGTTTTTAAGGTTTTTTATGCCGTTTTCCATTCCTGCTTCAGAATTGTAGCATTTAGAATGCCCGATAATTTTTCCATTTTCATCCTTTAGACTAAACAAGAACTCTCCATTATGATTTGTTTTTCTTTCAAATTGAGTAGACTCGTTCACCATTGCATTTAGTTTAGAAACAATAACATCTAGGTCTGTCTTATTTTCAAAACCTACACTCTTAAGCAATGTATGGCCTTTGTCACTTTTTAATTTAAAAGAATACACTTCTCCTTCTTTTAATTGAAATTTTATCATAGCATTTGATTAAGCTTCAATTTAGCAAAAAAATCCATCTTTTTATAAATATAATTATGTAGGAAAATACAACTAAATATAAATATCAATGTATTTCATCGATGTTTATTGCATTTAAGCGGTAAAATATTTTTAGCTTTTTTTAACAATTCATTTCGTTTTTCAATCCGATATGTTTGCAACAGTAATAAATAACATTAACAAAACACTTTAAAAAAACATGAAAAAATTAGTATTCTTAATCGCAATTTTTGCTGCTCCATTTGCAATGGCTCAAGATTTACCTTCTAACCCTGAACCAGGAAAATGTTATGTACGTTGTACAACTCCTGATGTTTATGTAAATGAAACGGTTACTTTAACAGTGAAGCCAGCTTACAGTGTATTAAAAACTGTTCCTGCAACTTTTAAAACAATTACAGAAAGAGTTGAAGTAAAAGCAGCAAGTAAAAAACTAACAATCATTCCAGAAAAATGGGGTACAGAAACTGTTTCTTATGTAGCTAAAGCAGGAGGTAATACTTTAAGTATTAGTCCAGCAACATTTACTACGGGTTCAGAGACTATTGAAATTAAACCAGCTTATGCGCAATGGGAACTTGGTGCATCAGCACCTGATTGTGCTTCTGGTAATCCAGATGATTGTAGATATTGGTGTTATAAAGGATATCCTGCAGAATTTACTACTGTTTCTACAACACTTGTAGCTTCTCAAGCATCAGTAAGTAAAAATGCTCTTGGATCTAGAAATGCAAGTTATACTAAAAGAGTTCTTTTAGAGCCTGCTAAAGTTACTGAAACTGTTATTCCTGCAGAATATAAAGAAATTATAAAAACAGTTTTGGATAAAGATGCATATACTTTAGAAGAAACAGTTCCTGCAGTTACAAAAACAGTGAGTAAAGAAGTATTAAAGGAAAAAGGTGGTCTTACAACTTGGAAAGAAGTTGAGTGTTCATTAGTTGAATACCAAGCCTTACCAATTAACTGGAACTTAGGAAGTGCAAGTTTAACTTCAGAAGCGAAAAGTATTATCGACAATAGATTAATGCCTGTTTTAGCTCAAAATCCTGGAGTTAAAGTAGAGCTTGCTTCTCATACAGACGTTAGAGGTAATGCTTCTTCTAATCAAGACTTATCAGAAAGAAGAGCTAAGGCTGTTGCTGATTATCTAATTACAAAAGGAGTTAATTCTAGCTTATTAGTAGCTAATGGTTACGGTGAAACAAAAATTAAAAACAGATGTAAAGAAGGTGTTTCTTGTACAGAAAGAGATCACGCAGTAAATAGAAGAACAGAATTTAGATTGATAAATAACTAAATTTAAGTATTAGTTGGTAAGTTGGTTGAGAAAAAACCCTTTGAAATTTCAAAGGGTTTTTTTTATGTTTTGTCTTTTCTTAAAATAAGTGGTACTACTAATTTTCATTTTGGGTAATCTAAAGAAAGCAGTAGCTGTTAAAGCTTGGCTTCAATTATTTTGTAGTAGGATAACATGATCCAAATAATAGGGCATAGCGAAAAGAATGAAAAGTATTTTTTAATATTAAATTGGTCTAGACAAAATTTTTACGGGCAATTGAATACGTACAAATACTTATAAACAAACGATTCCCATATTTATTTATCGCAATGATAAGACCACATCAAGTACATAATTAGCAAGGTGTAATTTAAAATGAATGGTTAAAGAAAAATCACCAAAAACTAAATTCTGATAGTTTATATATTCCCGTTTATTTTGTACAATAACGAGATATTTTTTTAAAAGCTACATTTACTTAATGTATTTATCTAAGAATTTTATGTGATATTCAATTTGTCCATTCATACTATATCCCGACATTGCACCAAGTTCACTACCGTCTTCATTAATAACTTTGAGCATAGGCACACTACCTCTCTTATTAAATTTAGAGGCTAAATCTTTATTATGCCTTAATTGCTCTTCACTTAATAAATCTCTATTTCTTGGAATATCAATATATAATAAAATGTATTCTTTTGAGTAGTCATTGAAAGCAGAAGTTTCAAAAAAATCTTTTTTAAGTGCGATACAGGGTGGACACCAATCACTTCCAGTAAAAAAAGCAAGAACATTCTTTTTTTCTTTGTGTGCTTTTTTCAGAGCAACTTCATAATTAGTAATCCATTCGTATGTACTTTTTTCTGATAAATCTCCTTGAGCCGATATAAGCAAAGGAAAAAAAAGTAGTATAATTATCTTTTTCATTATTTGGTAGTATTTAATTATTTAAATAACGAATCCATTCCCGGAATATTGGGCATTCCTTCTTTAGCAACCGAAGAAAGTTCAATTTCATTGATATTTGAAGCTTTTTCTATTGCTTTATTTAGCACTAAAACTAAATAATCTTCTAATTGTTCTTTATCTTCTAGCAGCGAGTCATCTATAGAAATATTTTTAATAACCCTATTTGCTGTTAAGGTTACACTTAATTTTTCATCATTAGATTTTTCATCTATTAAAACTGAATTTAAGCGTTCTTTAGTGGCTTTAATCTTTTCTTGAGTATCTTTTAATTTACCCATCATTCCCATTATATCTCCAAACATAAGCTTGTTTTTAAATTATTTACAAGTTCAAAATTAATAAATAGTCATTAATCCACTCAATTTTTCATAAGACATCTCTGAAAATGATTCTTATTTTTCTTTTAAGTGTTAGTTTTGCATCTTCTTGTAAAATTGATTGTATAGTATGATTCAAAATAGTATTCCTATTGCAAAAAAGATGCCGAAAAAATTAGAAATTCACGGCGATACCAGAATTGATAACTATTATTGGTTAAATGATAGAGAGAATGATGAGGTTGTTTCTTATTTAAAGGAAGAGAAGGCTTACTATAAAAAGATGACTTCGCATACACTTGAATTTCAAGATATGTTATTTGAAGAAATGAAATCCAGAATCAAAGAAGATGATTCTTCTGTACCTTATAGATATAATGGGTATTGGTACTCGACTCGCTTTGAAATAGGAAAAGAGTATCCTATATATTCTAGAAAAGAAGATAAGTCCGATGCTATTATTCAAGAGATGTTTAATTGCAATGAAATGGCAAAAGATACTGATTATTTTAATCTTGGAGGAGTAGCCGTGAGTACTAATAATGAACTAGCCATATTTGGTGTTGATATAGTTTCTAGACGGGAATATACTTTAAAGGTGAAAAATTTGCTTAGTGGTGAAATTTATGCTGATTGTATAGAGAAAACTACAGGTGGGGGTGTTTGGGCAAATGATAATAAGACCTTTTTTTATACTAAAAAAGATCCAGTTACACTTCGTTCGGATACCGTATATAAGCATGTTTTAGGTACGCCTGTAGAGGAAGATACTATGGTGTATCACGAAGAAGATAATACCTTTAGTACATTTGTTTATAAAACAAAATCTAAAAAATACATCGTAATAGGTTCTTCTAGTACGTTAACCTCTGAATATAGAATGCTAAAAGCTGATAAACCAAATAGTGAGTTTAAAGTTTTCTCAAAAAGAGAACGTGGCTTAGAATATTCAATAGCGCATTATAATGGTAGTTTTTATGTGCTTACCAATAAAGATATGGCTACTAATTTTAAACTGATGAAAGTTTCAGAAAGTAATACATCTTCTGATTATTGGGAAGAGTTTATTCCACATCGAGAAAATGTTCTTTTAGAGGATATTGAAATGTTTAAGGACTATTATGTTCTTTCTGAACGTGAAAACGGACTTAATAAAATTAAAATAGTTAATTGGAAAAGCAACGAAAGTTATTTTCTACCCTTTACCGACGAGACCTACACCGCCTACGTAAGTACAAATCCAGATTTTGATACAGAAATACTCCGTTATGGATATAATTCATTAACAACACCGAGCTCTGTAATTGATTTTAATATGCGAACGCTTGAAAAAGATATTAAGAAAGAACAAGAAGTACTAGGCGGTAAATTTCATAAAGAAAATTATAAATCAGAACGTCTTTGGGCTACTGCTAAGGATGGCACTAAAATACCAATGTCAGTAGTATATCATATAGATACCAAGTTAGATGGCACAAGTCCATTATTCCAATACGCTTATGGTTCTTATGGGTATACATTAGACCCCTATTTTTCTTCAGTACGTTTAAGTTTATTAGATAGAGGTTTTATATACGTAATTGCACATGTTAGAGGTAGTGAGTATTTAGGAAGAAAGTGGTATGAAGATGGTAAATTGCTTCATAAAAAAAACACATTCAATGATTTTATAGATTGTTCAAAACATTTAATTGAAAATAAGTATACAAGTCCTGAGCATTTATACGCATCAGGGGGCTCTGCTGGAGGGTTGTTGATGGGGGCAATCTTAAATATGCAACCGGAGCTATACAATGGTATTATCGCGGCCGTACCATTTGTAGATGTGGTTACCACTATGTTAGATAATTCAATTCCGCTTACAACTGGTGAGTATGATGAATGGGGTAATCCACAGGAAAAGGAGTATTACGATTATATGAAGTCGTATTCGCCCTATGATAATGTAGCGGCTAGGGCATATCCTAATCTGTTAGTGATAACTGGGCTACACGATTCTCAAGTGCAGTATTGGGAGCCTGCAAAATGGGTTGCAAAGCTTAGAGATTTGAAAACGGATACTAATTTATTACTCTTTGATGTTAATATGGATGCTGGTCATGGCGGTGCTTCAGGAAGGTTTGAGTCGTTAAAAGAAGTAGCAAGAGAATATACATTTTTAATGGATTTAGAAAAGAAAATCGATTAATCGAAAAAAAACAATAAATTTGCAACGTATTGTTATGATTAATTCAAAACAAAATCAGAACAGTATGTTTAACTTAGATCCAAACAATGGAAAATAAGATCAACGCTCACCATAATATTTTAGAACTAATAGGTAATACACCATTAGTAAAGTTAAATAGAATAGCAGACCCCCTAATAGGTAATTTTTACGCAAAAGTAGAAGCCTTTAATCCAGGACATTCTTCAAAAGATAGGGTTGCCAATTTCATTATTGAAGAAGCGGAGCGTAAAGGGCTTTTAAAACCAGGAAGTACTATAATTGAAACTACCTCTGGCAATACAGGTTTTAGTATTGCAATGGTTAGTATTATAAAAGGGTATGAATGCATTTTGGCCGTAAGTTCAAAATCATCAATAGATAAAATCGACATGTTACGCTCCATGGGAGCAAAAGTTTATGTCTGTCCTGCTCACGTTGCTGCTAATGATCCAAGATCGTATTATGAGGTCGCTAAACGCCTTCATTCAGAGACAAAGGATAGTATTTATATCAATCAATATTTCAATAAACTAAATACCGAAGCTCATTATAAAACTACAGGTCCGGAAATTTGGAAACAAACTAACGGTCATATAACTCATTTAATAGCTTGTAGTGGAACTGGAGGTACAATTTCTGGAACTGCAGCCTATTTAAAAGAGCAAAACCCTAATGTCAAAGTAATAGGAGTTGATGCTTATGGTTCTGTTTTAAAAAAATACCATGAAACAAGAGAGTTAGATGCGAATGAAATTTATCCTTATCGAATAGAAGGATTGGGCAAAAATTTAATTCCAACTGCAACAAATTTTGATGTAATTGATAAGTTCATTAAAGTTACTGATGAGGAAAGTGCACATACGGCTCGTGAAATCTCGAGAACTGAAGGTATGTTTGTTGGGTATACCAGTGGTGCTGTTATGCAAGCAGTGAAGCAATTAAATGCTGAAGGTGAATTTACTAAAGATAGTAATGTAGTTGTTATTTTCCCTGATCATGGTTCTCGATATATGAGTAAAGTTTATAGTGATCAGTGGATGAGTGATCAAGGATTTTTTGATAGTAAAACTGTTGAAGCAGCACAAGAAATTCAGTTTATAAAATAATAACAAAAAACTAATATTTTTTTAAAGCAATGATATTATTATATCATTGCTTTTTTTGTATTCAAATTTTTATGAATACATCTTAAAAATCTTTACTTTTGCGTTAAATTCAATTTAGTTTAGATGAGAGATTTATTTGAAAGAATACTCGAGAATAAAGGACCATTAGGAAAATGGGCATCACAAGCAGAAGGTTATTTTGTTTTTCCGAAGCTTGAAGGACCAATTTCTAATAGAATGAAATTTCAAGGGAAAGAAGTTCTTACATGGAGTATCAATGATTATTTAGGTCTTGCTAACTTACCGGAAATCAAGAAGGTTGATGGAGAAACAGCAGCAGAATATGGTTCTGCATACCCAATGGGTGCACGTATGATGAGTGGTCATACCGATTTTCATGAACAATTAGAACAAGAATTAGCAACTTTCGTAAATAAAGAATCTGCTTATCTTTTAAATTTTGGATACCAAGGTATAATGTCCGCGATAGATGCATTAGTCTCTAAAGATGATATTATTGTTTACGATGTAGACTCACATGCTTGTATTATTGATGGTGTTCGTTTGCATATGGGTAAACGATTTACCTTTAAGCATAATGATATGGAAAGCCTTGAAAAAAACCTAGAGCGCGCCACAAAAATGGCAGAGCAAACAGGGGGAGGAATTCTTGTAATAACCGAAGGTGTTTTCGGAATGCGGGGAGAACAAGGGAAATTAAAAGAAGTTGTTGCACTTAAGAAAAAATTTACTTTTAGACTTCTTGTCGACGATGCACATGGATTTGGTACTTTAGGTAAAACTGGAGCCGGAGCGGGTGAGGAGCAAGGTGTTCAAGATGAAATAGATGTATATTTTGCAACTTTTGCAAAATCTATGGCTGGGATCGGTGCATTTTTAGCTGCTGATAAAGGAATTATAGATTACTTAAAATATAATTTACGTTCTCAGATGTTCGCTAAATCATTGCCAATGATTTACGTGAAAGGCGCTTTAAAGCGTTTAGACATGTTGCGTACAATGCCGGAGCTTAAAAATAAGCTTTGGGAAAATGTAAATGCATTACAAAACGGACTAAAAGAAAAAGGATTTGATATAGGGACAACGACGAGTTGTGTTACTCCTGTTTATTTAAATGGTAGCATACCTGAAGCAATGGCTTTAGTGAAAGATTTACGTGAGAATCACGGTATTTTCTGTTCTATTGTAGTATATCCAGTAATCCCAAAAGGATTGATCTTACTTCGAATGATTCCTACCGCAACACATACTTTAGCAGATGTAGAAGAAACGCTAGTGGCTTTTTCTGTAATTCGTGAGCGTTTAGAGAATGGTACATACAAAAGACTTTCGGCAGCTGTAGCAGCTGCAATGGGAGAGTAATTTCTTTTTCCCTAAATATAAAAAATCCCAAACACTAATATAAATTAGCGTTTGGGATTTTTTCTTTGCATTCATTCAATTAATTTAAATTTTTCCGATAAGTTCTTCGGCGTTTATGAATTTGAGGATCAAAATTCTTCCATAACTGTTTGATTGCAGTATTCTCTTCCAATTCTGGGGTTCTAATGCAGTTTTCTATTCCCTTTTTAGTAAAGGTTTCATAATATTCATTGAATATAATAGCAGTTACCCCTTTGTTCTGATAGTCTGGATGAACACCGATTAAGTAAAAAATAACTTCTTTACTATGTTTTTTTGCGTTTAGTAAGTGAAATATTCCTGTGGGGAATAATTTACCTTTGGCTTTTTGTAAGGCTTTTGAAAAAGAAGGCATTACAATACCAAATGCGACTAATTTATCATGTTCATCAACCACAAATTTTATGTATTCTGGATTGATAAAACTGATGTATTTTTTCTTGAAATATGCTTTTTGAATTTCCGTTATAGGAACAAAAGAAGATAAAGAAGCGTAAGACTCATTAAACAAATCAAACATTTTGTCAGCCATAGGCATTACATCCTTTGTCTTTGTGAAATTTAATGGTCTTAATTTGTATCTGCGTTTTATAAGTTCGTTAGCTTTGGCATAAAATTTAGGATCAGCATTCTTAAATGGAAATTTATTTTCCATATACTCTTTTTCTTTTATAAAGCCTAAACGTTCAAAGTGACTCGCGTAATAGGCATGGTTATACCATGTAATCATTGTTCCTATATGATCAAAACCTTCTATCAGCACACCAACTTTATCTAGATTAGAAAAGCCAACGGGTCCTTCCATATAAGCTAATCCATGCTTTTTCCCAATTTCAGTTACTTTAGTTAATAGTGCTTCTGAAATTTCAAAATCATCAATAAAATCAAACCAACCAAAACGCATTTTAGAAACTTGCTGTTGGTTTACTTCAATCCAGTTGACCACCGCAACAATACGTCCTACAATTTCGTTGTTTTTATAAGCAAGAAAAATTGTGGCTTCAGCATCTTTGAATGCAGGATTTTTATCGCGATTAAATGTGTCCATTTCGTCTGCGATAATAGGAGGAACCCAATAAGGTGAATCTTTATATAGCGTGAAAGGAAATTTTACGAATTTTTTTAAATCTGCGGTAGTTTTTACTTCCGTTACTGTAATCATAAATTTTGTTTTGATGAATCAATATTAGGAATATTAATCAACATGATAAAACGCTGCAGAAGATAAAATAAAGCTCTTGCGTGATTTTTCGGAATCAGTTAAAAATCAATTGTGCCATTATCTTGACTTTTTTTATTCTTTTCTTCTTTTTTAAGCTTTTTAAGTTGCTTTTTAGTGGGACCTAAATCAATATCTTCAGCGCCTTTGCCTTTTTTATTTTTTTTGCTTTTCTTTTTCATACTCTTCTTGCCAATCTGCCCATTTTCTCCACCTTTTTGTTCGTCGATTGCGATCACTTTGTCTTGATGCATATCAAATCTATAGGATAATCCAAGAGTTCCGAACATACGAGTGGGCGTGTCTTTAAAACTACCGCCAAACGTAATATCTGCTTGTAGATTTGTAGCAAATAAATGGGCTATGCCTGTTCTATAAAGTGCATCGGCATAACGATCGCTTTTTATACCTTGGTTTTCTAAAAAGATACTCCATTTCGGGTTTCTAAAGGCATGAGTTAGTGAAATGATATAACTCATTTCTGGAAAATCTGTTCCAATTCTATCATAAGCAATATTTGATATAAATACTACTCGAGGGGAAAGTTTACTTTGTGTCGCAATCATTACTCGTGGAGAAACGATAGCATCACCAGCAAAGTAAGGGTTGTCGCCTAAAGCAAACGTTGCTCCTGCATAAACAGAAACAGCAGGAAGTAAATTGCGCCACTGGAACTTGTGATTTGCTTTCCAACTGATCAGATTTGGTTTATTACGTTCTGGGTTTTTGAATGGATCGTACACCAAATATTTTAATCCTATTCTATTTCGCGAAAAATCGGTAATAGAAGCTTCTGTTTGTGTTCTGGAATATAAAACATTCTCTTTTTGATACGTGCCTTCATAGTATATTTCTAAAGTTTCAAATAAAAGGCCATAGCGTAAAGCTAATTCTGTACTCCAGATATTAGAATCTGTCAATAAAATAGTATGATCTTGTTGCTCATAGCCGATTCCGAACTCAGCCTGAATTACGTTTTTACCAACGGCATAGGCACTTACAGATTGTCCAGGTCGGTTAGAATTAATGACATCAGTATATTGGGCTGTAGTAAAAATGGAAAATAGTAAAATAGTTATACGAAGAAGATTTTTCATAAATGATGGTTCAAAACCGCTCTAAGAGTAGTGGTTTTATTATTATTTTAAGATTTTTGACGCTATAATGCGGTCTTATAATTGTATTTTTGATATTAATTAATTGAATGACATGGGTTTCTTAACAACGATTTTAATTATACTATTAGTATATTATCTATTTAAAATATTGATAAAATTGTTTGCGCCGAAAATCTTGAATTATGCTGGTAAGAAAGCCGAAAAGCATTTTAGAGAAAAGTTTGAGGGTTTCGGTACCCAGCAGCAAGCAAAAACTACTACACAAGGCGATGTAATTATAGATCCGAATACCACAAAAAAATCTAATTCTTCAAAAAAGGTTGGAGAATATATAGATTTTGAAGAAATTGACTAATTTTCCCTTTTTAACCAACCGATGCAATGATCTATAAAAATTAGTTAAATTCTAATGCTAAATTTTGAAGAAAATTACATCTGAAAAAATACTATAACCTCAGATGAAGAGTAATCTAAGAGCCTTTTTAATTCACTTTTTTGCTATTTCTTTATTTATACTTGCTGCTCTAGCTTTTTTTACGCCAGTATTGCAAGGGAAAGTTATTTTTCAATCAGATATTGCTCAATATACGGGCATGGCCAAGGAGCAAACAGATTTCAAGAAGCAAACAGGAGAAGAGCCTTATTGGACCAATAGTGCATTTGGTGGAATGCCTACATTTCAGTTGGGTGCCCATTATCCTCATAATTACGTAAAGAAGTTAGATCTTACATTGCGGTTTCTACCACGCCCAGCAGATTATTTGTTTTTATATCTTCTTGGATTCTACATATTACTTAGTTGTTTAAAGGTGGACTATAGACTGGCTGTTTTAGGGGCTTTAGCCTTTGGTTTTTCTACCTATTTAATCATAATTTTAGGAGTAGGGCACAATGCAAAAGCCCATGCTCTTGCCTATTTACCAATGCTTCTCGGAGGTATCGTACTGGTTTTTCGCAAAAAATACATTTGGGGATTTATACTTACTTCCCTAGCAATGGCATTAGAAATAAATGCCAATCATTATCAAATGACCTATTATTTTATGCTTCTAGTTTTAATACTAGGTATGGTTTATCTGATAGATGCAATTAAGAAGAAACAATTAAAGCATTTTTTTATTGCGGTGGGTATTCTTTTGGCAGGCGTGCTTTTAGGTATTGCTACGAATGCAACAAGTTTAATGGCTACCAAAGAGTATGCTGATTGGAGTACACGGGGGGAAAGCGAATTAACTATTGCTCCCGATGGTTCAAAAAAAGAGAATACAGGAGGCTTGAATAAAGAATATATTACACAGTACAGTTATGGTATTGCGGAGTCTCTAAATTTGTTTGTACCTCGATTATTTGGCGGGTCTAATAATGAAAATTTAGGGGAAGAGTCTAAAACATTTGATTTTTTAGTTGAAAAGGGACTTTCCCGAACTAAAGCTTTAGAGTTCACTAGAGGTTTACCTTTGTATTGGGGAGATCAACCAGGTACTTCAGCTCCTGCCTATATTGGAGCAGTTGTATTTTTTCTTTTCTTTCTAGGCTTGTTCTTGGTTAGAAATAAAGCAAAATGGTGGCTTTTAGGAGGTGTAATCATGTCTCTCGTATTGTCATGGGGAAAGAATTTTAATCTGTTGACAGATTTTATGATTGATTACTTCCCTCTATATGATAAATTTCGAGCAGTTTCCTCCATTCAAGTAATTCTTGAGCTTTGTGCGCCGATTCTTGCAATTTTGACTTTATCGGCCTTAATTGATGCGAGTATTGAGAAATCAAGAAAGTTGAAGGCTTTAAAAATTAGTTTTTTCGTTTGTGCTGGATTAGGAATTCTTCTTTTAGTTTGTAAAAATCTGTTTTATTTTGAAGGTGGAAGCGATGCTTATCTAGAGCAGAATTATGGAGATGAGCTAATGACTATTATACGTTTGGACCGCGAAGCGGTTTATGTAAACGACACCATACGTTCCTTAATATTTGTGCTTTTGGCGGCAATTGTTTTATGGTTCTATATAAAGGAGAAAATCAATAAAAATGTTTTTGTATTGTTGCTTGGTGTTTTGGTGCTTGTTGATTTGGTTGGTGTGGCTAAAAGATATGTCAATGATGATGATTTCGTGCGCCAACGTACAATGACCGCTCCTTTCCCAGAAACAGCTGTTGATAAACAATTAGAACAAGATAAGTCGGTTTATAGAGTCTATGATCCAGCAGAAGGATTAAACGGCGCTAGAACATCGTATTACCATCAATCAATTGGTGGATACCATGCAGCAAAGCCAGCCAAGATGCAAGATCTTTTTGATTTTCATATTTATAATGGAAATCTTAATGTTTTGAATATGTTGAATGTAAAGTACGTAATTCAACAAGATGAAGAAGGTAGAAATGTACCTGCTGTAAATCCTGATGCCAATGGGAACGCATGGTTCATTCAGAATTTGAATAAAGTGTATACTTCTGATCAGGAAATTTTAGCTTTAAAAGATCTAAATACTAAAAGATTAGCTGTAGTTAATGTTACTAAATTTTCAAAGTTGAATAAGTTTGCGTTTGAAACAGACTCTTTAGCAGCAATTGTGCTCACAGACTATAAGCCTAATCATTTAACATACGAATCAAACAATGCAAAAGATGGGGTAGCGGTATTTTCTGAAATGTACTATGCTAAGGGATGGAATGCTTATATTGATGGCCTGTTAACGCCTTATTTCAGAGTGGATTATGCACTTCGTGCTCTTGAAATACCAGAGGGAAAACATAAAATAGAATTTAAATTTGAACCTCAGGTGATAAAAACCGGTTCAACTATAGTCTTGATAAGTACAATTCTTTTGTTCATTTTGATTTTAGGAGCTTTCGGGTTTTCATTCTGGCGTTCTAGTAAAAAGAATAAAGAGTAATGAAAAAAGTACTAATCATTACGTATTACTGGCCACCAGCAGGTGGTCCTGGTGTACAGCGATGGTTGAAGTTTGTAAAGTACTTACAAGATTTTAATATTGAGCCTGTTGTTTATATTCCTGAAAATCCCAATTATCCAATTATAGACGAAGCATTTGTAAACGAAATTCCGAAAGGAATTAAAATTTATAAACACCCAATTTTTGAACCCTATAAGTTAGCCAGTATTTTTTTTAGCAAGAAGACAAAACGGATTAGTTCAGGGATTATTCAAACTAAAAATCAATCTTCTCTAGAAAAAATTATGCTTTGGGTCCGGGGTAATTTATTTATTCCTGACGCTCGCAAATATTGGGTTAATCCTTCAGTTGATTATTTATCAGGTCTTATTCAAAAAGAAAGCATTGATACTATTATTACAACAGGGCCACCACATAGTGTTCACTTAATAGGCCTAAAATTAAAAGAGAAACTGAATGTGAAATGGATTTCGGACTTTAGAGATCCCTGGACTTCTATTGGTTATCATAAAAAATTGAAATTAACGAAGGCTTCGCAACGAAAACACAAAAAATTGGAAAGCAAAGTCTTAAAAGCTGCCGATAAAGTAATAGTAACAAGTACGACAACCAAAAATGAATTTAAAAAGATAACAGATCAGCCTATTATGGTCATTACAAATGGTTTTGATAGTGATTATGATGGAAATGATAGGTTGGATGTTAAATTTTCAATTGCACATATAGGCTCTTTACTAACAGGGAGAAATCCAATAAATTTATGGAAGGTTCTTTCAGGGTTAGTTAATGAGCATAAAGCGTTTAAAGAAGCGCTGCGATTAAAATTCGTCGGAGTGGTTAGTGATGATGTTCTAGCTTCAATTAACGAGTTTGGATTAGCACCTTACATAGAGTTGGTTGGTTATGTTTCACATGAAGAAGCTTTAAGTTTACAACGAAAATCGCAAATTTTACTTTTAGTTGAAATTGATGCTGCCGAAACAAAAGGAATAATACCTGGGAAAGTATTTGAATATATGGCGGCAAAGCGTCCTATTCTGGCTATTGGGCCAAAAGGGTGGGATATTATACAAATTATTCAAGAAACAGCATCTGGAAAAACTTTTTATTATAGCCAAGAAGATGAACTTAAAAAGGTATTATTAGATTGGTTTTCGAACTATCAACATAAAAAACTAATGATTAACTCTACAAATATTGATGCCTATAGTAGGAGAGAATTAACTAGAAAACTAGCAGCGCAACTCTAATGGGAATCGTACTTAAACAATCTGTAAATAATACTATCATCACTTATATAGGTTTTGCAATTGGGGCTATAAACACGTTGTTTTTGTATACACGTTTCTTAACTGATGAATATTATGGTTTGGTAGGCGTTATTTTATCTGCATCAGCAGTGCTAATGCCATTGCTTGCCTTTGGAGTTCCAAACACACTGGTTAAATATTATAGTGGTTTTAAAGATCAAGAAGTAACAGACGGTTTTTTAACATTAATGTTGCTACTGCCGTTACTCTTGATACTGCCAATTGCTGCTGTTTCATATTTCGCATACGATGCTATTGGGAGTTTTTTGGCTAAAGAAAATCCCATCGTAAAAGGTTATGTGTGGTATATTTTTTTAATCGGAATGGCCATGGCCTATTTTGAAGTATTTTATGCTTGGGCTAGAGTACAAATGAAATCTGTTTTCGGCAACTTTATGAAAGAGGTTTTTGTACGGATTGGAATAACCCTATTGCTCATATTTGTCTATTTTAAGTGGATTACAGTGGATACTTTTTTAATTTGGTTAGTGGTGCTCTATATGCTTAGAATGGTAGTTATGAAAATCTATGCCTACCGTTTAAGAATGCCAGTAATTAGTTTTAAATTCCCTAAAAATTCAAAAGTAATACTGCAATACAGTGCGTTAATAATTTTAGGAGGTTCGGCTGCTGTAGTTTTACTGGAAGTAGATAAGGTGATGATTAATCAGTTTATTAAAATTGAAAATGTAGCCTATTATAGTGTTGCCATATTTATTGCTACTGTTATCTCAGTGCCTTCGCGAGCTATGCATCAAATTGCCTATCCGCTAACAGCAGAAATTTTAAATAAAAATGATACAGCTGGATTAAAAAATTTATACCAAAGGAGCTCTTTGACATTGTTTATTGTTTCAGGCTTAATTTATATACTGATTATTGTGAATTTGAAAGACTTATATCTTCTACTTCCAAAAGAATATGGCAATGGTTTTGGAATTGTTTTTTTAATAGGACTTGCTAAGGTTTACGATTCAATATTGGGAAATAATAACGCCATATTGTATAATTCTGATTACTATAAAGCGCTTTTAGTAATGGGTGTTTTCTTGGCATTTATGACAATTATTTTTAATTTATGGTTGATACCAGCGTATGGTTTGTTAGGGGCGGCCATTGCATCATTTTCTGCATTATTCATTTACAATACCGTTAAATTGATATTTGTAAAAATAAGATTCGGAATACTGCCTTTTACAATCGAAATGTTCAAAGCAATGGGGGTGTTGGTGCTCTTATCTATTGGGTTTTATTTTATAGAATTTTCGTTTCATCCCATTCTGAATATTATAATTAAGAGTGTATTAATTGGATTTATATATCTATGGATATTGTTTAGATTTAAACTATCGGAAGATGTTTATGGAGTTATTGCTAAATATCTAAAAAGGAAAAGTAAATAATTTCTTATTGCAGATTTAATTTCATTAAGAAATCTGTTTGGATATCGTTTCCCATGGTAAAATCATGAGAACTAAACACTTCAAAATTATGTTTTTTATAAAATTTTATTGCCTTTGCATTTTTATCCCAGACACCTAACCAAACATATTTCATCTTTTTGCTGTGTGCTATTTTTAGGATATGTTCTAATGCCATTTTGCCAATACTTTTTCCTTGAAACTTTTTCAACACATAAATTCTTTCTAATTCCATCCCATCATTTTCTTTAAATTCAGATTGTGCTGTTCCAAAGTTTAGCTTTAAATATCCAGCAACTTCATTCTTGTAGTAGACAAAATAAAATTCAGATTGTTTTTCATTTAGCTCAGTGGATAATTTTTTAGAATTAAAAGCAGTATTTAGATAAGATTTCATATTCTCATCACTATTTTCCATAGAAAAGGATTCCAAATAGGTGCTTCTACCAATCTGTTTTAATTCTTGGAGTTCATTTAAAGTTAGTTTTTTAAATACTACGTTCATATTTTGTAATTGATTAGATTTAGTTCCACAAAATAAATATAAGCAATAAAAAAACCCCGCAGTGAACATGTTCACTGCGGGGTTAACAACTAACCAACCTAAAAACTATTTTTAATTTCTTGTTCTACTACTTCTATCACTAGCAGTGTTTGTTCTTGAACTTCTTGATGGCGCAGATTTACTAGATCTTGCTGTTGTGCTTCTAGAAGTTGTACTCTTACTTCTTGTAGGAGTACTTTTAGTTACCCTTGATGCTGAAGAACTTCTACTCGCAACTCCTTTAGTTCTTGATGAAGTATTACTTGTAGCTCTTTGACTTCTACTGCTCGTATTATTTGAAGACCTGTTCGTTGTATTTGCAGGCTTTCTATAAGTAGTACTTCTTGTTACTGTTTTGCTACCTGGTGAAGTACGAGTACTTACAGTTCTTTTCGTAGTACTTCTACTATTATAAGCTTTTTCATTTCTATCGTTATTAGTATTTCTTGATTCAGCATTATTTCTAGATGAAATACCTCTTTGCGTATTTGAAGACCTATTTACAGATTTTCTGTTAACATTAGAACCTCTTGATGTCGTATTGCTTCTTGAATAATTATCTCTAACAGCAACTCTTTTATCATTTCTATAAACCGAAGATCTTTCATTACGAGTTTTATTATATCTATGTTCTTTACCTATAGAAGCATATGTTCTACGTGTATTGTAACGATATGGGTTGTAATAGGTATATCTAATTGGCGTATAATACCTTCTATAAGGTCTATTGTATACTAAACAGAATCCAACTGCTGGTCTAGCAAAATAACTATGAAAAGGACGGTATACATAACTTCTGTTATAGATGTTTATAAAACCACGATTATGGCTGTAATAACCTCTATTATCATAGTAAACGTACATTCCGCCTAAACGCGACACTCTACCACTATTATATCGGATATCAACATCTCCTATTTGCGTTACGCGACCATAAAAGTCATAATATACGGGTACATTCTCTATTTGAAGTATTGCACCATAATCATCATATTGCACATAGGGATTGTAGTCGTAACCTGAATTGAATGTAACATTAGTACGTCCAAAATTTACATTGGCACTAACACCAGCTCTTTCATCAATATAAAAATCGAATTCGCCATCCGGATAAACTGAAAACGTAATGCCGTTCTCGACAAAAATAAAGGAGTCGTTATTCGTATAAGCATTGCGTATTGCAACCTTATCTGTTGTTGTTTCAGCAAGGGTACTTGAAGTGCCTAAGATTAAAGCTGAAAAAAGAAGTATTAAATTTCTCATGATATAAGGTTTTATAATTTCCGAATGCAACTATTCACATTCGATTAGTATATACCAAACAGCGTGCCAAAAATTTAAAATAAATATATATAACTGATTATCAGTTACATGTATATTTCATTTTAGAGATTCTATCTTTTTAAAACAAGGCTATAGTTTTTCTTTTAAGTATTTAGCAGTATGAGAAGTTTTATTTTTTATCACTTCTTCAGGAGTGCCTTGTACTATTAATTCCCCTCCTTTAGTACCACCTTCTAAGCCTAAATCAATAATATAGTCTGCACATTTGATTAAATCAATATTATGTTCTATCACTACTATAGAGTGTCCTTTATCAATTAAGGCATTAAAAGATTTCAATAATTTTTTAATATCATGAAAATGAAGTCCTGTTGTAGGTTCATCAAAAATAAAGAGTGCTTTTTCTTTGGTAGTTCCTTTTACTAAAAATGAAGCTAGTTTAATACGTTGTGCTTCACCACCAGAGAGGGTAGAAGAGGATTGCCCTAAAGTAACATAGCCTAAACCTACATCTTGCAATGGTTTTAGCTTTCTGTAAATTTTAGTTTGTTGATGCTTTTCAAAAAAGGCTAATGCATCATCAATAGTCATCGTTAATAAATCATCGATATTAACCTCTTCAAATTTTACCTCAAGCACTTCTTTTTTAAAGCGTTTACCTTTACAGGTATCACATTCTAAATGTACATCGGCCATAAACTGCATTTCTACAGTTATTTCACCCTCACCTTTGCATTTCTCACAACGTCCTCCATCAACATTAAATGAAAAGTGTTTCGTTTGATAACCTCTTAGCTTACTTAACTTTTGAGAAGCGTATAAAGTTCTAATATCATCATACGCTTTAATATAGGTAACAGGATTTGATCTGGATGAACGACCAATAGGATTCTGATCTACAAATTCTACATGCTTTATATCGCTATACTTACCTTTAACTTCAGTAAACTGACCAGCTTTTTCGCCATAACCACCTATTTCCTTTAATATAATAGGATAAAGTAGTTTTTTTACTAAGGTGCTTTTTCCACTTCCCGAAACTCCTGTAACAACAGTCAATACATTTAATGGGAAAGTAACATCTATATTCTTAAGGTTGTTTTCTCTGGCTCCTTTTATTTCTATATAGTTTTTAAAAGGTCTTCTTTTTTCAGGAACTTTTATTTCTAAGGTGCCATTCAAATAACCAGCGGTAAGTGATGCTGATTTTAAAATATCGGACATAGTACCATGAGCAACTACATGACCACCAAGTGTTCCTGCTTCTGGACCAATATCTATAATCTCATCAGCAGCTTTCATAATATCTTCATCATGTTCAACTACAATAACAGTATTACCTAAATTTCGAAGCGATTTTAATACGTCGATAAGATTTTCGGTATCTTTAGGATGCAGCCCAATACTAGGTTCATCAAGAATATACATAGATCCCACTAAGCTACTCCCTAGTGAGGTGGCCAAATTTATTCGTTGGCTTTCTCCACCTGAAAGCGTGTTTGATTTTCTATTTAAAGTTAAATAGGTGAGTCCTACTTTATGAAGAAAATCCAAACGACTTTTTATTTCTATTAATAAACGTGAAGCAATTTTGGTATCGCTATCACCTAATGTTATAGTATCAAAGAAATTAATTAAATCTTCAATAGGTTGTTCTACTAAATCAGAAATCGACTTCTCATTAACTTTTACATAATCTGTTTCTTTTCTAAGACGTTTTCCCTTACAAGTAGTACATCTTGTTTTTCCTCTATAGCGTGATAACATTACGCGGTTTTGAATCTTATAACTCTTTTCTTCTAATCCTAAGAAAAAATCATTGATACCGCTGAAATGTGAATTGCCATCCCAAACCAATTGTTTTTGTTCTTCCGTAAGTTGAAACCATGGCTTATGAATTGGAAAATCAAATTTATAGGCATTATTTACTAATTGATCACGGTACCATCCCATACTTTCACCACGCCAAGGAAAAATTGCATTTTCATAGACAGATAAAGCAGTGTTGGGAATCACCAAATCTTCATCAATACCAATAACATCTCCATAACCTTCACAGGTTGGACAAGCACCATAAGGGTTATTAAAACTAAACAGATGTACATTGGGTTCCAAGAACTTCAAACCATCGAGTTCAAACTTATTACTAAAAGGAGTTTGTTCCTTTGTTTCTAGTTCTTCAATAATACAATCTCCTTTTCCTTCAAAAAAAGCAGTATCGACAGCATTGGCTAATCTATTATAAAAGTCTTCGTCATCTTTGGTAATAATTCGGTCTACAACTAAACTAAACTCTTTCTCTATTTCCGTAATCGAATCATCAATCCTTATAACTTCTCCTTTATATTTAATACGAGCATACCCTTGCTGAGAAAATATTTGTAAAGATTTTAAGGCATCTCTATCTTCTTTAATAATAATAGGAGCTAATAAAAGAAGTTTTGTGCCTTCAGGAAAGGTTTTTATATAATTAACCACATCAGTAACGGTATGCTTTTTAACCTCGTTACCAGAAATAGGAGAAATTGTTTTTCCTACTCTTGCATAAAGAAGCTTTAAATAATCATAAATTTCGGTAGTTGTACCTACAGTAGATCTTGGATTTGTTGAGTTTACCTTTTGTTCTATAGCAATTGCAGGAGATATACCTTTAATATAATCTACTTTTGGTTTATCTAATTTTCCTAAAAACTGTCTAGCATACGAAGAAAGACTTTCTACATACCTACGTTGTCCTTCTGCATATAAAGTGTCAAAAGCAAGGCTAGACTTTCCAGAACCCGATAATCCAGTAATTACAACAAGCTTATTTCTTGGGATAACTACATCGATATTTTTAAGGTTATGAAGCTTCGCACCTTTGATTATAATATTTTCTTTGGGATTTACATCTAAAATGGTTGTCATACTCGTATTTAAAAGGAGCAAAGATACAATATGAGTGTTTCATTCACTACAATACACGTTTTAACATCATAAATATTGCATATCACAACAATGTTTTTTTTGAAGCTCCAATTTTCTATATATTTGATATGTAATTAAAACATGATAGGCCTATAAAGCAAAATTACTTTTTTAAATTTTTTAAGCACATAGTAGAAGTTCAATCCGTAAAGGAAGTGGACCCCTAATTTTAACCAAAAAAAGTAATTTGTATGGAACTACAGATTGATGACTCAGTATTAGTAAAAAATTATATCAACGGAGAAGAAAAAGCTCTTGAAGTTTTAATCAACCGACACAACCAGCGTATTTCTAGCTTTATTTATTCTAAAGTATTAGATAGAGATATTACAGAAGATATCTTTCAAGATACCTTCATTAAGGTTATCAAGACCTTAAGAAAAGGTTCTTATAGTGAAGAAGGTAAATTTTTACCGTGGGTGATGAGAATTGCACATAACTTGGTAATAGACCATTTTAGAAAGAACAAAAGAATGCCAATGTTTGAAGGAAGTGATGATTTCAATATTTTTTCAGTTATTGGTGATGATAAGTTGAATGTAGAAAAGCAGTTGATCAAAGATCAAATAGATTCTGATCTAAACCTTCTAATAGAAGAATTACCTGAAGATCAGAAAGAAGTTTTAATGATGCGTATCTATAGAGATATGAGTTTTAAAGAGATTTCTGAAAATACAGGTGTTAGTATTAACACTGCTTTAGGTAGAATGCGTTACGCGCTTATTAACCTTAGAAAGGTTATTGAAAAAAATAATATCGTTTTAACGAATTAATAGGTCGTATATCGAACCGAACAATATTTCCATTTTAGTGGCGTTATCTTAACATAACAATACTATTTATATGGAAAAAATTTACTCTGAGAATCAAAACACCTGTGGATTAGCTAAGGCTTGTCCAGAAACGGTACAGTTCCTGATGAATTATTCTCGATCATTACATATTGTTGAATATGACAATATAAAGTTTGAAAATAATTTAAACTAAAAAATAAAAAGAGCCGCAACTAGCGGCTCTTTTTATTTTTATAATAGTCTTCTATAATTGTTTTTCGTCCAATGGTTTTAGTAATTATGTCTTTTTCTAAATCCCATCCTCTTGCAGGAGAGTATTCCCGACCGTACCAGATTATTTGCAAATGCAAATCGTTCCAAATTTCTTTAGGGAATAGCCTTTTGGCATCTTTTTCGGTTTGAACAACATTTTTACCATTGGTAAAACCCCAGCGATACATTAATCTGTGAATATGAGTATCTACAGGAAATGCAGGTATCCCGAAAGCTTGCGAGACAACAACGCTTGCTGTTTTATGCCCCACAGCAGGAAACTTTTCTAGCAACTCAATTTCTTGAGGTACAATACCATCATATATATCAATTAACATATGTGAAAGCCCATGAATACCTTTAGCTTTCATTGGTGATAAGCCTACAGGACGTATGATATCACGAATTTCATCAACAGTCATTTTTATCATATCATACGGATTATCAGCTCTTTCAAATAGTAAAGGTGTAATTTTATTCACACGCACATCGGTACTTTGAGCAGACATTAATACTGCAATTAATAGGGTGTAGGGATCTTTATGGTCTAGTGGTACAGGTATTGTAGGATATATTTCTTGTAATTTTTGAATTGTAAAATCTACTTTTTCTGCTTTAGTCATTCGAATAATTTATAAATCAATTTATAAAAGGTATCGCTTTAATCGCACAATCTATAGTGCAAATTTGTATTTTTACGAAGAACGAATTTAATTAAAAAAAGCTATGCAAACTTTAAAAATAGGGGATAAGGTTCCTTCTTTTTCGGCTAAAGATCAAGATGGAAATGTGATTAATCTATCGGATTATTTAGGTAAAAAATTGATAGTTTTCTTTTATCCGAAAGCAAGTACACCTGGTTGTACGGCTGAAGCGTGTAACTTAAGAGATAATTATAAAGAGCTCCAAAGTCAAGGTTATGAATTGTTGGGCGTTAGCGCGGATTCTGAAAAAAGGCAAACTAATTTTAGAGATAAATACAAATTTCCATTTCCCCTTTTAGCAGATGAAGATCATACTGTAATTAATACATTTGGTGTTTGGGGGCCTAAAAAATTTATGGGTAGAGTGTATGATGGCATTCATAGAATGACTTTTGTAATCGATGAAAAAGGTATTGTTGCTAATGTAATTGAAAAGGTAAAAACTAAAGATCACGCAGCTCAAATACTATAGATTATAATACTAAACCCCTAGAAAAACTAGTTTTTCTGGGGGTTTATTTATTTTTTGTGTAAAGCTTATTCTGCCTCAGGCTTTTCTTCAATTTGCTTACGAGTAAAAAGATTTTTAGTTTTGATCATTTCAGCAATTCCTTCAGGTAATACTTCTTCCCAGCCTTCTTCACCATTAATTATTTTCTTTAAAACATCTCTAGAGAAGACATGTAATATCTCAGGATCGTAATCTATAATATCCATTACTTTACCATTATATTTAAAGAATTTGTAAAGCTCCTTCATTCTTGGATGAACCTTAACATTGTTACTGGTCATAATCTGTCCAGTATCATCATTCTTCATTGGATATAAGTAAACTTTGAGATCTTTAAAGAATAATTTACCAAAAGCCTCTAGAATACCACCACTTAAATGACGGTAGTATTTCTCATCAAAAATATCAACTAGGTTGTTGACACCCATGGTTAAACCGATTTTAGCTTTCGTATAATTGCTAAAATATTCAACCAATTTAAAGTATTCTTGAAATTTAGAAATCATCACCGTATGGCCTAGAGAACATAATAATTCTGCTCTATCCATAAAGTCTTGTTCATCAATCTCACCAGAAGCTTTTAAATTAGAGAGTGTAATTTCAAAAATTACAATAGTGTTTTCTTCTTCTACGCTTGGTTCTCTTACGAAAATATCATAAGATTTTTTAAGCATATCCATATTCACTTTTGTCACGGGTCTAAAACTACCACGTAACGCTAATATATTCTTCTTATAGAGTACAGCAGCAGGTAATAAATTGTTGCCGTCAGGTCCAAACATAACCGCATCGGTCATATCATTTCTAATAAGTTGTAAACTCATTAGCCTATTATCTACATTTTTGAAATTAGGTCCAGAAAAGTTAATCATATCAACTTCTAAAGTATCCTTATCTAAATGGTCGTATAGATATTTAAGAATTTTTCGAGGTTGGTCATGCTTATAAAAAGCACCATATATTAAGTTAACGCCAAGTATACCAAGGGTTTCTTGTTGCAGGCGAGCTTCATTCTGTTTAAAACGAACATGAATGATTATTTCATCATATTCCTTTTGGGTGGGGTCAAGTTGATAACGTATACCTAGCCAACCATGACCTTTATATCTTTTTGAGAAATCTATGGTAGCAACAGTATTGGCATAAGAAAAAAATAAACGTTCTGGATGTTTCTTTCTGCTAATTCTGTCTTCCATGTTCATCATCTCATGACTTAGCATTTTTTTCAAACGAGATTGTGTTACATACCTCCCATCTTCTTCTATGCCATAAATGGCATCACTAAAATCTTTGTCATAAGCACTCATCGCTTTCGCTATGGTGCCTGATGCACCACCAGACCTAAAAAAATGTCCAGATGTTTCTTGACCTGCACCTATCTCAGAAAAAGTACCATAAATATCAGGATTGAGATTTATACGTAGCGTTTTTGATTTGATTGAGGGAATATTCTCAAATGCAGTATCCTTTCTTAAAACGGAAGCCATTTCTTTTTTTGTTTGCAACAAAGTTAATAAGATTGGTCAATCTACTAAATAAATAAGTTATAAATTTGAATTAAATAGTTTATCGGGTGGAAATCACATTTTTAGGTACGGGAACATCACAAGGAATCCCAGTAATTGGGAGTACTCATCCTGTTTGCTTAAGTGATAATATAAAGGATAAAAGACTTAGGGTTTCGGTTTTAATTTCTTGGGAAGATTACAATTATGTAATTGATTGTGGCCCTGATTTTAGACAGCAAATGCTAGCCAATCCCATTAAAAAATTAGATGGGATACTTTTTACTCATGAACACTCAGATCATACCGCAGGAATTGATGATATTCGACCTTATTTTTTTAGACAAGGTGATATTCCTATTTATGCCCATAAAAGAGTAGTTGAAGAATTAAAAAAGCGATTTGATTATATTTTCGCCAATGAAGATAGATATCCTGGAGCACCTGCCGTACAAATAAATTTTGTTGAAAATGGCAATTCCTTGCCATTAGGAAACACCAAAGTAATGCCAGTAGAGGTAAAGCACAATAGGTTACAAGTTTTCGGATATCGCATTTATGAGTTTGCCTATTTAACAGATGTTAAAACTATATCTGATGACGAGATTAAGAAATTACAAGGGGTGAAGGTCTTAGTCGTTAATGCGTTACGTATAGAACCCCACCATTCACATTTTAATTTAGAAGAAGCTTTGGATTTTATAAAAGTTGTTAATCCAGAAAAAGCATATTTGACGCATATTAGTCATCTTTTAGGTTTTCATGATGAAGTAGAAAAAAAGCTGCCTAAAAATGTATATTTGGCGTACGATAATTTAAAAATAACAGTGTAGTAAAACATAAATTTATGAAAAGTAGAATTTTCCTTTACCTATTTATTTTCGCATCTTTAATAGCATTATACCAATTTGTGAGTGCCAATTCCATGGTGAAAGATAGCACTCGGAGAATAGAAAATTTGAAAGAGGAAGCTGTGAAATTGAATGATTCTATAAAAAATTTAAATTTAAAAATGTTAGAGATGGAGTATTTTTCACTTGATTCTAACGACGATGCTTTTGCTTATTATGAGCATTTGAGCCTTAAAAATACTTCGGGATATATTGCAGATAAACTATTAGAAACTAATGAGCGTAAGGGAGATAATCCACTTGTGCCTTATGAAGGTATGGAAGGAAATTTTAAAATAAATAAAATCAAAATTCTCAACCATAAATGGATAGTTGCTGATTTTTCTGATGGACAATACTGGGGAGATTTATTAATTAAATACGAGCTTAAGGATGATCTTGGAGTTGATTTTTCTCTAATTGACCATTTGCTATACACCCGCAGTAACTAACTATTTTTCACTAACCATTCCTTAAAAGAATAAAAATTTTGTGGGGCCACGCCATGTCCTACAGGGAATTCTTCGTACTTATTCTGAATCCCTAATTTATTTAAAAAAATTGGGGCTTTAGATGCCCAATCTACAGGAATAACCTGATCTACAGCGCCATGTGAGGCATAAATCTTAAGTTTAGAGAAGTCATTTTTCTGATACCCTTCTAAAAGAATTTTTTCATTAATATAACCACTTAAGGCAATAACACGACTTACCTTTTCGGGGTAGGATAAAGCAACAGCATAACTCAATATAGTCCCTTGGCTAAAGCCTAAAAGGCTTACATTCGAACTATCTAACTGATAAGCTTCGCATGCTTCAGTTATAAAATTACTTATTGTATCTCTAGACGTTTTCGCCTGCTCATCATCACTCCATTTACCTTGTTCGGCGTCAAAATTAATAGCGTACCAAGCATTGCCATATGGTTGCATTTCATATGGTGCTCTTATCGATATGATAAACAAATCTTCTGGAAGTTCTGCAGCAAATGAGAATAAATCTTCTTCATTACTTCCATAACCATGTAGCATAAAAAGCACAGGTGGTTTTTTGTCTTTTACGGAAGAAGGTCTAATAATATGGTAAAGTGATAGTTTTTTTGTTTGCATTCTTGCGTTAATCCTTACGGTTAAAATTATAAAGTATGTTTGGAATTTAAAAAAAGTACGAGTTGGTTTTTTACTTAATAAAAGTGAACCATTTTTGGAAAAAAGGACCAACTATTGGCATTTCTTGCTTTTTATAATTTAGAGCACCTGTAAATCCATATCCCCAAAGAACAAGGTAAAAAACGTAAAGACCATACCAAGCATATTCACTAAACCATTGACTTAAGAATAATGCAAAACCATGAAAAACCAAATGCAGTCCAAAGGCTTGACGTATATGAAAACGAGCAAAATCATACTTAGGCTCGCTATTCATGCTTATAGAAATGATAGCGCCTATTATTGTGAAATAGGCAATAATTGCTATTTTTTTATCTTGTTTTTCCATGCATCAAATTTAGGATTACTGTTCGTTTTGAACAAAAAAAGAGGCTTCAATTTTGAAACCTCTTTTTAAATGCTTTTTTGGATTATTTATCTCCAATCGTTCCGATTACAGGAAGTGGTGTTTCTTTAAGGTTTATTGCATTTACAATCCCTAAAATCCAAAGAACTATAACGAGTAAGCTTATGATATTTGTTATAAATCCTAAGCTAGATGGCAATACCCAAGCCAATGCATAGTTGGCTATTCCTAATATGGCTACTCTTATTGATTGACCAATATGAAATTTTGCAAAAGAGTTTTGCTTATCATTATTCATTATAAAGGCGATAAGTAATCCAATCCAAGTAATGTAGCTAATGATAGCCATTGTTTTTCCTGCTTCTTTTGTACTTTGATCCATTATTTTTAAGTTTTAGTTAATATAAGGTTATTCTATTATTCTATTATTTGAAATGATTCCATAAACTCTTCCAATATGTTCTTGTCCTAAAAAAGCACTGTTTTTACTAGTAGAAATACTGTTTTCCTTCCTGAAAATGTAATTCCCCTCAGGATTAAATAGTGTAAGACAAGCTTTTTCTCCTTCGACCAACTTGGGAGTTTCTAGTCCGTACCTTTCTCGCCCTTTTGTCAACAAAGAAATTGAAGTTTCTAAATCAAATAGTTGGTTTAAAATTCCGAATGCACTTTCTAGGCCAATAGTACCATAAGCAGCATTATCAAATTCTATACTTTTTTCTTCCACATCTAAAGGGGTATGGTCTGTCGTGACAAAATCAATAACACCTTCTAAAATTCCTTTTACCAAGGCTTTTACATCACTTTTTGTACGTAATGGGGGCATCACTTTAAAATTAGTATCGAATTCTTCTAAAGATTCATCCGTTAAATACAAATTATGAATTGCAACACTACAACTTACATCCAACCCCTTCTTTTTTGCAGCTGCAATTAATTTTACGCCAGTTGCTGTTGAGATGGTGGGGATGTGTAGTTTGCCACCCGTATATTCTAATATAAATAAATCTCGAGCAATTTGTAAGTCTTCAGCCAAAGATGGTATCCCTTTTAAGCCTAATTTAGTAGATGTCTTTTCTTCATTGACTACACCTTTTCCAGCGATTTGGACATCCATAGGAAAAGAATATACTAAACCTTCAAAACCCTGTGCGTATTGCAATGCAATTTTTAGTAAGTTAGAGTTTTTAATAGGTTTTTTATAATCATTAAATCCAACAGCTCCTGAGTTTTTCATGTCAAACAACTCCGCTAATGCTTCCCCTTCAGATTTTACTGTTAAAGCCCCTAAAGGATATAATCGGGTGACCTCATTTTTTGAAGCATTCTTCAAAAAAACGATATCTGAGCTAGAGTCGGGTAGTGGGTTGGTGTTGGGGTTCAGAATAATGTCGGTAAATCCGCTTTTTGCAGCGGTTAAAAGACCGTTTTCAATAGTTTCTCTTTCCTCATGACCTGGCTCTCCAAAACCAACGCTACTATCAAACCATCCAATTGAAACATGAAGGTTTTCTAGTTGAATTACTTTTGTTTGTTTTTCAGCTTCAATTTTTACAGCAATAGCCTCAATAACCCCATTTTTAATAAGAATATCTCTTTTTTTGAGATGCAAGCTCTTATTGGAGGCATTAATAATTTTGGCCGCTTTTAAAAGTATGTTCATTTAAAATATTTTTGAATACCTATTTCAATCAAAGCAAATATCAGTGCTAAAATAACAAACCATTTCCAAAGCTCGCTCAATCTATTGTCTTTTTCTAAATCTTCGAATAAACTCTGAATAGATTCTTGTTTTGATGTAGCCGGCAGTTCATTAAAATTTAAGTATTCTAATTTACTTTCTGATCTTGGGTAATTAAAACTAATATGTTTAAGCGTCGTTTTCTTATTATTTACCTGATAACTACCATCTTCTTTAGGATTGTCTATAAAAGTCAGGGACACTTTATTTAAAAAGGGTTGTTGTAGTGGAATAAATTCAGATTCCTTTTTAGCTATTTTTAAAACTTCGTCTTTCGATAATTTTACAGCAATATCCATAGTGCTACTAGCACCAAGGATGCTGTATAACTGTTCTTGTTCAAAACTTTCAACTCCCATTTTGTAAAAAGTAGGAACTATTAAAGGAGAATTTATAAAGTTAGAGTTCGTCTCAGACAGCGGGGAGCTAAACATATAAATTCCTTTTTTGCCAGATAAAAAAGAATCCCCGTTGGCGTAAGATAGTATTGTAGTCAAATTTGTTTTTATAGGATAATAATTTTCTGTTTTTGGATATTGAAAATTAGTGACTCTCTTATCAAAAACATCCTGATAAAGCGGATGATCAAAGTTAATCGTAGTAATTTCTTGTGGTGCGTTTATTTTTTGCGATAGCGATATGGCGTAATCAGATAAAAACGAATTATATGACGATAATAATGCCATATTATTAGGAATAATAATAATACTACCGTTATTTCTTGAGAATGATTTTAAGGCTTGCTGCAATGCCTCTGGGATGCTTTCTAGTTCATTTAAAACTATTAAATTTTGACTAGCAATTATACTATAATTTAGGTTTTTCAGATTTATGTTTAGGAACGAAAATTCATCTTCAGTATAAATTTTTTTTAAAAAATTGGCAGCAACCTCGCTAATTGCCAGAACCTTTATTTTTTCTTTTTTATTGAGACTAAAGAAAAACTGATTGTCATAATCCAGGCCAGTATCCATTATTTCAATTCTGCCTAAAATGGTTTCAGTATTTGGTAGCGAAAAGGAAACTATAGCCCTTTTATGCTGGTCGAAAATAGCAGCGGTTTTAGCAATAAGTTGATTGTCATTAAATACGGCAACTGGAATATTCTTAATTTCTGTAGCTGAAAATAGACTTGCATTTAATTCAATAGTACTTCCAAAATCTTTGGCGATAAAAACACTATCTATTGCAATGTTTGAAGTAACACTGGGACTGAGTTTAATTAAATGCAATTGAATTGAACTTATGGTATCAAATTCAATTGTAGTATGAGATTGCTGAAAATCAGATATGAAGACTAGATTCTTTATGGTGTTTTCTTGATTACTAAATAAAGTTTGAGCCTTTAACTTGACTTCATCGATTGATAATTGCTTTAGAGAGAAAGGTATTGTTAAAAATTCGTTTTGAATTTCCTTTAAAGTAATGTCCGCATAGGTATTTTCATTAGTGAAAATACTAATCTTTTTATTTTGAGGTACATTTTTTAATAGCTCTTGAATTGCATTTTCAAGTAATGATGTATTTCCTTTTTTAGCCTGCATACTAAAAGAGTTATCTAAATAAATAACAGTTTCTTTATCAAGTAATGCCATTTGTTTTGCAAAAAAAGGTTGTGCAAAAGCAAGAATTAATGCAATGAATAATAGTAGTCGTGTGAGCAGTAGTAACCATTTTTTTAAAGTTCTGCTTTTTTGTGATTCTGCAACCACTTTTTGCAACATTTTAACGTTGGTAAAGGGTGTTTTTTTAAATCTTCTTAATTGGAAAAGGTGAATTAAAATAGGAATGATTAGCAGTAATAATGACCAAAGTATTTCTGGATTTTTAAATTGCATTCCTATGTTTTGTTTGGCAAATATAATTAAAATATAGTTGAAAATGTTCAGCTATTTAGTTCTGTTTTTATTTTAGTTGAACCATACAGCATATCTCTTTCTCCGGAGTTCTAAGGCCAACTTTTCTTCCATGGCAAGAGCTTCTTCTCGAGTATTCATTGGCACTATATGGTTATATAAGCTAGGACGAAGATAACTGCCATATTTTTCAACAATGTTGGAAGACAGCTTATATCCTTTCTTGTTGATATAACCTGTTTTATGTTGCTCAAATCGTTCATTAGGTGTTTTGATGGTCATGCCCACATAAAGACATTCCAATACACCGTTAAATTGTGGGTTGGCTAATCGAAACTTGCTATTTTCGGTGAACACTTTCTTGTGTAATTCGATCACATAAACGCGGTATTGTTTTTTTGCCATTTGATTTTTTATCTAAAATTTTCTTTTAATTTTCGACGTACATTCAACAAAAGAAATAGTAATTCAGAGCAGATGGTTTGTTCATTTTATTTATATAAGAAGTAATGTATTTTTGATCTTCTTGGTTAGCAACTGCAATTAGAATCTGGGCGCTTTCTAATTTATCAATAGCCATATAAGATTGCATTTCTATAGTGTAAATATATTTACCAATTTTCTTTTCATTATCACAAACCCATTGAAAATCAACACCTTTATTGATAAGTTTTTGTGCAATAGCTTTTCCTTTTTTTCCGGCACCCCAAACAATTAAATTACATGATTGGTTATAATCGAGTTTTATAAAGTAGTCTAGTTTTAAATCTAAAAAATGATTTTCCGCATAATGTTCACTTGTCCTTGATGTTCTTGTACTATAATCGCGCCAAAAATGTAGTATTTCGGTACAGGGAATACATGTTAGTTTTAATTCGTAAAACCTAAAAGCCAAATCATAATCTTCTGGATACCTATCGGGTTTAAAGCCACCGCATAAATCGAAATCTGTTTTATAAACCATCCAACAAGGCGAAGGAACAACACATTCTTTATATATCTCAGAATAATTAGAACCTTTTGATGTTAACGAATTTAACCACTGTTCATATTTCAAATACCCTTCATTTATACCTTCTTTGGCGAAATACTTTACATTGCCAATGGCAATATGGCTTTCTCCATGTTTTAAAAGGGAATTTACCATTACCTTAAGCTTATTTGGAGTCATGATATCATCAGAATCCATTCGCGTTATAAATGTTCCTTTAGACTTGGCATAAGCGAGTTGTAATGCATCAATAATACCAGTACCAGTATTTTTGTAAACTTTTATTCGGTTGTCTTTGTAGGCATAAATATCTAGAATAGCTCTACTGGCATCGGTAGAATTATCATCAACCGCTAAAACTTCAAAATTTGAATATTGCTGTTCCAAAATAGAATCAAGACAATCACTTAAATAATTTTCAGTGTTTTTAAAGGGAATAACTATACTTACTATAGGGGTTTGCATTAGCGATTTAATTGTCTTTCAGGGCTTTTGCTATAGCCTCTTGAACCAGAGGAGTCATTATCGCATAACCCGCTTTAGTTGGGTGTACACCATCTTCAGAATATTCAGCTTTCATTCCTTTTTTATCATCAACCAAAGGGGTGTAATAATCAATATAAATACAATCGTTATTAGCTGCATACTTTTCTAAAAAAATATTCATGGCAATAACTTTATCTGCGGGATAAATACTGGGTCTCCAAGGAAAATTGTTAGCGGGTAAAATAGAAGACAGTATTACTTTTATGTGATTGGCCTTTGCTAATTCTACCATAGATATGATATTATCTTGAATCATTTTTAATGTTGTAGGACCTGTATTTTCAGCGATATCATTAATTCCGGCTAAAATAACTACAGCCTTTGGTTGTAAAGCAATCACATCTGCTCTAAATCGCACTAACATTTGAGGTGTTGTTTGACCACCAATACCTCTGTTTATATATTTGTTTTTGCTAAATAATTCAGGGTCTCCATAATCTATCCAACCTTGAGTTATAGAGTTCCCCATGAAAACTACCCGATTTTCATTTGCTACTGGAATTTCAAGTTTTTCATTAGCAGTTTTGAATCTTTCAAAATTCGGCCAATCTTGGCTTTGTATTGTAATTGACATAAATAAAAATAAAACGGATAGCTTAAAATTTAGTTTTTTCATACTTAAATAATTTTATAACTGCTGTTGTTCTGCAGTATTTAAGTGAAGTTCTTGAATAAGTTTATCTTTATTAGGCTTTTGAATTGCTAAATAAATAACCAAACATACAGCAATGGTAAAATAGAGTGTGTAGCCAGTATTCATAAACATAATAAAAGCAAGTACAGCGGGACCTTCAATTAGTGCATATTTTACAATCGAAGCCGCTTGATATTTTGATAGTTTTAAGGAAAGTTCTTCAGAAGAGTGAATTTGTAAAAGCTGTTTCCGAAATATAAAGATGCTCCCAAAATAACCTAAGACGGCAAAAGTAGGTACTAGATAGATGAAAATGTCTCCATTTATGTCAAATTGACTAATAAAGCCTACTCCAAAAAAGTAGCTAACACTTCCTAAGACTATTAACCCTAATACTAAGGCAGCATGAATAATAGTTAAGGTTTTTAAAGGCATCGAAAATATAATTTTATGACTACCAAGTTACTACTAATTTAATTTATGAGCCTCCAAATAATTAAAAATAGAATTATTATTGTAGTAGTAAATAGAATTATATTTAGTCTTAAGTCACTTTTTTTGTACCCTTTTATTTTGGTTTTAATCGCTCGCATCTGCTCAGGAGTGGACTTTTTAAATTGAAGTTTCCCACCCACTAATTTTCGTTTAAAATCGTTTTTATTCCGTAGGGCTCTCTTCTTTAAAAGGTTTCTATTAGCCTTTAAAGTTTTTATAGCATATAACATGTGTCCAGCTCCACTCATAATAATTGTTTAATTATTTGTATATAAAATGCTGATAGTGTTACACTTTAAAGTAGATATTTGTAGTTTTAAATAGCTATTTGAAATAATCATGTAGTCTCAAAAATATTTAACTATGAATAAATTATCGAGAAGGCAATTTAATACGAACTTGACAAGAGGAATTGCAGGTGCAATGCTTATTTCTGGATCACCTTTAGCGTGTGGCATGGGATTAAATACTAAAAAAGATAAAAAACTAGGGATTGCATTAGTAGGGTTAGGTTCCTACAGTACCTATCAATTAGCGCCAGCTTTATTAGAGACTAGCTTTTGTAAGTTAGCAGGAATTGTAACAGGAACTCCTGCTAAAGAGGCTATTTGGGCTGAAAAATATAACATCCACAAAAAGAACATTTACAATTATGATAATTTTGATACGATTATAAATAATGATGATATAGACATTGTTTATGTGGTTTTGCCAAACGCAATGCATGCTGAATTTTGTATTCGGGCAGCAAAAGCAGGGAAACATGTAATTTGTGAAAAACCAATGGCGATTAGTGTAGAAGAATGTGATGCTATTATAAATGCCTGTAATAAAGCAGGTGTAAAACTAGGAATTGGGTATCGTTTACATTCAGAACCCTATACTCAAGAGGTCAAAAGATTTGCAAAAGAAAAAACCTTTGGTAATATTAACTATATATCGGCAAATGCAGCATATTCTTCCAATTCCAATCCGGAACAATGGCGCTTGAATAAAAAGCTAGCTGGTGGTGGGGCATTAATGAATATGGGTGTTTATGCCATACAAAGCATAATTTATGGAACTGGAGAAAACCCTACTTCAGTAAGTGCGCAAGAATTTAGTACCCGACCAGCCTATTTTAAAGAAACCGATGAAACAATTACTGCTCAGTTTGAATTTGCTTCTGGGGCGGTAGGCAACATATTTACGTCTCACAATGCAAATTCGAATACCTTATATGCAACTTGTAGTAGAGGGTGGTTTAAGCTAGAACCAGCAAATAACTATGGTCCGTTACACGGTAGTACTTCGAATGGTAACGAAATTAGTTTTCCTCATGAGAGTCAACAGAAACTGCAAATGGACGATTTTGCAAAACATATTCTTAACGATACTCCTAATTTAGCACCTGGTGAGATGGGAAAAAGAGATATGATTATTGTTGAAGCTATTTATAAATCGATTGCTGAAGGAGGCAAAAAAATAAAATTAGACTTGGACAATATGGGGCTTTAAAATTTTTCAAAAACACCTAATCCAAATAAGGCAAAATCATACTTTACAGGATCTAAGGGGTCTAGTTTACGTAGATTTTTATCTAATTCAGCTAAGGCCTTAGCATCATTTTGTTTACGCGTTAATAGCTTTAATTTACGAGCTACATTACCAGAATGTACATCTAATGGACAGGATAAATAGGCCGTTGGAATAGTTTTCCAAATACCAAAATCAACACCTGTGGCGGCATCACGTACCATCCAGCGTAAAAACATATTAATACGCTTGGCAGCGGAACCTTTTAAAGGGTCTGAAACGTGTTTTGTTGTTCTCTTGGGATGGGGAATTTCAAAAAATACTTTTTTGAAAGCTGATATTGCTGGTTGTAATGAGTGATTTTCTATATTGGATTTAAAGACGGACTCTAGGCCAGCGTGATTGTTATAGATATTTTGTAAACTTTTTATAAAGAAGGACAAATCCTGACCATTAAAAGTTCGGTGTACAAAAGTATCAAAACGAGCTAAATCTTCTGCTGTGAAATTCATTACAAAATCATATGGAGCCTCATCTAAAAGCGCCATCATTTTTTTTGCATTGGTAATGATACTTTTTCTATTTCCCCATGAAATTGTAGCAGTTAGAAAAGCACTAATTTCGATATCTTCTTTTCTGGTAAATGTATGTGGAATTTGTATGGGATCACTCTCTAAAAATGTAGGATGATTGTATTGTGCTACTTTAATATCCAGAAAGGTTTTTAATTCTTCATTTTTCATATCGTACTAGTTAATGAATAGCAACTCCGATTAATTTAGCCAATAAAAGAGGAGCAAGTAAAATACCATTATGACTGGCATGTAATAATATCGACCATCCCAAGCCTAATTTTACTCTAGTAAATCCAAGAAAAAAACCAGCAAAAACTTGCGGAGCGACCAATACCGGAGCAAGCCATAAAAAACCTGTAAAAGATTCAAAATTTGATAAATGCACTGCACCAAAAAGTAATGCTGACAGATAGAATAAATACTTAAAAAAACGGGAGTGTTTAAAAAATACTAACGGACCTCGGAATAGTAATTCTTCGACTATAGGAGCGAGAATAACGGCTAAAAGAAAAACTATAAAAACATTATATTTTTTGAACAATTCATCTACTCCATGTTCCCCTAAATCGGCATTAGTTAACGTGGTAATGACCCCCATTAGTAAGCCCAAACAAAAACTGAATGCTATATTTAGCACTAAAAGTTTAGTGAAAATATGTAGTTTTTCTTTTGTACTTAATTCTTGATATGGAAAATAAACGGGATTTTTTAGAAATAATAGTACTTCTTTAATCATAATGAATCTACCATTAATCCGTCGACCATTATTAATTTGCGATCAGCCATTTCAGCTAGTTCCTCATTGTGCGTAACAATAACAAAAGTTTGACCAAATTGATCTCTAAGTTTAAAAAATAATTTATGAAGATTATCGGCACTTTCAGAATCTAAATTACCGCTAGGCTCATCTGCAAATATTACAGCTGGGTTATTTACCAATGCTCTTGCCACCGCGACACGTTGTTGCTCTCCACCAGATAGTTCACTTGGTTTATGATGATATCGATGCGACAAACCTAAAAAATCTAGTAGTTCTTTGGCTCTCTTTTCTGCTTCAGTTTTAGAGGTATTCTTTATGAATGCAGGAATACAAACATTTTCTAAAGCAGTAAATTCTGGTAATAATTGGTGAAATTGAAAAATAAAACCAATATTTTCATTTCTGAATTTCGCCAATTCTTTTTCTGATAATAAGGTAATATCAGTATCTTTAATTAGCAACTGACTTTCTTTTTTATTCGACTGGATATCAAGAGTTCCTAAAATTTGCAAAAGTGTAGTTTTACCGGCTCCAGAAGGACCCACTATTGAAACAATTTCTCCTTTTGTTATATGAAGATTAACACCTTTCAAAACTTGGAGATCCCCATAAAATTTTTGGATATTTTTTGCTTTTATCATTCAATTTCAATTAAAATATGAAAGTACACATTAGCAAAGACATGACAAAACTTAGGATGGAATCTACTTAAATGTAAGTTTTATTAAAAATCGATACTAATTGATTAAATTGTACAACAATGCAATCATTTTTTCTTATTCAAGAATAAAAATTATTATAGCTAAAGTTTAGCTTTTGAAAGAATTGTTAGTTACTTTTGTTTAGTTTTTATTTAAAAAGAATAAACAAAATAAATATCCTTATATAATGGCTCCATATAGAAATTTTGAAGAATACAATTTAGAAATAAAAGACGAAGTAAAAACTAGTTATTCTAGCATTATAGATGAAATAGGAGAAGATACTTCAAGAGAAGGATTGGTGAAAACTCCAGAAAGGGCTGCCAAAGCCATGCTTTTTTTAACACAAGGCTATAAACAAGATGCCGTTGAAATACTAAAGGGGGCAATGTTTAAGGAAGATTATGATGATATGGTTATCATAAAGGATATAGAGCTATATTCTTTGTGTGAGCACCATATGTTGCCATTTTTTGGAAAGGCACATATTGCTTATATTCCAAATGGTCATATTGTGGGCTTAAGTAAAATTCCTCGTGTTGTAGATGTTTTTGCGAGACGTTTACAGGTGCAAGAGCGCTTAACGCATGATATTCTGGAATGCATAAATGATACTTTAAAGCCAAAAGGAGTAGCGGTTGTTATTGAAGCGTCGCATATGTGTATGATGATGCGAGGGGTTCAAAAACAAAATTCAGTAACCACTACATCAGGATTTAGAGGGCAGTTTGAAAAACAAGAGACACGGAATGAATTTTTAAAATTGATAAGCTCTAAACTTTCTTAGGAGTACTGTAAATATGGACTAATTTCAACTATATATTTGAAAAGACTCAACCTTAGTGTTGAGTTTTTTTTGGTATTGTTTTTGTAATTAGTGAAATGAAATTAGTATTTTTAATTATGACAAAAAGTAAAGATAAAAAAATGCGAAATCTCTTTTTAGGGATTTTGTTTGATGCCATGGGAATGCTTTCATTTATAATCCCAGGAATAGGCGAATTTTCAGATATCATATGGGCGCCAGTGTCTGCTTGGTTAATGACGCGTTTATATAAAGGTAAAATTGGCCAGGTTGCTGGTTTAGTAACCTTTGTTGAAGAGTTAATACCAGGGTCTGATTTTGTACCAACATTTACTATTATGTGGTTTTACACTTATGTGATCAAAAAATCGAAAGTGAGTAATTTGATAGAAGTAAAATAACTTCATGATACCGTATAACATTAAAAAAGGGAGGTGGTTTTTACCACCTCCCTTTTTTTATAATTTATAGTGGCACACTAATTCCTAAGCTGATATTTCGGCCAATATTACCTATGCCATCATATTTTAAACGTGATAAATGTGAGACATAATTTTTATCTAATAAATTATTACCACTAATTCTAAGATCCATAGCCATATTGAATAATGATATAGAACCTCCTAATCCAACATTTAGTAAATTATAACCCGCTGTCATTGTTTCGAAAGTACTGATGTTATCTTGTTTAAAAACAGATTTTAACGTGATAAATGAATAGCTGTTCTTTAGCCAATCATTCTTTTTAGAAAATTCAGCCCTTAGGGTATTGGTAACACTACTTGCAGGTATTAAGGGCAGGTTGGAATTATTCTTTAGTTTTCCAGTAACGGTTTGGAAGCTACTTTCAAAATGCAACCAATCTAAAGGATGTGGGTGAATATGAATTCCTGCTTCTCCACCATATAAATATGCGTTTTGCTGGTTATAAACAAATACCTGATTACCCGCTATTTCTTCTCCATTTGGTGCAATAAATACGTAGTTGTTGATGGCATTATAAAATCCGTTTACAAAAATCTCAAAATGTTCGTTTTTAAATTCAAGCGCTACATCTGTTTGTAAATTTTGTTCGTTTTTTAGATCTGCATTCCCAATTTCGAATCGGTTTGTACCTTCATGTACACCATTTGAGGTCAATTCCGCTAAATTTGGAGCTCGAAATCCCGTTGCTAAATTAATTCGAGTAACCAAATTATCTAAAAAGTTTACTTTATATCCTAATGCAGCATTAAAACTATTAAAATCTCTGTTAAGTGCAGGAATATATCCTTCTTCGTTAGCAATTCCTGTTTTATCTCCTTTTATAGCTCTATGGTCATATCGCAACCCTATTTGAATATCATTACGGTCATTTAAGTGCAAATGTGAAGTTCCAAAAATGCCAAAATCATTGGTAGTTGCATCCGGTATTAACAATTCTTCACCAAAATTAGTATTTGATTGACTTAAACCTTGAGCCCCAATTATGGTTTCTAAAATACCGTATTTGGGTAAGTGATACTGTACATTGTAATTAAAAGTATTTAGGTTCATATGCAAGGCTGCACCCTCTTCACCTTCTTCAAACTCTTTTCTAATATTTGAAGTATACCCAAGCGTTAGATCTAGACTAGATTTATCAAATAAAAGGTTATTTTTAGTACTTAGAATATGATTATCGATTGTCTGATTTGGTCGTATAGGAGAGCGCTCTGTGGTTTGTTCTCCTATTTCTTCTGGAATTCCTAAGTTCGAATTGTTGTAGTTATAGCGTAATTCTGTCTTAAAAGTAGTGCTTTGATAACCAATGCCCGTTTTCAGATCATACTCTTTAAATCTTGAATTTGTAACGCGTTCACCAGAACCAGTTTCATAATCAGCATGCGAAGTAATCGCCCCTCTTAATAAAAATTTAAGTTTATCAGATGACGTTTTAAATCCAGCATTCCCATTTATACCTTCGGTGTTTGAATAGTAGTTAAAATTTACATCACCCGCTGTCGCATTTGGGATTGCAAATTTTTCTGGATTCAAATATAATACACCACCCATAGCATCAGAGCCATAGAGTAGGGAAGCAGGCCCTTTTATCACTTCAACACTTTCGATACCGGCATCATTTACACCCAAGCCGTGCTCATCTCCAAATTGTTGATTTTCTAACCGGATACCCTGAGTGTACACTAAAACTCGGTTGGCATTTAATCCTCGAATTACTGGTTTTCCAATGCCAATACCTGTAGAAACACTCTCTACACCCGCAATATTAGATATGCCGTCTGCTAAAGTTATAGCGCCTCTATTTTTAAGCTCAACAACATTGGCATACTCCACCTTCATAACATTTTCACTTTGTAGTTTATGAAAAGGAGTAGATACAATAACTTCCTCCATTTCAATAGCACTTTCATGGAGTGAAACATTGAATATAACTTGAGTTGCATTTAAATCGATAGGTTTTGATATTGTTTGATACCCTAAATAGGAGATAACTATCTTGTAATTACCATTTGGTAAATTGTTGATTTGATAGCTGCCATTGCTATCTGTTATAGTTCCTTTTTCTAATTGTGGAAAATAAACAGAA